>Ga0209979_1000610_pt1 | contig 46276 bp, 25 predicted proteins | sample AnhtaG_FD_183114 | JGI IMG/M metagenome (GOLD analysis project Ga0209979, IMG submission 183114) | Deep subsurface microbial communities from Anholt, Denmark to uncover new lineages of life (NeLLi) - Anholt_01485 metaG (SPAdes) (version 2) | ecosystem: Environmental > Aquatic > Marine > Oceanic... | reverse complement strand
AAGGACAAAGGATATCACACTTACACTTCTGCCGCAGTTCAAAGCAAAACCAAAGTCAAATATGGATATTTTGAAGTCAAATGCAGGCCTATGAAATCTCATGGCTCCAGCTCTTTTTGGTTCTATGACAGTACTCCCGAATTGTGGACAGAAATCGATGTATTTGAGATTGGCGGCGGTGCTCCTGGGTTTGAAAAGAAATACAACATGAACGTGCACGTGTTCAGAACGCCAACTGAAAAAAAGCACTGGGCCAGGCATGGAGTGTGGGTGGCTCCGTCAAATCTGGCAGATAATTATCACGTCTATGGGTTGGAATGGGACAAGGAGAGAATCAAGTGGTATTTTGATGGGGTTCTCGTCAGGTGGGTGGACAATACTCACTGGCATCAGCCTCTGACTTTGAATTTCGACAGTGAAACCATGCCCAAGTGGTTTGGCCTTCCAAAAGATAGCGACCTTCCGTCCACATACAGTATTGAATATGTGCGAGCGTGGAAGAAAGAGACCGTCGGAGAAAGCCGTTTCGGAGCCACCTTTGAGATCTACCCGGCAACTGTTGACTCTCGGGAAGAATTCGAGACTATCGCAAATTCACTCAAGCCGGGAGATGAGCTGCTCCTGCACGAAGGCCTCTATTCGCAAAGTGCCCGTCGGGCTGTTACTGCTAAAGGTACCGCCGCCAAACCCATTGTTATCCGGGCAGCAGAAGGGGAAAAACCGCTGCTTACACGTCCTGCTGATAACATAGACAAATATAATAACATCGAATTTATCGATTGCTCACATCTGATTATTCGAGGAATACGGTTTAGAGGAGGCAGCTCCGGAGTGCGGTTTATCCGAGGACACCATATCACATTTGAAGAGTGTGAAATCTTTGAGACCGGAAATAACGCGCTGACAATGAACAGCGGAAACTGCGATGCCTTTACTATCCGAAGGAACCACATTCATCATACCGGATTAAGCAACCGCGGTTCCACTGAGGGAGAAGGAATGTATATCGGTGTGCACAACGGCTCGTACATCACCACGAACACTCTGATTGAAGGCAACTACATTCATCACTTGCGAGGCACAAGCAACGGCGGAAATGATGGCATTGAAATTAAGTTCGGTTCATACGGAAATATTGTCCGAGATAATGTCATTCACGATACTAATATCGGCAGGAAATATCCGGGCATTTTTGTGTATGGTGGTGGCAAAGGGACCAACATCGTTGAGGGTAACGTCATCTGGAATGCCGGTGAGGGCATTCAGGTTGTTTCTGATGCGATTATTAGAAATAACATCATTTTCAATTGTTCGATAACCGGAATCACGGCAGCTCCACATGCCGCGGTACCTCGTGTACGGAATGTTAAAATTGTTAATAATACTATTGTGAATCATCCTAAAGGTGTCCAGATTCGGTGGAGCAAGGCAAGTAAAATGGTTTTCGCTAATAATGCAATCTATTGTCCCAAGTCCGCTGCTATTGATGCACAGGGAATCGGCAACGCCACCTTCAGCGCCAACTATGTGCAAGGCCGATTAGTGGGTGTAAAGACTGATGGCTCTCGGTTTTGTGATGGTGGGACTATTTACAAGGCTTTTGTCGAGCCTGACAAAAAGAACTATTGGCCCAAACCGGGCTCAGTGCTAATCAATAATGCCCATCCGGATTTCGCTCCCAAGCTGGATTTTAACCATACTCCGAGGAAGCCTCCTTTTGATGTTGGCGCTTATGAATCCGAAGGCGTTCTGAGGAATCCAGGCTGGCAGGTACAAATGGGATTCAAAGATACTCGCTGAATCGATAAGGAAGGGCTCAGCTTCAATCATGAAGGGAGATGAGATAATGAAAAAGCTATCAACAACACGACGTAACTTTCTAAAAACTACGTCGGCAGGTGCCATAGGAATCGTTCTCGCAAGGCCAAAAATGCTGTCGGCACAGGCATTCGGTTCTATTAAGATTGAAGAACCGTTTCACGGGGCGGTTTTGAACCGAAGGCACGGAAAGCAAATCAGTGGAGGCTTGAAAATTCAGGTATCCGGACAGGCCCCTCTTCGTGACCGAGTTATTGTCAACGGGTCGCCTGCACGACGAGAGGGCACGAGATTCACATCAGAAATTGTTCTCCAACAAAAGCAAACACAGATCATTGCAGTCTCTCAGGGTAGCTTCGGCAGACATGAGCATCAAGTGCAGGTACTGTGGGACCGGCATTCCCAGCCCCGCTATAGATTCTCGATTGATGATAACAGCTTCTTTTTGCGAGATATCGCAAAGAAGAATTACGCCTCCCTATTCGACTGCTTCTACCTGAGGAATCTTCGAGAGCTCCATTCGAAATACGGCACACGCTTTGTTCTCAACATCTATTATACAACTTCAGACGGATTTGAATTACCCCAATTTCCTGACCGTTACAAGGGCGAGTGGCGAGACAACTCCGACTGGCTCAAGCTCGCCTTTCACGCACATGCAAATAAACCTGACCGGCCATACCAGTATGCACCAGCGTCACAATTGATAGCTGATTTGGACAAGGTGGCTGAGCAAATCATTCGCTTTGCCGGTGAGCAGACGTATTCACCGCCTACGGTTATCCACTGGGGAATGGTGCAGCCTACAGCCTTAAAGCCTCTCTATGAACGCGGAGTCCGTGTGCTGAGTGGCTATTTCCGTCGTCAAAATGGGATATGGGATGTTAACTATCTGCTGGATGATGTCCGGTCCGAGTATCTGTCCCGTCACGATGCCCTTATGGACTTTGACAGCGGCATACTTTTTTCCAGAGTTGACATTGTCTGCAACAGCACACCCATTGAACGTATTGTACCTGCACTTGAACCGCTCGCTAAAGACCTTAACCAGGCGGAGATTATGGACCTTTTTACCCATGAGCAGTACTTCTGGCCGTTTTACTCCAACTATATTCCCGATCATTTCAAAAGACTTGATGTGGCCATCCGTTGGGTTACTGGACATGGGTACAAGCCGGTCTTTTTCCATGAGGGCTTCCTGGGTGGCCCCGAGTAATGAAGTATGAACATCCCAAGCACGAATGTAGTTAGTAGTGAGTGGTTAATTAGTGAGTGGAGAATGACCAATTAACCAATTAACCAATTAATTTTAATTTTGTGAGCTGAAGGCGCTGGCTCTGATACTGCTGAAATTCAATTGTTGTAAAACGAGTGAGTGCACCCTACTCGCTACTATATAAGGTTAGCAACCTGGCAACTGCACTGTGAACGATGGATGGGTATCCGGTTGTTGGATCGAAGGCTATTGCTCTTTCACAAGTGAACTGCTGAATACAATTGGGTCTTTTTGCCGATAGAGCTAATCACACCTCACCTTAGTCTCCGCCGCAATTGGTCAAGCAGTTGCGTGCTCAGCCTGGAGCGGGCCAATTCGCCGGCGCCGCGAAAGCGAACTTGCTTGCTTTCCAAGCGGCCTCCAGGTAGCTTGAAAGCGACGTCCACATAGCCGGCGCCGCTTTCGTCTGGCCATGCCTCACCAACTGCAACCGCCCATTGGCTCCCTGTCGCATCGGCTGCCGCTGTGGCCAGTCGTTCTATTCTTTGACGGCGGGATGTTATGTCGGTCCAACGATCGTCGCGCACATGAAGTAAGCGGCGCAGTTGCTCCATGGTCGGAGCAACATAGGCCCCGGCCAATACCCGGTGGGCCCCGTCCGCGCTGCTCAGCGCCGCAGCCAGACTCCCGCCGCTGCCAACTTCCGCCAGCACCAGCGTCGCGCCGCGCGCTTCGAGCAATTTCAACACATGCTCCTCCAAGGAGATTTCGCCATCCGCATAGATATATTCGCCCAGGTGCTCCGTGATCTTTTGCTTTAATTCTTGGAGCCGCGCTCGGTCCCGCTGTGTGTCGTTGGGCAGCGAAAAGGTGAAATCCACCCTGCCGCCCTGGAACTGCGAGGAAACCGTAATGTCGGATGCTAACGGCACGTGGTCCCTGAGCGTCTGGTCAATCTGGGACTGGCCAAGGCCTACAAACCGCAGTGTCAGTGAGCATCCGGGCAGTCGTGTGCCGAATCGCCGGCTCAGATACGGAACCAGCTCATCGCGGACCATTGCCTGCAATTCGCGTGGAGGCCCTGGCAGCGCTACGATAACGGCGTCGGCCAGTTCAAAAACGAGGCCGACGGCCGTGCCTTCAGGATTCTTGAAATAGGTGCCCCGCGTTGGCACCTGTGTCTGCCGGCGCAAGTTAGAGCGAAGCTGAGCAGGCGACACATGGAAACGTTGTGCCATCTTCTGCAGCACCTCTGGGTGTTCTTTTAGCGCGATTCCCGTGAAGTCGCAGAGCGCCTCACGGGTGATGTCGTTGTCGGTTGGACCGAGGCCTCCCGTGACAATGACCAGAGCCGCTTTGTCCGTGGCATAGCGAAGCGCCTCTTTGAGATTGGCCTGTTTGTCATCGACACTCATAGAGCCGACGCATTGCAGACCTAACGGGCGGAGGGTCCGTGTGAGGAAGTAGGTGTGCCCATCCGGATAGACTCCTGATAGCAATTCCCCGCCGGTAACGACGATCATGTATCGGGTGGGCTGGACAGCCCCGCCCTTTTTTACCCCCGTGCTTTCTTGCGCAAGCAAGAACGGGAGCTGATGGCTCCAGTGATAGTAGAACTTATCAGTTTGTGGGTTTGCGTCATCCGGCGCCGCATCAACGACGGAACCGTACCACGGGTAGTAAAAGGCATGAACATCGTAGCATGGTTGTGGTTCACCGGCCCAAACAGAGCACTGGCTGAGGCAAATTGACAAGGCAACTGCAAGTGATATGGATACATACGCTTCTAAAAGGCGTACTGCCAGCCGGGTCTTGATATGTTGTTCCATCAGACTTTAGCTCCTTGATTTGTTGACGCGTCAACTATCACACGTTATCAGGTACGACGAATGGCTTGCGGTATTCTCGTGAAATCAGTCTGTTCGCTTCTTTGCTCATTGGGCCGATGAATCTCTCTTTATCGGGGTCCATAATCAGCATTGAACCCAGGGCGAGCAATTCTTGGTTGATGTCAAATCGGTTGGCTAAGAGATGGTCAATCAGGCGATCATACGACTCGGAGAGTTCCGTCTCGCTTCGAATGACCTGTCGGATTTCGTTATTGGATTTGTGCTTTCCAACCTGATATGAGATGTTCGCCATGTGGACCAGCCCACAGGAGAGATGTCCCTCTAAAGCATCCGTCAGGAGCTCGTTGGTTTTACGGCTGCGAACGACGCTGATAAAGTTCTCTTTGCAATCGGGTTGTTTGCGGGTGAATTCCCTGATTAGCTTTCCGTTATTATTGAAAGCTGCACCGTCTTTTACGTAACCACCTTCGCACTGCACTACAAATCCTGTTTGTACCCCGCGGAAGTCGTCCATACTCTGCCGTCTGTTCTTGCCCCAATCCGATTGTCGGAACGATTTATTCCGAGGCAGGCCGCGGACTTCGAAAATGATAGGAGACGGTTCGTAATCCAGCAGGGAGATCATCGTATTGGGTGTCTGGCCGTCGTCATCATAGCCCAGACGTGCCCCAATGCTGAGCACCCGCTTCGGCAGCGCATTCTGCCGTAAGGCCCAGCGGCATCCATCCATAGCATGAATGCCCATATTCCCAAGATCGCCATCACCGGTGTCCCAGTCCCAATGCCAGTCGTAGTGCAGGTGCTTGCGCATTAGGGGTTTCTTAGGGGCCGGGCCGCACCAGAGATCGTAATCGCATGACCTGGGTATGGATTGGGGCCCATTTACCTTGCCGATGCTCATCCTCGGCTTGTAGTTAATACCGTACACACACCTGATTTTCCCAAGGTTACCGGCCCAGATGTACTCGAGTGATTCCTCAGTCGCGCCGCTGTTCCGAGGCCCATGAACGGCCTGTACCACGCGATTGTACTTGCGCATGGCCTTGACCATCTTGCGACCCTCAAAGATGTTGTGCGAGGCAGGCTTTTGCACGAACACATCTTTTCCCACCTGACAGGCCATTATCGTCATCAGGGAATGCCAATGGTTCGGCGTCGTAATCGAGACAGCATCGACTTCCTTGTCATCCAACAGGTAGCGAAAATCCTTATAGGCCTTGACCTTCTCGCCTCGCTTACTGAACTGGTTCACTTCATAGTTGAGGTGGTTTTCATCACAGTCACACAGAGCCACAACACGAACGCCCGGGATCTTTCGGAAGTCCCGGATATCTCCTCGTCCCTTGCCGCCGATCTTGACGAACGAACCGATTCCAATCACGCCAATGCGAATATCATCATTGGCGCCCAGGACCCGTGAACCCGACAAGGATAATGCCGAGCCTGTCGCGGCTTGACTTCGCCAAGCGAGCCAAGACGGGCCGATTGCGACCGACGCCTTCAAGAACTCTCTGCGTTTCATCGATTGTCTCCTATAACATGCCGTCCTGTCCAAATATTCATACGAGCCGTCTGATGTTACAATACGATATCATTATTCCTCGAAATGTCAAGCTGCTAATTCTTGCCTTTTAAGCCAAAAGCCTGTAGAATTGCGGGTATGGAAAAGGCTGAAATAAAGCAAATTAAGGACTATGGATATTCGTCGAAGTTACATATTTGATGGCAAAGAGAAAGAAAAACAGTTGGGTTGCATGGTCAGAAGATGAGGTTGGTCGAAGAGAGAGCTAAATCTGCTGAAGAAACTATATCCAAGTAGAACGGCAAAGCAAATAGCCGACCAAATTGGGCGACCTGTCCCGGCGACAAGTATGAGAATAGTCAAATTGGGCCTTAAGAAAAGATTCACATAGCAACATTAGAATAAAAAGCCCGAAAGTGCAAGAGACTTTGTTCCCGTCGGCGTCATACGCACGCACGTTTGTACTACAGACGCCGTAATCCTTAACTACAAATCCAAGATGTCCTCGCTTGCTTGCTCGCTAATATGAGATCTACACTATTCCAGTGGAATTTTCAAGAAAAAAGTAAGGTTTTTAGATTGCCGCGCTTCGCTCGCAATGACATTTCGAATTTCAGATTTCAGATTTCAGATTTAAGATTTAAGATTCGAAATTCAGAACTGCGAATTCTTTATAATATTTATTTGCGGCTTTGTCGTAGGCCTTAAGGGTGGCGGAAGGCTGTTCTTAATCGGCAGGGGGGTTGAGCTTTTTTTCGAGCTGCCTTGCGAGAGATTTTATGTGCTCTTCAGAATCCTCTTGGCCGCGAAGGATTTTCCTGGCTTTTTGTTGGGGAGTAATAATCGGTTTAACCAGTATTAATAACATCTTATGGTTCTTGATTTTGTCGTTGCTGCTAAAAATTACTCCAATGAGAGGTAGGTCCCTCAATCGTGGCGCACGTGGTTCTTTTTCTTGCTCGGTTATTTTCAGGCCGCCGATGAGCAGTGTTTTTCCATCGGGAACTAACAATTGCGTCTGTGTGCTTACCACTTCGGTCAGGGGAACTATGTACTTATATTTGCCTTTGTACCTGCGTTCTTCGTAGCCGAGGAGCTGGCGAATCTCTAATTTGAAATCCAGACGGACGTTTTCGTTGTCAGGTGCAAGTTCCGGCTTGAGCCAGATGCGGGTGCCCAGCTCCATCTTATCGAGTTTTGTTTCCGGTTCGTCGGAAGGTCGGTTAGGCTCGGTATAGCCCATGACATAGTATTCTTCAGTCAAAACTGCGATTGATGCCGTTTTACCTTCCTGACACAGTGCTTGAGGTGAAGTGAACACTCTGGCATCCTTGTGAGCTTGGACAGCTTTGAGAAGGAAGCTGACGTGTAGTTCATCAAGTATAAGGCTGTATGTTTCGGAGTTCGGCTCAGCGGCAGAGTCTGCGACAAGATGTTCTGACCAGGCGTTGGAGCTGTGCACGGAATTGGCGTCGAGGCCGATGTCTTTGAGGAAATCCTCGCTCACCGACAAGAGCTGTGTGCCGATCAGGATTGCAGTTGCGCTGATGCCGAGCTCCTTTAGTCTTTCGGGCTTTACAAACTCAACATGGCTGTCGTTAAATAGAACATTGGTACCCTTTCGTTCTGCAGGCAGCATCTTGTCATAAGCTATCACGGTATCTGGCCGGACTGCTATCGTCTTTCCATGTGCCAGATACTTGACGTTTGCCAGGACCCATTTAAGCTCTTCTACGTTTGAGTACACTGGCAAATGGTGGAGCGAATCCGGATATTTGTCTTCGTGGTCGTTCGCATAGATGAGCAGCGCTTTGCCTAAGTTGGATAGTTTCCTGGCCGATTCGAACCGTTTTTCAATTTCTACAATTCCTTTAGGTCTTGCAGGTGTTAATAGTGAAGCAGGGGCTGGTTCCGGTTTTGGGGGGCGTACAGCGGAACGTACTCTTCGGACGTTGACGATGCAGTCCGGCAATACCTTTTCCAAGTCTCTTAAATCCGCATCACTGATACTTCCTTCACCCAGCCCCAACTCATGCAGCCAGGTCATTTCTTTAAGGTATCTCAATCCCGTCTCGCTAATGCTGCTAACCCGCATATACAATTCGCGGAGCGATTTTAGGCTCTTCAAATGAACCAAACCATCACCGGATACATGCGTGTTGTTCAGAGTCAGGTGTTGCAAAGAACGTAGTCCTTTCAGGTTGACAAGACCCGCATCACTAACCTGTGTATCACTTAGATATAGCGTTTCCAGCGATTTAAGTCCCTTCAGATATACCAGCCCTGCATCGGTTATATCCGTTCTCTGGAGCCAAAGCGTTCGCAGAGAAGAAAGGCCCTGAAGATTTGCCAAGCCCACATCTGTAATTTGAGTGCCTTCCAGGTCCAAAGTTCTCAGAGAAGTAAGCCCTTTCAAGTAAGCCAATCCTGTGTCGGTAATCCGGGTGTTTTTCAAACACAGATATTCCAACGCAGTTAAGCCTTCGACATTGACCAGCCCAGAGTCGCTGACTTGAGTACGTCCCAAATTAAGCGACGTTACGGAAGTTAAACCTTTTAAGCCCTTCATGCCTTCATCGTTCATCATACGCATCGAAATTTTAATTTCCTGCAGTTTGGGCATATCGTGGAGATGTATCAATCCACGCCCGTTCATTTCCCGGCCGCCGACGCTCAATGTTTTTAAACCTGGCATACCTTTGAGATGGATTAATCCGTCTTCGGTGACTTTACTATCGGAGATATAGAGTTCTTCGAGTGAGCTTAATCCCTTCATGTTAGCAAGGCCAGCGTCAGTTGTATCAGGTGGTAAAATAAGATACTTAAGCCCCTTCAATCCCTTGAGGTAAGCCAAACCTTTATCTGTTACTTTGGTGTACTGCAAACTCAAACGCTCCAACTGGTCCATCCCTTTAAGCTTTTCGAGTCCGGCGTCCTCTATCGGCACCATATAAAACGAAAGCGTGCGAAGCGAGGGTAAATCTTTCAAATAAGCTAATCCCACACCGTTTATCTCCTCGGTGTTCAATATTGATAATCTGTCTAAGTTAGTTAGATATTTCAAATGTGCCAGGCTCTCATCATTGATCATAGTAAACAATATCGAAAGGTTACGCAGAGAACTCATGCCTTTTAGATGAACTAAGCCTTCACCAGTCATTGGGCAGGTATATGAAGATCTGCCGCTACTGAGCGTGAGCGACTGAAGGCCGGTAAGTCCCTTGAGATGCACCATGTCCGCGTCCTGCAAGTTGCGGCAATTTACTGTTAAATCTTGTATATCGTTAGCTCCCAGAACTGACAGGTCGGCAAGATTCTCAAATGTCTTCTCTCTCACGACAAGTCGTAGCTCTTTGCCCTCTGGCACTGAGATTTCTCCGCGAGCCTGGCCCAATTCTTTCCATCCTTCCCAGCTTTTCCTGCCTTCTATGTCTGAATCGCGCACGTAAAGTGTCCCCAGCGATCGATCTTTGGGAAAATGCACAATTCGAGTCTTATCGGCCGTCAACTTACTCGGGCCGGACTTTTCGGCAGAGGCAGTCTCTTCACCCTCAACCTGCACATCGGTTTTCTTTGATGGCTTGGGAGTTGAGGTTATTATGGTCGGAGTTAGAATGAATAGCACCTCCTTTGTCTGCTCTTTAGAGTCCTTTACATTACTTTTTTCTGTTATACCGCCGATTATCAGGCTTTCGCCGTCGCTGACGCGGGCCCGAGTGGAGATTTGGCGTTTGTTGATGATGGGCGTCTGTTCTTTGCCCCGGGGTGCCGATCCAAAGACGAGGGTCGCTTCGACCTGCAGGATTATGTTGCCATCCTCAAGAATGTTGGGTATAATCTCAAGTGAGTCTTGTGTGCTCCTAATCTTTGCCGTTCCGCCATCGACAACCTCTAGTGTTGGATTCATCAAGATTTTCATATAGCCCCTTGAAGTTAGCATTTCAACGAGGGCATTGAACTCTTGCTCTGTTACTCGTTTGTTCTCGGCGGATTTGTCCTTAGTTGCAGCCGTGGCCCCGGCAGCTTTTCTCAATAAGACATCCACCTTTGTATCACGGAGACTTATTTTGTTACCCAGGAGATTCTCTGCCATAATGGTGGTTTCCCTGTCCATTTTTGAATCAAGAGAAACTTCGACTATAAGGCAGTCAACCTGAACGTGTGCTTTATCTTTAGCAGATGATGTAGGACTTTTTGCCGGCACAGGGGCGGGAAATCTATTGGCCGATAATTCTTTCTCTTGCTCAGTTGCAAGTAATATATCATCCCAAACCTGTGAATCGGATTTTTGCTCATTCTCGTTTGGCCTTACTATCCTGCTCTGTACTATTCCCGGCTGCATAATCACGTCACTGGTCGTCTTGCCTGATTCGGCCACTGTCAGGTCCTCTACCTGAACGGACTTATCTTGTTCAGAAGAGCCGACTGTCTGTGCTTTGATTAGTACAAGCAGGTCTTTTTGTTCGGTTCGGCCGTCTTGCTGGTCTGCTATTTTATGACCCCCAAAAAGCAGCGTCTGGCCATTATGTGCTATGTAGCGAGTGGTTTGAGCGATACTCTGTACCCTCGGAGGCTTGTATGGAGCTTTCCCCTTAAACTTATGTTCTTCGAAGCCGGAGGCCTGGGTAATCTCTAATTCGAACTGCATATCAATGTATTTATTGGGTGTCAATTTTGGCTTTACCGACAGGGAGATGCCTTCTTCTACTTTGTCGAATTTTGGTTCGGGCTTCTCGGAAGGGTTGTTCGGCTCGGTATAGCCCGTGACATAATAAGTTTCGTTATCAAGAATTCTGATCTTTGCCGTTTTACCTTCCCGACAAATTACTTGTGGTACAGCGAGCACCTTAGCATCTTTGTGAGCTTGAACCGCTCTAAGAAGTAAGTTGACATTGAGGTCATCAAGTATGAGACTCTGAGTTTTAGAGCCATCCGAGGCCGCAAGCACCTCAGACTTAAGTCTCAACAAATCCTTAGCTTCGTCTGGGGAATTCGCGTCGAGGCCGATATTTTGAAGGAAATCCTCGCTAACCGACAGGAACCTCGCTTCGATTAGGAATTTAGCCGCACTGATGCCGAGTTTTTCCAGTTGTTCGGTCTCGAGAAAGCGCACGCTAAAGTCGAGAAAAAGAACATTAGTTCCATCAGCTTCTTCAAGCAGTTCTCTATCATAAGCTATGGGTATTAGTGCGGCGTTACGTTGAGCGGATTTTCCACTGCCAAGGTATTTAATATTATCAAGAAGCCAGTTAAAATCCTGTTCATCTCGTATATAAGGCTTCAATTTTTGTAAGCTGTCGGGCAGAGTATCATCATGGTCATCGGCATACATAGCCACAGCAAGGCCTAATTGTTTTAACTTCCCAGTCGATAGTGCTTTTTTAACCTCGACCTGTGTATCGGAATCCTGCACATTCTCAGCAGGGACCGGTTCGGTTTTTTGTGGGGCATTGACGGCTCCTTCCTCGGCGATAAACCATTTTTCAACTGCGGCTGTTTTTCTTTCAAAAGTAAGCCCTGTCTGCCGGGTCAGGTTACTTAAGAGCATGTCCAGTCTCTCATTATAAAGTTCCTTATTATGGCTCAGTCTAAGGAGATCGGATGAGTCATGGTTACGCCAGTATATCTTAATATCTTCTGATTTTGTTTCGTCTATTATGTACATGTTTATACGATTTCCCACCCATTGCAAGAATCTGCTAACTGTCCCGCTTCCGCCTCCACCACGAATATAGGCATCCGTCTTGTCTGTGGAAATGAGGATATAATTTCCTTCCTTTACACCGGGCAAAGGCTTAAGTACACCGGGCAAAGGCTTAAGGTCGTATTTGCCTTTGGCGATTATTACTTCAGTTTCAACCTTTTTCTTCACAAAGTCTATTTCTCTTGCCGTTTCATTTTTTACAATTTCTTTGAGGGTTTTCATAAGTGCTTCGGTCGGTGTGTCCTTGCGTACTATCCAATCGCCGGACATATCTATTTGCAAGAGTTCACTTGGGATATCGTATTCAAAGTTGCCAAGTCCAATGACAGATTCTAAAATCGAGTTAAGGCGCGGAATACTGCTTCCGATACGTGCGCTTTTTTCTTTTAGATCTCCATCCCAGTTAAAAGTATATTGAATAGCCATATGATAATTGGCATTTGATGAATGTCGGCCCGGCTGATTTAGGAAAAAGTTCCTGCGCTCAGGTATAAATGGCGGAGCAATTCTCTTCAGAATCTCACCATCTTTTAGACGATAGACCGCATAGAAAGCTTTCTGCCAGGCATTTGGATCAATTTCAGACGGTATCTCTGCTTCGGTGTCATCAGTCGTGTCCTCCGGTTTTGTCGTGACGGATTGTTGCGGTTCAGGAAGTTCATATACATTTTTTGAACCAACGACATAATGTTTGCCCTGCACCGTGTCTCTGACTTCCGTTCCTTCAGGTAAATCAATATCAAAGAAAGTCTCGTTGAAAGCTGGATCGTTTATGACGATTTGACTCATCTCAATAATAGATTTGGAGAGTAATGAGCCGGGAGGAATATAGCTTTCAGTATGTCCGCTAACAGGAAACCAGATGCCTTTAGCTACTTCTTTGTATTTTGCCTTACTGCGGTCAGTAAGCTTCTCTTTGTTGTAGTTCTCATTAAGAATGCACGAGTAACCCTGTGAGGGATCAATAACAGCAATTGTTATTATGGGGTCGTTATCAAAGACCACTCGATAGGTGCCGTCTTTCGATTCATCTACACTTATCTGCTTTTCGGTCTTGATGGCTTCTGCTAATTGCCTACAAAAATTGCCTGTGAATGTCTTCCATGGATGCCCCTGTCTTGAAATACCTATAGGTGGAGCGTCTTTGAATCTTGCAGCTCCAGTGGATCCTCTTCGTTGGTTGAAATCGGTGCCTAAGACACCATTCCAGGCCGAAATATTCTTATCTCCACTTGGTAATTTCTTGCCTGATGAATCGTAGGTCCCGGTGGTTCGTTCTATTTTTGCACGTTCCTCGTTATCAATCGTACACTTTAGAATCTGGTAGCGGGATTGAGGTACCTGGCTGATTCCTCTTGTCGTTCTCTGTAATTGTTGCTCTGGAATACCTTTTTCCCTCATCGATTTTCTGATATTTTCTACGAATTCTTCGCTATGGCCCGCATGCCAGATATCATATTCAGCGACAAATTGAACATTTTTGACTTTGGAACGATGTTCCACCATCTTATCCAATAGAGATTTGGCGGGGTCCTCAATTCTATTATGGGTAGTCAAAGCAAGAGTTGTTGGTATCAACAAAGCTGCTATCAGCAGAATTGCGGTTGCTGCGGGAATCCAGCTAAAGCTGGTTTTTTCTGTTGAATCCTTGCCAACTAATCGGCGGATGCGTCCTGATAGATTACCACCGCTTGCTGCTACCACTAATTGGCCCCGGCCTGCTCGGATTTCTTCCATTGAGGTCAAGGCCCTTGCATAACAAACCCGGTCGCCGGATATGCTCACGGCCAGATCGTCGCAGCAGTTTTCTCTTTCGGCGCGAATCTTATGCGAGACCCACCACACGGCCGGATGATAAAAGCCAAGTATCTCCACTACCGTTTGCAGGATATTGACCAGATAATCGAATCTCTTAATGTGAGCCAGCTCGTGTGCCAGGATGGACTCCAATTGTTCGGAGGTCAGACCTGTAAGGGCGCTGGCTGGCAGTAGTATGACCGGCCGAAGCCAGCCGACAACAGTAGGTATTTGAACTAAAGCGGATTCCATAAGCTGTACCGTTTGTTTGACTCTTAGTCTTTGGGCCAAAACTTTTAGTTTGCTGTGCAGTGTGTCATCTACCTGTTTAACCATTCTTCGTTTCAGTCGCTGCAATTGTGTCCAGCCGCCCAGGTGCCAGACGGAAAGCGCAAATACACCGACCAGCCATCCTGAAACTATGTAAGGCAGCGCCGGCTCAAGCGCGTCAATCGTGCGCTGTTTCCAGGAGACAGAATAAACCGGAGTAACACTTTTAGCCTGTACGCGCTCTTCTAATACGATGGTTTCCGCTATGGGTATTTCTTCTGTAGCTAAAACAGCCGGTGCAGGCGCAGGTTCGATATGGGTTGCCATGTGCGGTGCTGAAACCGGTACCAACTTAATGGTTATAACAGGCAACAGAACTATCAGCGTCAAAGCCAAACAGGCAAATATATAACGCAGGTCGGGCGTGGATTTTCGCATTACTCTGAGCAGGATTGCCAAGAGTAATGCGACTACCGCAGCTTGCCAGATAAAATGAAGCAGCGTCCAGCCGATTTTTTGAATTATTTCCTGTGAAAGGATATCTTGCAAAATTAGCATGATTATTCCCTCCTGAATTCATCAAGCATTTTTCTTATTCTTGAAAGCTCTTTTGCCGAGACCTTTTTGGCTGAAAGTGCCCGCATCACGAGTTTTTCAGCCGAGCCGGAGAATGCTCTTTCGAGCAAATCTCCTACTAATTGCTTTTGAGCTCTTTCCTCTGTAAGGGCGGGCTTATAGATGTGCTTGAACTGAGATTCATCTCTACGTAAAAGCCCTTTTTCGGTCATTATTTGCATCAGTTTGAGAGTAGTAGTGTAGCCGGTATTTTCATCTTTGTTCATTGCTTCGTTGACCTGGCGAACTGTGCTCGGCCCGTTGTCCCACAATATCCTCAGGATTGTCAGCTCTCTATCTGTCGGTCGTGAACTTTTGCGTCTTGCCATATTGGTTCTCCTGTAATTTTATTTGTTATTCTATATCGGCAGAATATACGAAAACTTTCGTATTTGTCAACGAAAAAATTCGTAGTTTTTAAAAAATTTTTCAAAATCACCATATATGGCCTCAAAACGCACAAAAAAAGCTTCTACGCTAATCTTGCATAGAGGTCACAAAGCCGAATGGCAGAACAGTTCCTGTTGCGGAAACAGTACGCCTGTTAGAAGCGTATGCATCCATATTTGTCATTCCCGCGGAAGCGGGAATCCAGTTTTTCGCTCTGGACCCCTGCTTTCGCAGGGGTGACATCGTCGGTTTTTATTTTCCGCAACAGATACTAAATAAACACCATCAAAAACTAAACGAAGCAATGGAAGGTTAAGCCTTCTCAGACGTTAAGATGTAGAGTCGGCTGTGTCGTCCGGTAACTTCAGAGTTGTCTGGTTGACCTGCCTCTGGTTTATCTAAGAGGTGCCGTGCGTCTGGGTGGATAGAGGCTGTCCCTGCCGTTGATTCTCAGATAAAACAGATTAGGTAGTTCCCTCCGCAAACGCTGTAAAGCTGCGGGGCTGAAAGCATTGTCGGTGTAGATATTCAGAAAACGCAGCATCTTGAGCTCTCCAAGGTAGCGCAGTCCTTTATCAGTTATTTTGCCGCCGTTGATAAAGGTTCTTTTGTTTGAGTCAAATCTACCCTGGATAGACAAATGGTTCAACTTTTTCATATTGGTCAGGTATTTGAGTCCCTCATCTGTCAGGCCGGAGCCGCCGATACCGAGACGTTCCATATTAGGTAGCTGCGCCAGATACGCCATACCTTTGTCGGTGTAATTACGCGGGCCAATCTGCAGCCATTTGAGCTTCTTTAGATTAGCCAAAGACATCAAATCGGCATCAACAAATGCGTCTTCTGAATAGTGTTCGAAGTTTAAGCTCAGGTCTTCCAGGGTGGTTAAACCGGAAAGGTCCAATATAGCGCCTTTGCGTTGTAAATCGTAGATTTTTAATTTCGTCAAATTTGGCATTGGCTTGAAATTGTTCAGCTCTTTGATGCTGATATCGGCATCAGTTATGCTCAGATTTCTCAGAGATTTCAGCGCGGTTAACTTCGCCAGTCCTGAATCGGTAACGTTGTCGCAGCCGAACAGATGTAGCATTTTCAGGTTAGTCAGCTTTACGATATGGTCAATGCCTGCATCTGTTATACCAATACTTCCGATATGGAGTTCCTCGAGCAGCCGGCATTTTGCCAGCTCGGCCAGGCCTTCATCTGTGTAATACTTCTTGTTCATAGCAGGGTCAACGTAGTGAGCCCGGGAAACCTTAAGATACTTGAGGTTGGATAGTTGCCCAAGATGGGCCAAACCGATATCGGTGATGCGCTGATCTCTCTGCGGAAGCTCGAGACGATCGAGTGTCTTAATTTGGCTAAGATAGGAAAGCCCCTTGTCGGTAACTTGTGAGCTGCCGATTTGGAGTTTTTTAAGCGAACGTAATTTTGTAAGATGAGCAATTCCTTTGTCTGTAATATTTTTCATGCCGTGCAGACATAAGCTTTCCAGTTTAGGCAAATCTGATATATGAGACAGGCCGGCGTCTGTTATGTGGGCTATACCTTCATGAAAGCTCAGCATTCTCAATGAGGAGATATTCTTTACGTGGACCATTCCATTATCACCGAAATGACTGCCGCGGATAAAAAGATATTCAAGGCGGGGCAAATCTTTGATGTACGCCAGGCCGGCGTCACCCATGCGTTCTCCCATGAGAGCTAATTCTTCCAGATTGGTCAGCTTCGCCAAATATCGCAAACCTTCATTGGTAACCTGACTGCTTCCGTCTATGACACTAAAGTATAGTCTTTTTAATGAGGTCAGTTCAGCCACATAGGCCATGCCCCTGTCGGTGATTCGAACGGGCAGGACCAGGTGTTCCAGAGACTTAAGGTTCCTGATATACCTAATGCCTCTATCAGTGACGTTAGTCTGTCTTAATACCAAGGATTTCAGTCCGGTTATATGAGTGATATGCTGCATACATTCATCTGTCGCTTTGGTGGGGTATCTCGGTGTATTGTCAAATGCAATGCCGTGAAGGTCATCGGGTCTGAGTTTCGCCAGCGGGGATAAGTCTCTCAGGGCGGTCGGACTGATAGTAAGGCTCAGCCGTTTGCCGGCGGGAACATGAACATCCCCCTGGGCTTCGCAGAGATATTCACTCCGCTCTCCGATTCTTGTCCAGTGGAACCAATATCCGAACTCTCTTGATTTTTCCGTATCCGAGATGTAAAGCTTGCCTAACGACCGACCGGCGGGAAAATGAACAACGCGTACTTCAACGTTTCTCAATTCTTCTGCCTTTCCATCATCTGGTTCGGAACTTGGATTATCTTTCTCCTGTTTGGTACCTCGCAAGTCAACTTCAGGCGAGGCTTCATCGCTCACCGGCAGAGGTTTAGTTTCGGGACGGCTTACCTTGAAAACTCCGGCTTTACTCTTTTCCGTTGACAACAGTTCGAAAGGAAATCTGCCGACTGTCTTGCGGCGACCTTGCTGAGTAGTCGGGACATTTATTATAAGTGAACTTCCTATTGACTTGAGCTGCTCAAGCTCCCTTTCGTCAACGTAGGCGGCGAAATATCCATCTTCTTCGACAGTGGCTATGCCACGCGCTCTGCGGCCTACGGGTACAAGTATCCGAGTCTTGGCACCGGGCCAGGGTTCCGGCTTTATAACAGCGGGGCTACCATCTTCAAAGAGTACGCGCCCATACAATACATGTTTTGATGGGACTTCGAGAGCTAAGTTAGTTGTCTTACCGTCGGCCAGCACTACTTCCTGACGGTGCCACTCGTATCGTTTTTCTTTCGGGATGATTCGGATTCTATACTTACCGGCTGGAACATTCTCTAACCTGAATACTCCATCTTCGCTATTGACTTCCTGGTTAAACCAGGTTGACTTCACATAGCCACCATTAGCATCTTCAGACTCTTCAGAGTACACCTCTTCCAACTCTTTCCAGTTGGCTAAAGCCGATATGTTGGCGGTGAACTCTCTTATGGGAACTCCCTCCATATCGACTATATGTCCCACAAGTGATGCGGTGCCTTTTGGTGGCTCGCTGAACTGAAAATCAATCTTTTGTGGTCCATCGAAAACTCGCTTCAGATGTAGTAATTGGTAACAATCTATGCCGGTCGAAGTCTGGTGCTGTCTGCGTTCTGCACCGAGACGGTACGGCCAACTGACCGCGCCGAACATGTAATATCCCTTTTCGTCGGTCCCAACCCTTGGAACTCTAAATGGCCCACCATCAGGCTTGTGCTCATTTATCAATACTATGGCATCGACAACCGGTTGTCCGTCCGGCCCGGTTACACGCCCCTGGATCCATTCTGTTCTGTTAGCATCGTAGGCTCGGCCAAGCTCATCCAGTAAGGGCCCGGCCTGCTCGAAACGTATTCTGAATCGTCGGGCGTTTGCGACTTCATTCTGCTTAAAGGGTGAAAACTCGATTACAAGCTCCTCAACGACCGGCTGGCCCGACACGAGGCTTCCAGAGTTGTTCAGTGGATCTCGTTGGTCCAAAATTATGCCCCTGACACCGAGAAGTTCGATTCTTGTCCGCCATTCAAAACGTAATCCCTTGCGCACGTCCGCTCGGAGCGTCACTTTGATGTCTGAATCGGCCTTATCAAATCTGATTGACTTTGCATGAACTATCTTGCGCATACCCTCAGGTCCTGCATCCAGCTTAACGGCAATATCTTTGCCCAATTGAAAACTACCCTCAAAGTAAGATTTGTCTTTTGTTCCTTCTGTCTTTGCAGGCCGGGTTTGAGCAAAGGCGACCCCGACGGTAATACAGATTGCTACAATGCCTACCGCCAGGGCCCATATTGCTCCGGCCCGCGGATTGCCGCAGCTATCTTTCAGGATACGGCGGACCCTGCCGGCCAGGCCTTTCCTGCTGCGCACTACCGCGGGCACAAACGCCATCTGTCCCTGAGGTGTCAAATCAAGCAGCGACTCGGCATAATCCGTGCCAGGCTGTCCGCTGGCCACAACCCAGTCATCGCAGGCCTGCTCGCTTAATCTGACCAGCCGAGACTTTGCCCACCATACAAGCGGGTGCCACGGCAAGATACAAACTACCAGCTCCGCCAATAATCCACAGATATGGTCTCGCCGTTTCCAGTGCGCCAGCTCGTGACAAAGCACTCCGGCCCAGTCAACTCCATTATCAAACCGCCCGGCATCGCTCGGAACTAACAGAACTGGTTTTCGCCTCCAGCACCATATCACAGGACTGCGAACACTCCGGCTGTTGCGAACCTTTACATCTTTGTCAATTCCAAGTTTGGCTCTGGCCAGATGCAGCGCCTTTTCAATCCTCTCGCAGTGCACAGGCAGCGCCCGGCGCAGCAGGCGAACGCCTAATATAAATGTTACAAACAATCGGGCGGCTAAAAGCATACTTGCCGCAATCCACCCATATAACAAGATGGAACGCCAGGGTAATTTTATGCTTTCTGAGCTGGAGACAACAGGCGGCAGATTTTCTTCGATGGGGCCTGGTTTATATTCAATATCTTCGGTCGAGATGACTGTGGAATTTGTATAATCACTCGTCGTGGTCAGGTCTTTGACCGGCGATTGGATTATAATCGGCTCGGCTACAAACATACCTAATTCATAGTGCTTGACCAATATGCTCATAATCGGCACAATCACCGCTGCAATCATCGAGAGTAACAGCACCTGATGTGCCCTTGACGACCGGTGCCTTAGGATGAAGCTGCCAACAAGGCCGACCACGAGAAAAATCGTGCTCTGCCACACACAGCTCGATAACGGAAAATCTCCTAAGAATAGTTCGCGTATCATTTTTTTGTCTCCTTTCTTTTCTGGTCAATCATTTTCCGAAGCTCTCGAAGCTCCACGTCACTGAGCTTGCTCTGACGCATTAGATGCTGAAACATCAAAAGAGCATCCCCATCGAACATCCGCTCCATAAATTTGTGCACCGAGTTGGCGCCGGCTTCTTCGCGAGTCCGCGTCGGCAGATAGATGTAGCTCTTGCCCTGGTTCCGGTGTCGCAGCCAGCCGGCCTTCTCCAGTTTCTGCATCGCCGTAAGAACCGTTGTGTAGGCGAGCTTCTTTTTAGAGCTAAGCCGTTTGCGTACCTGATGGACACTTGCCTCACCAAGCTCCCAGACCACCTCGATTACCGTCCGCTGAAGCTGGCCCAAATCATCAAGCAACTTACCACTCATAACATTAGCCTCCATATCTTAAAACAAACCTCGATAAATACTACTTTACCCCAAAGTACTACGACCCATAGTATTTGTCAACAAAAAAATAAAAATTTCCAAAAAATTGTTGCAAATCCCTGTTTTTATACAAAAAAACGCGTAAACAAGCCAAAATGACTAAACAAAATCTCCAAAAGGTAACCGAATCAGTACACGGTTGAGCCTTTTCTGAGATTATGTCTTAGAGCCGGCAGGATTACCCAGTAATTTAACGCCGGTTTTTTGATATGAGGGGGCTACCTTGGATTGAATATTCCTCTGTAAAATCCCTAAAAATAATAAGTTTTAGGCCATTTTTACTTGCTTTTTTACCTGGAAAGAGTATAATATATTTTATATGCAGTTCTGAATGATTTGTGAGGAGGTACGGCATACTCGCTCCCTTCCAGTGGGGTACTGTTTTAGCAGCGATATCAGGCTCACATGGGGTGTTATGGAATATTAGCAATTTTTTAGAGGGTAAAAGGATGAGAAGAACAATGTTGGCATCAATATTAGTTTTCCTGCTGAGCGGGGTCGTATCTGCTAATGACCTTTCCGAGGCATTGGATACAAGTTTGAGTTTCACCACAGGAGGCAGTGCGAATTGGTTTGGCCAGTCTGCAACGTCCTACTACGATGGGGATGCAGCACAGAGCGGGGATATCTCAAACAACGAGGACTCGTGGATGCGGACGACGGTTGGCGGGGCAGGAACAGTGAGCTTCTATTGGAAAGTATCTTCGGAGGGCCATTGTGACTTCTTAGAGTTTTACATTGACGGTTTGATTCAAGACCGAATCAGCGGTTCGGCGGACTGGGAACAGATGACGTACACGCTTCCTTCGGGTTCACACACGTTGGAGTGGCGATATATGAAGGATTACAGTATGTACTTTGGTAGTGACTGTGGCTGGATAGACCAGATAGAGTGGGTAACTGGTTCTCAACCACCGCCTCCTTCTTGCGACCTTTCCGAGGCGTTGGATACGACTTTGAGTTTCATCACAGGAGGCGATGCGGATTGGTTCTGTCAGTCCGAAACGGCCTACTACGATGGGGATGCGGCCCAGAGCGGGGATATATCGCACGATGAGGAATCGTGGATGCAGATGACGGTGAGCGGACCGGCAACGTTGAGCTTCTATTGGAAGGTATCTTCGGAGAGCGGTTGTGACTTCTTAGAGTTTTACATTGACGGTTTGATTCAGGACCGAATCAGCGATTCGGCGGACTGGGAACAGATGACGTACACGCTTCCTTTGGGTTCAAACACGTTGGCGTGGCGATATGTCAAGGATGGGAGTGACAGTACCGGTAGTGACTGCGGCTGGGTAGATAAGGTGGAGCTGGTGGGCGGTTCTGAACCACCGCCTCCTCCAGATGATGCCTGGTTAAATATAAATAGCTCTAATTATGACTCTTGTTGTGGGGAAGATAGTGCACAACACTCACTTGCTAACGCTCTTGACGGTATTAACTCTTGGGAACACTATGTGAATCACACCCATTGGTTCATCCTGGATTTAGGTACAACATATAACATAAAAAAGGTAAAAGGATGTTCAAATGGTCATAATGCAGGAATTTTGGACCCTACCAATGTTAATATTTACGTTTCTGATAACAAAACAAACTGGGGCACTGCAGTGGCAACAGACATCAGTAAATGGAAAACTGTATACTGTTGCACTAACGAGTTTGGACAGCCGTATGCCCCCGGCGAAGAAGTAATCTTGCAAGAGGTTGATACTACACCCAAAAATGGTCGTTATATTAAAGTAGAAATAACTGAAACAGCAGACTCAGACAACTATTTAGAGTTTGGTAGGGCCCCTTATGATTTTGCTTTTAAAATTTTTGATGCGTATGGTAGAATCGCATCAGCATCTCCAACCATCGACCTTTCCGAGGCCCTTGATACGACTTTGAGTTTCTCCACAGGAGGCAGCCGCAGTGTGGGTTGGTTCAACCAGTTCACGACCTTCTACTTCGATGGAGATGCGGCCCAGAGCGGAGATGTTTTGCACGATGAGGCAACATGGATGGAGACGACGGTGAGCGGCGAAGGAACACTGAGCTTTTATTGGAAGGTATCTTCCGATAGTGGTCATGACAATCTGGAGTTTTCTATCGACGGCACGTTGCAGGACTTGATAAGCGGACCGGTTGACTGGCATGAGATGACGTACACGCTCGGTTCGGGCACTCATACACTGGAGTGGCGATATACGAAGGATAGTAGTATCAGTTCCGGTGAAGACTGCGGCTGGGTTGATAAGGTGGAATGGATAGCCAGCTCTGAACCACCGCCCACCGATGACCTTTCCGAGGCCCTGGATACAAGTTTGAGTTTCACCACAGGAGGCAGTGCGGATTGGTTTGGCCAGTCTGCAACGTCCTACTACGATGGGGATGCAGCACAGAGCGGGGATATCTCAAACAACGAGGACTCGTGGATGCGGACGACGGTGAGCGGGGCAGGAACAGTGAGCTTCTATTGGAAAGTATCTTCGGAGGGCTATTGTGACTTCTTAGAGTTTTACATTGACGGTTTGATTCAGGACCGAATCAGCGGTTCGGCGGACTGGGAACAGATGATGTACACGCTTCCTTCGGGTTCACACACGTTGGAGTGGCGATATATGAAGGATTACAGTATGGACTCTGGTAGTGACTGTGGCTGGGTAGATCAGATAGAGTGGGTAATTGGTTCTCAACCTCCGCCTCCTTCTTGCGACCTTTCCGATGCCTTGAATACAAGTTTGAGTTTCACAACAGGAGGCAGTGCGGATTGGTTTTGCCAGTCCGCAACGTCCTACTACGATGGGCTCGCAGCCCAGAGCGGGGATATCTCGCACAATCAGGATTCGTGGATACAGACGACGATAAGCGGACCGACAATGGTGAGTTTCTGTTGGAAGGTATCTTCGGAGAGCGGTTATGACTATCTGGGATTTTACATTGATGGCGTGCTGCAGGACTCGATCAGCGGTTCAATGGACTGGCAACAGATGATGTACGTGCTGCCTTTGGGTCCGCACACGTTGGCGTGGCGATATGTCAAGGATGGGAGTACCAGTTCTGGTAGTGACTGTGGCTGGGTAGATCTGGTAGAGTGGGGGACTGATCCTCAACCGCCGCCTCCTACTTGCGACCTTTCCGAGGCGTTGGATACGACTTTGAGTTTCATCACAGGAGGCGATGCGGATTGGTTCTGTCAGTCCGAAACGGCCTACTATGATGGGGATGCGGCCCAGAGCGGGGATATATCGCACGATGAGGAATCGTGGATGCAGATGACGGTGAGCGGACCGGCAACGTTGAGCTTCTATTGGAAGGTATCTTCGGAGAGCGGTTGTGACTTCTTAGAGTTTTACATTGACGGTTTGCTGGGGCACTCGATTAGCGGTTCAAGGGACTGGCAACAGAAAATATACACACTCGGTTTGGGTTCACACACGTTGGCGTGGCGATATGTCAAGGATTGGAGTGACAGTACCGGTAGTGACTGCGGCTGGGTAGATAAGGTGGAGTTGGGGACTAGTCAACCACCGTCTCCTGACGAGCTTTCCGAGGCGTTGGATACAACTTTGATTTTGTTCACAGGTGGCGAGGCGGACTGGTTTGCTCAGAGTTCGACATTTTATTACGATGGAGATGCAGCCCAGAGCGGACTTATCTTGCACGATGAGGCAACTTGGGTGGAGACGACGGTGAGTGGGGCAGGAACGTTCAGTTTCTATTGGAAGGTATCTTCTGAGAGCGATTATGACTATCTGGAGTTTTATATTGATGGCTCAGTTTATGACTCGATCAGTGGTTTAATGGACTGGCAGCAGATGACGTACACGCTTCCTTCGGGTTCACATACGTTGGAGTGGCGATATTTCAAGGATGGGAGTATCAGTTATGGTAGTGACTGTGGCTGGGTAGATATGGTAGAGTGGGTGGCCAGTTCTCAACCACCTCCTGGCGACCTTTCCGAGGCGCTGGATACAAGTTTGAGTTTGACCACAGGTGGCGACGCGTACTGGTTTTCTCAGAGTTCGACGTTTTATTATGATGGAGATGCAGCACAGAGCGGGGATATCTCGCACAATCGGAATTCGTGGTTGCAGACGACGGTGAGCGGGGCAGGAACGGTGAGCTTCTATTGGAAGGTATCTTCGGAGGTCGATTGTGACTTCTTGGAGTTTTACATTAACGGTTTGTTTCAGGACCGAATCAGCGGTTCGGTGGACTGGTACGAGATGACGTACGCGCTTCCTTCGGGTTCACACGCGTTGGAGTGGCGATATATCAAGGATTCCAATATGAACTCTGGTAGTGACTGTGGCTGGGTTGACCAGGTGGTGTGGGTGACTGGTTCTCAACCACCGCCTCCTCCTGGCGACCTTTCCGAGGCGCTGGATACAAGTTTGAGTTTGACCACAGGAGGCAGTGCGGATTGGTTCTGTCAGTCCACAATGTCTCACTACGATGGAGATGCAGCCCAGAGCGGAGATATCTCGCACAATCAGGTATCATGGATGCGGACGGCGGTGAGCGGACCGGTAACGGCGAGTTTCTATTGGAAGGTATCTTCGGAGGGTGGTTTTGACTGTCTGGAATTTTACATTGATGACGTGCTGCAGGATTCGATCAGCGGTTCAATGGACTGGCAGCGGATGATATACACGATCCCTTCGGGTTCACACACGTTGGCGTGGCGATATTTCAAGGATAGTAGTGTCAGTTTCGGTAGTGACTGTGGCTGGGTAGACCATGTAGAGTTGGGGAATGGTCAACAACCGCCTTCTTGCGACCTTTCCGAGGCGTTGGATACGACTTTGAGTTTCACCTCAAGAGGCGATGGGGATTGGTTCTGCGAGTCCGCAACGTCCTTTTACGGTGGAGATGCAGCCCAGAGCGGAGTTATCTCGCACAATCAGGAATCGTGGATGCAGACGATGGTGAGCGGACCGACAACGCTGAGTTTCTACTGGAAGTTATCGTCTGAGGTCGGTTGTGACTTTCTGGAGTCTTACATTGATGGCTTGCTGGGGCACTCGATCAGCGGTTCAGTGGACTGGCAGCAGAGAGTGTACATAATCCCTTTGGGTTCACATACGTTGGAGTGGCGATACTTCAAGGATGGGAGTGTCAATTCCGGTAGTGACTGTGGCTGGGTAGACCGGGTAGAGTTGGGGACAGATCAACCACCGCCGCCTCCTGGCGAACTTTCCGAGGCACTGGATACAACTTTGAGTTTGATCACAGGTGGCGAGGCGGACTGGTTTTTTCAGAGTTCGACGTTCTATTATGATGGAGATGCAGCCCAGAGCGGAGATATCTCGCACGATGAGGAATCGTGGATGCAGACGACGGTGAGCGGGGCAGAAACGGTGAGTTTCTATTGGAAGGTATCTTCGGAGGTCGATTGTGACTTCTTAGAGTTTTACATTGAGGGCGTGCCGCAGGACTCGATCAGCGGTTCAGTGGATTGGCAGCAGATGATGTACACGCTCGGTTCGGGTTCACACACGTTGGAGTGGCGATATGTCAAGGATCATGGCGTGCACTCTGGTAGCGACTGTGGGTGGGTAGACCAGGTAGAATTGGTGACTGGTCAACCACCGCCTTCTTGCGACCTTTCCGAGGCATTGGATACAAGTTTGAGTTTCACCACAGGAGGCAGTGCGGATTGGTTCGGCCAGACGACGGCGTTCTACTACGATGGGGACGCAGCACAGAGCGGAGATATCTCGCACAATCAGGACTCGTGGTTGCAGACGACGCTGAGCGGACCGGTAACGGTGAGCTTCTATTGGAGGGTATCATCCGAGGACGATTATGACTTCTTGGAGTTTTACATTGACGGTTCGCTTCAGAACCGGATCTGCGGATCGCTTGGATGGCACGAGATGGTGTACCCGCTTACTTCGGGTTCACACACGTTGGAGTGGCGATATATCAAGGATCACAGCGTGCACTCTGGCAGCGACTGCGGCTGGGTAGATTTTATTGAGGTGAATTAACTGTATTCTATTGTTGATGGGTGAATACTGAGAGAGCATATAACGAAACGAAATTTATAAATTTTTGAAACTCAGAGATTACTACGGCCCCTGTATTACTGGAAATGTAAGACAGGGGCCTTTCAATATAAGCCATGGAAGACAAACGAGTTACAGCAGAGCAGATTTTGGCCGAAATTGGCTTTGTTTGGGTTTGTTTTTTTGGAGCCTGAAGGCGGTTTCATTTTCATAATCCTTTGCGACAAAGACATTTGCGTTCATTTTGGCCTTTACGGAAATTGGGTTTGAATTGGGTTTGTTTTTTCGGACTGCGAAATCATCGTATTTTCTGTAATCCTTTGTGGCATAGACGTTTGCGTTCATTTTGGCCTTTCGGAAATTGGGTTTGTTTTGGCTTTGTTTTTTCATAGCCCTTAGCCGCATTTTTCTTCATAATCCTTTGTAAATACACACTTTGCATCAATTTTACCCTTTCGGCAATTGGGTTTGAATTGGGTTTGTTTTCACCAAGTGTCCAATTGGATTTATTTTCATAATCCCTTGTAATATATGGATTTACATTCATTTGACTTTTTCGGAAATTGGGTTTGTTTTGCATAAAAAGTAGCTGATTTGTAGAGGGTTCTCGATAGATGTAGAGGTGCCTTATAGGCACGTAAATAACTGGATTCTCGATGCTCGTATAGCATACAGCGTATAGCGTAGAGCGTAGAGCGTTTAGACCATGATGGATGATTCATAATAGACTCAAGACTACAGACGCAAGACTAAAGACTAAGGATTATTTTGACTTGGGTCTGCTGACCCGGGGCTGGGCTTTCTAGCGGGTATCTTCGCCTACTGGCGGTTTAGGTTAGCCTGCTGGCTAACATAGGCGTATTATACCATATTATCAAACAAAAGTCAAAGAATAACGGCGAAAAATGCACTTTTTTTCAAATTAACATTTTGTTAGTTTGGGAGAGATAGGGAAGCTACAATATTATCGGACGTTGCGGTTTTGGGGTGGTGGATGTGCTTATGTGGTATGGGAGGGAGGTGGTTGGAGTGGAGGAGGTGGTTGGAGTGGAGTGGGGGAGGTGAATGACTCGGGAGCCAATCTGGATATCTATCGCCTACTGGCGGTTTATGTTTGCCTTCTGGTAAACATGCTGGTATTTTAACGCAGTTTCAAACAATAGTCAACAAAAAAACGGTCAAAAAGCGAATTTTTTTTGGCTGCCCTTTTTCATATTGAAATCCGAACTCTATCCCCTATAATCTCCCTCAAGCGTGCGGAATTCTTTTGATTGACCCCGGCTTGTGGGTGCGCAGGAGTTCACCCTGGGGGCAGGCGGGAATTGCGGCCTTTTTAATTGATTATTGATTAATGATTATTTATTATTCATCTTGATGGGAATCGTGAGTACAGGTGGTGTGTGGCTTTGTAATAAAGGGGATAAGGCCACAAAAAAAGTTGGCCGACCATGGTTTGTTTTGGTTTATTAAGGGTTTAGGAGATATAAATTGAGCGTACACGAACCTAAAAATGTAATCGAAAACTTGCGTAACCATCTCGCCGCACATGATAGACCTCTGGCCTTTTTGTTTGGTGCCGGGACATCAAGTGCGGTGAATATTGCTCAAGCAGCACCTCCTGGAGAGAAGCGAGGTTACGAGCCGCTTGTGCCTTCAATAGAACCGCTGACAAAGCGGTGTAAAGCTGCGATGGAGAACTTGGGGAAGGCTTTCAGCAATGCGTGGAAACTTTTGGAATCAGAGTGCAGGAAGGTTAATGTCGAGAATATCCTTTCGAGACTCCATTCAAAGATTGACGCGATAGGAAGGGAAAAGCTACTGGGACTTACTAAGGAGGAGTTGGAACGTATGGAGAGAACCATCCGGAAAACTATTGCGGGAGCAGTTATGTTAGAGGAAAAGAAGATTCCGAATCAGCTACCGCACGATGATTTTGCGGAGTGGGTCAAGCGATCCGGGCGAACTGTCCCCTTAGAGATTTTCACTACGAATTACGATGTATTGCTCGAGAGGTCTCTTGAACGTGCCCATGTTCCTTTTTTTGACGGTTTCGTTGGTGGGTATGAGCCTTTCTTCTATGGAGATAGCCTTGGGCGGGAAGACCTTCTTCCCAGTAGTAGGTGGGTGCGGCTTTGGAAAATTCATGGGTCGGTCAATTGGCAACTTGTGAAGCGTTCTGGTCGAGAGAGGGTAATTCGAACGCGACCGACTGGAACTGGAGAGATGATTTTCCCTTCACACCGGAAGTACGATGAGTCACGCAAACAGCCTTATACAGCTCTGATGGACCGATTGGGACAGGTACTGAGCCGGGACCACGCTTTACTCATCACTTGCGGATACGGTTTTGGAGATGAACACATTAACGCACTTATTTTCAGTGTTCTTGATAACAAACGAACTAGCAATGTGATTGCCTTGCAATTTGGTGAATTATGCCCTGAAGACGCCTTGGTAAAATGGAGCAAAGAGCGGAGAAATTTTATGGTCATGGGCGAGAATGGTGGTGTCATAGGGGGTCGGTGGGGGACGTGGCAACTATTGAACCCGGTGGATGTTCAAACGCATTCCTTCATGGACACTGCTTTTGATAGTGATGCCTGCAAGCCAGACAGTACGGACGCAAGCCTTGAGGAGGAACGCTCGGGAAAAATGCGGTTGGTTGACTTCAATTGGTTCTGTAAGTTTCTCAATACAATGGAAAGAAAGAGTGAGGATGAATTGTGAGCGAAATGGATCCTACGTTTGTCGGAACGGTTGACTCTGTTAAAGGTAGCGTTGTGACAGTTCGCTTACACGATGAAGTCCCCACGTTGATAATGATAGAGGGAGAGTCGTACCGTGTGGGGCAGATTGGTGCGTTTCTCCGAGTTCCTTTAGGATATACCCAACTTTACGGAGTTTGCACATTGGTAGGAGCTGCGGCGGCACCACAGAGCGAAGAGACCAGTGTACACCGTGGACAAAGATGGATGGCGATGACACTTTTTGGAGAATCTGTTGGCGATTTTTTTCAAAGGGGCGTTAGCCAGTACCCAACGATTGATGACGAGGTACATTTGGTCACCGAACATGATATGACGGTCATTTATGGAAGCGCGGATGAGGAGAATACGATAACTGTTGGGAATATTGCTGCCGCATCGGGAATTGCGGGGCGACTCCAGCTAGGGTACCTAGTCACTCGCCATTGCGCCATCGTGGGATCAACGGGCTCGGGAAAGTCGAACTTAGTGGCGGTGCTGCTCGAGGCGATTGCCTCACAAGGCTACCCGTCGGCCCGGGCTTTGGTGATTGATCCACACGGTGAATATGCTGCCGCACTTGGAAAGCTTGGTTATGTTTTCAGGGTTAAGCCAGATGAGTCTAAGGGTGAAAAGGCGTTATACGTCCCGTTTTGGGCGCTGCCATTTGAGGAGTTGAAAAAAATCGCGCTTGGCGAGATGCAACCAGCTTCTGAATCGGTAGTCCGAGATGAAATAACGGACCGAAAAAAAGCGGCGGCGCAACATTTGGCAAACCCACCGCCTGATCCGGCGATCACTGCCAATTCGCCGATAGCGTTCAGTATTAAGAAGCTCTGGTTTGATCTTGACGACTTTGAGCGCCAGACTTTTAATGAACGTGGGGGCGAAAACCTGTGTAAATTAGTTCACAAGGGTGACGCTGAAACGCTAATGTCAAACAAGTACCCAACGGCAGGGCTCGGTAGTAAAGCTCCCTTCAAAAACCCCAGCCCACATAGGATAGAGAAGCAACTTGACCTACTAAGAAGCCGCTTGCAAGATTCCCGGTTTAGTTTTCTTTTTAACCCGGGGGAAGAGCTTACTCCGGATCTTGAAGGGAAAACGAAAAACGATCTGGATGGGCTGGTAAGATCGTGGATCGGGCATAACAGGCCAATCACGGTCCTCGACGTGTCTGGGCTCCCGGCTGAAGTTTTGTCTATAGTAGTTGGGACGTTATTTCGAATCATCTACGATATGCTGTTTTGGGCAGCAGATTTAGATGTAGGAGGACGAAAGCAACCGTTGCTGATCGCTTTGGAAGAAGCTCATCTCTTTTTGCCGGAAGGCACAGATAGCCCCGCGCACAGGTCCGTTGCCAGAATCGCAAAGGAGGGAAGAAAATATGGTGTGGGTCTCTGTGTGGTCACTCAGCGTCCGACGGAGATTGACAGTGCAATACTAAGCCAATGCGGGACAATGATTGCACTTCGACTGACTAATCCATCGGACCGTGGAAGGGTGGAGGCCGCGATGCCTGATGAACTCGGGTTGCTCTCAGGTATGCTGCCGTCATTGCGCACGGGGGAGGGATTAGTGATCGGTGAGGCCATGCCTATTCCTTCGCGTATTCAATTCTACAGAGCAGCAAGAAAACTGGAGGGAAGCGACCCGGATGTGGCGAGCGCTTGGCGAGAACCACGGCCTGACGGGTCGGAGTATATGAAGGCGTTGGTCAATTGGCGAAGACTATCGGCGATCTCTAAGGATGAAAAATCTAAGCAGGAGAAGCGAAATGGTTGAGATGCACTATGTAGATTCATCGAATATCGAGGCGATCGGCCACGAATCAGGGGCGCAGGAGCTTCATGTTCGTTTCTTGTCCGGTGATACGTACGTTTATCATGGCGTACCTGAGGAGGTTTACGATGAGTTGATGGCCGCACCGTCGAAGGGAAGTTACCTGAATCGTATGATAAAGGGCATCTACGAGTACAGTAAGATGTAAAGTGCCAAATGGGCTAAAGGCCGTTCTATTACTATGGTCTTTAAGTGAGATGACCCCTCAATAAATTGCGGAGCGGTCGCCATTTGCAATTTATGATTTGCTTGGGAGAAATAGGGACGGTGGGGCTGTTGCAAACGAGTTGAAGAGAAGGTGTGTAAGAGGTTAGAAAAGTGGAGGGGGCCCCTTTATCCCCTCAATGGAGGGCTGAGTATGTTTTTGCATTGTATTGGGGTTATCAAGGCATTACCACAAGGACAAGGTGGGAGAGAAGATATTTGAAAGAGGTTAGGGAAGTGGAGTGGGCCCCTTTATCCCCTCCATAAAAGGGTGAGTTTGTTTTTTGGGTATTGGGAATATGACAGTTGTAGAACAAGTTAAAAGTGTGTGTTTTAGTGCTAATATCGAAAACAGAGAAGGCCTGCACCAATTTACAGTCCTAATTCGTGCGGGGCAAGCATTGGGGCGTCGTCGTGCCGACAACGGCTAAACAAAAACCCCACGTAAAACGTGGGGCTAAATATAAAGGAGTGGATTCCCGCCTTCGCGGGAATGACAATGTAGGGCCTTTTGGGCCGGGCAAGCTCTTTATTGCAGAAAACTATCCTGAGACTGTTGGTATAATGACAGCTCTCAAGGCGGGAGTAGCTTTATCCTCAGTCCAACGGCCACTTGCGGAGACAAACGTTTCTTTAGAGCGCTATAAGTTATATGGTCAAGAGTTTTTAAAAGTTGATGATGCTCCGGTGATTGCGGATAAGTATACCCTTCAGGGTAGTAAATTCCCGCGAGTAAAATCATAAACTATTATTGTAAAGCTACTTACCCGCGCACAAACGGGAATTTTCAATCGAGAGCACTATAATAGGGTCGTGAACAGCATTTATTACGGTTTTTCAGGATTCAAAATTCAAACCCGCGAATTCTCCGTGATGTATTTGTCGCTCTTGAAGCGTAAATCGCGGTAGGCCGTTCCCCGACCGTGGCATTCGGGGATAGGCTACTCGGAGTCTTTTTTCTTTGTGTATTGAGCGACGATTTGCTGCTGGACGTTGGGCGGGACTATTTCATAATGGCTGAGCGTCATCGAGTAACTGCCGCGTCCGCCGGTAACGCTTTTGAGCTGGCTATTATATTGCGTAACTTCCGCTAACGGTACCTGTGCTTTAACGACAATATAATTGCCCGGCAGCATATCCTGCCCGAGGACTCTGCCTCGTTTGGAGGCCAGGTCGCCGGCGATATCGCCCATATTCTCGGCGGGAACTGTAACTTCCATATTCACTATCGGCTCAAGCAGGACTGGTTTTGCTTTTTGAACGGCGTCGGTGAATGCGCCCTTGCCGGCTGCGCGGAATGCTACTTCCTTTGAATCGACGGGATGGTGTTTGCCATCATAAACAGAAACTGAAATGTCCTGCAAGGGAAAGCTCGCTACGACGCCGTTTTGCATTACCTCATTAATACCCTTGGCAACAGCCGGCTCATATTGGCCGGGAATTGAAGCACCGAAAATATCCCAGCTAAACTGCAAAGGCGGGTCGGAATTGCGTTCGGCCGGCTCGACGCGAAGATAAACTTCGCCGAATTGTCCTGCTCCGCCGGTCTGCTTTTTATGGCGGTAATGGCCCTCGGCTTTAGCTGTAATTGTCTCACGGTAAGGAATCTTCGGCTCCTTTGTTTTTATCGAGAGCTTATAGCGGTTTTTCATCTTCTCGAGCATTATCCGCAGATGCAAATCGCCAAGGCCACTGGCAACCAGCTCCTTTGTCTGGGTATCTCTGCTAATCTTAAAGCAGGGATCTTCCTCGCATAATTTGTCAAGTGCAGAGCTGATTTTCTGTTCATCCCCTCTTGTGGCCGGCTCGAGTGCTAATGAAAACATTGGTTCGGGCACAGGTGGCTGTTGGAACCTGCCAGCCGCTTTGCCATCGTGTATAAGGTCGCCGATTTTCAGTTCATCTATTTTGGCTAAAGTTATGATATCGCCGGCTACGCCTGCATTGATTTCATTGTTTTCGCCGCCCTGTGATTTTAAGATATGGCCTGGGCGAATGCTTTTTTTCTCGTCATTTCTCAATAGATTAGTCTCTGAGGTAATGGTGCCGCTGAAGATGCGAATTGTAGAGTACTTCATATTTGAGCGTGGGTCGAAGCCGACCCGAAATACCAGTCCGGCCAGTGGGCCGGCAGGGTCGGCGGCCAGCTCCATTAAGTTCTCACCGTCTTTGAGCTGAACGGCCTTTGCCTGTCGAGGTGAGGGTGTGTATTTTGCAATGATATCCAGAAGCTCTTGTACGCCGTTTTCTTTTCGGGCATCGGTGAAAACTATCGGGATAAGAGTGCCGGCTTTTAAGGCATCTACAAATACCGAAGCTATTTTCTCATCAGGTATTTCTTCGCCGCCGAGGTAGCTTTCCATTAGGTCATCATTTGCCTCTATGACGCTTTCGATTAGCTCGGTATGGGCCTGGGCTACATCCATCAGTGGTGAATCGCCGGTCTGGTTTTCGATACAGTCGATAATAGATGCTTTGTCTGCGCCGGGTAGATTAGCACAGCGACATTGCGAGCCGAAAGTCTCCTGAATGCTTTTTATCAGCTCAGGGAAAGCAACATTTTCAGCGTCCATCTTGTTTATGACAATGAGCCGCGGCATATTAGCTTCTGCAGCTAATTCAAACATTTTGCGTGTGTTGGTTTCTATGCCGGCTGCCGCACTAATCACGACTATCGCTGTCTCGGCGGCTGGTATCGCTTTGATAGCCGGGCCGATAAAGTCTGGATAGCCCGGGGTATCGATGATATTTATCAGCTTGCCGGCGTGCTCGATGTGGGCCAGCGCCGATTTTATGGAATGTTGATGTTCTTTTTCCTCATCGTAGTAGTCGCAGTTGCTTGTTTTGTCGTCCACGCTTCCGAGCCGGTTCGTTGCACCGGTTTTGTGCAGCATTGCCTCGGCGAGTGAGGTTTTTCCGCTTCCGCCGTGCCCTAAAAGAACGATGTTACGAATGTCGCCGGTATCAGCCACTTTTCAGTCTCCAAAAAGCTTATTTCTGAGTCCTCGTTAAAAACAACTTCAAAAAGCAAAATAATATAGTATTTGAGGTATAAACGACAAGGAATTTTTTCGGTATTTAAAAATGTAAAGATTCCCCTTCGACTGCGCTCAGGGCTACGGCTGATTCAGGATAAATGTTTTTGGTTTGACGGGTATGGGGATTTTAGTTATTGTAAAAAGGTGGTTGTAGGACAGACGGTTGTTTGCAGCTTTCTATATTCAAGGGTCAAAGTGTGATGGATGGTAGTCTGCACGAGCTTGTAGAAAAGATTTTGTGGGCGGTGAGCTTTATCGCCATCGGCGGGGCGCTGGCGATAATGTTTTTCCTGGTCTTCGCCCAGAGCATCCTCGGCTCGAAAACAATACATTCGCAGCTTGAGAGTCTCCTACGACAGAACAGGCAGATATGCGAACAGCTTAAACAAATCGTCCAGCACCTTGAAAAAGAGAAAGAGAATAATTCCAAGAATTAGTTAATTAGTATCTGTTGCGGAAAACGAAAATCGAAGATGTCACCCCTGCGAAAGCAGGGGTCCAGAGCGAAAAACTGGATTCCCGCTTTCGCGGGAATGACAAATACTGTTTCCGCAACAGGAACTAATTAGTTAATTTGATAATTGGTTAATTCGAGTTGTTACACTAAACAATTTACCAACATAGCTGAGAAAAATCACTTGGCCCGCACTAATTAGGCTCCTGCCGTAATTTGGTGTGGGGTCTTCGCCGCGTAAACCTTGATTCTGCCCTTGTTTTCGGATCACGTGTGAAAAGCGGCCCACAAACTTTGGCCTTATTCTCATTGTACGTTGTACAAATGCAATTTCACTTTTTCAGCTATTTCCATGATATCGCTCGGGCATTCCTTCAGGCCCGCAACTAGATTTCTGTCCGTTAAGCTCAACGAATATCCGTCTTGGCACCATTTTCTCAAAGCTGCCAAAACCTGCTTCCCGGGACAATTCCTTCTCCGCCATTCGGCATCAGACCAATTGCTCTCAAACTTCGCACGGGCTTCTTTATATTTGGAAGAGTCGTCTTGTTCAGCAGAAAGAGTGTTCTGGTAACGCGGAACCCATTGACACTCCACCAGATAACGGATTTCTTGGTCTCCCAATATTTCCTTAAGCTTGCCGCTTATTTCTGCGTGACTGGGTGTGTTCACACCCGAACATTTGTATCTTTTCCGCTCCTCAGCGGCTTTTGCCAACGCCGCCTCGATAACGTTAGCCTCAAGCAAATAATTCTCTATCTCCTTTCGTTCAAGAGAAAGAAGGAGTGCACGCGAATCGCTCCCAGTTTCTTCGGCGGTCTCGTCCTGAATATCATAATCATTATCCGTTATGCACACGATCTTCACATCAATACGGAATATCTCACGGAGTAAATCCCGAAAAGCCTTGACATGTTTGCTGTCACCCTTTCCTGCTGGCAGCTTCGCGACGATAACGCTATCATCATCAAACGGATTTTGCAAACCGGACAGGCCCACGAGCGTCTTGAGAATATCCCGGTCGAGAGAACCTTCGAGAAAGAGAATCTTATCTGCCCCATATGCACGTATGGCATCGACGTTGGCAACTGCACCGAGGTCAACCAGTACCTTCCCAATATTGCTGCATCGGCGTCCCTGCTTGTCAGAACGATCTATCCAGACAAGATGCTCTACCCCAATCTCCGCAATGAAGTCCGGTGCATGAGTTGCTGTAATAACCTGACCTCTTTTTTCTGTTGTGTAATCTATGAGCATTTGTGCGATACAGCGCTGCAACGAACTGTGGAGGTGCGCATCTGGCTCATCAAACAACAGGCATTTAGAATTTGAGAACTGGATGATAGAGGCCAAGTTCAAAATCGTTCTAAGTCCGCCCCCGCTCGTACTAATATCAAATATAGTGCCCTTTTCTTTAAACCGAATCTCAATCTTGGGTGGATTATCGTGGGAAAGACCCGGCGCCATAATCTCTGCCTCTGGCAAGTACTGTTTAACAGTATTCACAAAATCCTGAAAATCTTCGTCCTCACTGTCATTCTTCAACCAATATAAGTTCCCACGCCAGCATTCGGATATCCGCCCTTGGTTGAGTCTATTTCTAAGTTCCGGAAATGCTACGAGTTGTTCAGTTGGAGATATAGCTCCCACGGGAGGAACATATATGGGACGAAGCGCAAAAACGTCCTCGATGATCTGTCTGGTTTCCGGTTCCCCAAGCGTTTGTTTAATTGAAGATTCATTCTTAAGTATATCCAGATCGTAATGGCTCCGACCCATAATCTCAACGCGTACCTCCACATTGCCGGAGAGCATCATCGAGATCTTACAAGCCTCTGCTGTTTTCTTGTCCAGCCAGATTGCATCAGGGTCCCCAAAGCTTATCCGGTTAATCTGCTGAGATGGATTGGCAGCCCACTGTGGCGGACCAAAGTTTGGGCGTTCCTTAAACGCAAATGCGTGCGCAAAGATATCATAAAGAAGTTGCACTGCCTGAAGGATACTCGTTTTCCCGCTGTTGTTAAGCCCAACTAAAGTTGTGAACTCAGAGCATTCTGCACTAAAATCCTTGAACCCCTTGAACGATGCAAGTACAATCTTTTCTACAATCAATATAGTACCTCCTGGGTCTTCCCACACGATTTTGTAGCCGTGACCTTTGTCCCGTCCACTAAATCTCGAGTTACTCATTACCCAAACACCCGCAATTCCCGCCAAACAATTTCGTTGGCCGTCGCTCGTGGTCCGTGACCCGAAAGTTGTATTGCGTATTGCGTCGTGCGTATCGCGTTAAAGGCACAGGGTAGGTTAAAAGAAGGTAAAAGTCAATAAGAAAACATGGCTCGTCGCTCGTGGCTTGTATCCTTCGACACTGCTCAGGGTTAAAGGCTCTTTTCGCTCAGAATGACAAAAATGTGGATTCCCGCTTTCGCGGGAATGACAATTTTTAAATAGATTCCTCGGCTGCGCTCGGAATGACGATTCGTATTTCGTATATCGTATTGCGCATTTAGTATTTCGCTTTACGAAGGAGTTTACCCTGAGCAAAATCGAATGGTGATGGGAGAGAAAAGCAATCTCTCTTGTTTGATGCCCCTGGTTTGCGGCAGCGGTTCGATTAATCCCGATAAATCACGACCTGCCGTGTCGCTGTTACCTTGCCGTAAAGCTCCAGCGTATCGTACTGTACCTGCACGTTGAAGGTCTCTTCATTTCCGTTGATTTTAAGGTCGTTTGGCACTCGCCACGAGTACCCGCAGGTGCCGTCTCACCCAAAGGGCATAACACCCTCGGCGACCGTTTCGCCATCGGCTCGCGTGATAACAACCTTTGGATCGAGTGACACTCGCCTCGGCTTTTGCCCGGTGTCATATAGGCGACGGATCATAATGTCCAGTTCCGGGTCTATCAGGACCGCCTTCACCGTCAACTCCTGGCCCAACTTGACCCGGTGGTCCTTCGCCGGCGCAGCAAATATGACATCCGGCTTGTTGGAAAAATCAAAGACGTAGGATTTGTCCTCGCGAATTTTGATGCCATAGATACGGGGAAGGCTGCTTGAACGACGACCTTGGCCGTCAGCGTGATAATTGTTTGAAACACTAATAGATAATCGCCCGAATGCTATCGTTAGGTAGGCGGGCAAATAATCACCAACAGGTAGCTGACAACTCTTAGCAGGTTTCGGCCAGCCGCGCTCCATTTCTCCTCCGACAGCTACGGCAGTATCTTCTGAGCGCAGCGAACCTTGAATCGAGACATCCTGAAGATCGCGTTCGCCTGCGCCGACTTCGAATATACCCAACGTGCCATCGTAGGGACTTGCAAATAATTTGTCACCCGTTGGCGTAGTTGCAAATCGATAGTATTTTCCACCAATAGCATGCATAGCCTTCAGGTTGTTACCACCCCACCAGCGAAGAGGTTGCCCTAAATCGCTTTTCGGAATCAAATAAAAAGCCGTGCCCGGCTGGTCGAGGGGCTTGCCGACGGAATAGGTATATCCCAACAAGGCATCGTACCTGGCTCCGCCGATATCAATCTGTCCCTTGCGCACCTTTGTGGCTATAAAGCTCAATTCGGAACGTCCACCCTGGCGAATCATCAATCGCGGCATAATCTCGATAGCACGCTTATCGGCGGAGCCGAAGTCAAAAGTCACCTCAACACTCTCGAAACAAACCTCTTGTTCGGTTGATGAGTACCCCAGTAACGCCCCATCGGGTGGATTCTGCAGAGATGCCAGTGGTGTATCATTAGTCAGGTCGAGGTCGCAATTGTGGTCGAAATAGAGCCGGTCGTATCCATTGCCTGTTCCTGCTGATTCGTCAAGAGCAAAATGGTACATACCCCTTCCTTTTGATTTGGTGGAGGCCCCAGCAAAGCGAACTGAGCCGTAAAGTGGCTTTTGCGATTTTAATGCAGGATACTTATCCGGCGACCTACGAGGCCGATTATCGCAGAAAGTGCTCTGACCTCTAAGAAAATCCCGCGATACTTCGCCCACGTCGAATACGGAAACTTCGTCCAGATCAAAGGCCAGTTCGTCCACCGGTTCTTCGCTGACAACCTCTTCTTTCTGTTCCTCGCTAACTACCTCCTCTGTCTTTTGTTTGCTGCTGACTTCATCCGTCTCCTTCTTACAGCCGGATGCAATTGCCATCAGCAGCAGGTACAACAAAACCGTGCTTCCGACAGTTAAGAATCTCCAGGAAATTGTTTTTCCTCTCATATCCAGCTCCTTTCGCAGAAAAGCTCAAATCAGGTTAATCCCATCGTACTGACATATCAAAAAGCCATACTACCAAAAACAACCCGAAAAGCCATCTTTATTTACGCCAGCGGCTGTTCAATTAATCCCGATAAATTACGACCTGCCGTGTCGCGACCATCCTGCCGTATAGCTCACGCGTATCGAATGTCACCTTAATGTCAAATGTTCCTTCCTTGCCCTCAAGCTTGATATCTTCCGGTACTCGCCACGAGTACCCACACGTCCCGCCTCAGCCAAAAGGCATTTTACCCTGAGCGACACGTTCACCTGAGGAATTGGTAATCTCAACCTCGGGATCGATACTTTGAAATCTCTCTAATTCCGTGCCGTTTGGAAGTTTAATATTGTCACCGATCTTCTGATTCACATCTTCCAAAGCTATTATGATGACATCCATCCGGCGATCATGAACTATAGCCTCGACCTTGATTTCATCCCCTGCTTTGATACGCTCTGAGGCAGCGGGATTTCTGAATACAATTTCCGGCTTGCCTGAGAAATTAAGGACGTATGGTTCGTCTTTGCGGATCTTTATTCCCAACACCGGCGGTTCTGTTGCTTCCTCACCAGGTTGCGGTATGCATAAACCAAGCCCCACTCTGAGCTGACCATGCCGCACAGCGAGCCGTAAAGGTCTGTAATCTCCGACAGGAACCTTAAGCTTTCCATCTTCCTTCGGGCATGTTCCAATATCAATAAATGAATTCCTGCCTATGAGGTATCCGAGTTCTACCTTTCCTTCTTTGGCGTCAGGACCGCCGGCGCCGACCTCAAAGACACCAAAATCCCCTGTGTAAGGTGTTACACTGATCTTATCTCCGGCTGCGGTTGACGAGAGCAGATAAAATGTACCATCAATTAAACGCCAATAGCTTACAATTGGTATTGGTTCGTCACTGTTTTCCATGTATAAACCTGTCATCGGTCGATCATATCTTCCCGTAATCATGGAACTCTGGCTTAAAACAGCCTCAAATTCCTTCTCGCCGAGCTTGATTTTTCCTTTGCGTGCCGTCGGGACAATAAAATAAATCCTGTTAGTCGCAGCTATATGCCAGAATTTTGGGATCATCCTGACCGGGCAGGATTCCTCGTTCTGTCCATAGTCAAGGTTGAACTGCAAATGCTCAAAAGCGATCTCCTGGTTGTTCGGCTGATTTGTTCTGATTATTCCTGCCGGAGGATTCTCCATCGTTTCTAAAAAACCATCATTTGTCAGATCAAGGTCGTGGTTGACATCAAAATATAATCTGTCATAGCCGGTGCCGGTGCCTCCCGACTCATCAAGAGCAAAGTAATAGTCGATTCCAGTGCCATATTGTACCAGACTCATATCGAATGTTGCCAATCCATAAAGCGGTTTTTGAGATTTGAAGACGTGATAAGCCGTGACTTTCTTATGCGGCTTGTTTGTACAGTCCCTCGCCGGCATACCCGATAAAAGCCGGCTTTTCATTTGCTCTTCGTATTCAAAGATAGAGAACTCTTCCATATCAAAAATACTCGGGTCCGGTTCGGCCGCAATTTGGTCCTGTTGTTCTTCACTGTCAACATCTATAATCTGCTGTTCGGCGACAGGTGCATCCGCTTGCGGCTCGCTGTCGGTCTCATCAGACTCTTGTTTACAGCCGGGAACAAGCATTATCAGCAACAGAAATATCAGTGTCTTGTACCCGAAGATTGAAAATTTCCTGATGTTCGTTTTTTCTCCCATAATCCGGCCCCTTTCAAATAGAAATTCAAATGAGCTTACTTCGATCGCTGTTAAATCCGTATTCAATATTATAGACGCCCTGTTACACTTTTCGTTACAGGAAAAATACATTCACATAAAAATTAGTCCTTATAGATCACAAACTGCCGGTTTGCCGTTACTGTGCCGTAAAGCTGTTGTGTATCGTAGGTCACAGTAATGGTGAATTTCTCTTCGTTGCCGTTGAGTTTAAGATCAGTCGGCACTCGCCACGAGTACCCGCAGCTACCGGCTCACCCAAAGGGCATAACGCCCTCGTCAACCTTTTCGCCATCGGCCCGTGTAATGACCACTTTTGGATCGAGTGATACATTTCGTTCGTAGGTGCGTTTTTCACCATCCGGCGTAGCGTATTCTTTTTTCTCCTTTCGCGTAGTGTCATTCAGACGGCGAATCATGATGTCCAGTTCGCGGTCGATCAGGACGGCCTCCACCTTCAATTCTTGGCCCAGTTTGACCCGATGGTCTTTCGCCGGCGAAACAAACATCACTTCCGGTTTGTTGGAGAAGTCAAAGATAAATGGTTTATCCTGTCGGACTTTGATGCCATAAACATCGGTACGGCTGCCTCGGCGGCGTTGACCATCTGAGTAATAATTGTTTGAAACGCTGATGCTGAGCCGGCCGAATGTTACCGTCACAATGGCTGGCAAATAGTCACCAACTGGTAACCGGCAGCTCTTGGCAGGTTTCGGAAAGCCTCGCTCCAGCTCGCCTCCGACAGCTACGGCAGTATCTTTGGAGCGCAGCGAACCCTGTATCGCTATCTCCTGAATGTCGCGTCCACCTGCGCCGACCTCGAATGTGCCAAAGTCGCCTTCATAAGGTCGAACGAGTAATTTGTTACCCTCTGGTGTTTTAGCAAAGGAATAATATTTTCCGCCAATAGCGTGCGTGGAATTCAGTCGTTCGGCTCCAAACCAGCGAGGATAATTCTGGGGATTGTTTTTTGGAATCAAACAAAAATCTGTCCCGCGATAAGGGGCCAAGAAAACATCATACTCGATTCCGTCAATCTTGATTTCGCCCCTGCGTACCTCCCCCGAGCGTCTGAGAAGGCGCGGCCGTGACGGCCCAGAAAAGTCCACGCCGGAAACGGAGACTTGCTCGAGTTCAAATGCCAGTCCATCCGCCAGCTCTTCGCCGACGATCTCTTTGGTCTGTTCCTTGCCGACAATCTCTTTGGTCTGTTCCTTGCTGATAACCTCTTCGGCCTGCTTTTCGCTGCCAACTTCTTCGGTTTTTTCCTTACAGCCGAGTGCATTTAGCATCAGTAACAGGCATAATAGCACCAGGCTGCCGAGGGTTAAGAATCTCCAGGAAATTGTTTTTTCTCTCATACCAAGCTCCTTCCGCACAAAAGCTCGAATCAGGTTAATGCCATCACACTGACATATTAAAAGCAAAGCCACACTACCAAATATAGTCCGAAAAGTCAAATATAATACAAGGTAAATTCGTAATTTCTCAGGTGCGGCTGAATTTCCCGGTCGTAAAAATGCAGTCATACCTTTACTAAGCACGTAGTACTTTTCATTAATGAAAAGTACTACGTGCCTGCCGGGCTTGAGTTAGTTGATGCGGCGAGCTGACGAAAGTGTTTCGTTGTCCTGGATTAGTGTTTCGTTGTCCTGGATTAAGGATGAGATTGCTGCGGGCTTTGAAAAAGGCGCGCTTTCAGCGATGATAGAAAAGAGGTGAGCATTAGCAAAACACAAAAACCTTGCCGGAAAACTTGGCCATACTTTTTGTAAGCACGTAGTACTTTTCATTAATGAAAAGTACTACGTGCCTGCCAGGCTTGAGTTAGTTGATGCGGCGAGCTGACGAAAGTGTTTCGTTGTCCTGGATTAGTGTTTCGTTGTTCTGGATTAAGGATGAGATTGCTGCGGCTTTTGAAAAGACATGCTTTCGGAGATGAGATCTCTGCGAATTATGTGTGAGAGAGTATCAGTTCTTAGCTTCTATTTGGTAACTACTGCTCCGTCACAGATGTATTGATGGATTACTATTTTATGTAAGGTTGTCACTCCGAGCGAGAAAAGGCTTGCCCTGAATTAGCCGTAACCCTGAGCGAAAAAAGCCTGCCCTGAGCGAAGCCGAAGGGTCGAAGGGGTAACCGAAGGGTCGAGGGGTCTATTGAAACAGATTCCTCGACTCCGCTGCGCTCCGCTCGGAATGACAATTCATCAAATCACGAGTGACAGAATACTACTGTCTTCTAAACTTGGATGGAATCATCCTTTTTGGTGTTCTGGGATTGGCAGGCCGAGTTCGGTGAGGACCTTTTTCATATCCTCCCAGACCCTTCTGCGGTTTTCCTGTGAGTAATTTCGCAGCAGATAAGCAGTGTGATATGTAGCCATAAGCTTTGTAGGCGGTCTGCCGATGCCGGAATAGTATTCGTGGAATTGGCCGCGTAATTGACCTATCGACTTGGTGGTGTTCAACAACGTCTTGGCTGCGTGAGCACCCAGAGCTACGATGATTTCAGGATTTATTATCTCAATTTGTCTTTGAAGATAGGGCAGGCAGTTTATTATCTCATCGGCGCGAGGGTCGCGATTCTCCGGCGGACGACACTTCAGGATGTTGCCTATAAAGACCTCGCTCCGCTTTAGACCCATTGCCAAGATTACCTTATCTAAAAGCTGTCCTGCTCTTCCGACAAAAGGTCGGCCTTGTGCATCTTCGTCAGCTCCAGGTCCTTCGCCGACAAACATTATGCGAGCGTTCGGATTGCCCTCACCGGGTACTGCGTTTGTTCGTATCGACCCCAGGTCGCACTTACGGCATTGGTGAACTTCCTCAGCGATTTTTTCAAGCTCGGCAACTTTCTCGGCGTCGGCCATTGCCTCGGCTTCGCTCGGGACATGATTGTCCTGCTGCTGTTGTGGTTCAGGTGCTCCGGCCTTACCCTTGAGAGCAAAGCCGGAAAAAGACTGCTCCATCTCAAGATGCTGGCGAACAACTTTGCTGATGTCCATCTCTTTTTCCATCGCAGTGAATTGTAACGGCGTCTTGAAAATTATGCAATAAAAAAGGACGCATGTTAATAACAGGCGCCCTTTGAGACACTATGATATTCCAAAAGCGCTTAGCCGTTTATAATCTTTTCGGCTTCATGTTCTGTTTTTTTCAGGTACCATGAAGAGCATCTCTACATCCTTGATCACCTTGGCATAACAGGTTTCGATGCTTTTTATCATTTCATGGGAAACAATCTTTATTTTGGATTTTGAAGAGCAGTATTGCTGACTTAAATAGTCTTGTAGGATAGAAATTTTTTCTTCGGAAAGTTTCCTTCTCTCGTCAATAGGGCGGTGGCCCAAAGCTATGTAAATGCGTGTGTTTTCCGGTTCAAGTTTTCGCCTTAGGATATCCACTTCACAGGTTTGATCACATCCCGTACAGAGCATCAGCCCAACCAATTCATCAAGCTTTACCAAAGTGCCACATTTGATACACTTCAGGTCGAAATGAAAGGATGGGTCGCTTTCCATAAAATTCCAGAAATGCTCTTCCTCATGACATGATTCCAGAGGCGGCTTATTATGAAAGGTAAAGCAGGTGGATACCCTGGCACAATGAAAACATTTTTTCATTACAACTAAACCGTTGACAACATTAATCATTTCCCAGAAGTGTGAGCATTTTTGTTTCTGCATATCTGCCCCACTTTAATAACAAGTTTCAATACAGTTAAAGCCTTATAAGTACGGAAGAGAAGGTCAGTTTCTGCTTCTGTTATATTATGAGCAACACGAAAGTTTGTTATGGCCAGGAAAAGGGCGCCTGTTACCAACAAGCGCCCTTTTATACAAGGCCCTGGTCGAGCATGGCATCAGCGACTTTGATAAAGCCTGCAATGTTGGCACCCATTACCAGGTTACCCGGCTGACCATACTCTTGGGCGGCCTCGAAGCACTGCTTGTGGATGGCAATCATAATGTTGCGGAGCCGCTCATCAACTTCCTCACGTTCCCAGGAAAGCCGTAGTGAGTTTTGCGACATCTCCAAACCGGAGGTGGCGACGCCGCCGGCGTTTGCGGCCTTACCGGGACCGTAGAGTATCTTGTGGGCGAGGAATTGCTCAATAGCATCGGGTGTACTCGGCATGTTGGCTCCTTCCGCGACAAGTGTACAGCCGTTCTTGAGCAGTGTTTTCGCATCCTCGCCGTCAATCTCATTCTGTGTTGCACTTGGGAAGGCGCAGTCGCACTCAATGCCCCAGGGCCGTTTACCCTCAAGATATTCGACACCAAACTTCTCGGCGTATTCCTTGATACGCCCCCGTCGAACGTTCTTCAGATCCAGAACAAAAGCGAGCTTCTCATCGTTGATTCCGTCAGGGTCGTGGATAGTACCATTGGAGTCGGAGAGGCTAACGGCCTTTGCGCCGAGCTGATTGAGTTTTTCTATGGTGTACTGTGCTACGTTTCCGGAGCCGGATACGGTACAGACCTTACCTTTGAAGGTCTCGCCGCGGGTTTTTAACATTTCCTGGGCAAAGTACACACAGCCATATCCCGTGGCTTCGGGACGAATGAGTGAACCGCCCCAGTTCAGTCCTTTGCCGGTGAAAACACCAGTAAATTCGTTGCGAAGACGCTTGTACTGGCCGAACATAAAGCCGATTTCGCGACCGCCGACGCCGATGTCCCCTGCCGGTACGTCGGTGTCAGGGCCGATATGGCGGAAAAGCTCGGTCATAAAACTCTGGCAAAAACGCATAACTTCGTTGTCGCTCTTGCCCTTGGGGTCAAAGTCTGAGCCGCCTTTACCCCCACCCATTGGTAAAGTAGTAAGAGAATTCTTAAAGACCTGCTCGAATCCGAGGAATTTCAGGATACTTATAGTAACGGTAGGATGGAATCTAAGGCCACCCTTATATGGGCCGAGTGCGCTGTTGAACTCAAAGCGAAATCCACGGTTGACATGAATGCTGCCCTTATCGTCCTGCCATGGTACCCGGAACATAATCTGCCTTTCCGGTTCGACAATCCTGTCAAGGATTTTGGCATCGACGTACTCAGGGTGTTTTTCCAATACCGGCCCCAAAGAGTCGAGAACTTCTTTTACCGCCTGGTGGAATTCCACCTCGCCGGGATTACGTTTTAGAACCTGCTCGTAAACGGCGTTAGTAACAGTGTTTGCGGTCATTCGAGAAATCTCCATTAAAAATCGAAATTTATGTTTCCTGCGACTACTACCATAAGTTAAACTAATAATAAAACTGTATAATTTATATTGCCGATGGCAGTTATAACTGATATAATATAAGAATAAGATAATGTTCAGTGTAGCACAAGATATTAATAGTAATACATAATATTAGGACGGCTTATAATGCATATAGAGATGCTAAAAGTTTTCTGCGATTTAGCAGATTTACGAAGCTTCTCAAGAACCGCTGAAAAACATCTTCTAAGTCAATCTGCAGTCTCACAGCAGCTTGCACAGCTTGAGCTTGCACACAAGTGCCAGTTGATAGACCGTAAGAAAAGACCTATTGA
>Ga0209979_1000609_pt1 | contig 46292 bp, 49 predicted proteins | sample AnhtaG_FD_183114 | JGI IMG/M metagenome (GOLD analysis project Ga0209979, IMG submission 183114) | Deep subsurface microbial communities from Anholt, Denmark to uncover new lineages of life (NeLLi) - Anholt_01485 metaG (SPAdes) (version 2) | ecosystem: Environmental > Aquatic > Marine > Oceanic... | reverse complement strand
GTATCATAAAGCAAGCCATGAAGCAAATACCCTCGGGTGCGGTGAAGAGTAAGGTGCCATACCTGATTCACCCGCCGATAGGGGAAGCCTATGCGCATATTGAGGCACCGAAAGGCGAGCTTGGCTTTTACCTGGTGTCAGATAATTCCATTGCCCCCTACCGTTGCCATATTCGGGCACCAAGCCTGCTCAACCTAACAGCTCTGCGTGATATGATAATCGGGTGGAAGGTAGCTGATGCCATCATTATCTTCGGCAGTATAGATATTACCATGGGTGAGGTGGATAGATAATGAGTTCCAGTGATATCGGTTCTATCGTCATTCATAGTCTCATACCCGCTGCTCCTTATTTGGCAGCATGGATTGCAGCCATTGTCTTCTCCGTAATTATGCTCAGGCGAGGAGGAGGCAGAGCGGAAAGGTTTTTGCTCACAGGCTCTTGTCTGATGCTAGCAAGTAAGCTATTCAGTGTTCCCACAGTCTTAATTGTACCTTTGTTAATTGACAGCGGATGGAGCACAGATAGAGCACTTCCCGTGCTTTCAGGCGTCGGTTTCTTCCTCAGTTTAGTTAGTCTGGCAGGAATTGTGTGCCTAGTCTATGCTTTCTGGATAAAGTTTAAGGTGAAATCACGTGAGTCTTCCTAGTCCTAATCTATTTAATCATTATGTGGCAACCTTGCCCCCTGACTGGCCAGGGGGGTTCTGGTGGCACTGGCTGTTATTCACCGTTATTATCATCGCTTTTGTGCTAACCTTGGTGATGGGTTTTATCTGGATTGAGCGAAGGGGTATGGGACGCATGCAAGCCCGCCTTGGTCCCAACCGAGTTGGACCATTTGGCATTCTTCAGCCAGTAGCTGATGCCATTAAGGTGCTGCTTAAGGAAGATATTGTTCCAGCCAAAGGGGATAAGATAGTTCACTGGCTGGCACCAGTGGTTGCCTTTGCCCCGGTACTAATGATTTTTGCTGTGGTGCCCTTTCAGGACGGGGCACTACTGGCTGACCTGAATGTTGGCATCCTTTATGTGGTGGCGATTAGTTCAGTAGCCACAGTGGGAATATTTATGGCCGGGTGGGGCTCAAGTAACAAATACTCTCTTCTTGGTGCCATGCGCGATGTAGCTGCTGTGGTAAGCTACGAGATTCCACTGGTGCTATCTCTCGTCGGTGTGGTGTTAATAGCCGGCTCGCTATCTTTGAACCAGATTGTACTGGCTCAGGATATTCCCTTCATTTTATTGCAGCCTCTGGGCTTCCTCCTTTTCTTCATTGGTGGCTGTGCTGAGATTAATCGCAGCCCCTTTGACCTCTTTGAGGCTGATTCCGAGATTGTCGCCGGCTTTCATACTGAATACTCAGGGATGAAATTTGCCATGTTCTATCTGGCGGAATACGCTGAAGCCCTGGTTATCTCCGCTATCATTGCCACTCTCTTTCTCGGTGGCTGGAGAGGACCGTTACTGCCACCGTGGCTCTGGTTTGTGATTAAGGTAATTGCCGTATTCTTTGTTATGGTCTGGACACGGACGACATTACCTCGGATTAGAATAGACCAGCTAATGGCGCTGGCCTGGAAGTTTCTCTTTCCTCTAGCTTTGATTAACCTGATTATCACGGCTGTAGAAGTGCTAACTTGGCCGGTGGCCTTACCCTGGGTAATAATACTGGTTAATATTGCCATAATGGCGCTACTGGTGCTGCTATGGTCTAAATTCTTTAAGTTAGGATGGGGTAGAGTTGCAGTTTGAACGTTATGGAAAAGGTATCGCTAAAGGCTTGCGGGTAACCATAAGACACCTGCTTCGCCATCCGGTAACGGTGCAATATCCGGAGCAGAGACTTAATACCTCACGCCGGATTCGGGGCAATGAACTCATCTGGGACAACATAAAATGCACCGGTTGCGCCACCTGCGCCAAAAGCTGCCCACAGGGTGCCATCCTGATTATCACCTCAGTTAATCCAGAGGAAAACAAATATAGGGTAGAGAGGATTGAGGTGGATACCGGGTACTGTATCCAGTGTGGCTTATGTGTTGAGGCTTGTCCCTATGGGGCAATATATATGGGTTATGCCTATGAGAGAGCCAAATATCGGCGTGAAGAGGTAGTGCAGACTAACGAACAGCTGTTGCCATCGGCTGAGAGGCGGCGGAGCGGGTACATGTACCCGGAAATTGCGGCTGAATTACCCAGGCAAACACTACTTGTGGAGAGGATTACTGAGGAGGAGTAATGGGACTTGAGATTGCCTTCTGGCTCTTAGCGGTAGTCGGTATATTAGCCGCTTTAGGCGTGGTTTTACTGCGGAATGTTTTCCGGGCGGCTCTTTCCTTGGTCTTATGTTTCCTAGTGGTGGCTGGGATTTATGTCACCCTCAGTGCTGACTTTCTAGCGGTGGTGCAGGTTCTGATTTATGTCGGTGCTATATCGGTACTAATTATTCTGGCCATCATGCTGACCAGAGATGTCCAACTGGGTAGCCTGTCTAACAAACTGCGAATTCCGGCTCTATTTGTAGCTATATTATTTTTGGGGGCAGTGGGTTTTGCCACCATTAATACGCTGTGGCCAGTATCCGGAGTATCACCGGTTATGCCTACTACTGAAGCCCTTGCCCTCAAACTTTTTGGTGAGGGCGGCTTTATTTTACCGGTGGAGATTGCCGCCGTACTTTTGCTAGCTGCCATTTTAGGGGCTATCGTTTTAGTTAGGGAGAAGTAGCTGATGTCTATCGGTTTAGAGCACTACCTTATACTATCAGCCATTCTATTCTCCATCGGGCTATATGGGGCTCTGGCTAAGCGCAATGCCATAATTATTCTGATGTCTATTGAGCTCATGCTCAATGCCGTCAATATCGCTATGGTTGCCTTCTCCCGGTATATCGTGCCGCTACTACTGACCGGGCAGGTGTTTGCCATTTTCATTATCGTGGTAGCCGCCGCTGAGGCAGCGGTCGGCCTAGCCATAATACTAGCCATCTATCGTGGTCGTGAAACAATAGACGCCACTAAAATTGACCTGATGAAGTGGTAGTTTAGATTATCTATTAAGGGGTAGGGTGAAGCGGCTTCTGCTAAGGGGAAGTTTGAAGGGGCTTCGCCCCTTCAAGAACAATCACCCCCTCTCCTTTGAAGGAGAGGGGGACACAGGGGGTGAGGTAGATATGGTGAATCAATATGCAATAGTGCTTTATGTTGCAGAGGCTCAGGATGTGGGCAGAGGTTAAAAAGGCACCAAACTTGATGGTGGCGGAGATGTGGAAAGAACTCTTCGAGGGTGAAGGGGTACCGACCCGTATTCTACCAGCGTCTGGTGAAGCACCAGGTGGCGAACTGACTACCTACCGTGTCCTGGTGCCGGAAGACAAAAAGCATATTATAGAAGAGGTGTTAAGGAAGCTGTAATGCCGCACGAGCTAGTCTGGCTAATATTTCTACTACCACTGTTCTCGTTCATAATAATATCATTTTTCGTTAGACCCTTCGTTAAGCCGGAGTCGAAGGTCGCTGGTTATGTCATTATTACCGCCCTTTTCGGCTCTTTAGCGCTGTCTACCTGGGCACTGATGGCCGTGATGGCAGCGCCTCATCATGAGCTGACAATGCCTGATATTAGCTGGGTAGTCATTGAGAACGGGGTTACCATTCAAATCGGGTTAATCATGGATTCGCTAACGGCGGTAATGCTCATTGTCGTTACCGTAGTCAGTCTGATGGTGCAGATTTACTCCCAGGGCTATATGCACGGAGACCCAGGCTATCACCGCTACTTCGCCTTTATGTCGCTATTTACGGCGTCAATGATAGGCTTAGTTCTGGCCGACAATCTCCTTTTCCTGTTTGTCTTCTGGGAATTAGTCGGGCTATGTTCTTACCTTCTCATCGGCTTCTGGTTTCATCGTCCGGCAGCACGCAATGCTGCTACCAAGGCGTTTGTTGTTACCCGACTTGGTGACTTTGGCTTCCTGGCAGCTATCCTGGCGCTCTATTACAATACCGGAACCTTTGATATTGCTGAGTTACATGGTCTGGCGATAAGCGGGGTACTGGGTGGCGCCGCTCTCACCTGGGCAGCCATTGGCATCTTTTCTGGTGCCGTTGGTAAGTCAGCTCAATTCCCACTGCATACCTGGCTACCTGACGCTATGGAGGGTCCGACACCGGTTAGTGCTCTGATACATGCCGCCACTATGGTAGCGGCTGGTGTCTTTCTGGTCGCCCGCACCTTCCCCCTCTTTGCGCATTCGGTGGAGGCACTGACCACAGTAGTCGTCATCGGTGCGTTTACCGCTATCTTCGCCGCTTCTATGGGGCTGGTGATGAACGACATTAAACGAGTCCTGGCTTATTCCACCATCAGTCAGCTCGGCTACATGATGCTGGGCTTAGGGGCTGGTGGGATAGCTATTGGTATCTTCCACCTGTTTAACCATGCCTTCTTTAAGGCACTACTGTTTCTCGGTGCCGGTAGTGTCAACCATGCCACTGGCACATTTGATATGCGCCAGATGGGTGGACTGCGCAAGTTCATGCCGTGGACATATGCTACCTTTGTCATTGCCTCACTGAGCATTGCCGGCATCTGGCCCCTTGCCGGGTTCTGGAGCAAGGATGAGATTCTAGCCACCTCTTTAGCCAACCAGCCGGTGCTATTCGCTCTGGCACTGATAACCGTCTTTATGACCGCCTTCTATATGTTCCGGGCAGTATTTATGACCTTTGGTGGTGAGTACCGCGGAGGTAGTCCAGAAGCTCACAGTCATCCTCACGAATCGCCGCCAGTAATGGTTACGCCAATGGTGATTCTGGCTATCCTGGCAGTGGTTTCTGGCTTGTGGAATGTTACCGGACAGTTTGGTGCCTTTATGGGTCATGGCGAGACCCGTGGCTTTGTCGAAGGCTTTTTCGGCATTCTAACGCATCCATTACCCTGGATATCACTGATAGCTGCTGGCTCAGGGATTCTACTTGCCTATGCCATGTATAGCACTAAATGGCTATCGGCAGAGCGAATTGGCAGCCTGTTCAAACCACTATATACCCTATTCTACCGTAAATATTGGTTTGACGAGCTTTATGAAAATATTATCGTGAAGGTGCTCCTGCTTAAAGGGTTATTCGCCGGTTTTCAAATATTTGATAATAACGCCGTCGATGGGGCAGTAAATGGGGTGGCTAATGGAGCAATAGCCACCGGCAGAGTTATCCGAAGGACACAGACCGGGCAGCTACAGTTCTACGGACTGGTCATGGGGATAGGTGTTCTAGCTATTGTTCTCTGCCTGTATTTCCTTGGTTAAAATATTAGGGAAGTTTGAAGGGGCTTCGCCCCTTCAAGAACAATCCTTCCCCCTCTCCTTTGAAGGAGAGGGGGATTAAGGGGGTGAGGTTGATAAAAATTTCTATTAGGAGTCAGTGCAGTTGAGTTTTCCTTACCTGACAGCGATAATCTTTCTGCCGGTGGTCGGGGCAATCTTGATTGCCTTTATACCTGGCCTATCATCCCGGGTGATTAAGCGCCTGGCGGCTATCTTCACCTTTGTTTCACTGGCTCTGTCCGTTTTTGTCTTTGCCATTTTTGATAAGTCGCTCGGAGCCGCCGGAGTAATTCAGTTTGAGGAAAAATTATCCTGGATCCCAGCCATTAATGCCCACTATCACTTGGGGGTTGATGGTCTAAGCTTGCCTTTGCTGATACTGATGACCTTCCTCGGTTTCCTAGTAGTTCTCATCTCGTGGAAGATTGACCTAAGACCCCGAGAGTACTTTGCCTGGCTGCTGCTACTAGAAACGAGCATTCTGGGAGTGTTTTGTTCCCTTGACCTATTACTATTCTTCCTCTTCTGGGAGATTGAAGTTATCCCGATGTATTTCCTGATAACCATTTGGGGGACAGGCAGAAGGGAATACTCGGCAATAAAGTACGTGGTGTATACCTTGTTCGGCAGCGCCTTTATGCTGGCTGGTATCCTTAGCCTGTATTTCGCCACTGGCAGCCTGAGTATGCTGGAGATAGCCCAGGGCGGGCTTGAATCATTCCGGGTAGTTATTCCGGTAGCCGCCATCTTCTTCTTCCTGCTTATCGGCTTCGCCATCAAGCTGCCGGTCTTTCCCCTGCATACCTGGTTGCCTGATGCCCATACTGATGCTCCGACGGCAGTTAGCGTCGTCCTGGCAGGGGCACTACTTAAGATGGGTGGCTACGGCATGATTCGCCTTTGTGTAACTATCTTCCCCGAGGTGGCCAAGACCTATGCCCCCATTCTGATAGTCCTGGCAGTGGTTAATGTGCTTTATGGGGCAGCGGTAACCTTAAGGCAGACCGACTTAAAGCGGCTAATCGCATATAGTAGCATCAGCCATATGGGTTATGTATTGCTAGGGATTTTTGCCTTGGGTCAGGTGAGCATGGTTGGGGCTAGCTTGCAGATGTTCAGCCACGGTGTCATCACCGGCCTCCTGTTTGCCATGGCCGGAGTAGTCATGCACAATACTGGGGAGCGAGACCTGAGGAAGCTTGGTGGTCTGGTACGACAGATACCGATTATCGCCGTCGTCTTCTCAGTAGGCGGTCTGGCGTCTTTAGGTCTGCCGACTACCAGCGGTTTTGCCGCCGAGTTTCTGGTTTTTGTCGGTAGCTTCTCTTCTACTATCGTTTCTGGAATCCAGGTTTACACCATCCTCGCTGTTCTGGGAGTGGTTATCACCGCTGGCTATATTCTGTGGATGCTCCAGCAGGTATTTTATGGACCGGCATTAGAACAATACAATGGCGTCAAGGATGCCGATATTATAGAGCGGGTATATATGTTTGCCTTTATCGCTGTGATTATGCTCGTCGGCATCTATCCGGCGATATTAACCGATGTTATTAAACTTGGCATTTCACCCATAGTGGGCTTACTAGGTGGGTAAAGGAGTAAGTTTTTGAACCTTGAGCTATTTATACCAGAGTTGAGTCTGGCTGCCTTCGCCCTAGTGGTAATCTTGCTTGACCTAGTCATCCAGCGCAAGGGGTGGCTGGTAGTGGTCAGTATGGCCGGTATAGTAGTGTCTGCTGGCTTCGCCCTGGCTATGTGGGGAGGCAGCTCGCAAGCTATCTTCAACAACATGCTGGCAGTGGACAACTTTGCCCTCTTCTTCAAGCTACTATTCCTGGGTATTGCCGCCCTAGTTATCTTATCTTCAGTAGATTATGTATCCAAGTTTGCCCGCTTCCAAGGTGAATACTATGCACTGGTGCTTCTATCTACCCTGGGCATGATGCTGATGGCAGCTGCCACTGAGTTAATCACTATCTATATCGCTCTGGAGCTGACCAGTATTTCTCTCTATATACTGGTTGGCTTTCTCAAAGACTCCAAGTCAACTGAAGCCTCACTCAAATACTTGCTGCTGGGGGCAGTAGCCTCGGCGGTGCTGCTCTACGGTATGGCACTGGTCTTTGGCTTTACCGGCAAGACACAGCTAGGCGAGATTGCCCAGGTTATCCAGACAATGTCTCCGCAAACCCTGCTCGCCAGCCCAGCACTTATTCTAGGCATAGTATTACTGATAGCTGGCTTCGGCTTTAAGATTGCGGCTATACCCTTCCATATGTGGGTGCCCGATGTTTATGAAGGGGCGCCAACGCCAATTACCGCTTATCTCTCGGTAGCCAGTAAGGCTGCCGGCTTTGCCATTATATTGCGGGTTTTTTACTCTGCCTTTGGGCTTCCGCAGTGGTTAAGTCTGGATTGGGGGATGATATTTGCTGTGCTCGCTGCTATTGGTATGACCCTAGGCAATGTAGTCGCTATTCCCCAGACTAACATTAAGCGTATGTTAGGTTACTCCAGCATAGCTCAGGCTGGCTATCTTATGGTGGGTCTAGCCACTATGGGATTCGCTCCGACTGCCGATATTCTGGGACGAAGTGGTCTTCTCTTCTTCCTAGCCAGTTATGCTCTGACTAATCTGGGGGCTTTCATTGCTATTATTGCTATCTCAAATAAGCTTGATAGTGATTTAATTCAGGACTATTCGGGCATGGGCAAGCGGGCGCCGCTATTGGCTTTAGCTCTGACTTTGTGCCTCATCTCCCTCATTGGTATGCCGCCAGCCGCCGGCTTTATGGCCAAGTTCTATATCTTCAGTGCCGCGGTGCAGCATAACCTGTTGTGGCTGGTGGTTATTGCGGTAATTAACAGCGTAATATCCGCCTACTATTACCTCCGGGTGGTCAAGGTAATGTGGCTGGGTGAGCCTGCCTCTGAGGAAAAGGTGCCTTCCTCTGGAGCGCTCAGGGTGGCACTGTCTCTCTCCTGCCTTGGCGTCCTGCTGCTTGGTGTTATCCCCGGCTTCGTAATGAGGCTAGCCGAGCTTGCCGCCAGTATGTTCTAACCGGTCAAATTTTCCTATGGTTTCCTTTCTAATTAGAGCTATAAGTAAAGTTGATATCAACATAGCTACCGCCCCCATTAAGAAAGCCACAGAATAACTATTACTAGCATCAAAAATGAGCCCCCCTATAGCCGGACCAATAGCTGCTCCAATTCCAAAACCAATCTCCAGCACACCAAATATGGCGCCAATTTTGCCTAATCCAAAAGTATCACCGATTAGTGCTCCCATACTAGAGCTAAGACCATTGTAGGCGAAGCCAAAAACTAGGGCAAACAGATAGAGCATCCACAAGTCCTGTGACCAGACTAACCATACCATGGCTCCTGCCTGAAGCAGTGTACAGATAACAGCAGTCAATTTTCTACCTATTCTATCTGAGACAACACCCATTAGCACCCTGCCTGCGATACCAATCCCGCCCATCAGACTGAGAACTGCCGCTGCCTCCTCAGCTGAAAAGCCTATGTCCGTAACATGAGGCACAAGGTGGGTGAATACTAAAAATAAGCAGGAAGCAAAAAGTAACCAGATAAATATAACAAGCCAGAAACTCCTGGTTCTGAATACCTGTAATAGTGAAGAGTCAACCGACTGGATACTCTCGTCTTCATTTGCTATATCTTCTGTATGTGAGTTTATCCCATCGGGTAGAGCCCCAATTTCATACGGGTCTCTTTTTAATAGCCTAGATAGAGGAATCACAATTAACCAAGCAATTAGTCCTATTCCCAAATATGCCATACGCCAATCGAAGTGAGAAATAAGGAAAGTGGCAAACGGTGCCATAATAACTATTCCCAATCCGGCTCCTGAGCCAGCAATACCCAAAGCTAACCCTCGTTTTTTATTAAACCATCTCGACACCGTTGACGTTGGCACTACATATAGGGCACCGGTTCCCATAGATAACAATAGGCTATAAGTTATGAATAGCTGCCATGGGGAGTTGGTCTGGCTCGTTAGTAACAGGCTCAAGCCAGTAAATAGACCCATTGAGAGGATAACAATTCTCGGTCCGTATCTGTCTAAAGCCCAGCCAGCCAAAAAAGCAGATACACCGGCGAGCAGCATATTAATAGATACGACCGCGGAGGTTGCGGCTCGTGTTAAGTTGAACTCACTCTCTATAGATTTAAAGAAGACGCCAAAGGAGGAGTGTATCCCGTAAAGAATGATGCCAACAACCAGGAAAGCTACTACCACCACCCACCCATAAAATAGTCTATCTTTAAGCCTCAAAGGTGATAGCAATGTGATATACCCTTTCAGCTAGTAAGCTAAATGAAGCCGGTTGAACTAGCTCTCAATTTTTTGATAGTTACCCCGAAGATGGGCTCCTGAATCTTACCGTATAATTCCACAAATTGCCCAGATTAGCATCCAGAATAAATCCTTCACGCTGACATATTTTGACGACAGTCGAACGCCAAGGATAATCCGGGTCAGGCAGAAACTCGGTTACCGCCAGGATTCCGCCCGGTTTTAATACCCTGCTTATTTCCCGCAGGGCTCTACTTCTATCGGGTATTTCTTGAAGCACGGCTACCATATATACCAGGTCAACTGTCCCGCCCTCAAACGGCAGTTCATAGGCGCTAGCCTGCTTCATCTCAATATTCTTAATGTCCTGATTTTCGGCTTTAGCCAGCTTGCGTTCTAGCTGACGTAGCATCGCCGGTTGGATATCAACGGCATAGACTTTGCCCTGCTCCCCCACCACCCTGGCAACGAAGGGGGTAAAGGCGCCACTGCCACAGCCAAGGTCCATTACCACCATCCGCGGTTTAATGCCGCTGCGCTCAACTAGCTTACCCGGTGGTTGCAGCCAGCGCCTTATGTTACTATCTAAGCCTCGTCCAATGAAAGCTGGAGCTGGGAAGTGATAAAGCTTTCTGATTACGCGAATCAGCACTTGATACAGGAAAAAAGCACCTAAGACTATCAGTATGATTTTTAAGGCTGTCATTTCCGCACCCGAATCAACCAATTATAGGTGATATTACTTATGATGAGCAATGCTATAGATTTGTTTGTTAATCCACCTCTTCTTTCAAACTTCCCCGATAAATAACCTGGAAGTATCTCATTGTGCCTGTTTAGCTAGTGTAGGTGTATAATAGAAATGAATTAACAAATGCCTAAATCAGGACTAGGATAAGTCCCCAAGACGTGAGGAGGTGAAAAATGGAGTTAGATTGGGTGTATCCGTTCTTTCCAAATTTAGCCTTAATGTGGCTGGCAATAGTTCTAGCTGTGGTGTGGTCACTGGTGTGGAAGGGTATAGCCTTATGGCACGCCGGCAGGAATGCTCATCTTGGCTGGTTCATAACCCTGTTCATAGTGAATACACTGGGCATCCTGGAGATAATATATATCTTCGCTTTCCGCCGAGTAGTGCCCCGCCCTCAAAAAGTATCACAGCTAAAACCATTAGTACCACGAAAAAGGCGATAACTGGGTGCCAACCGGCAGGTTCGTTTTCTAATTGAGACTATTTATCAACCTTACCCCCTTAATCCCCCTCTCCTTTCAAGGAGAGGGGGAAAGTAGTTTTTGAAGGGGCTTCGCCCCTTCAAACTTCCCCTGATAAACGACTTCGTTTCTAGTTATTTGATGATGTATAATGGAGTTAAGGAGTATTAGGAGAATAAACGAGACGGATTTGGAGAGGGAAAAGGTAACTAACTCATGAATAGAACAAGAGGCTTTGTAAATCTAAACCGGTTTAAGTCGGGTAGAGCTATCAAACGACTCAGAAAGGCTACCGATGATTGGTATAAAACAAAAAATAAGGTGAAAAGGAGGCAAGATAAGTGAACCAAAGACGGCTTCGCCTCCTCTACACCTTGCTGGGAATTGGTATTCTTCTGGTTTGTGCCAGCATAGTCCTCCTCTTGGCGCAATCTTGCTGAGAATGAACTAGAATGAGGGTTTTCTAAGAACCTAAAAGAGTGAGGATTGTAACCAATTTCTATCTCTCTCGTTTGAGGGCTACGCTATTTCTAGCTACCCTAATGGTTGTTCCTGATTCTACTTTTATGACTATACTTTCCTCGCTGGTGCTTTCAATCACCCCGTATATGCCACCAGACGTAATTACCTTATCTCCCCTTTTCAGCTCTTCCACCAGTTGCTGGTGTTCCTTCTGTCTCTTGCGCTGTGGCCGAATCAGCAGGAAGTAGAAGATACCAAAAATCAATACCAGAAAGATAATTATCGTCCAATCAAACCCCCCTGTAGGCTCCTCACCCCCTGCTGGGATACAACCACCAATAGATACTAGAGTGAGCAGCAACAAGGTGATTAATCCCAAATTTAGCATTTTATTCTTTCCCACTTTTTCCTCCCTTTTTAATCAATCTGACTTAATTCTACCTTACCCTGTAATGACCAAGGGCTGGTTTTCTCAATCCTGACTCCCACTAGTTGCCCCAGGAAGTCACTGTGGTCACTAAAGAATACCAGTTTACCACTTCGAGTGCGGCCCTGCCACTTAAGTTCCTTCTTCCCTTCTACTAGGACTTCTACCGTCTTGTTCAATAGCTGACCATTATTTTCAGCAGCTATTTCCTCCTGGAGCTGCTCAATCTTATTTAGTCGCTCCCTCTTCTCAGCCGGTGGGACATTATCCTCAAACTCCCTAGAGGCAATAGTGCCCGGTCTTGGTGAATAGACAGCTACATGAACTGTATCAAATTTTAGCTCAGAGAGCAAGTCGACCGTCTGCTGAAATTGTTGTTCGCCTTCCGAGGGAAAGCCGACAATGACATCAGTGCTCAAGGCTACCTCGGGTATCCGGCTGCGTATCTCGTTGATAAGCTGGCGATAGTGTTCTACGGTATAGCCTCGTCTCATTGCTCTTAGAATGTCATTATTACCTGATTGGATAGGAAGACTTAGCTGTTCGCAGACTTTATCCAGAGCAGCTACCGCTTCAATGAGCCGGGGGCTCATATCCTTTGGGTGGTTGGTCAGGAAGCGTATCCGAACCAGTCCGCCTATGGTATTTAGCTCACTTAATAAGTCGGCTAGGTCTGGGCTGTCAGGCAAGTCATGTCCGTATGAATCCACATTCTGACCAAGCAAGGTGACCTCCTTTACCCCACGATGCACCAGCTCTTTGACTTCATCGGCTATTTCTGCCATCGGGCGGCTCCTCTCCCGGCCACGACGGTAGGGAACGATGCAATAGGAGCAAAAGTTATTGCAGCCTTGAATGATGGGCACAAAGGTGCCAGGTGACGGGCACCGAGGTAATACTGAATCCGTTCTATTCTTTTCCAGCCATGGTGGAAATTCTCCTGGCCTAAAAAAATAGTCAACATGGGGAAAGCTTTGCTTGAGCTGGCCAAGCTGAGAGTCGACCAAACAGCCAGTTACCGCCAGTGTCAGATTGGAACGTGACCTTTTTAGGGATTTAAGGGCATTAAGCTTGTTTAAGACACGATTCTCAGCACTCTGGCGCACCACGCAGCTATTAAGTAAAATGAGGTCAGCTTCCTCAGCACTGGCTGTAGCCTGGTATCCCAGCTGCTCCAGGTAGCTACCGAGCCGCTCCGATTCCGCCTTATTCATCTGGCAGCCTATAGTCCAGATATAATAATATTGAGGCATGATTTCGCTCCGCATGTAATTATACCACAGTCATCAATTTGGTTCTCCTTCTGTCTTGCTTCCCCAAACAACGACTTAGACTAGGCTAATATTGACAGCGAAGTCGTTAAAATAATACGCTTTATAATCAGAAGATGCCATTTACCTCTTGACTGTTATCATATGATAATATATTATAAAGGAAAAGGCATGAAATGTGCAGATCCATACCAGATAACTAACTTCCTAATGCTTTTTAAGGAGTTCGCCCAGAGCAATTTCTACTTCGTTGACAGGAAGAAAAACCTAGACTGCCTGGCTCGTCTCGGTATCATGCCTCAACAAGCAAAAGAAGAAATAATGGGACTAACACATGAAGACTACCACAAAGGACCGCTACCAGATAAAGGAACCACAGGGGGTGAACTATGGGAATTCGGTAAAAAGATAGAAGGAAAGGAGATATTTATTAGGTTGAAAGTGGTATTGCAATATAATATGGCAAAATGTCAATCTTTCCATATAGCTGAGAAACCTATGCAATACCCGTATAAAGGAGGTATTAAATGAATAAGGTACTCTGCCCTAATTGCGAAGAATATGCGGATGTAAAACTAGGGGTAGAAAAAGAAGTCTATAATGTTAGGGGAGAGCCTATCGAAATAGAGGCAGAGGTTGCTATCTGCCAAAAATGCCGGAATAAAATCTTTGATGAGGAACGGGATTCACGAAATCTTGAAAAAGCCTATAGCCAATACCGAGAAAAACATAATCTCTTATCGCCTAATGAAATCCGCACAATTAGGGAGAAGTATGGCTTAAGCCAAAGAGCGCTATCTCGACTGCTTGGCTGGGGAGAGATAACTGTTCACCGATACGAGAACGGGGCTGTTCAAGATAATGTGCATGAGAGCCTACTACGCCTAATAGAAGCCCCACAAAATATGCAAAAGTTTCTTGAAGCTAATCGAGATAAGCTGCCATCTTATACAGTGGCGAGGCTTGAGAAAAGAATCGCCAGCTTCCTACAAGAAGACGAGGAGCAAGTCTTTCAAGCTTCTTTTGAACGGCTAGTATCACATCAACACGTGGACCTGACCTCTGGCTTCAAGGAGTATGATTTAGAAAAGTTGAAGAACATGATTCTCTATTTGGTAAAGCGTCTAGATGCTGTGCTGGAAACTAAGCTTAACAAATTATTGTGGTATTGTGATTTTCTTCACTTCAAGGAGACCTCGGTATCAATTACTGGAGCTCAATATATTCGCTTTCCATACGGGCCAGTTCCCAATAAATATGACTTTATTACCGATTTTATGCAGGATGAGGGATTGTTAGATAAGGACGAAATCCCATTTAATACAAAAGAGGGGATAGTGTTAGGAAAACAATTTACAGCTTTAGTTAAACCTGACAAGAACATATTTTCTGAAAAAGAAATCCAGGTAATGGATTTTGTTGCTGATACATTCCGTGACTATACTTCCACAGGAATTAAGGAAAAATCGCACCAAGAAACTGCGTACCTGAAATGCAAAGACCGCGATATTATGTCTTATGGGGACGCTAAAGAACTTTCTTTCTCGCTAACTGAATAGAAGCGTATAAATTTGCAGCCTTCTATATTTTACCTGATGTATGAAACCTGCCCTCCTTCTGTCATACTTCTCATTCTGCTATAATAAGGCTATGAAAAAGCCATTATTGGTTCTATTTGATGGCAACGCTATAATCCACCGTGCCTTCCATGCTCTGCCACCGCTCACGGTTAGTAAAACCGGTGAGACAATAGGTGCCGTTTACGGCTTTGTCAGTATGCTGCTTAAGACAATAAATGAGCTAAAGCCGACCCACTATGCTATTGCCTTTGACCGGCCAGCCCCTACCTTCAGGCACCGCCTCTTTGACCAGTATAAAGCCCAGCGACCCAAGACCCCCGATGAACTGGTCGGTCAAATGGGACGGGTAAGACAGATGGTGGAAGCCTTCCACATCCCTATCTTTGAGCTTGACGAGTATGAGGCCGACGATGTTCTGGGTACCCTCAGCCATCAGGCTAGTGAACAGGGCATTGATACTATCATCGTTACCGGTGATGCTGATACTATGCAACTGGTTTCACCGTGGGTAAGGGTGCTTTACCCCAAACCAAGGGGTTCCTTCAGCGATACCACGCTCTATGACGAGGCGGCGGTGAGCCAGAAATATGGCGTTAAGCCGGAACATATTGCTGATTTCAAAGGACTGGTAGGCGACCCCTCAGATAATATCCCCGGTATCCCCGGTGTAGGGGAGAAGACTGCCGTCAGGCTTATCCAGCAATTTGGTTCCATAGACCAAATCTATGCCCACCTAGACGAGGTGACCCCACCCAAGCTCCAGGCTCTACTGCAACAGAATGAAGCCCTCGCCCGCCAGAGTAAGGAGTTGGCTACAATTGTTACCCAGACACCTATTGCCCTTAATCTTGATGATTGTCAGATTAGCCAGTATAACCGCCAGGAGGTAACCGAGCTTTTCCGCGAACTTGAGTTTTTTAGCCTGCTAGCCAAATTACCCGAGGTAGAAACAGCAGAAATGGCCCCCGAACCTCTAGCTCAGGTCGTAACTAAGCCGATACTGGAGCGAGACTATCACATCATAAATACCACCTCAGCCCTGGATGAGCTGCTAAACCGCCTGTCAGCTAAACCCTTTGCCTTTGACCTGGAAACAACCAGCCTAGATGTCATGTCTGCCCAGCTGGTAGGTATATCCCTATCGCCGGCCCCGGGTGAGGCTTACTATATTCCAGTTGGCCACGTTGGCTGGGGACAGGTAGAGCAACTACCACTGGAACAGGTGATTGACCGGCTTAAACCCCTCCTGGAAGCACCTAACCTAGCCAAGCTCGCCCATAACGGCAAGTATGATATGACAGTGCTGGCAGAATACGGGGTAACCGTCAATAACCTGACTTTTGACACCATGCTGGCTGCCTACCTGCTGGGTGAGAAATCACTGGGCTTGAAAGCCCTTGCCTTCAGCCGGCTGGGTATTGAGATGACACCCATCACCGCTCTTATTGGTTCCGGAACCAAGCAGCTCTCTATGTCTCAGGTGGAAGTAAAGCAGGCTGCCGATTACGCCTGCGCTGATGCCGACATGACTGGACAACTGGCTGAATTACTAAAGGCTGAGCTTCACCAGCAGGGGCTATGGCAGTTGTTCTCTGAGGTTGAGATGCCACTGGTGCCAGTGCTTATGTCAATGGAAAGGGAAGGGATTGCCCTGGATACAGACTTGCTGAGGCAGATGTCACACCGCCTCGGTGAGCAACTATTAAAGCTGGAATCCGAAATATATAACTGCATAGGTCACCAGTTCAATATAAACTCACCCCAGCAATTGGGTTCTGTTCTGTTTGAGGAGCTAAAACTGCCACCAGCCCGCAAGACCAAGAGTGGCTATTCTACCGGAGCTGCTACACTGGAGGAACTCCGTGGAGTTCACCCCATAGTTGAGTTCATTCTGGAGTATCGCCAGTTAACCAAGCTCAAGTCAACCTATATTGATGCCCTGCCTGCCCTACTCAACCCCAAAACTGGCCGGGTGCATACCAGCTTTAACCAGACCAGGACTACCACCGGTCGGCTTTCCTCCAGCGAGCCCAACCTACAGAATATTCCAGTCCGTGGTGAGTTGGGGAAACAGGTGAGACAAGCCTTTATTGCTCCATCCAGCTCCTGCCTCCTGGCTGGAGACTACTCACAGATTGACCTCCGTGTCTTAGCCCACCTGTCTCAGGATAAGAGCTTACTTCGTGCCTTTCACCGGGACGAAGATATTCACGCGGCTACCGCCGCCCAGCTCTTCGGTGTGGATACCTCACAGGTTACACCTGATATGCGCCGCCTAGCGAAAACAGTAAATTTCGGCGTCATCTACGGTATGAGTAACTACGGACTGGAGCAGGCAACTGAGCTATCACGAGAAGAAGCAACCCAGTTCATTACCTCCTACTTTGCTCAGTACCCGGGCGTAGAGCAATATCTTGAGTCCACCAAACAGCAGGCGAGAAATACCGGCTATGTGCAAACGCTACTGGGTAGACGGCGCTACATCCCGGAAATTAACTCTTCTAATCGACAGCTTAGGGAAGCTGCCGAGCGCATGGCAATAAACATGCCGGTACAGGGGACATCAGCCGACATCATAAAGGTGGCCATGATTAACCTGCACCGGGAGATGCAACAGCGCCATTTGAAAAGCAAGATGCTGCTCCAGGTACATGATGAGCTTATCTTTGAGGTGCCCCAGGATGAGATTGAAGAGATGCGTAAACTTGTTCCCCGAACCATGTCCACTGCTTTAGAACTTAGCGTCCCCTTGAAAGCGGACATCAAAACCGGCAACAACTGGGGAGGAATGGAATAAACAAATGCCTGAGCTTCCCGAAGTAGAGACGATTAAAAATGAGCTGCTCCCTTATGTAGTCGGTCATCGTATTACTGGGGTTACCTTAATCTGGGAGGGGATAGTGCGCCAGCCCTCGGTTGAAGAATTCCGCTCCTGTCTCATCGGGCAGGAAATAATCGGTATAGCCCGGCGTGGTAAATACCTCCTCTTTAGCCTGAGCAGCGGTGATTTACTAATTATCCACCTCAAGATGAGCGGCTCGCTTCTGCTGAAGCCAACCTCGACTGAACCTGATAAATTTATCCGGGCTATAATCCATCTGAATAAAGGCACCAGCCTTTTCTTTCGTGACCCACGTAAATTTGGCATGATGCGACTGGTAAAGGACGATAGCAGCATTGCCAGCAAGCTTGGTCCGGAGCCACTAGAGCCTGATTTTACCCCTCAGGTTCTGGCTCAGCGCCTGAACAACCACACGGCACCGATAAAGGCACTCCTCTGCGACCAGAAGGTCGTTGCTGGTATCGGCAATATGTACGCTGATGAAGCCTTATTTGCAGCAAAAATCCATCCTTTAAGGTCAGGGGAGAGCCTATCTCCAGAGGAAGTAGCGCGCCTTCAACAGGCGATTCAACAGGTGCTGTGGTCAGCTATCGGTAATAAGGGTGCCAGCACAGATACCTACTTTCGCCCCAGTGGGGAAAAGGGGACAGCCCACTTTCATTTTCAGGTTGCCCACCGCCTTAGCGGTAAATTCTGCCCGGTCTGTAGCACTCCTATTGAGCGGATAGTTGTTCGCAATCGTGGTAGCTACTTCTGCCCTAAATGTCAGCCAGAACACTAATCCCAGAGACGGAAGGGTGGGTACTTGTCGGTCATCAGCGCTGCATAGGCAGCCACGCGGTATGACCAACGGTTCATGCCGACAACCAGCTTAAAAATGTCCTCAGGATATTTACCGGTAAACAGCAAAGCCACGGCAGCAAAGATGGCGAGAATAGACACCAGACCGGCATTGTTGCGTCCCCAGCCTCCCTGGAAAAACGCGACAACAATGTAATGAGGAATAGCTAGTAGCCACCACTTTACTAGCACCAGTCCGCGAGACAGCCTTTCCGGATAGGGCACCTCCAGGTCAGCCGGGTAGCTATCATCAGGGCTAAGGCTGAACGGTGGATACTTGTCAGTGCCCAGGGCTTCGTAGCTGTAGAAGCCCACCCGCCATGTCCATCTTAGAACCCCCACATTGAAGTTAAACAGTCCCTTTGGATACTTGGCCGTGAACAGGATAGCAAAGAAAGCGATAATAGTCACCACCACAAAGGCTATCCACAGGAACGCCAGAATAATGTAATGTGGTATTGCTAACAACCACTTGAGGAGCCACCACCCGCGACTTGGCGGCTCGGTAAGCTCACCCCTGATAGAGACCGGATAGGCTTCTTGCTCCGTTACCATCTTTTACCTCCTTATTGGCACATCCTACTATTAATCGTATAGATTACTCCCTCCAATGATGATTGTCAATACCCCACCAGCACCCAAGTAAAGTCAAGTATGCGAATGTTTTGTAAAATGCCTTGGTTAGTCATTTTAGCTCATAAGACCAGCGTGTCTCAGGAACTTCCCAGGGGAATGCTTTTGCTGAGCGAAGCTCGACTGAACCTGATAAATTTATCCGGGCTATAATCCATCTGAATAAAGGCACCAGCCTTTTCTTTCGTGACCCACGTAAATTTGGCATGATGCGACTGGTAAAGGACGATAGCAGCATTGCCAGCAAGCTTGGTCCGGAGCCACTAGAGCCTGATTTTACCCCTCAGGTTCTGGCTCAGCGCCTGAACAACCACACGGCACCGATAAAGGCACTCCTCTGCGACCAGAAGGTCGTTGCTGGTATCGGCAATATGTACGCTGATGAAGCCTTATTCCAAGCCAGAATCCACCCGCTAAGGTCAGGGAAGAGCCTCTCTCCAGAAGAAGTAGCGCGCCTTCAACAGGCGATTCAACAGGTGCTGTGGTCAGCTATCGGTAATAAGGGCGCCAGCACAGATACCTACTTTCGCCCCAGCGGGGAAAGGGGGACAGCCCACTTTCATTTTCAGGTTGCCCATCGCCTTAGCGGCGACTTCTGCCCTGTCTGTGGCGCTCCTATTGAGCGGATAGTCGTTCGCAATCGTGGCACCTACTTCTGCCCTAATTGCCAACCAGAAAAGGCCTGACTATACCATGATATGACCTATTTAAGAGGCACCCTCTCTTGGCTAGATGCCTCACCTGACAAACTAACTGAGTAATAGAGTGAAGCGAAGGCGAGTCTTATCCACATAATTGCCACAATGATTCCCACACCGAAGCAGATCAACCCGGCAATACTGATAGGAATGGCCAATAAGCCGATGAGGAACACTTTCCATGCATGCCCGCCAGTCATGCGCCAACTCTGTTTAACTGCCTCGATTACTTCCATCTTTCGGTCTACAACAAGGTAAGGTGTAAACGCTAGCTTACACGCAAATATAATGCCTGGTATTATCAACAGAATGAACCCTATTGAAACGATAGCAAATACAAGCAAATTCGCTAAAACGGCATTCCAGTAGTTTTGAAAAGCTTCGAACATGTGTTTTATCTCTAGTTTATCTCCTCTCGCTGCCTTAAGATGGGCAAATGAAACACCATAATCTACAGGTCCAACGATAAAAATACCATAGACGAATCCAAGAAAGCCCAAAACAGTAGCAGCAGCGGCAACGCCTTGTACCCATCCACCCATCCCAACAGGTACACCAATAAAGAAGGCTATGATACCTATTAAGAGTAGCTCCAAGAAATACTTCCAAAGTTGTCGCCACGCGTTCCCGTAGGACGAACTTACCCCTGGAGCCAGCACAACAGAGTTCTGTGATACATTACTGTTATCTTCCATATCAATCTTCTGTTCGGAACATTTCGTTGTCCACCATATTACTCCTGCCAATAGGTGATTGTCAATACCTCAAAAGGGGGTGAGGATGATAACTACCTATCTTTAAGCCTGACCATTAGCTTGAGGCCGTCCAGAGCTAAGATTTCTACCTCCTCACCAACCGCTATGTTTTCACCAATCGATTTTGCCTTCCAGTATTCACCCCCAACCTGGACAACTCCCACTGGTGTCAACGGCTCTATCACCTCACCCTTGAGGCCTATCATCCCTTCTGAACCGGTAATCCTCTTCTTGCGAAAACTAGGGATAACTGCCTTATGTATGACAAAAACAAAAGCACCAAGCAACAGCGCCATAACAATGATAATCGGTAAAGGAATTTCTATTCCCAAGACCCAGAGGACTAAGAAAACCAGTGCTACTACAACAGCTTCGTCCAGTAGTAATACCAGAATTATGAGCCAGTCCTTGATACTTCTTTTCATATGCAACGCTGCCTGATGGGATGAAAGAACCCGTCCTAGCCAAAGGTTCTATTTATGTTAGCCACTACGGGAAGGAAAGATGAGAAAAGCACTAGCTTAGATTTCAAACTGCCACTCACACCAGAATTGTGATGGATGAGCATCAGGAGGACAAGTCAAACAACTTACCTTCACCTTAGGGTCAATCACCTCAGCATAGGAAGTAAATAGAGCTACGCCCACCGGCTTGCAGGGGAATTCTCCTCTACCATCCCTTATTCTGGCTTTCTGCGGCGGACAATTAGTGAGGCGCAGCACTGCCCGGTTATCAGTTAGCTCCACCGCTTTTGGCTTATAAATAGCTAATAGCGGGTCAAGCTCAATCACTTTGATGAGTTTGCGAATCGAGCTACCTTCGTCAATGGGAAAGTACTTCTGTACCCTCTTCGCTTGAGTTAGACAGAGTCTCCGCCAGACTTCCTCATCTATTTCAAGAGCCACGTCCAAACCGAACTTCTCCTCAATCAAAGTAAACCATAAACCGTCAATAGTATAAGAAGTCCTAGAACACAACTCAACCAGCTTCTCCGTGGGAATCTGTGAATGGTCAAGTCCAGCCATTAAACACTCCTTTCTACTGGGGTAATCTACCAAGCCTGTCTAGGGCAGCTCCAATGCGTCTCAGGCACTGCTCCTTACCCAGCACGGCCATGGTCTGGAATAGGGGTGGAGCCGCCGTCCGTCCAGTAACCGCTACCCGCAGCATGCCGAAGAGTTGCCCGGTCTTTAAGCCTAACTCCTCCGCCAGAGGTCTGAGCAAAGCCTCCAGAGATTCGGTAGTAAACACCTCTAATTGTTCCAGCTTTTCCTGTGCTACCTTTAACGCTTGAACGGCTGATTCCTGGTTCATATTCTTGCCGATTAGCAGACTACTTTCGTAACCCAGCTCATCAACAAAGAAAAACTGAGCCAGCTCAGTCACCTCAGCCAGGGTTCGGGCCCGCTCTTGGATAAGAGGCATAATCTGTCTGACGTAGTCAATGGATAGCGGTCGTTTCACCTCAGGCGGCAAGTCCCTGCCCAAAAAGGGGAGCGCTCGCTGAGCAAAATCTTCCATACTCAAGCGGCGAATATAAACTCCGTTCATCCAGTTGAGCTTATCCCGATTGAAGATGGCCGCTGTCCCACTAACTCGCTCCAGTGAAAAATTTCGTATCAACTCATCACGAGACATAAGCTCAGTCTTATCGTCAAGAGACCAACCAAGCAGGGCCAAGAAGTTCACCATGGTCTCAGGTAGATAACCCTGGTCACGATATTCAGTTATAGACACCGCTCCATGCCGTTTGCTCAATTTGGCCCGGTCAGTCCCCAGTATCATCGGCAGGTGAGCAAACTGCGGGGGTTCAAAGCCCAGAGCCTGATATAAAAGCAGGTGGCGGGGAACACTGGATAGCCACTCCTCAGCCCTCAAGACATGACTTATCTCCATCAGGTGGTCATCAACCACGTTGGCCAGATGATAGGTAGGGTAGCCATCCGATTTAAGCAAGACAAAATCATCAAGGGTACTATTTTCAAAGGTTACTCCGCCGTGAATCAGGTCGTTAAACCGGGTCTGTCCGTCAAGTGGCGTCTTAAAACGAACCACAGGGATAATACCCTCGGCTTGCTTTTTGGCCCGTTCCTCCTGGCTTAAGTAGCGGCAATGCCGGTCATAACCCGGCGGTTGCTTACGCCTTACCTGCTCTGCCCGCATCTCCTTCAGTCGCTGGGGAGAACAATAGCAATAATAGGCATCGCCCTGTGAAATCAGGCGCTCGGCCAGCTCACGATATATATCCAGACGCTGTGATTGGAAATAGGGACCATATTTACCCCCCACCTCCGGTCCCTCATCCCATTCCAGCCCCAACCACCGCAGACTATCAAGAATAGTTTCTACAGCACCCTCAACCTTGCGGGCGACATCAGTATCTTCAATACGGACGACAAAGCTCCCACCATAGTGCCTGGCAAAGAGCCAGGCAAACAGGGCTGTCCTGATATTACCCACGTGGGGATAACCAGTGGGACTGGGGGCAAAGCGCACTCTAACTGATTTATTCATCTGCTTTAAGATTCGAATAATTTTGGAGATTTAAATTCTATCAGAAAGTCTTTGATTCGCCTTTCTGCCAATCTTACATATTCCTCGCTTATGTCATATCCCACATAATGACGATTTGCCTTTATGGCTGCTATCGCAGCTTGTCCACTCCCAATAAATGGGTCTAAAATTACTTCTTCTTCAAACGTGTAAAGCTGAATCAACCTGTAGGGTAGTTCCACAGGAAAAGGTGCTGGATGCCCAACAGCATGAGCTGGCTCTGCTGGGAATATCCACACACTCTTGGTAAGCTCGAGAAACTCCTCTCTGGAGATTGTGCTGCGTCTTCGGGAAGCATTTTTTCTCCTAAACATACCCTTAGAAAAAACCAGAATATATTCATGAATGTCCCTTAAGGTGGGGTTGGCAGCCGAAAGCCAGCTTCCCCAAGCTGTAGAAGGACTAGAGCTAGTTGCCTTATTCCAGATAATCTCTCCCCTCATTAGAAAGCCCAATGCCAACATATCTTCAACAATAAAAGCATGAAGAGGAATATACGGTTTTCTTCCCAAGTTGGCGATATTGATACAGGCTCTACCACCGGGGACAAGTGTCCTATAGACTTCTTTCCATACCTGTTTCAGGAATTGCCTGTATTCCTGCAGTGTCAAGTTCTCGTCATACTCTTTTCCTACATTGTAAGGCGGTGAAGTAACCATCAGGTGAACACTGTTATCAGGCAATTCCTCCATGTTTTCGCTGGTTTTACAAAAGATTTTATCTAAAAATTGAGACGGGATAGGAACTTCTATATATTCAGCTTCTTTCTCCGTTGGCAAACCTTCATATAACTTGCTGGCATAAAAGGGAGTTGAATCGTGGTTTATTCTCCCCGGTGAGCCAAAGGGACTTGTCTGTGTGCCTCTTTTTCTTCCACTATACCCCATCTCCTTCATCCCTCCCTCCAATAATCCACCCATCTCTTATAAGGATGGTAATCTATTTCTGACCTTTGCCAACCTACTTCAATGACTTTGGTTTCTCTATCCTGCACCAACTGCGATAAAGCCTCCTTAGTAATTTCAACACCTCTCGGATTTGTCCCGGGTATGGGAAGTTTAATATACCCTTCTCTTCCCATCGTCTTAAATAGTCTCTCCTGAACTTCTAAAGGTATATAATAAAATCCTCCCCTACCATTCCAAACAATCTGCACAAGCAAGATATCACAGCGGGGATAATAATTTTCACGAAATTCCCTTGCTTTTTGGGCATCAACAGTCCATATCAGTTTAACTCCACTAAGCACTCTGCCCGTAATCGTTTTGATGGAGAGAGGCTGTTCAAACAACTCTACATCAACCTCTGGCTCTATAATGGGAATCTCTGTCTTGACATTACTCTCCCCAAATTTATAAATGAGCAAGGCAACTATAATCTTTTCCCGAAGGGAGCCTACTTCCATTCCTATTTTCCCCCCTCTTGAGCTTTCTAATTCAGCAAGCTGATAGAAATAGGGTAAGCGTCTCTTAACTTTGCCTATAATTACTTCATCTTCAAATATCTCAGCCAAGTGACTGTTCAACTTGTACCACCCAATTCTTTGCCCGTGAATATCTTTCCCCCATTCTACCACCTCACCCACCAAGATTCTAGGCAATATCCTTTAGCGCCTGCTCCAAATCCGGGGGTAGCTCGGAGGTGAACTCTACATATTCGCCGGTGGACGGTAATTTGAAGCCCAGGCGAGAGGCATGGACAAACTGTCGTGATAAATGGGGGGACTTCACCCCATACACCTTGTCACCAACTACCGGATAGCCAATAGCTGAAAGATGAACCCGTATCTGGTGGGTGCGACCGGTCTCCGGCATAACCTCCAGCAGGGTATAGTTACCTATATATCTAATTACCCGATATTCAGTGCGGGCTTCCCTGCCCTCAGTCACCACCGCCATGCGCTTCCGGTTACGGGGGTCACGCCCCATAGGTGCCTCAATAACCCCCTGCTCCGGGGTGAGCTGCCCTTTAACCAGCACCAGATAGGCTTTGCCCACCGAATGAGCCTTGAACTGGTCGGACAGATTTTGTTGAGCTGTCCTATTCTTAGCCACCAGCATCACCCCTGAGGTATCCTTATCCAACCGATGCACCACTCCCGGTCGCAGTGAATCACTGACATCAGCCAAGCGGGGAAAGTGAGAGAGGATAGCATTAACCAGGGTATGACCCGGGTGTCCTGGTGCCGGGTGCACTGCCAACCCGGCCGGCTTGTCTATGACTAAAAGGTCATCATCCTCATAGATAATATTTAGTGGAATAGCCTCGGGCGATAGGGGGCTGGGTGCGGTGGGGGGGATGACCACCCTCAGCCGGTCACCAACACCAAGTTTAAGGCTGGGCTTGGCTTGGCGGTCATTAACCGTGATATAGCCATCAGCAATAAGCCGTTGAGCATAGGTTCGTGAGAGTTCTGGGCACTGCTCGCTAACATACCTATCCAGTCGAACCCCCTGTTTATCAACTACAAAACTATAGACATTATCTAGCAACCTCACCCCCTCTATCCCCCTCTCCTTCAAAAGAGAGGGGGAGCATAGATTTTGAAGGGGCTTCGCCCCTTCAATCTACCCCCACAAGCTACCTTACTTCCTCATTAGGCTAATAAATCAGAGTTTACCAGCTCTGGCTAGGGGAAAGAGTGAGTAAGCAAATATGATAACACCAACCACTACAGCTGAATCAGCCAGGTTAAACGCTGGCCAGAAACCAAAATCGATGAAATCAGTAACATAGCCCAAGCGTAGTCGGTCAATCAGGTTACCTACTGTGCCGCCAAGAATTAAGCTAAGACCTACCCAAGCTAACCAATTATCTAGCAAGGGGAAACGACGATAAAAAAGAAGAGCATAGAGGAGGAGAACAGTAACACTCACTAAGGCAACAATGGTTAAGGGAAAAGTCTGTCCCTGAAATAAGCCAAAGGCGGACCCAGTATTGGTAACATGGGTTAGCCTCGGGAAGCCTACCTCAGGTATTGATTGCCCAACCGCTAAATTAGTCCTTATCCAGAGCTTGCTGAGCTGGTCGGCAGTTACTATCAGAAATGCAGTAAGGAAAAAGACCACATTCCGCCACTTAACCTGAAGACAATTTACCTTTTGCATTCTTTGCTTTACAACTCAAGCACAGGCTTGCCTGTGGGAGCGCCTCCAATCGGGCGGGGTCTATAGGCTGACCGCACTCGTCACACGAGCCATAGGTTCCTTCGTCAAACTTGTGCAAAGCGTGCTCTATACCTGCCAACTGTTCCTTTATCTGCTTCTCTAAAGCTAGCCGCTTCTCCAACTCAAAGCTCTCGGTAGCCTCTTCCTCTCTCTTACCGAAAGGACTACCCTCCCGCCTCTCATCTGCAGGGCGCATACCAGCCTTTAATTGTCCCAACTCCTCGGTTAAGCGCTTTTGCTCTTGCTCCAGACGAGAACGAAGTAGATTGAAGACTATGGTCATTTTGTCCTCCCTCCACCTGCTGCCAAACCTTAAATACGTTTTTCTCTCTTAGTGCCACAAGTAAGCTGTTATACTTAAATGTTATCTGAGAGAGCATTGGCGGGTATGACAAATTAGTCCAGTATCAGCCGCGATTGGCGACTTGCGCCAATCGCCACCTTGAACAGTGACCATTGGCACAGATAAAAGTCTTCCCGGTTACACTATCCAGCTTAGGTAACCACTCGGCGGCTTCTGGTAGCGTATAGCTAAACCCTGAACTAACAAAGTATGTCATATCTTAAGTGTATCCCATTTACCGTATTTGGTCAATAGCTACCCAGGCATATAGTCAAAAACCACCCATTTAAGCTATGATAGTATATGGGATATAATAAGTCAACTACAAATATTAAAATGGAGGTAACCATAGTGAAAGAGCAGATTATTGCCGAAATACATGTCGTCCCTTTGGGCACAGCGACTACCAGTTTGAGCCGCTATGTTGCCGCTTGCCTTGATACCATTAAACAAGCTCAAGGCATAAGCTACCAGCTAACCGCTATGGGGACAATTATTCAGGGACCCTTGGAACGGGTTCTGGAGCTAGCGCAGAAAATACATGAGGTACCCTTTACCATGGGAGCCAAACGAGTAGCCACTACCATCTACATTGACGACCGCCGTGATAGACTGGCAACCATGGAGGACAAGGTTAAGGCGGTATTAAGTAAAAGCCCTAACCGGTAAAGTAAAATTAAACAGACAAACTGGGGAGAGGATAATAATGAATCTTTCCGTTCAATTAGCCCCTAAACACCACAGGGGCCTATTACTGGCTAACCCGGTGATGACGGCTTCGGGCACCTTTGGCTACGGTACCGAATATAGCCATCTGTTTGATATTCAACGGCTGGGAGCTATCGTGTGCAAGGGAACCACCCTCAAGCCAAGAGAGGGAAATCCACAGCCAAGACTAGCCGAAACCACCTTTGGTTTACTCAACTCAATTGGGCTACAGAACATCGGAGTTAAAGCCTTAATCAAGGAAAAAGCACCCCTCTGGGCACAATGGCATGTTCCCGTCATCGTTAACATTGCTGGCCAAACCATTGGTGAGTACGCCCAAGTGGCTGGCGAGCTGGATGGGGTAGCTGGTATTAGTGCTATTGAGGTAAATATTAGCTCCCCTAACATTAAAGGCGGGGGTGCTGAGTTTGGCAAAGACCCAGAGCCAGCTGCCAGAGTAACCGCCGCCGTCAAAGCAGCTACTTCCCTACCGGTATTGGTTAAATTAACACCAAACACCGGTAATATAGCTGAGGTAGCCATAGCGGTGGCTGAGGCTGGAGCTGATGCCATATCCCTAATCAATACCCTGAAGGGCATGACTATAGACATAGCCAAGCGCCGACCGCTACTGGGCAACATAAGTGGAGGCTTATCTGGACCAGCCATAAAACCAGTAGCCCTATATATGGTGTATGAGGTAGCTGGAGCCGTAGAAGTGCCAGTAGTCGGTTGCGGTGGTATCACTACCGCCAGCGATGCCATAGAGTTTATTATGGCTGGAGCCAGCGCTATCCAGGTGGGCACCGCTAGCTTTGCCAACCCCCGGGCTCCACTTGATATTCTACAGGGAATCGAGCAATTTATGGAAAAAGAAGGGATAGCAAGTCTAACCGACCTTATTGGTGTTGCCCGAGGCTAAATTGATTATTTTATTTCTAACTCTTTGGCTAAAGTGGGTTGCATCAGCTGACAAAAGATATCTACTAGCACAGGGTCAAATTGGGTTCCAGCACAGCGTTTCAGCTCATCAAGAGCTTGCTGTGATGATAGCCGCTCGCGGTAAGGTCGCAGCGAAGTCATAGCGTCATAAGCATCAGCTATAGCCAGAATACAAGCCTCCGAAGGAATGTCCCCACCCTTTAAGCCAGAAGGGTAGCCACTGCCATCATAGTGCTCGTGATGATGCAAGATTGCCGGCAGGCAGTTAGCCAGGTTGATGATATGCCTAAGTATCTCTACACCATCTTGGGGGTGAGCTTTAACTTGTTCCCACTCTGTCTCAGTCAGGGTTCCTTCTTTATTGAGTATGAAGTCAGGCATGCCAATTTTGCCGATATCATGCAGCAGGGCAGCTGCCCGAATAGTAGTAATTCTATCTTCCGGCAAACCAAGCGCCTCGGACATGGCTACTGAATACTCGCTGACTTTCTTAGAGTGACCATAGGTGTAGTGGTCCTTGGCATCAACCGTGGCGGCTAGAGCATAGATTATATTTAAAGCTCCCCGCCGCGCCTCAAGCTCTTCACCTATCAGGGGTGTTGCTGGTTTTACTATATCTGAAGATACGCAGGTTCGGTTTCTTCCGGTTTGTTTAGCCCGGTATAGTGCCGCATCAGCACAGCCAATGATTTCCTCCTTAGTTACGCCATCAGATGGCCAGCTAGCAACACCAAGGCTAACCGTCACCGGCATTGTCCTAGAGCTCGCTCCTGACTCTATTGTTCTACGAATACGCTCGGCTATCTTATAAGCGTTATCCAGCCGTGCCTCAGGCAGAATGACGGTGAATTCCTCTCCGCCGTAGCGAAAGGGGATGTCCAGCTTGCGGACTGAGCCTTTAATAAGCTCGCCCATTTTTCGTAGAATCTGGTCACCAGCCAGATGCCCATAAATATCGTTATACACCTTGAAAAGGTCTATGTCTAGCATTATTATGGAAAATACAGCACCAAAGCGTGAACCTCGGGCAATCTCTTGTTCCAGCCGCTCATGGAACTGACGGTGATTATATAACCCGGTCAGTCCATCAGTATTCGCCCTTATAGTAGCCTGGGTATAAAGCTGGGCGTTCTCAATTATAAGGCTGGCTTGGCTAGCCAGGCCCATCACCAGCTCTATATCTTCGTGGGAGTAAAGGCCGTTTGACAACTTGCTACCCAGAGCCAGAATGCCAATTAGCCTACCACGACTTTTGATAGGGCACAGAAAGTCTAAATCGGAGGTAACTAATTTCTCCCTCTCTACCTGCCACAATCCCTTAAATTCCGGGATACCATCAATTTGCTTTAGGTTAAGAGGGCTAGTTTCTTTCTCTAGCCAGGCGACAATAGGGGTATCAGCACTAAATCTAAGGCCGTCACTCAACTTGCTTTTATCTTTGGGGTGAGTTAAATGGATAGTAAAATCACCGCTACCTATATCCTGAAGCAATAGGCTGGCCCGCGTGATGTTTAGAGCTTTGGTCATCGCTGGCAACATCTCTTTAGCCAGCTCATCCAGGTTAAGAATATTACCCATTTTACTGCCGAAGCTAAGCAGTATCTGACGATGCTCATAGGTTCCCCGGTAAAAGAGACGGTCTACGCCTTCCTGGATGGCATGCCTTAGTGGGCGAGTCATTAAAGCCAGCAAGAGAACGATAACGGTTGCTCCTGATACAATTGTGGCTACCGACTGTTCAGGGAAGAACCGAACACCAAGGAATATGGCACCTATGTATATCCCAATGAGGGCGCCAATTAAGGTGACGTAGGTCAGTCCTCTTCGTGCCACCAGTTTGATATCAAGAAGGTGGAACCGGGAAATGGCATAACTAATTATTATAGCGTTGATAAGACTGCCAATGTGGTCCAGAGGGAATCCAGCTACGGCTGGGATAAGGTTGGTATAGCTGAGAAGTACTAGTATGCTCCAGCCACTTATTAAGTACATTGTTCTATTGCGGTCTATCGGGTCAAATGAACTACGATATTTTCTTACCAGCAGAAATATTACGGCACCAATAAAAGCGAGGCTAATACCACCGATAAAGTAGATTGAAACTCCAAGACTGTGATACAGAACCCCCTCAACAACATAGGCATACTGTACTATATAGCCACTGAAGCAAAGCACCGCCAGAACTAATAGCAGGCCATAGCCAACATATAACCCTATCCCAGCAGGTCGGTCAGTGTAGGCACGGGCAAAGTGGTAGTAGGTGAGCATCGTCCCTATTAGGGCCACGGTAAGAGCCTCGTTCCAAAATAGCGCCTGTTGTGGGAAAGCATTGAGGTGGAGCATAAAGGAGGTGAAACTCCAGACGGCGGCAGCAGCAAGATAAAAGGTAAATACCTTATTGACTCGTCTTTCTACAAACTGCAGTGCCAGTACGAACAAGGCAATATAAACAAGACAAGTGATAAGTGGGATTAGCGCCCATATAGTCACTACAATGTTCTCCTCTGACTATCGAAAATCATTATGTTATGTATTATTGCCTCAATTATGACTTATAGCTTTGACCTTGTCAACAGGAATATGGGGGCGGTGAATTCGTTTCACCTTAAATAAAGCAGGTAGCAATTTTGGCTTTTGCTACCTGCTCCTATTGTTTGGTTATCCCTGTAAGCTGAAATTACGAAGTCTAGCTAGGCTTCTACTTTTGGCCTTTCCCTCACTGCTACCTGGCGAGCGGTATTAACCAGGAAATCTAAGGTAGCATCAGAGGGGTTGAGGTGAGGTGGCTTCAGATAAGCTAGCTCAGCGCCGGCTACTTGCTGCCGCAGCTTATAAAGCTGGAAGGCATTTTCAGGAAGTAAAGTAACCTCTAGCGGTTTTAAACCAGTAAATGATTCCAGTTCAGTATAGGGGTTATCCAGTTTTTTGAGCTCCTCATGGACAGCGTCAGCTACCTGCTCAGGGGCAACATATCCATCTTCCTTGAGTTCAACATATAGGTGTAGTACTGGTTTATCCTTAACCTCTTTGCGTGCCGTCCAATCTTTATAAGCTAGTCCCGTGTTTTCTATAGCCTGCCAGATAACTTTTTCTGATAGCCGGGTAAAACCAGCGATGTCAATCTGGTCATCTATGCGGGAGAGGAAGAGCATTTGGGGGATGTCTATATTGAGCTGTTCATTGCGTAGTGAGGTTATTTTAATCAGGTGCCCCGTTCTGTATCTGATAAAGGGGCCGCCGTGGAAGTTGGTAATGACCAGCTCATAGTTACCCGGTTTAATCTCATCCAGCAAAAAGGTTGACGGCTGATATGCCGGGTCCTGCCAGGATTTAATGCTTTCCTCCTCCGGGATAAATTCAAAGAAGTTGAGATGGGGGATGAAGGTCATACCTTGGTAATCCCAGGTCTGCATGGCTATCAGGACAGCTTCGGTACAGCCGTGGAAGTCCAGTGGATACCGACCCCACATTTCCTTGATTTTTTCCCTAAATACCGAGCCATCTATACCATAGGTAATTAGGCCTTTAATTGACCATATATCTTTGGGCAGCAAGGGGCGGCGAGCCAGCTTACTTTTCATTAACCCTTTTGCCAGCCGGAAGAGAGCTTTGGGCCTTTTCAACAAAGCCCTGAGGCTTGTTTTTTTGCCCCTCTGGCTGAAGCGGTCGCCGATGGCTACGGCAACGCTAGACATTGTAAGGCACAGGTCCAACCCCTCAGATAGAGCTAACTCAAAGCCCCGTTGTATCCTCTCCTCAAAGGACATTCTTTCTGCCTCATCCACCGGTGGCAAAATATCAAATAATTCATAGGGAAAGGCGCGAGCCATTGTGCCGGTGGCATAGGGTGGAGGAGCCATCCCATAAAGAACCTTATCACGCTCCTTAAAGGCAATCTCTTTTCTTTGTTTACAAGTGGAGAAAAACAACAGGGCAAATATTAGTGGTTCTATCTCATCAAGTTGCCTAGCGGTAACTGGTGCCCACCGATAAGAATATTCACCAGATTTGCCCGAGGTATACTGCCATAGAATTGGCTTTTTCGGCAGCACGTCCATCCTTCGCTTCAGCAGATAAGGAGCGTAATCAGCATAGGTGGTAAGGGGAACTTGCTCCCGGAATTCCTCCACGGTATAAGGATTGGCTCCATTCATAATATAGCGGCCCAGTTCACATTTCTTTAGCAGTTCCATTTGCTCCAGAAGTAACCGCCGCTGGATTCTCATGAAGTCCTCTAGACTCAGGTCAATAAACCCGCAGCACCTTTGCCATACCTCCTCAGTTCTACCTTGTCTAAGTAGTTCACCTATTTCCGTCATTTTCCCCCTCCTTGAGCCAAAATTTAGGCTCTAGATTGTTTTAATGAATTTATAAAGGCATTTATGCTCCGCCGATTCGGCACTAGCATTGGCGTTTCCCGTTGGTAGCTTTTATAGCCATCAAACATCCTAATGAAGAAAAACTTGTCCTGCACAATGACCAGCACTATGTCCAGCAAAATGAATATTGGTGCAGCGATAAGTAGCAGGTTGGACTTTGAAACCAGAATTAAAGAGAGCATTAACAGGATGAACCAGATTACTCCTGGGTGACGGACAAGGGCATACAATCCGGTGGTTATTAGCTTATCGCTGACACCAGTGGCCATATATGTCTTATGGAAAGGAAGATTGATAAACAGAGAATATATCAGTAGAAAGAGAGAGAGGGTTAGTAGCCCCCAACCCAACCAGGTTGACCAAATAGGTAGTGGCAGGGTATTTGACTTAAGGCAGAGCATGATAAGTGAGTAGCCCAGTAAGCCACTGCCCACCGTCCAAACGCCTGGTTTTGCTCCAGAAGGAATTCTTTTTAAAGAGACTATGTCAAAAAGATGTATTACGATGAAACCAAGAATGCCCACTGCTGTATAAATCATAAAACCTTCCCGTTACCACTATTACAGATTGCATTAGGCGTGGGAAGGTTTTCTGTTCTAGAATAATGTTCTAGTGAGCCTGGGGTTAATAAAAAACCCTCTCTTTCAAAGGAGAGGGTAAAACAGCCTCTGAGTAATCAATACTTTTTTAAGGTGGCGGAGTGGAGTTGATTAGCCAACTATTTCCATTTAATCTTAGCCTCTCTCTTCTCGTCTGCAGAGGCTAGGTCATTTTCAAGCTCATGTAGCTTGCTAGTTAGCTCTTCAAATTCAGTCTTGGGTGCATGCTTACCCAGCTCCAGACCATAACTAACAAAGAAGTCAAGGGACCTTCTAAGGAGATTCTTTACATCCTCCTGAAAAACACGCATCTCTTTCTTAGTGACATACTCCTGCTCTTTGGCTTTTTCCTTGGTCTCTTCTAATTGACTATTAATCAAAAAGTCAATGAATTCCGCCCGACTCATATCGCCGCGGTTTTCATCAATCTTCCTAATAAGCTCTGCTGGCACTATCAGCATTCTTTTGTCACCCATGAATTCTCTCCTTTAATTAGTGCACCTTGACATTTGGTCCTTAAGCCAGATATTATTTGGCACTATCATCTTGTCAACGAAGGTCGGTAGCGCACTTAATTCTTCTCTCCTCAAATTTAATCCAAACTTTGAAAGCCTAAACTTATCCCTCTTCCCTTGACTCAAGTATTTCTAGAATACCGTCTATACTTTTTAGCAGCCTGAGCCCTTTCCTGGTCACTCTATAGGTCACCACCGGATTACCAACCGTTACCTTATCTATTAGCCTCAATTGCAGCAGGAAGTTGAGATACTTCTGTAACTGGTAGTAACTCATGTTGGCGCTGTACATGATTTCCGTCTTGCCAGCTTCCCCCAAGCGTAACATATCAGCTATTACTTCAATGCTAGACCGGCGACGGTCTATATTTAACATCTGACCGCTCCCATTACCTTTAGCCTATTACTATTATACTAATTATAACACCATTGTCAAGAGGAGTGTCAAGATGCTGGTCAAAAACATGCTGATTAGAATAGTCCTAAGTACCAATTAAGCATGCTCTTCCCAAACAACAGGGTTATCATAGCGCCTAAAGAAAGGTAAGGGGCAAAGGGAATACCTTCCTTCCTCTTCCTTAACTTGAACAGAAGCAAAACCACAGCTACCAAACCACCAAGGATTACTGCCAGAAACAAGGCAACAAATACCAGGTAGCCAGTAACTATGCCTATCAAGGCAGCCATCTTAACATCTCCCCAGCCCATACCTCCCCGGGAAATAATAACAATTAGCAAAAAGAGAAATAAGCCAATGCCACCACCGATAGCCGCCTGCACGATTCCCGGTTCAGGTAAGCTACTCAGGAGTAAGGCCACTGCCCCAGCAGGGTAAGCCACCTTAGACGGAGGCAAAAAGATACTGATAACCAAAGCCACTGCTATACTGGGATAAACCACCTTATTAAGGATAAGCCCATGCTCCAAATCAATAACCATGAGAATGAGGAATAGGCAGCAGTAGACAGCGGCCACCGCTAATTCAGCGCTTAAACCATAATGCCAGTAGAGGTAGCCAAACAGGATTCCAGTGCCAATCTCCACCCAGAGCAGACGCCTAGGGATAGGCGCCTGGCAATAACGACAGCGACCACGTAGCCATAAGTAGCTGAAAATCGGGATGAGGTCCTTTATCGCCAGACGATGATGGCAGGAAGCACAACGAGAAGCAGGAAAAACAAGCGACTCGCCAGTGGGCAAACGGTCAATGCAGACATTGAGGAAGCTACCCATAGCTATCCCCAATAAAGCAGAACCGACTATCCAGACACCTTCCATCTCAATCTCTATTCTGGGTGTTTTCACCAATCTAGTCAATAGGGGCTATTTTACTCGGGGCCGATGGGAGGTAAATACAGGGGTTATGTGTATCACTCTTGTTGGTTTGAGCTGATGTCTCTTGGCTTGAGGGGCACCCGCACCAGTCTACACTGCCTTTAGTCGATAGAGATTAAGCCTTGCTGTACAGCTATTACTACTGCTTGAGTGCGAGCGTTAGCATTTAACTTTACCATTATTGAAGCGACATGATTTTTGATGGTTTGCTCGCTAATGCTGAGTTTAGCCGCGGTCTGCTTATTACTATTGCCTTGAGCTACATAATTGAGAATTTCCGTCTCTCTCGCGGTGAGAGGTGATATTAAAGTTTCAACTTCCGTCTTCCCAGAGAGTGCCTGAAACTGGTTTAGAATTTTCCCGGCTAGTTCAGGTCGACTAGAAAGACTTTCATTTATAGGGTACTCACCACGAGCCACACGCCTTACCATATCAGCCAGTTGGTCACCGTTAATTTCCTTACTTAGATAAGAGGCAACCTGGTTTTCAATTGCCTGGAAGAGCTGGTCATCACTGGGACTCGAGGTCAGCATAATTATGCCCACACTAGGTAGACGTTGTTTTAGTCTATGAGCTAAGCTCAGGCTACTGTCAGGTGAAGTATCAATATCTACAATCACCACATCAGGTGGCATAACTTCAATAATCAACCCTTTATCAGTGACTTTAGCCTGACCTATAATTTGTATATCCTCTGCATTGGAAAGCGCATGCAATATACCTTCTTGAAACAGAGGTTGCTGGCTGAACGTACAGACCTTTATTTGTTGGTTACTCATTTATTTAAGTTTAGCACAAAATGGAGCCAGCTTCAACAATTTAGCTTTACTTGATTTAATCCTAATTTTGTTTACTCACTAGCTGAGCTAAATTATAGTCAAGGACAAGTTGTTGACAAACTTACCTTAGCCCGATATAATGAAACTGACCGTAGGCTACAGCCATCGACCAGATTGGCGGTGAGCGCCTTAATTAGGTCAACAACTTCAGTCGCTTGGATCGATACGACCGAGACGGCAAAAAGAATGTAGTTTAAATGCCTTCTCTGGCTGTGTTGGAGAGGGCATTTTTTACGAATTCGGCAGAGGTGCCAACAAAATGCTCAAATTAGGCTTCATTGGAGCGGGAACGGTAGGCACCGCCCTGGCGGTAAGACTGAGCAGTAAAGGCTACCCAGTAGTAGCCGTATCCAGCCGAAGCCAAACGTCGGCGGAGAACCTAGCCCTAGCTGTCAATGGTTGCCGTGCCTTCGCTAAGAATCAAGATGTAGCTGACGCTAGTGAGCTTATCTTTATTACTACCCCTGATGATGCCATCACCACAGTAGTCTCCCAAATAAAATGGTATGCCGGACAGAGCGTAGTTCACTGTAGCGGTGCTGATTCGGCTGATATACTTGAGCCAGCCAGAAAATTAGGCGCCCGTGTTGGCGTCTTTCACCCCCTGCAGACCTTTGCCAATGCAAAACAGGCTATAGAGAATATACCCGGCTCAACCTTCGCTTTGGAGGCAGAGACGCCTTTACTGGATACACTCAAGGATATGGCTACTGCCCTTGGTGGTCATTGGATAGAGCTAAAGGCGAGTGACAAGGTAATCTACCACACGGCAGCTGTCATTGCCTGTAACTATATGGTAACCCTGGTCAAGCTAGCTACTGACCTGTGGCAAACCTTCTCCATCCCACCCCACCAGGCTACCCAGGCGCTACTGCCACTGATACGTGGCACGATTCACAATATTGACACCGTTGGCATACCTCAATGCCTCACCGGACCGATTGCCCGCGGTGATACCGGGACAATCAAGAAGCATTTGGACGCACTACAGAAAAAAGCTCCTGGCCTTCTCTCTACCTATCGGGAGCTTGGTCTCCAGACAATCCCGATTGCTCTGGCCAAGGGGAGAATTAATGAGGAGCAAGCAGAGGAATTGCAAACTATACTAAGGGGGAAGTCAAGTGAAAATAATGCTTAAAAGCACCTTTTAAGGGAGGGACAAATGCGTATCAATATAAACCAGATAAAAGAAATGAAACAAAAGGGCGAGAAAATCACCATGCTCACCGCCTATGACTACGCTACGGCCAAGATAATTGATGAGGCGGGAATACCACTAATCCTAGTCGGGGATAGCCTAGGGATGGTAGTCCTGGGGTATGAATCAACTATCCCGGTAACGATGGATGATATGCTGCACCATACTAAGGCTGTGGTCCGGGGCACCAAACAGGCAATGGTCATTGGTGATATGCCGTTTATGACCTACCACATCAGTGTTGATGATGCTCTCAAGAATGCTGCCCGTTTCATCCAGGAAGGCGGCGCCCAGGCGGTTAAGCTTGAGGGTGGCGTGACTGTAGCCGAAAAGGTAAGGCGAATTGTGGAGTGCGGCATACCGGTTATGGGTCATATTGGACTTACCCCCCAGTCAATTCACCAGTTTGGTGGTTTTAAGGTGCAGGGCAAAACCGCCGAGGCAGCCGCCAGAATGCTGGAGGATGCCAAAACCATAGAAGAGGCGGGAGCCTTTGCCATTGTCCTGGAGACTATCCCGGCGCCGCTAGCAACACTAATTACACAAAAAGTGAGCATTCCTACTATTGGCATTGGCGCTGGCATCGGCTGCGATGGTCAGGTTCAGGTGATAAATGATATTTTGGGTTCGTTTACCGACTTTGTCCCCAAGCATGCCAAGCAGTACGCCAAGCTCACCGATATTATCCGAAATGCTGTCACCGAATATCATAATGAGGTAAAGGCCGATAGCTTCCCCACTGATGAGCAGAGTTTCTCCATGGATGAAAGCATATTAGCTGAGCTAACTAAATAAGCACAGAGGTTGATTTCTTCAAGCTTTGAGTAGAAGGGAAAGTTTGAAGGGGCGAAGCTCCTTCAACAACCACCCTCCCCCTCTCCTTTGAAGGAGAGGGGGACAAAGGGAGTGAGGTAGATAACATTCCCTATGAAAGTCATTGAAACAATAGACGAAATGAGGCAGCTAAGGCTCAAACTCGCCGAGCCGGTTGGCTTCGTTCCCACCATGGGTTATTTACATGAAGGACACCTTTCTCTGGTCAGGCAAGCCAGGAGAGAAAACCCATCGCTAGTAGTTAGTATATTCGTTAACCCGACCCAATTTGGTCCCCAGGAAGATTTTAAACAGTATCCCCGCGACCCCCAGCGCGACCTGGCATTATTAGAAAACGCTAATACCGATATTGTCTTTATGCCCTCAGCAGATGAGATGTACCCACCACAGTTTAGCAGCTGGGTTGAGGTTGGCAGGGTTACTGAACGATTGGAAGGGGCTTCCCGCCCCGGTCATTTCCGCGGTGTGGCTACCGTTGTTGCCAAGCTATTTAACATTGTTCAGCCAACCAGAGCCTACTTCGGGCAGAAGGATGCCCAGCAGGCAATAGTCATCAAAAAGATGGTGGCTGACCTGAATATGAACATAGAAATAGTTATCCTACCCACAGTGCGTGAGCCTGACGGTCTAGCGATAAGCAGTCGCAATATCTACCTCAATCCTAAAGAACGCCAGGCAGCCGTAGTCCTCTATCAGGCACTTTGCTTAGCTCAAAAGCTTTGGGTACAGGGTGAAACCAATGCCCAAACCATCCGCCAACAGATGACAGACCTCATCCAAAAAGAACCGCTAGCAACTATTGATTATGTCTCCGTAGCTGATGCCGAGACTTTAGGCGAATTGCAAAGAGTCAAACCACCGGCTCTAGTCTCACTGGCAGTAAGAATTGGCAAGACTAGGCTAATAGATAATGTAGTGCTAGAACCAGAGATTTCGGGAAACTCTAAACTGGAACAAAAGGGCTTGACAAATCTTAGTTGACTACTCTAGTATGTGGGCGTAGACTAATACCTAAAGAAGTTTTCTAAGAATGGATTTTCTTGTTCGCAGTTTCCAGGTAGCTCTATTTGGCCTTGTTGACATTCGTGACCCACTTGGAGTAGGTAATCAGGTCAGGTCGGCTGCTGGTGCTTTGTTCGATGGAGACCCATTGGTATTGCCCCTCCCCTCAGATGCTCCGTCGGAAATACCTCGAATAGTACTAAAGAGTAAGGATGAACGCTATTCATGTAACGTCAGCGGAGTCAGGCTTGACTTCTTTTATCGTGAAAAGGAACCGGCACGAAAATGGGTCGACCTACGCGATGAATACCTCCAGCACCTCTCAGCTATTTCACAAACTGTGGTAGCAACCTTGAGAACAGGTATCACCCGACTCGGCTCCATAGCAGAATTTCACGTGCCAATAGGCACAAGCCCAAGCTTAGCGATGCGGCGAGCCTACCTCAAAGAGGGCATACTTCCAGGAGAACATGAGATACAACTAGGTATTCTCCATCGGCAATCTTGGGAAACGATAGAAATAAATAGATGGGTCAGGCTAAGAGGGAAAGAGGGGGAGTCCGCACTGCGGGTTGTGGTAGATATTAACACGATACCAGAAAAGAAGTACGATTTTGATGTTGAGGGCATAGAATCTTTCTACAACCGAGTCAGCAGCTTTTTTGTAGCTGACTTAGAGAAAATTGTACTTCAAAGGAGTGGCCTAGAAACATGACTCCTGCAAAGGATATCCCGGTGGCAGCTAGGTATATCTTCAACACGTCTCACATAGGGAGACACACCAAACACGGCTACGCATCTTTTGTCAATGTATTGCCTGCGTATTTTGCTGGCAAATACTGGTGCTTTTATCGTAGCGGCGATGAAGTCAGAGAGCCTTGCCGTATCGATCCACATAAGGAGTCTATTTCTTTGTTTACTGCGACCCCGGAAACTATTACAAAAACTTGGGCGGATGTCTTCCTTTCTCTGCAACCCCAATGGTATGAAGTAGAAAGCGTTGAAACTAGAGAGTCAAGCACTGAGTACTTGCCATTGATGGAAGATATTCTGGATATCGTATGCGAGAGGGGTTCATTCAGACATAGCTTAGTAGATTTAGAGCCAAGTAGAGAAGAGATAATAACTCTAGCTATGGCCAGAGTACGTGAAGTTTATTCTAAAGTTGATGAGGTATCTGCTATCTACGTTTCTAGATATCTAGATGATATAACCATTACTGTCCTTTTGCAGGACACCAAGTACAGTCGTATCCTAATGGATAAGCTTTTTGAGTTTGAGTACGCCTTGCACAAGCAGAACCCATCGATAGTCATGGAGTTTCTCTACCTGCCAAGGCTTTATGAGCGTAGAACAGACGTAATCCATCCCAATGCCAAACTTATATACGAAAAGGATACAAGTGCCATCCTATCAGGCTCATCTGCATCAGGCACAACATAATGAGGGTCTGCTATCTGAACTGATGGCCAGCCTATCCTATAAGGACTGGCTAGTAACCGTGGCGTTTTACTCAGCTATTCACTACGTAGAGGCGGCATTCTTTAATAACCCTGCCATTGGGCACACTGATACTTCAATTCCTACAGACCCTAACACTGGCAGGTGGCGCGACAGCCCGCATATTTGGAGAATGGAACTACTAGAGAACAACTACCCCAGATATGTTTGGAAAAGTTTCAGGAGTTTGTATAACGCAAGCTGGATTGCTCGGTATTTGCTACGTCCAGGTGGTGTTGCAGTGGCTACTGATGCTCAGACTCATTGGACCGATAATGAAGCAAGGGATTTTGTTGATGTCGATCTGATCAATATCAAGAGCGCTCTTGGATTTTCGTAGAATCATTTTTTCTTCTACTCCCTAACCAGCGCCATACTACCTATTGATTAGCTGCTCTCCAAAGTCGTAACTGCATTCCGCACGCACACGTGTCCTTCTCTACTTTGGGGTATTGACAAACATGCCGCTTAGGGGTATGATGCCCGAAAAATTTGTAGGGTAATTCAATGGCTCCCAAATATGAGATAGGACAGAAAGTTATAGTAACGCCGGTCAAGAATCAGCATTTATCTCCGAGAGACTCTGATATAGGAGCATATGCGGGTAGAAGTGGCAAAGTTACTGATTATTATTGGATAAGTACAGGTAGTGGTGAAACCTTCTACATTTACACTGTACAAATGGAAGCCGGCCATGAAGATATCGTTTTACATGAAGATGAAATCCAAGCATATGTTAAGTAGAAGGATAAAGTGTCCCTATCCCTACTCCCTAATCAGCGCCATAATACCCAGCATGGCTAGAAAAGCAAGAGCAGCACCGAAGTAAAAGGGGGCGGCTGGACTTATTGCCTGCCAGAGCCAGCCGGCAATCAGGCTGGCCGGTAAAAGAGTGAGACCGACCACACCGTGATACAGACCATAGGCAGTGCCTCTCTTTTCCTCAACTACTAAATCAGCGACAAAAGCCCTAGCTACCCCTTCTACTACTCCATAGTAGATTCCATAGCAGGCAAAGAGCAACCATACCTGCCATACCTCTGAGGCCACGGCAAATCCCAGGTAAACCAGAGCGTAAATAAACCAGCCCAGGGTGATAACTCGCCGCCTCCCTAGCTTATCTGACAGCATACCCGCCGGTAAAGAAACAGCCGCATAGGTAACATTAAACAGGACAAGCATCAACACCACATGAATAAGAGGTGCCTCCAGATTCTGGGCTCTCAATATTACAAAGAAGTCGCTGGAATTACCCAGGGTGAATATAGCCATGATAGCCAGAAATACCTTAAACCGAGTGTCAAAGCCACCTACCTGTTTGAAACCAACCTGAGAGCTAGGAACACTTGATGGAAGCCTCCTTCGCTCCTGAACAAAGATTAACAGGATTATCACGGCTAACACAACGGGAGTGACGCCAACCAATACCAGCCACTGATAGGTCTCCAGACTAAGCTCCTGCCCTCCACCTTGAACCAGATATACAATAATGGCCGCTATCACCAGCCCAAGAACGGCGCCAGAGGTATCCATAGCCCTATGCAGTCCGAAGCCTTTACCTCTCTCCCTGGCAGCGGTGGAATCAGCAATCAGGGCATCGCGTGACGAAGTGCGGATGCCCTTCCCCACCCTGTCGCTAAACCTGACTCCCAGCACTATACCCCAATTACTAGCCAGATACATAAAAGGCCTGGCTACAGTAGAAATACTATAGCCTAATACCGCCAAAGGCTTACGCTTACCCACCTTATCACTGAGCCAGCCACTAAATATCCGGAAGATAGCATCGGTGCTTTCCGGCAGCCCACCGATAAGACCAATGGCAGTGAATGGTGCCTTCAGCACATTGCGCAAAAAGAGGGGGACAAGGGTAAAAATCATCTCACTGGAGACATCGGTAAGCAGGCTGACTAGACCAAGGAAGAACACATTAGGATTAAGACCCCAAATCTTCCTGTGGCTTGTATCGGTACTCAATGGCTCGGTCAACTACTTCTCCTCAATGACTTCGGTAACCAGTTCACTGATTTTCTTCTTAGACTGCTCCAGCACCAGCTTTCCTTCAGCAGTAATCTGATAGTATTTCCTCACTCTGCCACCAATCACTTTTGAGACGCTTTCCAGATAGCCTTCTTTTTCCAGACGATGTAACGTTGGATAAAGAGTACCCGGACTAAGACGATACCCATGTCTAGCTAGCTCTTCAGCTATTTCTACGCCGAAGATAGACTCTTTAGAAGCATGGTACAGGATGTGAATCTTGATAAATCCTAAGAAGAACTCTCTATCTAGCATGATAACGTTAACCGATATTGTGATACGATATTATTCTATAACGGATTTCTCCCCATGTCAATCTAGAATTCCCCAATGATGTAACAACGATGGCACGTAATACAGAACCACCGAAGGCAGCGGCTTAAGAAATTAGCTGTCTACGACGAGGGCTCAATATTTCAGATATTTTTGCTCACGCGGAGGCGATTTCTTCACATCCATACCGAGCATTTCACCGAGCTTGGCATAGGCTGGTTTTAAGTCATATTCCTCTTTGTATTCCTGATTTACCGGGAGCCCCCACTCATGTTCTTGAAGGAATCTCGTACCGGCGACAAAATCAGGCAGCAATTCTGGAATTAGCGTAACCAGAATTTCATCGTCCTGGGCAAAAGCCAGCCGTCGGTCTCCCTTACAGGGAATAGCCACCGTACACTCATGCTTTAGTAATGCGGGGACAGTACAATAAACACAAGCCGCGTGGCCGGAAAGTTGAGAGTATATATCCTTGCCATCAATCCAGTTCTTGATGATTAAAAGCTGACTGGCCTGCGAACCGGTAACGTGCATAACAACAATGTCAGGCATAAAATTGCAGGTATTGATGGGGGCTGACACAATCCCTTGGTATAAGCCGTATTCAAGATAGGGCATGTTCTGGCACCATACGGCGGCATCTTTAAGGTCTCTCACGCTATCTGGATAACGATGGCTTCCCTCCAAGAAATAGGGAATACGCTCGGCAAGACCTAAGCCTACCACCGGTTCAAAACACCACATATCCTCCTTAAACATGGCAATGGCTAGATTAGTCCGCTGCGATTTAGCGAAGGCCTGGCATAAAGCATATTTATGCCCCCAGTCGCGGGTCGGGATAATAGCACCTTCCGGAACCTCTTCCCTACTTTTTAACATCTTAACGGCTACGGGATGAACCCGCATACGGAGCCATTGCTCCAACTCCGTTCCACATTCGTGGATTTCTGGCAAAGAAACCATTTTCCCCTCCTTTATTGAATCGCTAGTCTGGAGTTTATGATATCCAGAGTCCGCTGCCTTAAACTGTTCCCCAGCATACCAGATTTTAGCATCTAGCCATGTCTAACGCAATTGCAGACATAAGTAATAGCTTACCTTTAGTAACTGGTGAACACCGCCTCTCTAAGCCATCTTAATTTCGACTTCCCTTTATCACCAAAGGAATGATGAAGACCACACAGGCAATGAGGAAAATGGTGCTGCCGACAAGGCCCAGTATGCTGCCACCCTCAATACTTGAGGCTATAAAGAAACCAGCGCACACTATAAACAGAATCCAACCACAGAGGTGGAACTTCCTTTCATGGTTCCTGTCATCAGACATAGTCATCACCTCTCGCCATTTAGCCATCATGAAAAGAGCCAGCTTGGAGCTGCGGTAAATCGTAGACCGTGGTAAGATACAACGAAGTATATCATTCTTAGACGGCTACAAGCAATTAGAGCCTGATTTGACACCGCCAGCTCTACAGTTTATGGTTATTTAAGAAAGGAGACTATAGCTTTGGCTGATGTAGCGGCTCTAGAGCAAACCTTGGGTATCTCGTTTAATGACCTGTCTCTTCTGGAGCAGGCTCTGGTTCATCGCTCCTATATTAACGAGAACCCCGGCTTTGCTCCAATCTCCAATGAAAGACTGGAATTTCTGGGTGATGCTGTTTTAGGCTTAGTCATCGCTGAAAAGCTATACCTAGAATATCCCCAGTGCAGTGAAGGGGAGATGACCAAGCTCCGCTCAGCCCTGGTACGTCGAGATACCCTGGCTCGTATAGCCAAAACGATTAGCCTGGGCAACTACCTCTATCTGGGAAAAGGCGAGGAGGCAAGTGGCGGGCGGCATAAGCCGACTAACCTAGCTGGAGCCCTAGAAGCGGTGATAGCAGCTATTTTCCTTGACCAGGGTTCAGCTATCGCCAGGGACCTCGTCCTGAGATTACTTAATAAAGAGCTACAAAAGGCAGTAAGCCACGGGGTAAAGACTGATTACAAATCACAACTTCAGGAGCTCACCCAGTCCAGGCAGCAAGAGGCACCCACCTACCACCTGATAGAAGCCGTGGGACCAGCCCACGACCGGAAGTTTACGGTTGAGGTAATGGTGGGTAATACTGTGTTAGGGAGGGGCTCAGGCAAGAGTAAAAAAGCCGCTGAGACCGAAGCGGCTCGCTCGGCCCTAGAGCGACTCTCAGCCAACTCATGAGGAATAGCAGCCAGTAGCCAATAAAGGTTGTTTCGCAACCTATCCCCCTGGCCCCCTTCCCTTCACAAGTGAAACACAATAGATGCAATCCGGCGGCTAGATGGGTAACCGCAGTTTCACTACCTCAACGCTAACACACTGAGCAAACAAGCGGTCATTCTCAAATAGGATAAGAGCCTGTCTGGGGAAACCAGGGTAGGCTCTTTGTTTCGTATTGCGGGGCAATAGGCCATACGGTAAGTGAATCACCACAGCAAGCTGCGGGTATTCTCGCTCGACTTCTATGAGTCCTCTTACATAATTTTACTTGCCGTAAGGGTCATTAGGAACATACCCCGATGGTAGGTAAGCCTTGTTATACGGGCCGTAAGTTCCCGGAGCAAGTCGTGTCTGTTCCAACTGCACTATATACTCAGCCCCTGCTATCAGATATTGTTCCGGCGTGAAATCCTTTCCACACCCTGAATAAAGGCGCCTAAGCCGTTTGACAATAGGGTGTCGCCGATGTTGTAGTGAGACATTTTCCCTCCTCCAAATCCGCTAGTTGCATGCTCTTCTGATTCGTGAACAACCGTCGTTGCTCTAAACCCTAGAAGTCCTTTGGCATATACGTTACTTTCCCAGTTTTTTCATCGGGTATAGGAATTGAGTCTGGCCTCACGGACTCAATACCCGCAAGCTGTACGCACACCGGGCATTTAGGGCAAGGCTCGAAAGCCTTGCTATGAGCTAGGCGTAGCAGATTGTCTGCCAGCTCCTGGGTAACATTTTTCTCTGCTACCTGTTCCCAATGGTCGTAAGGCGATTTTCCGAACTTGTCTTCATAGTGGACAAAGACACACCGTGCCAAGTGGGGCTTAATTCCGCCCGTTATCTCCTCCCAATCGAGAAAAGGAGCTCCAACGACACGTAGGCCATCTATGATATTACCGCCACTTACGAAATATTCTGCCCCTTCACTCTTGCAGTAGAGCAACTTTTGAACACGCGAAGCAAACTTTTTGGCTATAGCAGCAAGCTCATCAAAATGCTCATTTAGCCGCTGTCTAATCAAGTCTTGAGAGGTGCGTATGGCGATATCTAGCTCGACGGATGCCTGCTCCTGTGGAATTTCAGCTACCTTTGAATCTTTGGTTTGCTCAGTCTTAGGCTCACCGGCAATTGGCGACTGTTAAAGATAAGTCAAATATGGCTCAAGCTTACCTTCATTATATAGTTTTCTAATCTTGTATACAGTACCTTTGCCGCAAATAGGTAGTGGCCTGTCTGGTCTGTTAACGTACAGCGAATAAAGGGACTTATCAGTTTTGCCAGATAGTACACTCACCACCTGGAAAATTACATCTTCGGGTATGGTGATTGACCTGCCCCCCGAAAATAGGACCACTTTGAATGCGAGACTCCTGTAGAATAAGAACAGGAGGAAGCAGTCGTGAAAACAAGAAGGTATACGGAGGTGCAGATATTTCGGATTCTCCAGGAGGTTG
>Ga0209979_1000608_pt1 | contig 46293 bp, 44 predicted proteins | sample AnhtaG_FD_183114 | JGI IMG/M metagenome (GOLD analysis project Ga0209979, IMG submission 183114) | Deep subsurface microbial communities from Anholt, Denmark to uncover new lineages of life (NeLLi) - Anholt_01485 metaG (SPAdes) (version 2) | ecosystem: Environmental > Aquatic > Marine > Oceanic... | reverse complement strand
CTTCCTCCAGGAGCGCACCTCATGCCAGATTATCATCGGGGAGGGAACAGGTATGGACTCGCTTGATACGATGACAGCCTTCAGGCGCTTGGGATATTTCAACCTTGGGGAGCGATATAATGTCCGATTCGTGGATTTGAATATCGATGAAGGGGCACCTGTCGAGATTCTCGATTCCCAGCTAAGGCCTTTGACCGTGATGCTGGCGAAGAGCGTGGTCGATGCCGATTATCGCATCTCCCTTTGTCCCCCGAAAACCCATGATTGCGTTATCATCACCGCCACGCTGAAGAACATGATGGTAGGCAGCCTGAGGCGCAAAGAGAATGCAGTTACGGCAAAGCTTGCCGCCCTTGCCAACTTGATACGAGTGAGAACATCGCCCTCCCTCTGGGGAGAGCTAGCCGCTCGCTGGATCAGGATGAGCGGAAACGATAAGCTCAAGATACATCAGGGCTACCCTGCGATAAACCTGAACCTCTATAAGCTGGCCAGGGTCATACCACCCCGTCTTTCGCTGATCGATGGCTTTGAGGCTATGGAAGGGAACGGGCCTACTCAGGGGGAAAAGGTCGACCTCCGAGTCGCTTTGGCAAGCACAGATTTCGTTGCCTGCGATAGCGTAGCGGCGAGGCTGATGGGTTTTGAGCTGAACCAGATCGGCTACCTCAGCTATTGTCATCGGGCGGGCCTGGGAGAGGGGGACATCTCAAGAATTGAGGTCATCGGGGAGAGCATTGAGGCTTGCGCTCGAACCTTCAAACCCCATCCCAGCTTCCAAAGGCAGCTAAACTGGCATATTCCCGATGTGGAAAATTATCTTTAAGGAGGTCTGAGATTGGAGGAAAAACAAGAGGGCATCGTGGCAGAGTATGCCGGATTCTGGATGAGGCTGGGAGCATACCTTATTGATGGCATAGTGCTGACGATTATCGGGTGGATTATAGGTTTTGTCCTAGCTCTTATTCTTGTTGCCATTGCTGGGGCAGCTGAGGCCACTGAGCAAGCAACAATTGCTGTGACGGTGGTAGTTTGGCTAATATCCATCGCAGTAAGCATTGCTTATTATGTCTGCTTTTGGCAATGGCGCGGCCAGACCCCGGGGAAGATGGCACTGGGGATAAAGATAATTCGCACCGATGGTTCCCCTGTTACGTGGAGCACAGCCTTTATAAGGTACCTGGGTTACATCGTCTCCACCATCATTCTGCTCATTGGCTTCATCTGGATCGCCTTCGATGGTCGCAAGCAAGGGATCCATGACAAGATCGCCGATACCTATGTGATAATACTGCCGCGAAAACGAGTGATATTGCCCGAGACCTACGAACGAGGGTGAGGAGAGGTTTAGGGTGAGCGAGTCTGTGCGCGTTCGCTTCGCTCCCAGTCCCACGGGCATCCCCCATGTGGGCAACATTAGAACCGCCCTTTTCAACTGGCTTTTCGCCAGGCATCACGGCGGGAGCTTCATCGTGCGCATCGAAGACACCGACGTCACCCGTAGGGTTGAGGGCGCTGTAGAGGCGATCCTCGATAGCCTGCGCTGGCTAGGCCTGGATTGGGATGAGGGCCCGGAGGTAGATGGCGACTATGGCCCCTATTTTCAGTCGCAGCGCCTGGAGATATATCAAGAGATTGCACAGCGCCTGGTGAAGCAGGGGGATGCCTACCTTTGCTACTGCTCCGCGGAGCGCCTTGAGGAGATGCGCAAGGAGCAAGCGCGAAGAAAGCAGCCCCCTGGCTACGACCGACACTGTCGCAATCTCGCCGAAAAAGAGCTGGCGGAGCATGAAGCCAAGGGCGTTACCCCGGTGATTCGCTTCAAAACGCCCTTAGCAGGGCAGATCAGGTTTCAGGACCTGATCCGTGGTGAGGTGGTCTTCGAGAGTGAGACGATAGATGATTTTGTGTTACTGAAGTCCGATGGCTACCCCACCTATCACCTTGCCAATGTAGCCGATGATCACCTGATGAAGATCTCCCATGTTCTCAGGGCAGATGAATGGCTTGCCAGCACCCCTCGTCACATCCTGCTCTACAATGCCTTGGCATATGAGCCACCAGAGTTTGCCCACCTCCCCATGATTCTGGGAAGCGATCGCGCCAAATTGAGCAAGCGTCATGGCGCAACATCGGTTATCGAGTATCGAAACCAGGGATATCTGCCACAGGCTATGGTGAACTTTCTGGCCCTATTGGGCTGGTCTCTGGATGATAGGACCGAGGTCATCAGCCGAGAGGAACTCATTAGAAGCTTCTCTATCGAGCGCGTCGGCAAGACCGGGGCTATCTTCAGCCTGGAGAAGCTCGGCTGGATGAATGGTGTTTACCTGCGCCAGTTGAGCATCGACGAGCTGGTGGAGCAGGCGATGCCCTTTCTGGAGGCCGGGCTGCCCAGGAGGGTCAAGCGCCCCATCTCCCGGGACTACGTGCGCCAGATAGCGCCCCTCATTCAAGAGCGAATGAGAACCCTAAAGGAAGGTGCAGAGCTTGCCGACTTCTTCTTCCTTGATGAACTGGATTACGACGCCGATCTACTCCTAGAGAGGGGGATGACCAGGGAAACAGCGGCGAAGGCATTAGCGGCAGGAAGAGAGCGACTGGAGGTATTGCCCACCTTTGACGCCTCCTCCCTGGAAGGCATCCTCCGACCCCTGGCTGCAGAGCTAGGGCTTAAGACAGGGCAATTCTTTGGCCTTCTCCGTGTGGCAACAACGGGACGCACCGCAGCCCCGCCCCTCTTTGAGACTATGGCAGTTCTGGGCAGGGAGAGGTGCCTGAGGCGCATCGATGCAGCGCTGGAGAGGCTGCTTCATAAATCCTAGGGACTTGCCACAAAGGCGCTCTTCTGCTATATTATGAAAACGCTGGGGAATCGTCTAGCGGTAGGACGGCTGACTCTGGATCAGCAAGGCCAGGTTCGAATCCTGGTTCCCCAGCCAACTATGTTCTTATCGCAGAAAACCCGCCAAAAAGGAGGCAAGATGGCTATCGTGAGATGTGAAAATCATCCAGTCAACCTAAGCTTAGCAAGAAACCGATATGTTCGGCGGGTAGAGCCAGCTGGATATCCAGATAGTGCTGCTATTTGTGGGAAAATAGATTGCAGGCAAGCAGGATTCTTGTGGCTCAGTGAGGAGGAATGGCAAGCTCGTCAAAGAGGCGAGCGTTTTTTCGAAATACACACGCAGACAGCAAAAATAAAGGCTTCTGAGAAGACTAGGGGACTACCGGCGTGAAACTACTAACGGGAAAAGGTGATGAAATACACAGTCATTATTGAGCAAGGACGGGAATCTGGCTATGTGGTTTATTGCCCTGCCTTGAAGGGTTGTGTCTCGCAGGGTGGGACAAAAGAGGAAGCCCTGAGGAACATCAAGGAAGCCATAGAAGTTTACATTGAGGCGCTTCTTGACGACGGGCTTTCTGTCCCCACAGAGGTGGGGAAAGATATCGTGGAGCTCGAGGTTGCAGCAAAGTGAGCAAGCTGCCAAGGGGACTTTCAGGCAGCGAGGTGGTTAAGGCATTGCAGAGAGCGGGCTTCTATATCAAACGGCGAAAGGGAAGCCACATCGTATTGCGAAGAGACAATCCTTTTGCTCAGGTGATAGTTCCAGACCACAAGAGCATTGACACGGGAACGCTGGCCTCAATTCTCGATGGAGCTGGCTTAGCCGTTGAAGATTTCATCGAGCTTCTTTAACATGATACACTCGTAGGGCGAAAAGGGCGCATTCGTCTAGGGGTTTAGGACACCTCCCTCTCAAGGAGGAGATCGCGGGTTCGAATCCCGCATGCGCCACCAACTATGGACCTCTTCGATGTAGGGCTTTGACCACTCGCTAAACATTTCTGCCCCAAACCCTTACCGTAACCCTATCGGTGGAGTCCCTCTCCCCTTGATTATTTAGGATTCTTGCCTTAGCTCAACCCCAACAGCTCCTTTGCCTTATCCACCGCAGAGGCTGCATCTGGAGCATATCCATCGGCACCGATCTTATCAGCATAGCTTTGACTTACTATCGCTCCACCGATCATCGTCCTTATCTGACCCTTCAATCCCGCTGCCTCTAAGGCCTCGATGGTGCTTTTCATAACGGGTATGGTGGTGCCAAGAAGAGCGGACATACCGATCAACCGGGCCCCTTGTTCCTTAGCCGCATCAATGAATTTCTCCGGGGCGATATCTACTCCAAGATCAATAACCTCAAAGCCAGCCCCCTTCAGCATGATCCCCACCAAATTCTTCCCGACGTCATGGACATCCCCCTTCACTGTTCCCAGGATTATCTTGCCTATCGGTTGTGCCCCGGCACTAAGCAGCAGCGGCTCCAATACCTCCATCCCCGCCTTCATCGCTCTGGCCGCAAAAAGCACCTCAGGAAGATATATCTCCTCCCTCTTGAACCGCTCCCCCACCTCCATCATGCCCGCAATCAGCCCTTCGTTCAGTATTTTTTCTATCTCTATCCCCTTATCGAGAGCCGCTTGGGTCAGTTCCCTCACCTTAGGAGCTTGCCCATTAATTAGATTCTCCCCTATCTCCTTTAGCTCATTCATTCTCACCCGCCTGTAAAACCACTATCTCCCGGTGAACTTTGGCTTCCTCTTCTCGATGAATGCCCTTATCCCCTCTGCGGGTTCCGGCGACACAAACAATCGCTCCACAAGCTCTGGCTCGCAGATGTACAGGTCGCCGAAGTTTGGCGCCGCGGCTGCATTCACAATCTTCTTCGCTATCCTGATAGCCAATGGACCTCTAGCGGCGATTTTGTCAACCAGCTCGTGGGCAGCTTCCATTAGCTGCTCCGGCGGGACAACCTTATTTACCAACCCTATTGATAGGGCTTCCCCAGCGTCGATCCTGTCGCAGGTCATGATCAGTTCCTTGGCTTTAGCTGGTCCGATGAGGCGCGTAAGGCGCGGTGTACATCCCCAGGTGAAGAAGATCCCGATATTGGCTTCTGGGATCCCAAAGCTGGCGCTCTGAGAGGCTATCCTGAAATCGCACCCCATAGCTAAGACAAGCCCGGCACCCAGAGCAAAACCATTTACTGCGGCAATGGTAATTTGCTCCAGGTTTTCCAGGGAGCGTATGAAATCGTGCCCCGATAGCTGTCGCACCCTCATCGCATGTTGAGGGGGTATGGTGCTCTCCACCCCGATGTCACTTAGGTCGGCTCCTGATGTGAAAGCTGTCCCCGCACCAGTAAATATTACAAACCTGGTATCAAGGTCCTCCCTTAGCTCAGTGAAAAGCTGGTCAAACTCCGCCAACATCCGAGCATTCATGGCATTGCGTTTAGCGGGGCGATTTAGGGTCACTGTGGCGAGAACTTCCGATCTTTCCACAAGCAAGGTTTCGTATTCCATCTTTAGCCCCCTTTCTTCAAATTAAAGCGCCGACCTCCGATATTGACAACCCTCCATGCCGCAGTATCGGCAAGGATCGATCCCCCTTCCACTCCCTAACCCCTTGCCTATGCCAACACAAAAAGAGACGGACTTTCTAGGTATCATCATACAATTCTCATTGAGGCGAACACCTATCTTTTCGCCGGGAAGAAGGGCGAAGATCGCCCTCTGCTCCCCCAGGTCCCATTTTCCATATCCAGGGCTCAACCTGGGGCTTACCCTAATATCCAAATCTCTTGCCTTTTGGCAGATGAAATGGTTAACATAGTCTGCCACACTATCAACCGCTACCGAGCCCACACTATCCAACATCAACGCAGCGGGGTATTCCCCCTCCAAAAATAGCTCAGAGACCCTGTCCTCCAGTGCTGAATCGATGGTGCACAATGCTACCCCTAAACACTCCGAACCTCTCCAGTCTTTCAGACCTTGCCCTGCATTCAATGTCAGACCATTGTCTAATGTTATCGATTCTTCCCCCATCTCTCTGATCGTCACCCGAGTGAAAATCGCTTTAGGCCTGATCAGGCGGTAACCCTCCTCGATTTCGCGCCCCAAGATCTCCGCAACATCACCCGTTGGCCTCTCATCCTTGTAACCTTGTAACCTGAGGACCTCTTTTTCTCTTATCCTTACTTTTATCCGCTTTAAGGTCTCCATAAACCGTCCTCATTGCTTAGCCAGCCCTTGCTTAGGTATTGATTGTAATCAAATAGTTCACCGATAGCAAGCAGAGAGCCCTCCTCCGTCTGATGCTACCTCCAAGATAGAAGGAAGATGATTGACCTCGTTAGCGAAATCCTGTAAATTTAGAGTCGCCTTTGAGAGGTTTCCCCAGATCAGTCCCTTAAAAAGGCACCAAGACAAAAGGTGGTGATCTAAAAAGGCTGCAATATCAAAAGAGCTGGCTTGGCGGTAAGCAGAACAGAAGAAAGGAGGCTAAAGATGGATTTGGGACTTAAGGGAAAGGTAGCGATAGTGACCGGGGCGGGAAGGCATATCGGACGGCAGATCGCCCTGACCCTGGCCCAGGAGGGAGCTAGGGTAGTAGTTAATGACTACTATGAGGACCGGGCAAAGGAGGTGGCCGAGGAGATCGAGGCTGCCGGCGGCGAGGCGATGGGGGTCAGGGCTGATGTGACCAATGCCGAGGAAGTCAATGAGCTGGTGAAGAAGGTGATCGATAAATATGGCAGGGTGGATATTCTGGTGAATAATGCAGGGATCATGCCTATGGAGGCTGGCTCTCAGCCAACTGGCCTTCTTACCTTTGCCGAGATGGACAGGAAGGCCTGGGACGATAGCTTCGATGTATGCATGTATGGAGCGATGAATTGCACCAGAACGGTGATCGAGGGGATGATCAATCAGAAGTATGGAAAGATATTGAACATCCTCTCCGACGCGGGGAGGGTGGGGGAGCCAAGGATGACCGCCTATTCCGCAGCCAAGGCAGGCATCGGTGGCTTCACCAAGGCCCTGGCTAAGGAGGTGGGGAGATATTGCATAAATGTGAACTGTGTCTCCCTTGGGGCCACCCCTGGCCCTAGCACAGAGGCTCTGATACCGACAGAGCAGAGGGAGGAGCGAATGAAGGCCACGTTAAGGGTATACCCTATGGGGCGAGGACTGGAGAGGCTAGGGGAGCCCTCCGATGCAGCAAATGCGGTAGCCTTCCTTGTCTCCGATGCCGCCGCCTGGATCACAGGCCAAACCCTGAGCGTTAGCGGTGGATATTCCATGATATAGGCTGAGATTCAACCTAGAAGGAGGCTTTGTCATGCCATATGACACCCTGATCTATGAGAAGGAGGATGCCATCGCTATCATCACCCTGAATCGACCGGAGCGGTTAAATGCCATCAACTACCAGCTTACTGTCGATTTGATGCAAGTGCTTGATGAGATCGCCGCCGATGAAGAGGTGAGGGCAGTGATATTGACAGGTGCCCCAAGAACTGATGGCAGGCCATGTTTCTGCGCTGGGGCAGACATCAAAGGGCTTTCCGCCCCAGGGGCAAGGCCGCTCCCCATCGGGACCAAGTACACGTTCTTCGATAAACTGGAGGATTTGGATAAACCGGTGATCGCTGCCATCGGCGGGGTGGCTATAGGGGGCGGATTAGAGCTAGCTTTAGTCTGCGATCTGCGCATCGCCTCCGATGTGGCAAGGCTGGGGATGGGAGAGATCAAGCTGGGTGTGCTCCCGGCGGGCGGGGGCACAGCGAGATTGCCTCGCCTCATCGGGGTGGCAAAAGCCAAGGAGATGCTCTTCTTCGGCGATCACATCGATGCCGAAGAGGCCTGCCGCATCGGCCTGGTTAACAAGGTAGTCCCTGCGGAGAGCCTCCTCGATGAGGCGAAGAGGATCGCCAAGGAGCTGGCGGAGAGACCACCCCTCGCCTTAAAGATGGCAAAGTCCTGTATCAATGTTGGCATGCGAATGGACCTCGCCGGGGCGCTGGACTACGAAGCGAAATGTGCCGCTATCCTTGGCAGCAGCGAGGATCGTATGGAGGGGATGCAGGCTTTCATAGAGAAGCGCAAGCCTGTGTTCAAGGGCAGATGATCAACCAGATGAGGGGGGCTTACAAATCGGAACCTAGCCCAAAGAGGCTTCCTAGCGCAGCCGGATGACAGCAACGATAATGCCAAGGGCAAGCCCAATGATGCTGTAGAGGTCAAGCCAGGGGACGAAAAGGTAATAGACAAGATAGCTTAGAACCATGCTCATACCGCCGATGACCTGCAACCGCAAGCCGCGCTTACGGTTGACGGAAAGGCTGATGAGCTCGCCTATAGCATAGCCAATGGCCGCCGCTATTAAAAGGGAGAGGACAAGAAAGTGGATTTGGTTCCAGATCATGGCCCAGGCAAAACCGGCGACGGCGGCAACCCCAACGCCCACCGCCGAAGCGATAAGATACTGCCGGGAGGAGACCTCAAAGGTAGGCAGGCGCCTTAGTTTGGCGCAATCGGGACAACGCGTTCCCACGGGCGTCTGCACCATACATTTGGGGCAGATGGGACGCCCGCATCTTCCGCAACTAAGGTTGGTTTCCACCTCAGGGTGGGTTGCACATCTCATTGCTTTTCCCGCGGCTCCATATCGGCGGGGGTTCTATGAATCCAAGCCTCTCGATCGGGAATATCTCGGTCAAGGAGCAAACGGTAGACCAACACCCGCCTCCAGTCGCCAATCAAGGCACCTCGGTTCGCCGTCAGCCTCTTGACGATCAATATAAGCGTCATCGCCAGCAGGCATAGGGTCAAAGGTAGTGGTTCCCCAAGGCCCAAACTGGCTAGAGGCAAGGCCACTGCGGCGATAAACGCCCCCACCGGGACGTTGAAAAGGGCAATGCCCAGGAGGAAAAGACCTATGAAAACAAGGAGTTCCCATGGCGCTAAAATGGTGAGAACACCCATCATGGTCGCGATCCCTCTCCCCCCGCTAAAGCCGAGGAAGATTGACCAGTTATGGCCGGCAATGGCTGCCAACCCTACGATACCCTGAGCCAGTTTCGGCTCTTCCATCAGTGTTAACCCCATCGCCCAGGCAATAAGTACCGGTATTACACCCTTTGAGATATCGGCAATCCCTACCGGGAGTACCACCCAACGAGAAACCGACTGCCAGACGTTGGAGCCGCTGACACTGCCACTGCCGTAACTCCTGATATCTATCCCTTTAAGCACCCTGCCCGCAATATAGGCCGTGGGCACCGAGCCCAGAAGATAGGCGCCTATGATTAAAAATATTACCTGCCACAGCATGAGCTATCCCTTTTCCCTAGGTCAAAATGGAAACGAGCCAAGCGATCCATTTCCCCCTGACCCTACCTGGAAAAAGTGGGTAGGCATGAAAACCACCTTTGGACAACAAGAACTCCTTTGGCGGACCAGCCTTCTCATAAAGCTCCAGGGCCCCCAGATAAGGAGTCCACTTATCCCCTTTACAGTGGACGAAAAGCTTAGGGAAAGCCCCTACCTTCTCTATGGCAATAACGGGCTTAAGCCTCACCCAAAGCTCCATGCTTTTCTTCCAGTTGATGCGCACTCGATATCCGCGGAGCCACATCCAGAGCGTGGATATCATACCTTCGAGCTTGCCCAACCCTGGCAGCGGACCATGACGAGGATACTCAAAGATGAAGCTACCTATTTGCGCCGCCTTATGGTATAGAGAGGAGAGGAATCTCTCCGCACGACCATTCATTTCAGAGGGGCTGGAGAGGGAAACCAAGGCGCGGAGGTGTTTAAGCTCGGCGGCAGCGTGAATCACTGCCATCGCCCCCAGGCTATGCCCCACAAGAGCGATGCGCCAGGGATCGATCTTGGGGTGATTGCGCAAAAACTTCAGGGCAGCAATAACATCCCTGGCTTCGTTTCCATCGATAAGGCCATCGCTCTTGCCATGGCCGCGGAAGTCGAAGGTGAGGGTGGCTATACCCTTTCGGGCAAGCCTCTGGGCACTGGGCCTCATCGCGCGGTGATCGCTCCCCATGCCATGGCAAAGAACAGCTCCGGGGAAGGGTCCCCTCCCCTCGGGGATGAGGATCTCCCCATGCAGCCTTCCGCCATCTGTTGCCAAATTCATCCACTCTTTATGCCACTTCACTGGGTCACCACCTCTGGGGAAGCTTTCTCTGCCAGGGCGATAAGCTGCTCGGCACAATCCGGAGGGAAATCTATCCCACCAAGGAGCATCTCGTCGCCGCTCTCCAGGCCGTGGAAGTCGCTTCCTCCGCAGGTAATCAGGCCATGCTTCTCAGCCAGGTCGACCAACCTATCGATGGTTTGCTTGGTATAACCATTGTAGTATGCCTCCAGACCCACAAGCCCAACCCCTTTAAGCTGAATCAGGAACTCCTCTAGATTATCGATATTTGCCGGGTGCGCCAACACAGGTAAGCCCCCCACCTTCACCACCAGCTCCACCGCCTCCACCGGGGAGAGCCTCTCCCGCTCGGCATAGGCCGGTCCCTGGCGACCGATATATCTTTTGAAAGCCTCCTGAAGGGAAGAGATGTAGCCACCCTCGAACATTGCCTGAGCGATGTGCGGTCGCCCTATGGAGCCACCCCCTGCCAGCTCTTTGACTCGCTGCCACTCCACACGAACCCCTAATTTCGCCAGCTTGGCGATAATCCTCCGCGCCCTTATTTCACGGGCATGGCGCAGGCTCTGCAAAATCTGCTTAAGCTCCTCGCTCTGATAATCTATGAAATAGCCCAGAATGTGAATCTCGCCATTGGGGATATCGGTGTTGATCTCCACGCCTGGGATTACCTTGAGGGAGGGAAAGGACTCGGCCGCAACTAAAGCAGCGGCGATACCCTCTATGGAATCGTGGTCGGTGATGGCGATCACGCTCAATCCCTTCTTCGCTGCCAGCCCAACAAGCTCCCCTGGGGTCAACCGCCCATCGGAGGCCGTTGTATGAAGGTGAAGATCTGCTTTCACTCTATTTCCTTGTCGATGCGGCTTATGCTCTTTGCTTTGCCCGTGTCTTCCTCTACTTCCACTAAGACAGAATTAAGGAGAACACATCCCTTGCCCACGGACAGGCGACGGGGAAGCTGAGTAAGAAACCTCTTGATTACTGCGTCGGTATCACCCCCGATCACCGAATCGAGGGGACCGGTCATGCCCACATCTGTGATAAAGGCTGTGCCCTTAGGGAGCAGACGAGCATCGATGGTGCCCACGTGGGTATGGGTTCCCAGCAAAGCGCTAACCCGACCGTCCAAATACCAACCCAGGGCAACCTTCTCCGAGGTAGCCTCCCCATGAAAGTCGACGATAATCACAGAGGGCCTATCGGTAAGCTCCTCAAGAAGCCGATCCATGGTTCTGAAAGGGCAATCGAAGTTGCCCATAAAGGTGCGTCCCACAAGGTTAACCACCAAGGCCTCCCCCTTAATCAGATAGCCACGGCCAGGGACGCCCGGGGGATAGTTTAGGGGGCGCAGGATGGCAAGGTCACCATCGAGAGCGGGAAGGATCTCCTTCTGGTCCCAGATATGGTTTCCCGAGGTGAGCACATCGATACCGGAATCAAGAAGCTCCTCCGCCGTCTCCTTGGTTAAGCCCAGCCCCCCGGCAGCATTCTCACTATTGGCGATGACCAGGTCGACATTGTATTCCTGGCGCAAGCCTGGCACCAGAGTGCGCACCGCCCTTCTGCCAGGCCTTCCTATTACATCGCCCACCATAAGGATTCGCAATGGCTCTCCCTATTTTGCGTAGTCTACCGCCCTGGTCTCCCTGATAACCGTTACCTTTATCTGACCTGGGTACTCCAGAGTTTCCTCGATTTTCTTCACAATGTCTCGGGCAAGTCTCAATGCCTCGAGATCGTCTATCTCCGTAGGCTTAACCATGATCCGAATCTCACGACCCGCCTGGATGGCATAGCATTTCTCCACGCCAGGGAAGCTATTAGCCAGGGTCTCCAGGGACTCGAGGCGCTTCAGGTATTGTTCCAGGGACTCCCTTCTCGCCCCTGGCCTCCCTCCGCTGATGGCATCGGCGGCTGAGATGATAAAACCCATCACGCTCATCGAACTGGTCTCGCCATGATGCTCAGCGATGGCGCCAACTACCTCGGCAGATCTGTCCCATTGGTTCACCAGGTCAGCACCGATCTGGGCGTGGGGTCCCTCCACCTGGAAATCCACCGCCTTGCCGATGTCGTGAAGCAGCCCCGCCTTCTTGGCCACATCGACCTTGGTTTCTAACTCCGAGGCCATCATGCCCGCCAGGTGGGCCACCTCGATGCTGTGCAGGAGCACGTTCTGTCCATAGCTGAAGCGGTACTTGAGACGACCCAGAAGCTTGACCATCTCTGGGCGCAGCCCAGGCACCCCTACCTGGTATACGGCCTGTTCCCCTTCAGCCTGGATGCTCTCCTCAACCTCCTCCCTCGCCTTTTCCACCATCTCTTCAATGCGGGCGGGATGAATTCGACCATCGAGGATGAGCTTTTCTAAGGCGACCCGGGCGATCTCACGGCGCACCGGGTCGAAGCTGGAGATGGTCACTGCCTCCGGGGTATCATCGATAATCAGGTCGACACCGGTGGCATTCTCCAATGCCCTTATGTTGCGTCCCTCCCTGCCGATGAGGCGCCCCTTCATCTCATCGCCGGGCAGAGGAACCACGGAGACGGTGGTCTCCGAGACGACATCGGTAGCACAGCGCTGAATAGCCAAGGCAATGATCTCCCGAGCCCTCTCATTGGATTCCTCCTTCAACCGAGCCTCGACCTCCCGAAGGCGCCGACAGGCATCGTCGCGGACCTCGTCCTCCACCGCCTTAATCAGGCACTCCTTGGCCTCGGTGCTGGACATCCCGGAAACGAGCTCCAGACGCTGAATCTGCTTCCGCTTCAGCTCCTGAAGCTGATCCCGCAGGTTTTCTGCCTCCTTTTCTTTAGCGGCCAAGCCGTGGTCTCGCCGTTCGAAGGCCTCCGATTTTTTGTCGAGGTTCTCCTCCCTCTGGACGATCCGCCTTTCCTGCCGATGAAGCTCAGCACGCCGCTCTCGGTTTTCCGCCTCCGCTTGAGACTTGATCTTTATTGCTTCCTCTTTTGCCTCAAGGAGTGCTTCCTTATGCTTGGTCTTGGCATCGGCGAGGAGATCAGCAGCACGTTTCTCTGCGTCCCGAATCCTGCGACCTCTTAGTATTATCAGCAGCAGGGCAGCACCCAAGGCCCCCAAGCCAACTCCAGCCACCGCCGCTATTATCAAGCTCACAGACATTTCTGTCATTTCTCACCTCCCCTTTCGTCTGGAGCTTTCCAGGTTAGATAAGACTTTCGGTAGATTATTGCCATATTAAACTCTTTCTTTACCTCTATGTCAAGCTAAAGAAAGCTAATCTCTCTCCTGCCAAAGCCGCTCGATAGCGCGGCCAATCACCTCGTAGCTGAAGCCGCGTCTCCTAAGAAAAGGGCCGAGCTTTCGCTTAAAGGTGTCATGGTCTTCTCTTGGCAAAAGGCGCACCCTCCTTTGGGCTGCCCTGTAGGCGCTTTCCTCCTCGTCAATTCCCTCCAGGACATCGCCAACCAGCTCCAGGTCAACCCCTTTGCGCCTAAGCTCCAGCTTAAGCAACCCCCTGCTGCGGGGGCTAAAGGACTCCCGATCCTCCCTCCAAAATTGAGCGAAGGCGGCATCGTCGATCATCCCTCTCGCTTTCAACTGAAGGAGAACCCTGTCAATAGTTTCCCCTTCAAATCCTCTCCTGAGCCGTGTTCTTATCTCCGCTTCGCTGCGGGGACGATAGCTGAGAAAGCGAAGCGCTGTGTTAAGGCACTTTTTAAAGAGGTCAGCCCTCTCCAGTTCCTCTATTTGGGAATCGGTTAGCGCCTGCCCTAAATGAAGACCCCGCTCCCCGACCACCTCGATCCCCAGGCTGAAGGCGAAGGCTCCATCGAGGAAGACATTGACCCGATCCCTTCTCCTCTTTTGAGCCTCAATGGCGGTTATCGTCCTCATCATCCTAAACACAAAAAGGCTGGACCGAAAAATCCCAGCCTTTTTTCGCTGCGGGGCAGGGCTTATCTAATACGCCGCTTCGCTATCAGTGAGGCTTTGAGGGATGAAAACCTTGGCCCGAATCTGCCTCTCTATCTCCTGAGCGCTCTCCCTATGCTGCCTCAAGTAGTCTTTGGCGTTCTCCCTCCCTTGACCAAGGCGGGTCTCGCCAAAGGAGTAAAAGGCGCCCACCTTCTTCACCAATCCAATCTCCACCCCCAGATCGAGGAGGCTGCCCTCCTTGCTTATCCCGGTGTCGAACATTATGTCAAACTCAGCGCTCTTGAAGGGAGGAGCCACCTTATTCTTCACCACCTTGGCTCTCACCCTGCTCCCCACCGTCTCCTCTCCCCTCTTTATGGCCTCCACCCTCCTCAGATCGATCCTCACCGAGCTATAGAACTTAAGCGCCCTCCCCCCCGGGGTCACCTCAGGATTGCCGAAGAAGATCCCCACCTTCTCCCGCAATTGATTGATGAACACCACAGCGGTACGCGACCTGTGGATCGCACCTGCTAGCTTTCTCAGCGCTTGGGACATCAGCCGAGCCTGGAGCCCGATGTGGGCCTCCCCCATCTCCCCCTCAAGCTCCGCCCTAGGAACAAGGGCAGCCACGCTATCGATGACCACCACATCTACCGCCCCGCTTCTCACCAATGCCTCTGCAATCTCCAGAGCCTGCTCCCCTGTGTCTGGCTGGGATATAAGTAGGTCATCCACTTTAACACCGCAGTTGGCGGCATAGGTGGGGTCGAGGGCATGCTCCACATCGATAAAGGCTGCCATTCCACCGCGATTCTGGGCCTCGGCAATGATATGAAGCGCCAGGGTCGATTTCCCCGTCATCTCCGGCCCGAAGACCTCGGTGACCCGACCCCGAGGAATGCCTCCAACGCCGAGGGCAAGGTCTAAAGAGAGGGAGCCTGTGGGGATGCAATCCACCGCCATCCTGACCGATGCCTCCCCCAACCTTATGATCGAGCCCTTGCCGAACTGTTTCTCAATCTGGCTTATCGCCAGCTCGAGGGCCTTCTCCTTCTCTGTGACCATCTCGCCCCCTGGGTGTCAAAGAAGTCGACGATACTAAGGTATAATAACACAGTGATTTCGTTAAGACAAGGGGTAAAGGGGGGGAATTGCAGGGGTGGATCTCTTGTGGGCGCTCCTTTCCATCATGGCATCAACCCTTTTCCTTATCTCATCCCCCGCCTCTCCGGTGGTAAGATAACGGTCAAGCTCCTCATAGGTTATCCCCATCTCCCCCTCGTCGGTTTGACCGGCCCAGAGACCCGCTGAGGGCGGCTTTTCCACGATCTCCTCAGGGATGCCCAGATGGACTGCCAGCTCCCGAACCTGGCTTTTCACCAGATTCCCCAGGGGTAGGATGTCCACACCGCCATCGCCATATTTGGTGAAGTAGCCAACGGCGATCTCGCTCCTATTTCCGGTGCCTACCACCAGATAGTTAAGCCGATTGGCCAGGTAGTATAGGGTGATCATCCTCAGCCTGACCTTCATATTAGCTTCAGCCAGCATTTTGGTGGCAGGATCATACTCGCCGCTGGGCAATGCCTTCAACAGTGAGCCGAACGTCCCTTCTAGGGTGATAGTTTCGGTGGAAATTTGGAATTTCCGGGCAACAGTCTGGGCATGCTCGATATCGATTTTGCTGCTGTAGCAGGGCATGATTACCCCCAGAGACCCATCAGGGAGGGCGCGCTTACATAATACACCAACCACCGAGGAGTCGAGGCCACCGCTCAAGCCAAAGACCACCCCCTTGCACCTTGCCCCTGCCACCCGCTCCCTTATCCAGGCGACGATTTTCTCAGCCAGCTCTTCCGTAGGCGACACTTGCATGTTTGGACTCCAACAAAGTATAACAAACCCTGCACCGATTGAAAAGCCGGAGAAATTCGTCATACCAAAGTATGACCCTCTCCTCGGTAACAAGGGCGATTTCTCGGTCACCCTTTTGTCCTTGGCAAGATCGATAGTCCTTCTGATGACAGGGGCAATGCCAATAGGGTAATCTTTTTGACGAAGAAGTGGACTTATGCTATTATGATGAACCCAAAAGGCTGAAAGGACAAATGGACACTACTCTTCTCATCATTCTTGTTGTCGCTATCGTTGTCGTCATAATTCTGCGCGTTATGTTGCGGTCCTTCAGGCAGCGGCAGGCGGGGCGACGGAGGGGTGAAACCTGGGAGAGAGGCGAAGAGGCGCCTCTATGGGAGAAGACGACTCCGATAGCAGTGGTCGTCCCACGGGGAGCCAAGCCCCGGGTCGAAAAAGGCGAAAAAGCGGTTGAAATATCCCGTGTGTATAAATCCTTTGGGGGCAATGAGGTTGTTAAGGATGTCTCCTTCACGATAGCGCCGGGCGAGGTCTTCGGCCTGGTGGGACCCAATGGCGCTGGCAAGACCACAACCATAAGGATGCTCATGGACATCATAAAACCGGACTCAGGGGAGATCAGGGTCTTTGACCAGCCCCTGGGGGAGGAAACCAAGAACAGGATCGGCTATCTTCCCGAGGAGAGAGGGCTTTACCAAAAGATGAGGATCTCCGATTCCCTGGTCTACCTGGCCGCTTTGAAGAATATGGAGTCTAGCGCAGCGAGGGGGAGGGCAGAGGAGCTTCTGAGACAGGTGGATATGCTGCCCCATAAAGGGAAGAAGATAAACGAGCTCAGCCGGGGCATGGGGCAGATCATCCAGTTCCTGGTCACCATCATTCATGACCCGGAGCTAATAATTCTTGACGAGCCCTTCGCCGGCCTCGATCCGGTGAACAGGAAGCTCTTGAAGGACATCGTCCTCGAGCTTAAGGGGCAGGGAAAGGCGGTCATCCTCAGCACCCATATGATGAACGAGGTGGAGGAGATGTGCGACCGAATCCTGATGATCGACAAGGGTCGCACCGTCCTCTATGGGGAGTTGGCGGAGATAAAGTGGCGCTACCGGAACAACTCCGTATTTGTGGAGTGCGAGGGCGCCATCGGCCAAATAGATGGGGTGGTGGGGAGAAAGGAGCATGGCAAGTATGTGGAGCTATTTCTGGATGGCGAGACTCCCCCACAGAGGGTATTGAGCCAGCTGGTGGAAAAGGGGGTCAGGGTTAATCGCTTCGAGGTTTCCACCCCATCGCTAAACGAGGTCTTCCTTCAGGTTGTGGGGAAGGAGCAATGAAGAAGACCTGGATCATCGCCAGACACGAGTTTACCACCACCATAAGGAGAATATCCTATATCCTGCTCACCATAAGCTTCCCCCTGCTGGGGCTTCTGGGGATACTCATCTATCAGGGGGTGACGCAGTGGGGCGGTGAAGGCCCTCCCCCAGAGGAACTGAAGATCGGCTACGTAGATGAAACCGGCATGTTCGATAAATATACCAGCCCGGACGGCGTTGTTTTCATGCTTTATGATACGGAAGAGGACGCACTTGAGGCGCTGTTTCAAGAGGAGGTCAACGAGTATTTCGTCATCCCTGAGGACTACTTTGCCACAGGACTTATCAGCAGATATACCACGAAGAGGGAACTGGAACTGCCACGTGTTACTATGGCGCTAGTGGAAGACTTTCTTGTCGCCAACCTCCTTGCCGGGGAGGTCAGCGATGACGTTCTGAAGCGGGCGCAGACGCCGCTGCTGCCGATTTCCACTAGACTGGACCCAGAAACGGGGGAGGTCATACCCCCAGAGAGCGAATTCGCCGCCTTTGGCCTGCCCTATATCTTTGCCCTGCTATTCATGATCTCCCTGTTCTCCGCCTCGGGTTTTTTGCTTCAGGGGGTTAGCGAGGAGAAGGAGAACCGGCTTATTGAAATCCTGTTGTCCTCGGTCTCAGCAAGGCAACTCTTGAGCGGGAAGGTGATAGGGCTCGGTGCCGCCGGGCTTTTACAGATCGTGGTCTGGCTTGCCACAGCGGTGATCTTCGCCGCCATCGCATCAGCCACCATCCTCCCCCTCGCCGGGCTCACCATCCCCATCGGCCTCATCGTCTTCGGCATTATCTACTTCATCCTCGGCTATCTCCTCTTCGCCATAGTGATGGCCGGCCTCGGCTCCATCGGCTCGACCGCCAGAGAGAGCAGCCAGTGGACAATGATCGTCGTCCTGCCAGCAGTAATCCCCATAATGCTCATTGGCCTGTTCATCGCCAACCCCAATCATGTGGTCTTCACTATCCTCACCCTCTTCCCTCCCACTGCCCCAGTAACGGCGATAATGAGGCTCAGCATCGCCTCACTCCCCACATGGGAACTCCTGCTTAGCTTCGCTATCCTAATCGCCTCGATTCTGGGGGCGATGTGGCTGGCATCAAGGGTCTTCCGGACATTCCTGCTAATGTATGGCAAGCGGCCCAGCTTCGGAGAGATCTGGAGATACATCCGAGAGGGTTGATTCGCCCTCTAGCCTTAGACAAACCGAAATCGATTGCGAGCTTTTTTCTCCCTTCAGCCTCACTTAAACCGAAATCGACCGCGACAGCTTTTTCGCCCTTTAGACCTTCCATAAATTAATTCGACTACGAAAGCAGACGATGGTAGAATAGTAGCAAGCGCCCAGGACGAAAAACTAAAAATGTATGAGGTTATTGTTATCGGGGCCGGGCATGCCGGCTGTGAGACAGCTCTAGCCGCAGCCAGGATGGGCGTCAGAACTCTCCTACTCACCATGAATCTGGACAACGCCGCCCTCATGCCCTGCAATCCATCCATCGGTGGCCCGGCCAAGGGCCATCTGGTGCGTGAGATCGATGCCATGGGCGGTGAGATGGCGCGCAACATCGACCGTACCTTCATCCAGATCCGGATTCTTAACACGGGCAAGGGGCCGGCTGTTCAGGCACTGCGGGCTCAGGCGGATAAAAAGCTCTACAGCCTCTCGATGAAACATACCCTGGAGCGACAGCCCAATCTCGATGTAAAGCAGGCGCTTGTTGAGGATATTGGGGCAAAGGGTGACTCGCTCTGGGTGAAGACGAACATCGGCTGGGTGTATGAAGGGAGGAGCGTGGTGCTGACCACGGGGACCTCCCTCGCCGGTCGCGTCATCATCGGCGACAAGAGCTATTCTGCGGGGAGGGCCGGAGAGTTTCCTGCGGAAAAGCTCTCCGAGAGCATGCGCTCCCTCGGCTTCGCCCTGGGGCGGCTCAAGACGGGCACGCCACCGCGCATCGACGCCAGAACCATCGATTTCGAGAAGACCATTATCCAACCCGGAAGCGATTTTCCGCTCTATTTCAGCCTATGGCAAGACCGGGGCTCGGACTCCAAATTTCCACCGCCAAACCCGATCTACCCACTGTCTCCTTCATCATGGCGACCGCAGTTGCCCTGCTACCTGGTTTACACCAACGAAAAAACCCATGAGATAATACGAAAAAACCTGGATCGGGCTCCCCTTTTCACCGGCCTCATCCACGGGATCGGCCCCAGGTACTGCCCCTCGATAGAGGACAAGATCGTTAGATTTGCCCATAAGCAGCACCACCCCCTTTTCTTGGAGCCTGAGGGCTGGGAGACCAACGAGGTCTATGTTCAGGGGGCCAACACCAGCCTGCCCGAGGATGTGCAGCTTGAGATGCTGCGCACCATCCCCGCCTTAAAGAGCGTGGAGATTATCAGGGTGGGCTACGCCATCGAGTATGACTATGTGCCGCCGAGCCAGATCTCTGCTACCCTTGAGACCAAGCTCGTCCCCGGCTTATTCCTCGCCGGACAGATCAATGGCACCACCGGCTATGAGGAGGCAGCGGGGCAGGGTCTTATCGCCGGTATAAACGCCGCCCTCAGGGCTATGGGAAAGCCTCCCCTTTTGGTGCGGCGTGATCAGGGCTACATGGGGGTCATGATCGACGATTTGATAACCAGAGAGCTCACCGAGCCCTATCGTCTGCTGACATCGCGGGCGGAGTATCGGCTGCTCCTTCGCCAGGACAATGCCGACCTCAGACTGACCCCTCTCGGCTATCAGGTGGGGTTAATCGACAGGGAACGCTATGAGGCAGTGGAGGCTAAGCGCCGGGCGATTGTCCAGGAGTTTGAGAGGCTGGCAAAGACATACTTCACACCGTCACAGGCGGGGCACAGCATCAATGCCCTGGAGTTCCTGCGTCGCCAGGGTGCGAGCTATCAGACCCTCATCTCCGAGGGCTATGGCTCGCCCGACCTCAATCCCGACGCTGCGGAGCAGGTGGAGATCGAGGCCAAATATGAGGGCTACATCCGAAAGCAGAGGAACGAAGTGGCGCGCATGGCCAGGCTTGAGGCACGCCACATCCCCATGGAGTTTGACTATGACGGCATTACTGGCTTGCGCTATGAGGCCCGACAGAAGCTCGAGAGGTTTCGTCCGGTTACGCTGGGGCAGGCATCCCGAATTGATGGCGTCACCCCAGCCGACATGGCGCTCCTGATGGTGCACCTGGAGAGGAGATCGAGATGAAAGATATTGTTATGTTATGCGGCAAGGGCGGGGTGGGCAAAACAACCTGTGCCGCAGCCAAAGCCCTGCATTACGCCGGCGATGGAAAGAAGACGCTCATCATATCAACCGACTTCACGCCATCGCTGAGGCATATTTTCGAGCTCGAAGGCATGGAGAAACCGGCAAAGATCGTTGACGGGCTCTATCTGGACGAGATCGGCTATGAGGAAGTAGCAGAGCTATGGGATAAGAAGTTCGGGCCCGAGGTCTACGAGGTTTTCTCCGCCGTCGTAGACATTGGATATGAAGAGTTTGTCGCCTTCGTCACTACGATACTGCCGGGCATCAGGGACGAGTTCATGGTCGACTATATAAGGGAGCTCAGCGAATCCGGGGAATATGAGAAGATAGTGTGGGACACCGCCCCCGCCGGGCAAACGCTGGGGCTGCTCAGGATGCCATCCATAGTCAACGAGCACCTGAAGCCAGCCCCCCGCATCTATTCGAGACTCAGGGCGTCGAGAAAGACGAAGTGCTCCGTTCTCGAGGTGATAAAAGGATGGGAGGAATTGTCCAATAGAGATATGGAGTTCCTCAAGAGCGATGTCGAGTTCAACCTAGTTACCATCGCCGAGGCCTTGGCCGTGCGCCAGCTTGATGATATTTTTCATGAGTTCCGGAGCTATGGCCTTAATATCGACCACATAATTATCAACCAGGTAGTGACAGAGCCCGATTCGGATTTCCTCCAGAGCAAGGCAAATATGCAGCAGGGCTATATTTCAGAGATACAGGCCAACTATGGGGATAACCACCGTATCCTTCCCATGTTTCCCTATGAGATAAAGGGGATGGAGAGGTTGAGACAGGTGGAAAGGGTGCTGTTTTCAGATGGCTAAAGAGGCAGACCTCATCCTCTATAACGCTAATGTAATCACCCTCGATTCCCGAAAGCCGAGGGCGGAGCTTGTTGCGGTAAAAGGCGATAAGATAATCTGGGTCGGGGCCAACGACGATATAAAAGAGTTCGAAGGACGGAAAACACAAAAGATCGATTGCCAGGGAAAGACCCTGATCCCCGGTTTCAACGATGCCCACTGCCACATCCTGGCGCTGGCCTCAAGCCTGTTGAGCGTCGACTGCTCACCTTCTTCGCCCCTAAAAATCAGCTCCATCGCAGATATTCAGGAAAGAATCAGGGAGCAGGCGCAAAAGCTGCCTCCAGGCACCTGGATCAGGGCCACAGGATACAACGAGTTCTATCTAGTCGAGAGACGCCACCCCAACCGCTGGGACCTCGATAAGGCAGCGCCCCATCACCCGGTGAAGCTGGTGCACCGCTCCGGGCACGCCTGCGTTTTGAATTCTATGGCCCTTTCCCGGGTCGGCGTCTCTATGGAGTCGCCTGAGCCGCCAGGTGGGATGATCGATCGCGACCTTGATTCAGGCGAGCCCAACGGCATCCTCTATGAAATGAACTCCTATATCGATGCCCTGGTGCCGCCCTTGGCGGAGGAAGAGCTCGAGAAAGGGGTCAAGCTGGCCAATGAGAAGTGCCTCTCCATCGGCATCACCTCACTTCAAGATGCCACCGCGCACAATGGGATGCGCGAATGGTATACCTTCCAAAGATTGCGAGAGAGGGGAATGCTGGTGCCCAGAATATCGCTGATGATGGCCGCCCAATCTCTGGAAGATCTTCAAGACAAGGGCTTCTCACCCTGCCATGGCGATGATGGTATGCGCCTGGGTGCGTTAAAGATCGTTCTCACCGAGACCACCGGCTCCCTGCACCCAAGCAAGGAGGAACTACAGGAGCAGGTTCTCTTGGCACATCGGGCCGGCTATCAGGTCGCCACCCACGCCGTCGAGGAGGGGACCGTAGAAGCTGCGGCCAAGGCCCTGGAGAATGCTCTAAGTCAGGCCCCCAGAGAGAACCACCGCCACCGCATCGAGCATTGCTCGGTATGCCCACCGCCGCTACTGGAGACGTTGAGGAGTGTCCAGGCTATAGTGGTCACCAATCCAGCTTTTATCCACTACAGCGGGGAGCGCTACCTTAAAACGGTTGCTGAAGAGCAGCAGAAGTGGCTCTACCGAATCAGCTCCTTTCTGGAAAATGGCTTGATGCCGGCGGCCGGCTCCGACAGCCCCGTAGTGTCCATTAACCCGCTTATCGGCATTTACGCTGCGGTCACCAGAAAGGCAGAGACCGGGGAAGAACTCCTTACCCAGGAGCGGATTTCACCGATCGAAGCCCTCAGGATGTACACCCAGGCCGCTGCCTACGCTTCCTTCGATGAGGGGATAAAGGGAGCCATCGCAGTTGGTAAACTGGCCGATTTCGCCCTGTTAAGCGCCGACCCTACCCGGGTGCCACCTGACGAGATAAAGGATATCCAGGTGGAGATGGCCATTGTCGGTGGCACGATTGCGTGGCAATCTTGACTTTTTTCGCCCTATAGCCTAGACTAAAATTGGGATGTCAATCTGCCAAGTTTTCGCCCCAAGGGCTAGGCTGTAAGTGAAATGCCGATCTACGAGTTTGTATGCCCCAGTTGCAACGCCAGGTTCGAGCTACGCCGCTCCTTCAGCGAGGTGGGTGAAGCTGCTTCGTGCCCTAAGTGCCAGACACTGGCGAGGAAGCTCTTTTCGACCTTTGCCGCTTTTTCCAAGGGTAGCGAGGGAGGGTCCACCTCTCTAACTGGCAGCTCTTGTGGCAGCTGCGCCGCTCCAACCTGCACCACATGCGGATTGGGCTAGTTAGCCCCGTGCCCTTCTCCCTCTGAGCACGAAAAAGCCCCCGAGGCCGCCTATTATCAGGGCTTCCACAATAATGGCCCCGACGACAAAGAGCGCGGCGTCGTAAAAGAATCCTGGTGGAAACATCATGATGAGGTAATCAGTAGCGGGGTCGAGTATCCACGTATCGCCACCGAAGAAAAGGCGGTGAAAGCCGAGGAAAAGCCAATCGAAATTGACCAGCGCCGCTATCCCTACGAGAATAAGTAAGGCGATAGTAATCGCGCCTCCCCCCAACGCCATTTTGGCCAATGAAGACCCAAAACGCTTCCTCTGCGAGATGAAGCCACCGATAGCAATTGCAGCAAGGCAGCCAAAGGTGGCCAACTGAAGGTTATAGCAAAGTCGGATCAAACCCTTGACCTCTTTGAGATGGATTATTTCGCGCGCATTAAACAGGTCGAGCTCCTCACCATCTTCCGTTACAACTGTAATTTGAATTGACTCCTCATCCGAGTTGAAGTAGTGCATCAACTCCCGCGCCGTCCGGAGCAGCTCCTCGTCCTCGATCCCTATCGCTTCGCTGACATCGTATTTATTGAAGCCATACTCATAGAGCCGCACGCTATTGACCGCTAAGGTCAGGTTGCTGGTAATCAAAAAGATAGGGACACACAGGATGAACAGGGTCACACCAACCGGACCAAGAACCCTTACAACTTTTCCAGCCACGGCATCATACTATCCGAGGCAATTCCAGCTTGTCAATGCGACAGCTTTGCCTGTATAATCCAAGCGGGTTTCTAATAAGGGGGGGCATAGATTGGATAGTTTCGATACCCTGATAGATATCATAGCCAGGCTGCGCAGCCCAGATGGCTGCCCCTGGGATCGGGAGCAGACCCACTCTTCGATCAAGGGCAACATGCTGGAGGAGAGCTACGAAGCCCTGGAGGCCATCGACAAGGGGGACATGGCCAAGCTCTGTGAGGAGCTGGGCGACCTTTTGATGCAGATAGCGCTTCACGCCCAGATGGCCAGCGAGGATGGTGATTTTGTTATCGACGATGTGATTCGTGGGATCAACGATAAGCTGGTCCACCGTCACCCCCATGTCTTCGGCGGTGCTGAGGCCAAAGACGCCCGAGAGGTGATCACAACTTGGGAGGCAATGAAAAGGGAGGAGGGCAAGGGCTCGATCATCGCCGGTATACCCAAAGAGATGCCAGCCCTGGCATACTCTCAAGCGATTCAGCGCCGCGTTGCCCGCGTCGGCTTCGACTGGGAGGATATAGAGGGCGTCATCGAAAAGCTGGCCGAGGAGGTAGCCGAGCTCAGGACGGCAACGGAGCACCGGCAGAGGGTGCAGGAGTTCGGCGATCTCTTATTTACCCTGGCCAACACCGCTCGCAAGCTGGACATCGAGCTTGAGGCGGCGCTTAGAGGGGCAAACGAGCGCTTCTACCGTCGCTTTTCGTACATGGAGGAGGTCTGCCAGGAGCGGGGCATTCAGCTCGCCGACCTGTCCCTTGCCGAGATGGACGCATTGTGGGAGGAAGCGAAGCGAAGGATAGCTGATTAGTCTTGGTTCCGATACCAAGCGGCGAATCAAGCCCAAATAGCCATTAGAACGAATAAATCGGGGCGAGAGGATTTGAACCTCCGACCTCAGCGTCCCGAACGCTGCGCGCTAACCGGACTGCGCCACGCCCCGCGTAACGCTATTATAGACCTCCATACCAGTATTAGCAAGAAGCCTTCTTGAATTGCCCCCTATCCACTGCTATACTTAGTAAATAGTGAAATACTGCGTGCTGATAATCGATGGTGCCTCCGGCTGGCCGCTCCCGGAGCGCGGTGGGAAGACCTGCCTTGAGCTGGCGCATACCCCAAACCTGGATGCTATGGCTGGCGAGGGCATCGTGGGGCTGGTGCAAACCGTCCCTGAAGGGATGGAGCCTTCAAGCGCCTGCGCCTGCATGTCCATACTCGGCTACGACCCCAAGGTCTACTACCGCGGCCGGGCCGCTACCGAGGCTAAGAGCATGGGCATCCCCATCGAGGAAGGGGAGGTTGTTTATCGCTGCAACCTGGTCGCTGTTAGCGATGGGAAGATGTGGGACTACAGCTCCGGTCACATCGAGAGCAGCGAGGCTCATGCCCTAATCGAAACCCTCGATAAGAGCCTGGGCAATGACAGAGTTCACTTCTACCCCGGCGTCGGCTACAGGCATATATGCAAGATAAAGGGAGGCGAGAATACGCTTTTAGCTACATGCACACCGCCGCACGATATTGCAGGCAAGCCCATAGATAGCTTTCTTCCCCAGGGGCCAGGGAGCGAGCTTTTACGCGACCTCATGTTGCGCTCCGAGGACGTGCTGCGGGGGCATCCGGTGAACATGCAGCGAAAATCCCGCTGCGAAACCCCGGCAACCATGATCTGGCTCTTCTGGGGCAGTAGTAGAATACCTGACCTGCCTCCCTTCAAAGAGAAATATGGACTTAATGCCGCCTTAACATCGGGGGTCGATCTGCTGCGAGGGCTGGCGAAGCTGGCGGGAATCGATACGCTGGACATCCCGGGGGTGACAGACGGCCTGGACAACGATTATGCAGCGCAGGCGGCCGGTGCTCTGGAAGCGCTCGAGGAGCATGACCTGGTGGTTATCCATGTTGAAGCGACCGATGAGGCGGGGCATGCCGGATCCATCGATGACAAAGTGGACGCCATTGAGCGAGTCGATCGAGAGATTGTGGGCCAGCTCATCTCCAAGCATAAGGACAACCTGAGCACACTGATACTGCCCGACCACTCGACACCCATCGCGTTTCAAACGCATACCCCTGAGGCGGTTCCCTTCTTGCTCTGGGGACCGGGGTTCAAGCCCAGCGGGGCCAATGGATTCAGCGAGGCGGAAGCGAAAAGAAAAGGCCTCTTCATCGAGGAGGGGCATACCATTATGGGTTGGTTGACAGGGGTGCAGTAATACAGGGCTGGGAGTAGAACATGGCGCTTATTGTGCAGAAGTACGGCGGAAGCTCGGTGGCGGATGCAGCCAAGATCAAGAATGTTGCCCGACGCATCGCCGCCACCAAGGAGAACAGCAACGATGTTGTGGTGGTCGTCTCGGCTATGGGCAGGACCACCGATGAGCTCATCGCCCTCGCCCACCAGATCTCTGATCATCCCGATGATAGAGAGCTGGATGTTCTCCTCTCCACCGGCGAAATCGTATCCAGCACCCTTCTCGCTATGGCACTCAAGTCCCTAGGGCATGAGTCGATAAGCCTTAGCGCTGCCCAGGCCGGGATATGGACCGATACAGCATACAGTCGGGCCCGCATCATCACCGTCGATGCCCATCGTATCGTAAAGGAGCTAGGCGGGGGCAAGATCGTCATCGTCGCCGGGTTTCAGGGCGTCACCCGCGATATGGACGTCACTACGCTGGGTCGCGGCGGCTCCGATACAACAGCGGTTGCCTTGGCCGCCAGCCTTAAGGCGCAGGTATGCGAAATCTATACCGATGTTGAAGGGGTCTATACCGCTGACCCTCGCCTCGTCCCTGATGCGCGCAAACTGAGGGACATCGCCTACGAAGAGATGCTTGAGCTTGCTACCTACGGTACCAAGGTGCTGCATCCCCGCGCCGTGGAACTGGGGCAGCTCTACGATATACCGATTCTAGTGGCTTCAAGCTTTACCGATAGTCCAGGCACCCTAATTCATGGAGGCATCGCTATGGAAGTGCGAAATAAGGTAACAGGGATCGCTCATGATCTCAACGTAGCCAAGGTCACCGTCCTCGGCGTCCCCGATCGACCGGGGATTGCCAGCGCCATCTTCGAGCCTTTGGCCCAGGCTATTATTAGCGTGGACACCATCGTTCAGAACGCCAGTGTTGAACGGGTCACCGATTTAACCTTCACCGTGGCTAAAAACGATGTTGACAGAGCAATGAAGGTAGTCGAGCCAGTAGCTAAATCCATTGGCGCCAAGGGCTGCGTCGCCGATTCCAAGCTGGGCAAGGTGAGCATTGTCGGGACAGGGATGCTAAACACCCCTGGTTACGCAGCCCGCATGTTCCGTGCCCTCTACGAAAAGGCAATAAATATCGAACTCATCAGCACATCGGAGATCAGGATCACCTGCATCATCGATGAGTCAAAGGTTGAGGATGCCCTCGTTGCCCTGCACAAGGCCTTCGAGCTGGAGAGGGAGGAAAATGAGATTTAAGGGTCAGCGGAAGATAACCGGCATCTTTTTCTAGCATTCACCTAATTTCCCCCAGACAGCGACCACGCCCTTAACCTCGGGCACCAGCGCCTTGAGAATGCGCGATGCACCTATCAGGGCCATGATGGGCATTGGCACTGGCCACTGCCACCGCCGATCCTTACCTTGACATTGATAGAAATAAAGGGTTTAATATGATGATAATTTACCTTATCTAATCTAGAGAGCTCCATACGAAGGGGGGAGGTGAAAATGGAAAGTTGGATAATTGCTGTAGCCCTAGCGGGTGGACTCGCCATTGGGGGTATGGTTGTTTTTCTGCTGCGGGGTACTTTGGCAACTCGCCGAACTCGCGCTGCCGAGAGAGAGGCCGAGGCTCTCCTCGCCGATGCACGGACGAAGCATAAGGAAGCACTCCTTGAGGCCAAGGAGGAAGCGATAAAGATCAAGTCTCAAACGGAGGCGGAAAGCCGAGAACGGCGCGCTGAGCTTCATCGACAGGAAAGGCGACTCTCTCAGAAGGAGGAGAACCTCGATAAAAAAGTTGAGGCCCTGGAACGCCGAGACCATAGCTTAGTCGCTAAGGAGAAGGAGGCCGAAAGCCTCCGCGCCCAACTTCAAGAGCTGAAGCACAAGCAGATTCAGCAACTGGAGCTGATCTCCGGGATGTCCAGCGCTGAGGCAAAGGATCTCCTGATGAAGGCGCTTGAGGATGAGGTGCGCGAGGATGTCTCTCGCCGCATTCGCGCGGTCGAGGCTCAGCTCAAAGAGGAGGCTGATGAGCGGGCTCGCGAGATCCTGGCCATCGCCATTCAGCGCTGTGCTACCGATGTGGTATCGGAGACCACTGTCTCGGTGGTTCCGCTGCCCAGCGACGAGATGAAGGGCCGGCTCATTGGGCGAGAGGGAAGAAACATAAGGGCCCTTGAGAATGCCACCGGCGTGGACCTGATCATCGACGATACCCCGGAAGCAGTGACCATCTCAGGCTTTGACCCGGTGCGTCGCGAGGTAGCACGCATTGCCCTGCAGAAACTCATCCTCGACGGGCGAATTCACCCGGCACGCATTGAAGAGATGGTACAGAAGGCCAGGGGCGAGGTAGAGGCCACGATCCAAGCTGAAGGAGAGCAAGCGGTGCAACAGGTTGGTGTGCCCGGGCTGCATCCTGAGCTAATTAGGCTTGTAGGCCGCCTTAAGTATCGCTTTAGTTATGGGCAGAATGTGCTCCTGCACAGCATCGAGGTTGCGCACCTGTCCGGTATGATCGCCTCAGAGTTGGAGGCCAAGGTCGATCTAGCCCAGAGAGCGGGCCTGCTCCATGACATAGGCAAAGCGGTGGATTTCCAGATCGAGGGATCTCACGCTGAGATCGGCGCTAACCTGGTGAAGCAGTGGGATAAATCTGCTGAGGTAGTTAGCGCCATTGCAGAGCATCATGGCGAGGCTGACTCGATGAGCATCTTAGGGTTTATCATCTCCGCCGCCGATGCCATCAGTGGCGGCAGACCCGGGGCCAGAAGGGAGTCCCTGGAGCAATATCTGAAGCGCCTCGAATCCCTGGAAAGCCTGGCTAATAGCTTCCCTGGCGTGGAGAAATCCTATGCTATTCAGGCTGGTCGCGAGATCCGCATCATGGTTAAACCTGCCGAGATAGACGACCTTGAGGCACTGAGGCTCGCCCGTGATGTGGTGAAAAAAATTGAAGAAACTCTAGCGTATCCCGGTCAAGTGAAGGTAACCGTTATAAGGGAGACGAGAGCGGTAGAGTACGCAAAGTAGGAAAAGCTGTTGCGAATCCTCATGGTTGGCGATGTGATCGGCAGGCCTGGGAGGAGAGCGGTACGCACTATAGTGCCTGGGTTACGCCGGGAATATATGGTTGATCTTGTAATTGTAAATGGTGAAAATGCCGCTGGGGGTCTTGGCCTAACCAAGGAAACAGCCGAGGAGCTTTTTGAGGCTGAAGTCGATGTAATCACCTCGGGAAACCATATTTGGGACCAGAGGGAGATCATACCCACCCTCGATAGCGAGCTGGCAATCTTGCGCCCACTAAATTACCCTCCGGGCGTTCCCGGTCACGGCTACCTAGTTATAGGAGCGCCCTTAGTGGTCAACCTGGTAGGGCGCACCTTTATGGGAAACTTCGATTGCCCCTTCCGGGCCATGGATCAACTCCTTGACGGTCTTACCGATAGGCCTCCAGTGATCATCGTTGACTTTCATGCCGAGGCCACAGCAGAGAAGGTGGCCTTGGGCTGGTATCTTGACGGAAGGGTGAGCGCTGTGCTCGGAACTCATACCCACGTGGGCACCATAGACACTCGTTTGCTCCCCAAGGGCACTGCCTTTATCACAGACGTAGGCATGACTGGCCCCATCCATTCGGTGATCGGGGACGATACCGATGCCGTGATAAGGAGGTTTCTCACCCAGCTTCCCCATCGCCTATCTGTGGGCAAGGGGAGCGTCATCTTCAATTCCGTTTTAGTGGAAGTCGAGGAAGACACGGGCAGGGCCAAGAGCATCGTTCGAATCGACCGGGAAGTGGAATAGCAGTGAAAGTGGACCTTCATATTCATAGTACAGCCTCCGATGGACGGCTAACCGCCGAGGATTTGGTTCGGCAGGCAGCGAAGAAGGGGCTGAGTGTGATCGCAATCACCGATCACGATTCTGTGGATGGAATCGCTGCTGCTCTCGTGGCAGCCGAATCTTTCCCCTCTCTCACGGTTATTCCCGGTGTGGAGATCAATACCGATATCCCCAACGGCGAGGTTCACATTCTAGGCTATTTCATAGACTATGAGAATGAGGAGCTTAAGCGCACCCTCGAAACCCTGCAACGTTCCCGGGAGATAAGGGCATGCAAGATGATCGCTAAGCTCGGTAAATTGGGGATCGATGTGGAGTGGCAGCGAGTTCAGACATTGGCGGGAGGTGGTTCTATTGGGCGGCCGCATATAGCCCAGGCCATGTTTGAGCAGGGCTACGTCCCCTCTCTTCAGGAGGCTTTCACCAAATACATTGGTCGCCGGGGACCTGCCTACGCTGAGCGCGAGAGGCTCTCCCCTGAAGGAGCGGTGAAGCTGGTGGTAAAGGCAGGTGGCCTGCCTGTAATTGCGCACCCAGCAGACACCGATGGCCTGGAGGAGCTCCTGATCCAGCTTAAGGATGTTGGCCTCGTGGGTTTGGAGGCATACTATAACGGTTATGGCCGGAAAACGATCCAGCGGCTAGTCCAGCTAGCCAATAAGTATGGGCTGCTCACATCCGGGGGCAGCGACTTCCATGGTCTATGGGGCGATGATATGCCTATTGGTGGGATAGATGTGCCTTTAGATTGCGCCCAGCGGCTGATTGCCCGGGCAGAACAACGAGAAGAGGTGGTGTCTCAATGAGTTGGCATACTGAGTCGGTAGATTTCGCCGGCGAAGAGGGAATGCTCCACGGGGAACTCCTGCTGCCCAAGGGCGACGGGCCCTATGCCGGGGCTGTTCTTTGCCACGGGGCGACCACAGATCACCGCGCGATGAGGCCCAGTGCCCAGAGGCTTACCCGAAGAGGTATCGCCACCCTGACCTTCGATTTTCGCGGTCACGGCAGAAGCGATGGCTTTCTTGATGCAAACGTGGCAAAGGATGTCACCTCCGCCGTGGGTTTTTTGCGCAACCACCCCAAGGTAGATCCCGAGTGCATTGCCCTTGTCGGGCACAGCCTGGGAGCTCTGGCGGCCATTCACACTGCCGCTGAACTGGAAAACATCCAGGCTCTGGTTTTCCTCTCCAGCCCCGCTGACATCGATGTCCAAATGGAGGAGTTTATGGCTCCCCTTTATCATAAGGTGACGCAAGCACAAGGCTATACTATTGAGTTTCCCCGTTTTGGTCCCCTACCCTTGTTGAGCTGGTTTCACGGTATAGTCTCCAGGCTTTGGATGTGGATCCGGGGCTATCGAATGCGGATTCACCTTGGGCAAAACACGGAGTCTTGGGTTATCCTCAATCCCATCACCGCGGTACATAAGATAGGGGCTTTCCCCAAGCTATTCGTCCACTGCGCGGGGGATAAGATGGTTCCCTATAAAGGCACGCTTAAGCTCTATGAGAAAGCCAGGTGGCCAAAGGAGATTCTGATTTCAAAGGGTGGTTTCCACGCCTTACCCCTTTTCCCGGGTAGGCTTAGGGAGAAATGGATCGATTGGCTTGTTTCCACCCTCGCTCAGGCGAAAGGGGGATCTACAAGGTCTGAGCGCGAAATGCAAATTGAGGAATAGCTTATGTTGCTTCAGATAATTCTGCTTACAATAGGTGCATACCTCCTCGGCTCAGTGCCAACATCCTACATCGCAGGACGGTTGCTTAAAGGGATCGATGTCAGGGACCATGGCAGCGGAACGGTAAGCGGGTCCAATGTCTGGCATTCGGTAGCTCGCTGGGCGGTAGTGCCGGTAGGGATTTTCGATATTCTCAAGGGATTTATCCCGGTATACGTCACTATGGTAATGGGATTAACCCTCTTCGACAATCCGGTTTTAGCTCAGGGAATCGTAGGCCTGGCTGCTATCGCCGGTCACAACTGGCCTATCTTCCTCGGGTTCTTCGGGGGAAGGGGGATCTCCACCATGATGGGCGTTCTCGTCGTTCTAGCGCCATGGGAGCTCCTAGTGTTTGTTGTTGTCTGGCTTCTGTGCATTGCTCTTTTAAGGAATGTGCCCCTTGGGGCAATCATCGCGGCAATGAGCTTGCCTCTTGCCGGTTGGGGGCTGGAGAGAGACCTGGCGTTGACCTTGTGCCTGCTGGCGATATTCTTTCTTTTCGTCCTCAAGAGGCTTTTCGCCAACCGGGGTACCCCTGCAGGTGACTGGAGGCGGGTGGTGGTATGTCGCCTGCTCTTTGACCGAGATATAGCCGATCGAAAGGCCTGGGTCCACAGAAACCCCTCCGATAGCGAGGAGCCACCTGAATAGAGATGAAGTGCGCTGCTCACCCGGAGGTGGAAACAAATCTGACATGTGGCCGGTGTGGTCGTCCTATCTGTCCTAAATGTATGGTGCAGACACCTGTCGGACCGCGCTGCCCCGAGTGTGCCAGTCTAAAGCGTTTGCCTACCTATAAGGTCTCCCCCCGTCAGTACCTTATCGCATCTGGAGCCGGGCTGGGTATTGCTATTGCCACCGGTTTTGTTTGGGCCTTTATCCCGTTTAGCGGCTACTTTTTCTACTTTGCAGTATTGATCGGCCTGGGGGTAGGCTATGCCATTGGCGAGGTAATCAGCCGCTCCGTCAATCGAAAGCGCGGTCGCAGCTTGCAGGCAATCGGTGGCGCCTGCATGGTGGTAAGCTACGTCATTAGCAATCTATTTCATATGACTCTGTTTATTAGCCTCTCTGGATTGCTGGCCCTTGCCCTTGGCATCGTTATTGCCGTTATCAGGCTGCGCTAGGATGCTCTTTAGATGGCTTCTTCTTTCCTTAGCTCCTCTATCTCCCCCAAAGAATAGCCAAGGGAGGATAATATCTCCTCGGTGTGCTCCCCGAGCTTTGGCAGTAGCATCCTGATCTGGGCTGGCGTCTCCGAGAATTTTATCGGGTGAGCCACCTGCTTCACCTTGCCCTCCGGGCTATCCACCTCCACTATCATACCGCGATGAAGGATCTGGGGGTCGGAGGTTACCTCCTCAATAGTGTAGACAGGCCCACAGGGGACATCGGCCTTGCTTAAAAGCTCCACCCATTCCTGACTTGATTTAGTCGCCAAAACATCCCGGAGCATACCGACCAGCTCATCTCTTCTCTGGTGCCTCTGCTCACGGGGCAGCTCAGCCAGCTCATCCTTCCCTATGGCATGGCACAGGTTGCGCCAAAAGTGGTCCTCATGGGCGATGCTCAGAGTGAGGTATTTTTTATCTTTTGCCTGGAACACACCATAGGCTGGCTCACGGCCTACAGCGAGCAGTGAGCTTCCCGTGCCAAAGTGTAAACCAAGAGCTACGCTCATCCAGGAGACGAGACCATCGGTCATCGAGATGTCGACGTATTGGCCGACGCCAAATGTATCCCTTGCGCGAAGGGCAGCGAGAATGCCAATGGTGGCGAACATCGCCGAGGACAGGTCGGCAATAGCGACACCAGGGCCCGCTGGGAAGTTGCCCGATTCGATGAGATTGGCGAGCAAACCTGCTGTTGCCTGGTAGGAAAGGTCGTGGCCCGGTCGATCCCAATAGGGGCCACCCTGTCCGTAGCCTGAGATAGAGCAATAGATAATCGTGGGGTTTATCCTCTTAATGCTTTCATAGTCGGTGCCTAGGCGCGTAAGCACCCCAGGTCGAAAGCCTTCGAGGAAGACGTCGGACGTCTCCGCCAGCTTATAGCAGATATCCCGTCCCTTTTCAGATTTCAAATTGACCGTTATACTTTTTTTATTGCGCCCAAGTATTGAGAGGAAGGCGGGTATCATTCGAGCGGGGTCTCCAGTGCCGGGCCGTTCCAAGAGGATTACCTCAGCGCCCAGATCGCCGAGGAGCATGGTGCAGTAGGGCCCAGGAAGCTGCTCGGCCATAGATAAGACCCTTACGCCCTCTAATGGTAACATCAAATTACCCCCCTCGCTCTTGTTCAAGGATATATGGTAGCGCATGCGGGATTCGAACCCGCGATCTCCTCCTTGAGAGGGAGGTGTCCTAAACCCCTAGACGAATGCGCCCCTTTCGCGGTGGCATGTGTTAGCTCTATTGCCCGGCAAGCTTATGACCCTATGTTTCTTGATCCGCTCTAACCTCGCTGATGGTTGGCGTCGTTTGAGACGTTTGTGGTCTCCGTATTGCAAAAAACACCATCAGGATCCCTATTATTAGCGCAATTGTCCCGCCAACGATCAATCCAATAGCAATCCCAAATACCGGGGGAATCTTCACTCCGAACAGTACGCTAAGATCGACACCGGCAGACCCGTCGTCGTTCATCAGAACCAGCGAATATCTGCCAGCCTCAAGCTCCCACTCCAGGGTCTGGGTTCCAGCATCATGAACCGAGGCCCTCCAGAATGTTTCGGAGGTTGGGGCTGCTGGCTCGGAATCGCCCTGGTGATTTGTATAAGATACTCTATAGGGGTAGAAGCTGAATCCTGTGATCTCATCATACGCGACATCGTTGAGGTAGGTACTTAAATACGACTCATCGGCTATTCCTATGAATATCTGTTTAGAGGGATCATCGTTTGAGCCTTCTATCTTAAATGTAACCAATGGAACCCAATCCCACATCCATTCCACCCCCAAATCTATATCGGCGGGCACGGTTACAATGGCATGGGAATCTTGTTCAAGATCAATAGTCCTTGTGGTTAAAAACCCTTCGCTATCCATGAGGGCACTGTTCACCCAGAGCAAAGCCCCGCCGGCTATCAGGAGACCAACTGACCACACTATGATGAGGACTCCTAAGATCAGAAGTAAGATCTTGCCTGCGCTCATAATTCTATCTCTCTATTGCTTACCAAAATCCTATGCCCAACCCGCTGGAGGGAACCGATCACCGGTGTTCCCCGGGAGCGCAGCATCCCCGGCGGCTCTGACTTAACACGAAACTGGCTGGCCACTCTGGACAGTTCCCGAACTTTCATTCGAGAAGAAACAGCTAATTCCAGTCTTACAGCAGTTGCTTATATCCCATCCAGGACCCGCAACATAATTCTATTGCTTCGCTCATTATTCGTCAAGCAATATCGACTCCAGGCTTGCCAACTTGACGGCTTGTTACGTTTAGGCTTGTTATAGATATTGACGAATTGAGCAGGGGGGGGTAATGAATAAAAAATTGTTAATCAGAATAATCGTTGTATTTGTGATAGCGGCGGCGATTTTTTTCTTTGTGGGCGCCTTAGCGGTTCCGACCTTAGCGGTCTGGATATACTTGGTATGGATGGTTTGGAAAAAGAAAACTAAAATATTCCATGACCAGATGGAACCAAAGTTAGCCGAAAGACGTTACAAAATGCTGAAAGTATTCCTGCTGGTAGCCTTAATATCGTTGGCGGTGGGTATTGTTGGTGTCATTCTGCACAATGCCCTATACGGTCTGTCCGAAATAGAAGAGCCTGTCTCTTTGTTGATCGCGGTTTTGTCTCTTTGGGTGTTTATTATAGGAACTATTGGCGGCCTGGTTATATTTCTCAAAGGACGACGAAAAACAACATAAAGGAATACCGAAAGAAGTACAATTTGACGTAATGCAATTAGCCAAATTGAACTCAAGGGAAAGAGCGTAATGGGATAACTGCAAGCTAATTTGAGGTAATGATATTACCATTATGGCTGCCCACTTAAGATAAAAGCAAGAACTAACTGCCAGCACTCTACAGGATTATACAATCAAAGGCTGCTTAGCGCAATAACCTTCTCCAAGACCTTTACTTGGGTTCCCTTCGGGGACCTTTACTTGGGTTCCCTTCGGGGACCTTTACTTGGGTTCCCTTCGGGGACCTTTACTTGGGTTCCCTTCGGGTAAATGCGGTTTGGGACAGATTGTTCCTCCGGATCACAAGGCATACGTTTTCCCGCATTTCAAAGGTCACAATTCGATGTTTTATCGTGTCTTAACACACTACACAGAGGCCCACTATCATATAGTCATCTGGCAGACGCACGGGAGTGAGACTTTGATCCTCGGGCACGGAGGCTGGACCAATGATTTACCGTGTGGATAGGAAAGGCAATGCGTTGGTCGAGTTGGAAGAAACAACTTTCCCGGGTGAGAAAGTAACCGAGTTCGCCCATATAGAGGAGTGGGTTCGGAAAAACCCAGCCATACTTTGTGATGCGGACGAACAGATCAAGATTGTAAGCAAACAGCAGACCTACCGGACCGGGAAGAGATCCGATCTTTTCGGTGTCGATGACCTTGGACAACTGGTTGTCATAGAGCTCAAGAGGGATATTGCGGAACCCATGACCGAGTTCCAAGCTATCCGCTACGCGTCTTCATACCTGTATTCAACCTACGAAGATGTTTGCCAGATATACGCTCGGTATTTAGAAGAGCACAGATCGGAATTCGGGATAAGTGAAGGCCAAGATTTCCGGGACATAGCGCAGCGTGAGTTAGAAACTCTCTGCGCCAACAAGGTCAGTATACCGGACGGCTTCAACAAGAACCAGAGAAGAATACTGGTTTCAAGAGAATTCTCGCGCGATGTGCTGTCGGCTGCATCGTGGCTTATCTTGAACGGGATAAAGATCAAGTGCATAGCGTTGACACCTTACAAGCATGGCGAGGACCTGTTCATCGTTCCCAGAACAATACTTCCCACTCCTGAGATTTCAGATAACATCGTTAGAGTTAGAGAAGCAAGAGAGCAGGTGAGGCGAGAAGGACAAAAGGCCGCATACAGGGTGTGGGAAGGGACAATAGAAGACCACTACAATAGGCTCAATCCCCCGCTGGGTGAACGTTTGAGGCAGCTCGTCTCTGAGCTTAGAATCGAGCCGAGTGCTCTTTCGGGGTCAGGATTCCATTTGGTGCACGGTGACAAGAAGATAGCGGTGAGCACCTGGATCAGGAGCAAGATAGAGTTCAGATTCCCGAAAGACAAGAAGGAGGGGTTGGAAAGCCTCTTACGGAGCCTGAATATCTCCTCCCTCGAAGTAAAACCAAAGGCGGACATCGAGTCCTATGGTTCGGCAAACCCGACGCCATCGATTGATTGGAGGGAAGACCTCGGTGATTTCGGGGACGTCATCGCGGTATGCAGAACTTGGCTAGAGACCGAATAGATCACCGCAAGCCGCTCGACATTGATTCGTTCGCCACATTCCACATTATGGCTTTGTGTTAAATCACATTACGCTATTCTGTGCAGTGAAGATATCACAACCGTTATTCCGGAGGCTAAAATATCCCACTCTTGCTGACGACATACACCAGGCGGCTGGAGACATCACTAGCTACTTAGATTGCAGAGCGAAAAACAGGTTGAGGCTGCCTCGCACCCTGTGGCCAACCTTTAGCTCCTGCTTGAGTAGCTCCAGATGGGCTAACGTCTCGCCTATTGCCGCTGGCTGTTGGCTCAACGGCAGGTCCTCACCCAGGACAACCCCTTCGAGACCAACCCAGGGCATTTTCAGAGCTATCTCATAGGCCGTCTTCTGTCCCTCCCCTAAACTCATCAACACTTCACCCAGCCTTTGATCATGGTGAGTATACAGTTCAGCTAGCCTTTCCCCAAAGCGATGGAAGGCATCTCCATGGGCGGGCAGGACAAGATCGACATCGAATTGTGCCACCTTGTCCAGGGATTCCATATACGCGCCCAAAGGGTTGGCCATGGAGGAAGTATACGGATTAAGACTCACATTGGGCGTAATGTCAGGAAGGATATGGTCCCCAGAGAGCAAGGTTCTGCTACCCGGATGGTACAAGCAAATGTGACCGGGGGAATGTCCTGGTGTCCATATGGTTTCGAGGCACTGACGTCCTACAGAAAGTGTCTCCCCATCCTCTAATGTCCTGTCCGGCGAAACCCACCAGGTAAAATCTCCAGCACCAAAGGGAGGACCCTGAAGCAGGTCTATCTTATTTTGGGGCATACCGTTGGCAATAAGCCAGCTCAACATTTGATCTCTGAACAGGCCGGGGGTGAACTGATGCAGTTGCTTCGGTAGTTCCCTCTGGTGCATCACTACTTCAGCTCCAGATAGTCGCCGGATCTCGCCAGCGAGCCCGAAGTGGTCTGGGTGACTATGAGTGACGACTACTGTGGCGATACTCTGGATATCCAAGCCAATTTCAGTTAGCCGCTTGGTCAGAGCAGAAAGGGCCTCCCGGCTGGGCCACCCCGGATCTACCAAAGCGTATCGTCCATCCCCGTCAATAAGGTAGCTATTGACATACTCCAATGGATTGTCCGGGATAGGCACTTTCAGTATGTAGATACCGGGCACTACTTCCATTGTCTAGCGTCAAGTCCTCTATAGAAACATCCGGGCTGAGATACCCCACATCAACTACTGTGGCCATGTTAGTCCCTCTGCTCGATGGCTGTCAAGGCCTCTGACAAGCCCAAAACAGCTCTCGCAGTAATGAAGGGAGGAACCGACAAAGGTGTTTTCCGTCTGAGGACATCTAACAGTTCGTCATTTTGTGTAGTGGTGAGTCTGACCAAGTGCTCTTCCCTCATAGTCCTTGGCCAGATCGTCTGTGACCAAACAAAGGGCAAAGCATGAACTGCACTGGGAAGCGGTGAAACAGGCAAACACCGGGAGGTCAGATTTCAGCACCTCCTCTGCGAAATCTTGATGTTACCTATTCATCCCTTCGTGACATAAGCCACACTATGTCATTCGGGTTGGTGCCGAGCTCGGCCAGCAACTGCCGCTGCCAAATATCGAGGTTATCGAGTTCTCCCTTGATTCCAAGGAACGGTAAGCGTAAAATTGGGAGGATGTAGTAAAGTTCGACTCTTGCTTGGGAGTCGGCAGCCAACTGGCTAGTAGGAAACCATCATGGCGAGAAAGCTGCAGCAGATAGCGAATTGGTATTGAAAGAGCAGCGAAAGAGGAAGGAGAAATGAACTACGAAGGGAAGGCACTTACCATAGCAGGCTCTGATTCAGGAGGAGGCGCCGGAATACAAGCGGACCTAAAGACCTTTGCCGCATTTAATGTTTATGGAATGTCAGCCATTACTTCAGTGACTGCCCAGAATACAGTAGGAGTTATGGCTATTTACGATATTACACCAGAGATGGTGGGAAGGCAAATAGAGGCAGTATTGGAAGATATAGGTGTGGATGCTGCTAAGACAGGCATGCTGTCTAATAGTAACATAATAGAAACAGTAGCCGACAAGATAAAGAAATATCATTTCGAGAAATTGGTGACTGACCCGGTAATGGTAGCTAAGAGTGGCAGCCCCCTTTTACAAGAGGAGGCTAGAACTACACTTATAGGAAAACTTTTGCCTTTGGTTTACGTTGTTACACCAAATATATTCGAAGCAGAGATAATCAGTGGGATCAGTATAAGAAGTATCAAAGACGCAGAAAAAGCTGCCTCTTTGATTTATGAGAAGGGGCCAAGGAATGTACTCGTGAAGGGTGGCAATCTTCTCGCAGAAAAAGCTATAGACATCTTGTTTGATGGTAGTGAGTACTTTTGCTATGAGTCTGAGAGGATAGACACTAAGAATACTCACGGTACAGGGTGTACACTCTCAGCGGCAATAACCGCAGGGCTAGCTAAAGGTTTGGATGTTCGAGGAGCAATTGAGATTGCCAAAGACTACATCAGTAGAGCGATCAGAGACGCGCCGTCCAATATAGGAAAAGGATACGGACCCGTATATCATAATGTAAAGCCTATTTCATACACGAGAGGAAATGCTTTCAAGACAACCACCTAGGCATAGCAGCCAGCCAAGGCTGCAAACCATGAGTATTCGAAGTTGGTAGAAGGAGATTTGCATGAAAAAAACAAGCATTTCAGAAAGATTGAGAAAAGATGCTGACTCTATATGGAAAGAAATATTCGATCATCCATTTGTTATAGAGCTTTACAAAGGCACTTTGCCCATGGAAAAATTCAAGTTCTATGTACTTCAGGACTATAATTACCTTGTTGCCAACATGAAAAATCTCGGTATACTATCCTCAAAAGCCGAGTCTGTTGAGGGGATGAGAGAAATGCTTGAGATAGCGCATCTTGAAGCAACGAGTGAATTTGAAAGCTACGAAAAGCTCCTAAGCAATTTAGGTTACACTATAGAGGATGCCATAAGGATTAAGCCAACGCAAACAAATGTGTCCTATGCAAGTTTCCTGTTAGCAACGAGTTCATTAAGAACATTTTGGGAAGGTTTGGCTGCTACTTTGCCATGTTTTTGGACCTATGAGGAAATAGCCGAATTCCATAGGGATGAGCTTGACGAGAGCAAAAACAGTCTTTATTTTGAGTGGGCTTGTGTATATCTTACAGAACCTTATCATGATCTGGTTAATAGAATGAAAGGGCTTTTGGACAATGCCAATAATATAGAATATGAGAAACTCAAGGAAGCATTCATCACAGCAAGTAAATACGAATATATGTATTGGAGTATGGCCTATGATATGGAGGAGTGGCCTATTCCGCTGAAGCAGGAGTAAAATCAGATGCATTAATCTAGTCCTTTGCACCGAGGATGATCGCTGCGCATAATTAGGGCTGGGCGAAACTTAGGACAGGGGGTGATGGCACTTTGGAGGCTATGTCTCTGCTAGAGGACGTGAGGGATTGGTTAGCACCCTTAAACCAGAAGATTCTAGGCCATCCGTACATCACTGAGGCTGAGAAAGGCACGCTGCACCTAGACAAAGTCAAGGCCTTTGTGACCAATCAATACTATATCGTCAGTTACGACATCAAGAGCCTAGCCTTGATGCTCTCCAGATCGGTGACGAGAAAGGAGGCAGACTTTTTCAAGAACGTCCTAAACGGGGATGTAGAGGGCTTAAGGCTCCTCGTAAAGCTAAGTGAGTGCCTAGGGTTCTCTGTCGAGGAGCTGGAGAACTACACCGCGATACCGGATGCTGTGGCGTACACCCACTACCTGGCAGCGCTGGCTTGCTTTGCTTCTCCTGGAGAGCAAGCTATGGCGCTGATCGTGAACCTACCGGTATGGGGATCGAATTGCGGCAAGCTGTCAAAGGCTCTGAGGGAGAGGTATGGAACCAACGAAACAGGCTTCCTGGATATCTTTGCGTCGCCTATGGAGGAGGCCGAGAAGGAAGCTCTGCAGGTGATGGAGGGGTATCTCCCGGCGAGAAGAGAGCACATGAAGAAGGCAGCGAAGCTCATACAGGCATATGAGCTGATGTTCTGGAACGGCATCTACGAGAAGTAGAGGTTTGTAAGTTGGAGGGCAGGAGGTGGCCCCACGGCATAAGCCGTTTCAATGCGCCGTCTCATTGAACAAGATGGACATTTGTGCAATGCGAAGCGTGTGTCAACTGTGCCTGTAAGGGTAGTACATAGATAACCTGTTCTCTTGCTTTGCCGATCCAGCTAGTACCTCCTGCTGATATATTTCTTGACATTATTGCTTAAAGATAGTAAAATAATTATACAAGGTAGCGCTGGCAAAATGAACCAAACGCAGTCCCTCCAGACTCGCCAGGAGCTTGGCCAGCTCCTTCGAATGAAGCAAGCAGCCCTCCTCGAGATGCCCGAGGAGGAGTTCCAACGTCTCATCGCTGAAGTGGAGAAGAGCCCTCTATTTCAGCGTCTTTGCCGCCAAGATGGGATAGTCCACTACCAGAGATTCCCTAATACCGATCTCTCCCCTTATTTCTATGAACTCAAAGAAGAGTTGGTAGCTGACGAAGGGTCGCTGGATTTGGAAGAACTATTGCAGGAACGGGAAGAGGTCGTTGAGGCCATTAAAGCGTTGGGCCTTGAAAAGTTCAAGCGGTATTTCCTGTACCCGGAACCGGGGGACACCGCCGAGGATATTGCTCAGGAGTGCGACCTGGAGCTTTGGGAGGTTGAGCGGATAAACGAATTTGTCGATAGATTCTCCATTATGAGCGAATTTTTTCACCCCTCGGGGCTCGCATCCTCGAAAGGCGTCCACTACTCCAAGATCGCCACGGTAGAAAGGGGACCAGAGGGATTTGTCATTGGCTACCTAGCCCCCTCTCTGGCCCGGGGGAAATATTCGATCGATTATGAAAGGTTTGAAAGGCTGGCTGGGGATGGATTTTTCAGTGGCACTGAGGTTAGGAAAATGCGGCAGCTACTGAGAAGGCTGGAGCTGATCAATAGCCGCAAGGACACCGTCTACCATATACTAATACATATTGTGGAAAAGCAGGCCCTCTATCTGGAATCGGGCGATTCGAAGGCGCTTCTCCCCTTGGCCCAAAAGGAGCTTGCTAATAGTATTGCAGTGGTCCCTAGTACCGTAAGTCGCGCCATAAGAGGCAAAAGCGTGGATACACCCTGGAGGGAGGAGAAGCCGCTCAAGGACTTTTTCCCCAGGCCTAGGCGGTTTAGAAAGGAACTGGTACGGCAAATCCTGGAGACCGAGGGGGAGCCACTCTCAGACGAGGCGATTAGAGCCAAGCTGGAGGGAAAATTCGGCGTCTCTCTCTCTCGGCGTACAGTATCCAGCCTGAGAAAGGAACTGAAGATTCCCTCAGCGCAGCATAGAAGATAGCAAGGAGTCTAGATATGGCTGTAGTGTTCACCGATCGGGAAAAATGCAGAAGGTGCTATGCCTGCATCCGTAGGTGCCCGGTGAGGGCCATCAGGGTCAAGGAGGGCAAGGCCGAGGTTATCAAGGAGCGCTGTATCGCCTGTGGCACCTGCGTCATGGCGTGCACCCAAAAGGCAAAACAGGTCCGGGATGACACCGGCACGGTCTGGAGCCTGTTGGGGAAGTATCCTTCAGTTATTACCATATTGGATCCGACTTTCCCTGCCGCCTTCCCTGAAGTAGTCCCGGGCAAACTGGTGGCTGCCCTCAAGAGGCTGGGCTTTAGCGAGGTCATGGAGGCCGCCTTTGGCGCTGACCTTATCTCCGGGGAATACAGCCGCTTTGTGAGGGAGAACAGGGAACGGCCCATCATTTCCACCCATTGTCCGGTCATAGTTGGCTATGTGGAGAAATACTATCAGCTCCTGGGCAGTTTGGCCCCCATCGTCTCACCCATGATAGCCATGGGAAGGGTAATTAAGGGGAAATATGATCCCGGCGCTAAGGTGGTCTTCATTGGACCGTGCGTTGCCAAGAAGGCTGAGGCTGAGGATGAAAAGGTTGCCGGCGTCATTGACGCTGCTTTGACCTTCGCTGAGTTGAAGCACATGCTTGGTGCCAAGGGGATTGTCCCCCAGCAAGAGGAGGAAAGCCCCTTCTCCGGTCCCACGCCCAATCTAGGCCGGATGTTCCCCATCACAGGGGGCCTCCCCTACATCACCGGCCTTTCTGAAGAGGTGTGGAGGAACGACATCTTCGTGGTGGAGGGCAGAGGCCACATTTCTGAGACTGTTCGCGGCGTAGCATTGGGTGGCATCAAGCCCAACTTTGTCGATATTCGCCTGTGTCATGGCTGCCTTTCCGGCCCGGTGATGGACAACGATTTGAGCGTCTATCGACGGCGGGAGATCATCATCGACTACGCCCTGGCTGCAGCCGACCCGGCAAAGACGGAGAGAGATCTGGAGCAATACTGCGGTATCGACCTTAGCCGGCAATTCACCAGCCTGTATACCACGCTACCTATCCCTAGCGAGGCGGAAATCCGGGATATCCTGGGGCAGATGAATAAGGCCAAGCCAGAGGACGAGCTCAACTGTGGCGCTTGCGGCTACCCCTCTTGCCGCGATATGGCCATATCCATCTATCAGGGGCTGGCGGAGAGTGAGATGTGCTGGCCCCACCTGGTGGAGCGCTTGGAGACTACCCAGGCGGAACTCATCCAGGCAGAGAAGCTCACCTCTTTGGGGCAAATGGCCGCGGCCATCGCTCATGAGATCAATAATCCCCTGGCCGGGGTTCTGGTCTACACCAAATTGCTGAACCGGAAGCTGACGGGTGGAACCTTCTCCCCGGAGGAGGCCACCGGCTACCTCGATAAGATGGAGAGCGAGATCAGCCGCAGCTCAAAGATAATCCGCAGCCTCCTCGATTTCTCCCGTCAATCGGAGCCCACCCTGAGACTGGTGAACATCAACCAGGTCCTGGAGCAGGCGTTTGCCATCGTCGGCCATCAGGCGGAGTTGCAGAACATTGAGGTACTAAAAGATCTCAAACCCTCCCTGCCTCAGGTGATGGCCGATTTCGACCAGATGCAACAGGTGTTCACCAATTTCATCCTCAATGCCATCCAGGCGATGCCAGATGGGGGAAAGCTTGTCATCCGCACCTCTGTTGAGGGGGATAACTTCATCAGGGTCGATGTCCAGGATACGGGGTACGGCATCTCCAAGGAGAATCTGACCAAGCTTTTCACCCCCTTCTTCACCACCAAGGAGAAGGGGAAGGGTGTAGGCCTGGGATTGGCTGTGGCCCACGGAATTATAGAGCGCCATAGAGGAAGGATCGAGGTCGAGAGCGAGGTGGGACAGGGGACCATCTTTAGCGTCTATCTAGGAGTCCATCATGAGTAGGAAGACCAGGGTCCTTATCGCTGATGATGAGGCTGTGGTTCGGGATTCGATGCGCGAATGGCTCATCGATGCTGGCTATGAGGTGTTTACCGCTGAAAACGGCCCTCAAGCCCTGGAGATCATCGACAGGGAGAGGTTAGAGATTGTCCTGGCCGATCTTGTGATGCCGGGGATGGATGGCATCGAGTTAATGAAAAGGGCTAAGGAACTAAGTCCTAACATCTCGGTGATAATTGTAACTGCCTATGGAAGCATACCAACTGCTATTGCCGCCATGAAGGAGGGGGCCTACGATTACATCGAGAAGCCCTTCTGCCCGGAGAGGGTGGAACTCCTGATCCAGAAGCTGGTTGAGCATCATAATCTGGTTCAGGAGAACATCTCCCTGCGTCAGAGGTTAGAGGACCGCTACCGCTTCGAGAATATCGTCGCCAAGAGCCACAAGATGCAGAATGTGATCGAGCTAATCAAGACGGTGGCCAAGAGCAATGCCTCGGTGATGGTCGTCGGTGAAACCGGTACTGGAAAGGAGCTGGTTGCCAGGGCGCTTCATTCTCAGAGCCACCGCTGCGCTAAGCCCTTCGTCGCTGTGAGCTGCGCTGCCCTGCCTGAGAGCCTGCTGGAGAGCGAGCTCTTCGGCCACGAAAGAGGCTCTTTCACTGGTGCCATCGCCCAAAGGAAGGGCAGGTTCGAACTAGCCAACAGGGGGACCCTCTTTCTGGACGAGATCGGCGAGATAAGCGCTAACATTCAGGTTCACCTGCTTAGGGTTCTGGAGGAGAAAGAGTTCGTCAGGGTGGGAGGCGCTGAGCCCATCAGGGTGGATGTACGCTTGGTCACCGCCACCAACAAGGACCTGAAACGGGCGGTGGAGCGAGGTGTGTTCCGCGAGGACCTCTACTACCGAATCAATGTGGTTACAATAGAGCTACCACCGCTCAGGGAGAGAAAGGAGGATATCCCCCTGCTGGCAAACCATTTCCTGAGTAAGTTCGCCCAAGAGAATCAGAAAGACATCGCGGATTTCTCGCCCGAGGCCATTGAGCTTCTCATGAATTATGAGTGGCCTGGCAATGTACGAGAACTGGAAAACGCCATAGAAAGGGCGGTCATTCTGGCTAGGGATAACTCGATCACCGCTGCTGAACTGTCGCCGGAGGGCCTGGCTCATCCCACCTCCCTGAGCAAGGATCTCAGGGAGGTGGAGAGAGACCACATACTCAATGTCCTTACTCAGACGGGGGGTAATTACACTAAAGCGGCAAGCATATTGGGTATCACCCGAATGACCCTCTACAACAAGGCTAAGGCATATGGAATAGATGTAAAGAAAATAGACAAAAAGCGGCCAGCCCTTTACACAAGCGATGGTTAGGGATTGTCGAGGGCGACAGTTCTCCCTCTTTTTACAGCTTGGGCTACCCTGAAAAATCGGGGTAGCCCTTTGGCATAAAAATTGCAATTATATAGGTTGGAGGATATAGGTTGGGTGGCGGAAAACGGTAGAGAGCGAAAGGGGGGTGATTAAAATGGCGAAGGCAAAGGTTCTGATAGTAGAGGACGAGAAGATCATGCAGGAGTCGCTCAGGGACTGGCTGACGGAGGACGGCTTTGAGGTGGCCACTGCGGGCGATGGTGAGCAGGCTCTGGAGATCATCGGCCGCGAGGAGTTCGGTGTTGTCGTCCTCGATCTCAAGCTCCCGGGCAGGGACGGGGTTGAGGTGTTGAAGGAGGCCAGGACCAAGAGGCCGGATCTCAAGGCCATCATCATTACC
>Ga0209979_1000607_pt1 | contig 46353 bp, 26 predicted proteins | sample AnhtaG_FD_183114 | JGI IMG/M metagenome (GOLD analysis project Ga0209979, IMG submission 183114) | Deep subsurface microbial communities from Anholt, Denmark to uncover new lineages of life (NeLLi) - Anholt_01485 metaG (SPAdes) (version 2) | ecosystem: Environmental > Aquatic > Marine > Oceanic... | reverse complement strand
GCACCGCCCCAGGCGTCGCCGCCAACATCACCGTCCCTTGATCCAAGGCGCCACGCACCCTTGTCTCCATCACCCCCAAACCCGCCCCTTTTCTTAGCCACCCCCGCGCGAAAGACCGGTTACATCAGCCCCTTTCCCCCTCCTTGAAGCCCACAATCATGCACCCCTTTCCCAAACAACCCCATCTTGCGGAATCGCTGATGTTGACGCGCGGAGGTTGAATTGTTATTGTAATCGTGTTTTAGTTGCCAAATACTTTGTCCAATTCTTTTCTGCTTTCCTTCCTGCCTCACTGGACAATCAGCACAACTCCTGACCCGCCACAAGGAGGTCACTTCGATGAACAGGATCTACCGATTTGTATTTATGCTCACACTGTTTTCTCTCCCCTCCATGGCATTGGCTGCTAAGCCCGCTCAGCTTCAGGACCGCATCCCCGCCAATGGCACGACGGCCAACGGCTATGTCACGTGGTACACCGATGACAACCCGGGCCCGCCGCCCGATGTGGATTACTTCCCTGCTGCAAGGGCTCAAGATGTCCATGATGCCCACGAGGCAGCTCATGCCCGGTACATTCTCTACGGCTTCGATGCGCCAGAGTATTCCGCCTTCCCCCAAGAAACTCATATCTATGACAGCCTGAATGGGGGCTCAGCCCCTCACGACCGCATTACCCTCGATGCCCCAAGCAAACGAAACTTGCCAGAGCCGAGAAACCGCAGCACGATTCTCCATGAACTTTTCCACCACGTCGAGTACAACTACATCGTCTACAATCAATGGACGAGCTGGGGCGGGTGGACTATTGACGGGACCGCAAGGATGATGGAGGACAAGACCTTCCTCGATCTCGACACGGACACGCCGAATACCCTGTACTTTGGTGAAGTCAACGGCTACCTCAACAACCCCACCCGCACTCTGACGGATCTTAGCTACGCAGCGTGCCTGTTTTGGAACTATCTGACCGAACAATACGGCGCCAATCCGGCTGATTTTCATGTCGGGACAGAAGTCATCCGCACTTTCTGGGAACGGTGCGACGGGCACTCCCCTGATAGCCTCAAATATCTCGACGAGACGATCGCCCATTACGAGCCGGGGAAGCAACTCAGGGACATCTTCATAGGTTTTCTCGTTGCCAACTACACGAAGGATCTCGATGTTTCCGCCCTTCCCAACGGGGACCGATATTCGTACATAGACGATGATGACACCAACGCACTCGGAAACCCGATCCCCTATGCCGCTGTCACCAGAACCAGCTACGCTTTGCCCCCGAACGTTGTTGATGAGCCGGACAATGTCCCCCGATGGGCGGGGAAATGGTACGACGCGACGGTATCGGCAAACTCGCAGATTGTCGGATTTCGAGCGGTATCCACCAACGGCAAGCCTCTGACCGCGGCAGCCGTCTGCGTGAAGAATGGCGATCAGGTGAGCCAGATATTCAAGTCGAGGGGACAGGAATTGGCCATAGCCTTCCTTAACCGCACGGATGATCTCATCACCTCGATCGCCGGAGTTGTAGGCGGTCTCGACGATGCGGTGGATTTCGAATATACGATTGCCGAGGGCGTGGCGAAGTTGGCCATTCACTCTCCGACTACGCAGTATCCGGCTTATGTCGGGCCCAAGGACCAACCCGAACGTTTCGTGGCCAAAGTGTCGGTGATGGGAATACCGGAGTTAGGGGAACCGAGCGTCCGCGGGTTGCACTACACCGACTTCACGGCCCAGGTTGGAGCGGAAGACGCCCGTATCCTGAACGGCACCTATGTCCAAGGAGACTACTGGCTGCTCATCCAGGCGCCCGAGCAGACCGCCGCTCCTGAGGAATACAACCTCAGAGTAGACCTCGGAGCCGTCAGCGCGGCACGGGATGACGCTGTCGTCTATCGGAAGATCGTCCGCGATCAGATCATGCTCATTGACGGTTCCGGAAGTATGCTCAGTAGCGGGAAGATTGATGCTGCCAAGAACGCCGCCTCTCTGCTGGTTGATGCGAAAGCGGATGGCGATATGCTCGGTGTGGTCAGATTTCACGGCAATAGCGCAGAGCCTGATGTTGACGCTACCGTTGAGTTTGATCTCTCCAACGTGGACGACGTTGCCCGTGACACTGCAAAGGACAGGATAGAAGACATCAACATCCCTGACGAGTGGGTTATGACCTCCATTGGCGACGGATTGGACGTTTCCCAGGATCAGCTCGATGCACGCGGCAGACCGGATGACAGGCACATTATCGTTCTGCTAAGCGACGGAATGGAGAATGAGGACCTTCGCTGGGCAGACGTTAGAGGGGATATTCTGGCCAAGGGCACGGTCATTCACACGGTCGCGCTCGGTCCCGGCGATCACCATGCCCTCATGGAGTCTATTGCCGACGATACCGGCGGCGAATATTACTACGTGACCACAACAGTTGAGGGCGCTCTCGCCCCCGCCGATGAGCCGTTGCCAAACAGGTTGGCCGACGTCTACAAGCAAATCGAGGAGGAAATCGTGGGCCACCAGAGGCTCTGGTATGCCAAATCACAGGTCGCCGCAGGCGGGAAAAAGGAACATCTCTACAACCTCACGGAGGATGGCGTAAGGGATGCCGTGATCGCAGTCAACTGGGACAAGAGGGGCGATCAACTGGAGGTCGTCCTTGGAGACCCCGACGGGAACAAGATTGGACCGGCCTCACCCGGCATCCAATACTTCGAAGCTCCGACGCATGTGGTATATCGCCTGCCGAATATGAAGAAGGGCAAATGGACCATTGCTATTGAATCCAAAGCCGGCGGTCCGACCGACTACGTCGCTTCCATATCCGGGTGGATTCTGCACGGTGTGGACGTGGATGTGTATGTTCGCCAGCTTTACACTGGCCGCTGGCTTGGCTTGCCCGTGCAGATCATCGCCAATCTCACCGATTTCAAAGGTCGCATACGCGGAGCGACGGTCGTGGCCACGGTCGTGCATCCCAAAGGGACCGTCTATACCGTGAAGCTCAGGGATGACGGCAACCATGGCGACGGAATTGCCGACGACGGCATCTACGCGAACGAATTCACTCGGACGACAGAACCAGGGAGTTACGTCGTTGAAGTGAGAGCCACAGGAAAATCGAACTTCGCTGAATCCTTCGAGCGAATCAATCACGTGCCTTCTCCGTCCGTTACGATGAGAAGGACTACGATATTGACAGAGACGGGATGCCCGATCCGTGGGAAAGACTTCACGGATTGAAGGTTGGTGAAGACGACTCAAAGGAAGATAAGGATGGCGACGGAGTTCTGAATATCGAGGAATTCCGCGCGGGAACCAATCCCAACAACCCCGATACAGATGGCGGTGGTGAATCCGACTTCTCGGAGTTGAGGCGAGGCTCCGATCCCTGCGACGAGGATGACGACTCCATTCCCAGGCCGAGAGACGTCGGCGTTGTCCATGAGATGAGCTGCCCTGACGATGAAGATGGGTTCTTTGAGCCGAGGGCGAACCTGATCCACTTCCCCGTCAATCCGGCGTACAAATCGCTTCTGCTCCACAGGCACAAGGGGCCTGCTTCTCCGGACAAGTTCACGCTGATCGAGGAGATAGACCCCTCGACATATCCGGGTCTCTATCCCGACAGAGGGCTTGTGAACGGTGTCGAATATTTCTACTTCCTCGTCGCCCAGGGGTTGAACGGCGCTCAGAGCGCTCGTTCGCCGATCTTCTCCGGCACTGCCAAGGACGATCCTATCCCGCCCAGAGGGTGGGTACTGATTAACGACGGAACCTGGCGAACCGTCTCTCTCGATGTAACGCTCACCTTTGATCCCTCCCCCGATTCAACCGACATCATCGTTTCCAACAATGCTTCTTTCAAGGGGGCGGCCTGGCAGCGGAAGCCCGACTCCATGCCCTGGAGACTCGAGCCAGTTCCCGGCACACCTTACGCAACGGTGTACGCCAAGTTCCGCGATCCCTCGGACAATGAGTCCATTCTCGAGCATGACACGATAATGGTGGATCTCGATGAAGACGCTGACGATGATCGCATCATCGATTTCCTCGATCTCGACAGCGACAATGACTTGGTGCCGGACATCCTGGAAATCCTCATCGGGCTTGATCCGTTCCGATTCGATTCCGACGGAGATGGTATCCCCGACCCGGATGAGGATCGGGATGGCGATGGGCAAAGCAATCACACCGAATCGGTTGGAGGCTCAGATCCAACCGACCCGCATTCCACCTTCCGCGGTCGGGTCGCTGAGATGGAATTCGATACAATTGTCATCGAGTGGCCTTACGTACCCGGCCGAAGGTACAGGCTGCTTTCCACGCATCATCCTGAAGGGGGCAAGTGGATGGCGGTCCCAGGGGAGTACAATGTTGACGGGGACACGGCCTGGCAGGAGGATTTCATCGCAGGAATCGGGCAGAGGTTCTACAAGGTGGAGACCGTTGGCATTCCGCCCGATTTCAACGCCATCACAAAGGACCATATTGCCGGTGCCACGCTCTCATCGGACCGGATTGATGGCAGCGACGGTAATAATCAGCTCACTCCCGGCAGCATCATTCTCTGTCAGACGAGCTTGTGGCGGTACTGCAAATTCCTGATTGAGGATTTCGGCGGAACTGCCTCGCATATCCTGACGATTCGGTGGGTGACCTACAACTCGGACGGAACCATTCACTCGCAGGGGAACGGGCTGACCGTCAGGGGGACGTGGCACTGTGACCTCGATGAAGGGCTTGAGACGCAGACAGACAGCGATTTCTTGTGGGTCCAGGAGACATCCACGACTCGCTACCTGCTTCCAGAGCACGGCGCCACTTTCTACAAGGCCTGGTGAAGCCCCAGCCTCGTCTATGATGGGCGCGATGAAATGCGCTGAGTTCTCGCTGTCGAAGGTGCGCTATCTCCTCAAGGCTCCCTTGTCGCGTCGCGAACAAGTTCTTCCTCTTCGCATGCAGGGGGATCCCTGTCGTTAGCAAGAGCGTAACCTGCATCTTGTCCTGTTCTCGGACTGCGCAATGGTGCTTGCCGCCTCCACTCGCTTGTGTTATGGTCAGCGAAAATTTGGGTGCACCTAACGGACCGGTCGAATCATCGGTAGGTGGCTAAGGAGGCGAGAATCATGAGCGTCCGAAAATCCCTGAGCGTATTTGTTCCTCTTTGTCTCAGTATTGTAGTCGGCTTTGTTGGCGTCAGGGAAGCCAGTGCGGCAGGCATAGACGTGCCATCCCGTAGCCGCGCCCGTCTGGCCAAACATCTCGTTGAGAAAGGCGGGGTGCGGCGAGGGTTGTGCGCTGTGCTGAGCTGCGGCGATGGAGAGACGGCACTGGAAATCGCCCGCTCAAGCGAACTTCTCATACATGTGCAGGATTCCGATGCTTCAGCCGTGGATGCCGCTCGAAAGCTCCTCGATTCGGAAGGACTTTACGGAAAACGCGTTGTTGTCGAGAAAGGCTCCTTCAACCATTTGCCCTATGCCGATAGTTTGATTGATGTGGTCATTTGCCCCTCACTTTCAGATGAGTTGCTTGATGCAATTTCCCCATCGGAGATCTTGCGAGTATTGCGGCCCGAGGGGAAGGCCATTCTCGGCCGTCCGAGCTTGGCACGGAGGTCAACTCGCAGGCTGAGCCGCTCGAAATTGCGGAGATGGCTTCGCGGCGTCAAAGGGCCTGACGAGGCTTCCGTAACGCGCGACGACTTCGGCGTGTGGGTGGAAATCGTCAAGCCTGTGCCGGAAGGGATGGATGAATGGTCTCACTGGCAGCACGGCCCGGACAACAATCCTGTTTCCAGCGACACGGTCATTAAGGGGCCGTACCTCACCCAGTTTCTCGCACTGCCGTGGTTCTCGCCCATGCCTTCTATCTCGGTGGTTTCAGGAGGAAGAATCTTCCGGGCAGCCGGGCACATGGCAATTCACGACCGGGAAGAACGCTACCTGAACACCCTTTACGCCACGAACGCCTACAATGGAACGTTGCTATGGACTCGCCCCATACCGACCGGTTTTCTGGTTCATCGTTCGATGTTCGTCGCCACTCCGGAAACGCTGTACCTGATGGACAACAGGAAATGCCTTATGCTTGATCCGCAGACAGGTCAACAGAAGGATGAGATCGTTCTGCCGCCAGAGGTCCCCGGGGAGGGCTACTGGAGGTGGATCGCCCTGGATAACGGCGTTCTCTATGCCTTGTTGGGGGGCAAGGAGTACGAGGCGGAAATCATCAAGCGACACAGACCCACGGGCGCGTGGGGTTGGAATCAACTTTCTCGGGGCTATTACGAGAGGAAGTATCCGTGGGGTTTCGGCAACACCATCATTGCCATGGACCCTCAGACCAAGCGAGTCCTTTGGAGCCACGAGGAGGAAAAGCCCATTGACTCCCGCGCTCTGTGCATGAGCAATGGCAGGTTATTCATCCACAGCGAAGGCGCCTTCATTGCTTGCCTCGATCAGAAATCGGGAAAGCCCTTGTGGAGCACCGACAACCTCAGGCTTCTCAGGGCCATCGCAGAACCGAACGATAGAGGTCTCGGCTTCAAAACGACTCCCTACGCCATTTGCACGGACCAAGCATTGTATTTCGCCGGTCGCGGTAGAAAGAATGTTGTGGCGGTTTCGGCAAAAGATGGGAGGTTCCTTTGGTCCACACCGGGAGCTTATAACGCCACCAACCTCCTTTTCCGCGGTGGACATTTATACGCGCACATTCCTTCGTGCAAGATGATTGAGCCGTTGACCGGGCGGGTTGTAAAGGACCTGGGCATTGGCAAACGTTCCTGTGCGCGATTCACCGGCTGCCCCGATTCGCTGTTTCACCGAGGGAGTATCAAAGGGCGAGAAGGGACCATCCGATACGTTCTTGCCGCCGATAAGCCGACCACCATCCATGCTTTTCGCCCTCCCTGCAACGACGGAATCATTCCCGCCCAGGGGCATCTGTATGTGACGCAATGGGATTGTGACTGCAACCTTCAGCTCATCGGCATGATTTCGCTGAGTCCGGCAGGAGACTTCGAGTTCAATCGCGAAGCAAAGGAAGCCGACCGGCTGGAAATCGCAGCGGACGACCTCTGGGCCATAGCGCCGTTTGAGGAATCGGCGAATGATTGGCTAACGTATCGAGCGGATAACAGCCGCAGTTCCTCCACCCGCGCGAAGGTACCGGACAAGGTAGTCAAGCGATGGGAATTCCAGCCGAAAGCCCCCTTCTTGCCGAGCCCGCCCACCGCCGCTGGCGGACTAATTTTCCTCGGGGGGAACGACTGCAAAGTCCGGGCCATAGACGCCAACACGGGCAAGCAACGCTGGACTCTCTACACAGCCGGCCCGATTCGGCTGCCGCCCAGCATCTGGAAGGGACGGGCGCTTGTTGGCTCTGCCGACGGCAATATCTATGCAGTGGAAGCGGGAACTGGCCGCCTGCTCTGGCGATTCCGCGCCGCGCCAGCGGAACGGAAAATCCCGGTTTACGGATCGCTGTCCTCGACCTGGCCCGTCAATAGCGGCGTGCTCGTCCAAGATGGCGCGGCATACGTCGCAGCCGGCATCATCAACTTCGACGGCACGCACGTGTACGCCCTCGACGCCGCCACCGGCAAGATCAAGTGGCAGAACAACACCTCCGGTCATCTCAACAAGCAGTTACAAGAAGGCGCCTCCGTCCAGGGAAATCTTGCCTTGCTCGGCGACAGACTGTTACTTGCAGGTGGCAACATTACGTCTCCGGCCGCCTACTCGCTGTCCAACGGCAAATGTCTCAACTCCCCGTCGGACGCGGGTTGGCCGCCCGCTCACCGAGGTTCCGAGGTCTGCGGTTTCATACGGAAATATGCGATGGTTGGTGGAAGGCGGCTGTTCACGCAGGATGACGACCTCATCACGAACTGGCAGCCATTTCATGTGTTCAGCGGCGAGAACATCGCGGCCAAGCTGGGGTCCGAATTCCATGGCAGAGTGCCGCCTGCCTTCGGCAATGGCGTCGTCGCCTTTTCCAGCAGAGGGCCTCTCATGTGCCTCGATTCCGTCAAGGTTGACCAATGGCTCCGGAAAGAGCGCACAGGGGTAAAAGAGCGCTGGAAAGCCAATTCCATCCTGAACAGCATCTCAGTCGTGATCGCCGGCAACGCGGTCATCGCTGCAGGAGAATCGGGCACTGCATTTCGTTTTGCGACGCCGTGGTCCGTTCAGGCCTTTGACATCCACGACGGTCAAATGCTCTGGGCTGTGCCGCTGTCCTCCGCGCCTTTTCCCGGAGGTCTCGGCGTAAATGGAGACGGTCAGGTCATCGTCGTGCTTGAGAAGGGGAACGTTGTCTGTCTCGCCGAGAAAAGGTAGGACAAAGGCGGCCCTCGCAACGCCAGTCGTTGTCCGACAATGCTCTCTTTCTCCTCACCACCCGGGCACAACAGGACTCAATCGCTACATGCCCATCAATCGCTGCCTTGCACACCGTGGCCTTCAGAGTGCGCAGCTCTCCGCACAGATCGTGCATGGTGGCAAGCCTTCGGCAGAAGTAAAAGGTCATTGACAGGCACCCTGCGACAACTGAATATAAGCGGGAACCGGCACTGGGGCGGATCAACGTTCAAATCTATCAAAAACGTTTTTTCGAATGTCCCGACCAAGCCTCCGAGAAATCAAGCCATATCGTCAAATCTGAGAAAGAGAGAGATTGTGGGCGGACACGGTTCCGAACAGGCCCGTCACATGAAAAGGATGACACCACCACGAAAGGTGCTGAAGGCGGTGAGTTCCGTGAAGCTGGCCATCACCCTCCTGGCCATCATAGCCGCGGTGATGATCGTCGCCACCATCATTAGCACCATCAAGGGCCAGAGGCACGCCCAGCGCTACATCTACCACTCCTGGTGGTTCATCTCGCTGCTGGGGCTCTTCTGTCTCAACCTCGTCCTTTGCACCTGGGGTCGGTGGTCTCTCAGGCTGAAAAGGCTGGGAACGACCGTGACGCACGCCGGCGTCCTGGTCATGGCCGCCGGCGCCGTCATCGGGACGATTTGGGGTGAGCGGGGCACCGTGCAACTTTACATAGGGGATTCCGACAACGCCTGCTACGCCAGCGAAGGAGTTTATAGGTCAGACGGCATCATTTACGAAAGCCTGGAAGAGGCCAAAAGCGAAAAAGCCGAGCACCAATCGAGCGGCTTCCAGGGTTTGGTTCGCGAGCACCGCGGTAGGTACCTGCTCTATAAAAGGCCGGCGAATGAGATCACTCTCCCCTTCCGCGTCCATCTCCAGGATTTCTGGGTAGAACGCTACCCGGTGCTGGTCGTCGAGGTTGTGGACCCTCCCTCTGTCCAGGCTTTCCTGCCCAAGATTGGTGAGACTGTTCGGATCGCCGACACGCCTTATTCTGTAACTCCCTTACGGTACGAGCCCCATTTCGTTGTCCTTGGCCCGGGAAAATTCGGAAGTCAGTCGGACGAACCCAAGAACCAGGCCCTCCAAGTGCGGGTCCAAAACGGCTTACAAAACAACAGCCTATGGGTCTTCGTCAACTTCCCCGGCATCCACCAGGATCCAAATTCCAACATTCGGCTCTTCTATCGGCAGAGCAAAAAGGTTAAGGATTACAAATCGAAAGTCCAGCTTTTCCAGGGCGGAAAGGTCCTTGCCGCCAAAACAGTCGAGGTCAATAAGCCCCTGAAGTACCGAGGCTACTCCATATATCAATTTGGCTGGGACGATATCGCCGAACAGTACTCCGTTTTCGAGATAGCCAGAGACCCCGGTATCCCCTTCATTTATCTCGGCTTCCTGGTCATTTCTGCCGGAGTCCTATTCACTTTCTACGTACGTCCGGTCCTGGCAAGAAGAGTGGCGGTCCGGCCGAAGCCACGGGCGAACGGAGATTGAAAGAGAAAAGAACATCACACTGCCCATGTCAGCAACAAGGGTATTCTTCACCGCCGCGGAAGTAGCTTATCTTCTGGCTGCGTTGTCTTTTGCTGTTTACTACGCGAGTCGCAAGAAGGGGTTCCGCGTTGTGGCGGTCTTCTTGTTGATCGCCGGCGCCCTGTCTGAGGCCCTTTTTGTAGGATGGCGATGGGTGGAAGCGGCCCGTCCACCTTTTGCCAACACGTTTGAGACACTCGTATTGTTCAGTCTGTGCATCGCTGTTACGTGTATTGTCCTTGAACTGCGCTATTCCCCCATGGCAGTCGGTGCGGGTGCTTCGTTGCTGGCCTTGTTAGTACTGGCGTATGCGAACCTCTTCGATTGGGGGATCGAGCCGCTCATGCCCGCCCTGCAAAACAACCTGTGGCTCACGTTGCACGTCATTTTCTGCTTTGTCAGCTACGCGGCATTCGCGGTGTCATATATAGTGGCTTTGATCTTTCTGCTGAAATGTGGCGGGGCCTTGAGGAAATTCGCCGCGTTCGTCACCTCGCTTTCGGTCATCGGGATCGTCGGTGGACTGATCTACGGATTGGGCAGGAAGAGCGACTCAGTACCTAAGATCACCGGCTGGGGCATCGTGGGGGCGATTGCCGCGGCTCTCTTTGTGGCAGCGCTGTTCTCCATCGGCCTCGTGGCGATAATCAATGCCAGAAACATCGGCGCCGAAGGGAAAGGCTCAGTCCTTTCCAGCCTCGTCTCAAAAACAATTGCCTTTGGTTTCCCGTTTCTGACTCTCGGAATTATCACTGGTTCCGTGTGGGCCAACGTCGCCTGGGGAAAATACTGGCAATGGGACCCGAAGGAGACCTGGTCGCTCATCACCTGGGTCGTGTATGCCTTTTTCCTCCATGTGAGGTTTTCCGGCGGTTGGCTCGGCGTGAAGCCAAAATCCCTCCCGCAGCTCCAGGCGATTTTGTCCGTCATCGGCTTCCTCTTCGTCCTGTTCACCTACTTCGGCGTCAACTACCTCCTCTCCGGCCTCCACACGTACACGTAATCACGCAGCGCGCGGCGTTTTTGAGCCCGGATGATCGGCGAACATGCCACCGCCTGTTTACCCCATCAGCCTGCCTTAGCAGGTTTGGCCCTTTGCGGAAGCAGCCATCATTCCTTGCTCTGTTGGGGGTTCTCCGCTAACATGCCGTAGTGGAACCGGCCACGCTTACCGGCCGCGCGTGGGGCGCCAGCCCTGTAAGGGCGCAATATCATAGCCCAGGGCAACGCCCTGGGATGAGAAAGTGTAGCAGATAAGGAAGCCCTGAAAGGGCGAAATAAGGTGGTCCTTAATATGCCTCAATCGCTGGCAAGAATCTTGGTCCATCTCATCTTCAGCACGAAAAACAGGCAACCCTTTCTTCGCGATGAAGTGCGCCAGGAGCTTCACGAATACATCGCGGCAATCCTCAAAGCTCTCGATTCAACTCCCATCTCCATCGCCTCTACGTCTGACCACTGCTGTCCGGTTAAAGGTTGTGGATAAGTGCCGTTTGGGTCCTGCAGCGGAGTGCGTAACGCAGCGAGCAGAGCAAAGAAGCGTAAAGAACCGCATTTTTTCGATCTCGCGAATTCTGGACGAGGGACATGTTTGTGGATTGGGGTGATTTTGATTGTTTCCATTTCTTGTATGCATTTGGCACATTCGAATCCACATTCTGGAATTACAGGAGTGCAATCTAAATGAAAAGCTGACCGGCTATGCATTGTCTTATCCTCTCCACTATTTCTAATAAAGCTCACAACGTCAGCCATGAGCCGCGAGCGTTCAGCGAGTTGGCTGAATGGCATTGTTAGGTCTCTGATTCTGTTTCTGAACCCAGGTCATGCTCGGATGGAGAGGAATTCCTTGATGTGGCGGACGGCTTCGAGGAGGGTCTCTTCTTTTTCGACCATAGCGAAACGGACGAAGCCCTCGCCGTACTCGCCGAAGCCGGTCCCTGGGGCGCAGACGACACCGGTTTCCTCGACCATGAGTTTGGCGAACTCCAGGGAGGTCAACGCGCTGAATTTGAGCGGGACGTGCGCCCAGACGTAGAAGGTCGCCTTCGGCCTGGGGGTTTCCCAGCCGAGCGAGTTCAAGCCTTTGACGAAGGTGGTCATCCTTTTTTCGTAGGTTTTGACTGTGTCGGCGACGCAGTCCTGCGGCCCCGTCAATGCGGCAATGGCGGCAAGCTGCACGCCTCGGAAGATGCCGAAGTCAACGTAGGACTTCGTTTTCTCCAGGATGCGGAGAATTTCGGCGTTTCCCGCGGCGAACCCCAATCGCCATCCGGCCATGTTGTACGATTTGGAGACCGTATGGAACTCGATTCCGATCTTTCGGGCGCCTTTGGCCTGAAGGAAGCTTGGCGCCTTGTAGTTGTCGAAGACGATGTCTGAGTAAGCGGCGTCATGCCCGACGATAATGTCTCTGTCCCTCGCCCACCGGGTGACCCTCTCGAAGAAATCGGTGTCCACGACCGCCGAGGTGGGGTTGTGGGGATAGCTCAGGAAAAGGATTTTTGATCTGCTGACGACGTGGCTGTCGAGCTTCTCCAACTCCGGCTTGTAGTCATTTTCAGGCTTCAACGGGATGTTGTAGAGAATCCCGCCAGACAGAATGACGCCGTTGAAGTGGATGGGATAGGACGGGCTGGGGACAAGGACGATGTCGTCGTTATTGAGAAGCGAGAGGTAGAAGTGGGCGACACCTTCCTTGGAGCCGATCAGCGGCAGAACCTCCGTCTCGGGATCGAGGGTCACGTTGAACCGTTGCTCGTACCACGAAGCGATGGCCTTCCTCAGTTTTTTCTCGATATCTCCGTCGCGGCGGGAGTACCGGTGCATCTCTACTGTCTTGCTCGCATCGGCCAGCGCCTGGATCACGTGCTGTGGCGTGGGTTGATCTGGGCTGCCCATACCCAGGTCAATAACATCTCCACCCCGCTCGATCACTTCCCTCTTCAGCTCGTCCATGATGGTGAAGAGATAGGGAGGCAGTCTCTTCATCCGGTTTGCTTCGTGGAGTATCATTCTGTTCTCTCTCCTCCTATTCGATTTTTCGCCCCGCCAGTTGACCGGCGCCTGCTTTTGTGACAAAACGGTCTGCCAGATACGAGCTCCTCACGAACGGACCGCAAAATGCGCCTGAGAAGCCCATCTCGAGGGCTTTTTCTTCCAGTTCCTTGAACCTCTCCGGTGAGACGAATTCCTCGACTGGTAGGCTCTGCGGTGTCGGCTGGAGATATTGGCCGACGGTGATGATGTCGCAGCCCGCTCGCCGCAGGTCATGGAAGACTTCGCGAACCTCGTCTAATGTCTCTCCCAGACCGACCATAAGGCCGGATTTTGTCAGGAGGCCATTCGGAGCAATCTCCTTCACGGCTTCGAGAAGTCGCAGGGAACGATCATAGTCCGCGCCCCGTCTGACGTGCGGATAGAGCCGTGGGACGGTCTCGACATTGTGTCCGAAGATCACGGGACGGGCTTCGATGATGTGTCGAAGGACATCGGTTTTTCCTGCGAAATCGGGCGTCAGAACCTCGACGGTTGTCTCTCCATTGACTGCCAGAATCTCTGCGACAGCTCTTGCGAAATGCGCTGCGCCGCCGTCGGGAAGATCGTCTCGCGTTACGGACGTGATCACCACGTGGCGCAGGCCGAGCTCTCGCACCGCCTGCGCGACACGATGAGGCTCGTCTTGGTCCACAGGCACCGGCGTTCCATCATTCACAGCGCAAAAACGGCAATTGCGAGTGCACTGCTCACCAAGGATCATTATGGTGGCGATCTTCCTCGAGAAGCACTCCCAGATATTCGGGCATCTGGCGCTCTGGCAAATTGTAGGCAGCTTGAGGCGCTCCAGAAGGCGGGCCGTCTCAACCGCAGCGCCGCCCGACGGCAGCGACTTCTTCAGCCAATCTGGGAAGTGTTTCCGATCTTTCACAACTGTCATGTCTTGGGTCCAAGTTCCTTGCGTCACCCCACGTTCACTTCCTCTCTGCCTTTTTCGAGCGAGCGGAGATGATGTGGATGCCTTCTCCTTTCGCGTCGAAGGCAGCTTCCATGATCGCTTCCGGGAGCGTCGGGTGCGGGTGGATGGCGCTGGACAGCTCGTCCAGGGTACCCTCACATTGCATCACTGCTACGACCTCGCTGATGAGGTTCGTCGCGTCCACCCCCACAATCTGCGCTCCGAGAATCTCGCCAGTACGGGCGTCAGCGACCACCTGAGCGAAGCCATCCGTATCGCCGCTGATGACCGCCTTGCCCAACGCCGTGAAGGGGAATCTTCCCACAACAACTTTGTGCCCCTGTTCTTCCGCCTCGCGGCGGCTAAGCCCTACGATGGCGACCTCCGGGGAGGTGTAAATGCAGTAAGGTACTGCCCGATAGTCTATCTTCGAGCTTCCGCCAGCAGCATTCTCTGCGGCGACGATTCCCTGGTGGTGAGCCACATGCGCCAGCAGCCCTTTGTCCACCACATCCCCCACGGCGTAAGTTCCGGCAAGGCTTGTCTCCATGTGGTCGTCGACGACAATGGCGTCGTTGTTCGTCTCTACGCCGATTTCCTCGAGGCCGATACCGTCGGAGTTCAGTTTCCTGCCGACGGCGACAAGGGCCTTCTCCGCGGTGAGCTTATCACCGCCTGCCCACTGTCGCGTCCCGAGCTTTGCAGTGGCGCGGGGGGTATGGGTGCGCTCCGGCCGTGGGCAGTTTTCACGGCCAGGGGAAGACAGCTCGCAAACTGCTTTATCGTCTTCCACGTACGCTTTCGTGACCTTCGACTGGAGCTGCATCTTCACGCCCTTCTTTTCCATCTGGCGCTGGAGCGTTCTGGCAACCATCGGGTCGAGCCCCGGAACGAGCTGGTCTGTCATCTCCAGGATGGTCACATCAACGCCGAAGACCGAAAAGAAAGCGGCGAATTCGCAGCCCACGTATCCCCCGCCGATGATCAGCAACGACTCTGGCAGCTTTCTCTGGAGCAGAGCTTCGGTGCTGGAAATGAACTTCGTCCCGTCAATCGGAATAGCGGGCAGGCTGAGCGGCTCGGAGCCCGTGGCAATGATCGTCTTGCTGCATTTGATGGTCACTGGTTCTTCTTTGGTCTCAACCTGAATCGTGTTGCGGGCCACCAGCTTCCCTACGCCGTGAATGACATCAACATTGCGCTTCCTCAAAAGAAGCTCAACGCCCTCCCGGAGCCGTTTTACGACCTCCGCTTTTCGATCCATCATCTTGCGGAGGTTGAAGCTGGGATTGTTGATCGTGATCCCGAAGCAGTCCGCGTCCCTGGCATTTTCCATGAGTTCGGCGGCATGCAACAACACCTTCGTGGGGATGCATCCTCGGTTGAGACACGTGCCCCCGACAAGACCCTTTTCTACAATACAGGTTTTTAGTCCGAGCTGCGATGCCCTCATAGCGGCAACGTACCCGCCCGGGCCGCCGCCGAGAATTGCAAGATCATATTTCGCCATAATCCCTTTCTCCGTAGGGCTAACACTTTGCGATCCGATGGGGCACGAAATGATACACTATTGCGATTCAGGATTCAACCTACCTTCGCACCAGGGTGTGGCCGCGTTTGCGTGGCATGGCATTATTTCGCTCCTTCAGAGCTTCAATCGTTGGGTCGCACGGAACCCCTCTGGGCGTTGCCCAGGGCTGAGGAGATGTCGCCCCTTCGGGGCTTGCGTACCGCCGTGCTGCAAAGCCCCAACGGGGCGCAATAGGATAGCCCAGGGCGCAGCCCTGGGAGAGGGAGTAAAAGCAGAAGTAGCCCTGTAAGGGCGAAATACCACGGCGCTATCCGGATACCTCGTGGCTGCCACGGAAATACGGCCGCACCCTCGCACCAGGAGTTTCCCCACTTCTTGGCCAGAAGGAGGGGTTCGCACACACCGCCCATTTTTGATTTGTACCCAGCTACCAGTCAGTTACGCCGCCGCGGCCAGTTTCGGGGAAACTTTAGGCACCTAATACGAAGGAAGCGGCTTCTTGAATCGAGGTGGGGACTGCGAGTAAAGTTACTGAATCGCGATCTTGGAGGAGCGGGAAAGGTGGAGCAATATAATCGTTTGCAGCCAGCGTTGCCGCAGGCTTTCCGGGTTCAGCCTCCTATCGCAAGATAGCCCATGCTCGGCAAGATCCCTCTTCACTTTAGGGAAGGTGGGCCGGTTCCATTGCCTGGCAACCGCACACTGAAAAGCAGTCTGGCTGGAACATCCAACAGGGGCGGAGGCTTTCAGTAACCGGGTGGCCCGACCGGAGAGCTGCTGCCAGGCGCTCGAAGGCGCACGTCCGGAACTGAGATGCACGGAGGTCTTAGCCGCACAATGCCCACTGCATAGCTCTCCGAAAAACCGCGCGACGCGGAACATCTCTGGGGCGACTGTCTGTTATTAGCTTGAAAGAGCTGAAGTTGAGGGAATCGGACACATGTAGCTCGCGTGAGTGAGAAAGCTTTCTACAGGCGTGATGGCAGAGGCAGCCGATTTCACAAAAGACAAGAAGCTCAATTATACCGTCCTCCTGGACCCGAACTACGAGGCTGTCGCCCTGTATCATCTTCACGGCGTGCCCGCGATTATCGTGATTGACTTGGAGGGCAATGTGCGATACACAGGGCATAGCACTGAAGAAGCCGAACGAGCCGTGAGCCGTCTCCTTACGGCCTGACTTCGGTCCGGATGGACAGGCGAAGGCACCAAGCAGACAAGAGAAGGAAGCCGAAAACGGGTCAGCACTTGCGGACAGAATGACGGCGGCTCCTTCTGTGGACCTAATGATCATGTGAACAGCAACACTCAGCACGAGGCCAGGTCTGATGAAGAAGGCATTTCTCGTTCTCTGCGCTGCCCTGATCCCCTCCATTGCTGCCGGCCAGTTTTTTGGGACCCCAATCAGACCTTCCGTGACAGCTCCTGAGAAAAACGTTCCCGCAGACTCAATGTTTGATGTGGTCGCGGATCTTCAACTCGATCCGGATGTCCATCTCTACAGGGACAAGGTTTCATTCGAGTGGGGCGAATTGGTCAATGCAGAATATGTAAAGAGTGCTCTCCCCCAGGGACGCCGCGTCCGTGACAAGTTTGGCCCGGATGAAACCGCGATGATCGAGGTGTACGAGGTTTCCGTCCGGATCGTGGCGAAACTCAAGTCCACGGGGAAAGAGGGCGACCCGATCAGCGTATCCGGGAGATTGGGTTATCAAGGATGCACGGATCAGATCTGCTATCCGCCGGGCACGCTTCCTTTCAAGCTGGACCTGATCACGATTGCTGCCCCGCCGGAGGATGAATCTCAGCCAGCCGCCGAAGAGGCTCAGCCTGAAGCCAAACCTGCCGTCTCAAAAAAAGAAGGTGAAGAGGCTCCGACGGAGAAGAAGACCAGCCCGGTCTGGTTGATTCTCATGGCGTTCGGTGCGGGAGTCGCCATTAGTTTGACCCCATGCATCTATCCCATGATCCCTGTCACTGCGGCGATCATCGGGGGCACAAAGCAGAAGGGGAAACTTGGGGCGCTTTTTTCCTCTATGATCTACGTTCTGGGTTTATCAGTCACCTATTCCCTCATCGGACTCCTGGTGGCGAGCGGCGGCGCGAAAGTAAGGGCGTGGCTTGCCTCTCCCTGGGTGCTGGTGCCCATTGCGGGCTTGTTCGTTGTCTTGGCGTTGAGCATGTTCGAGGTGATCTCCATCCAGTTTCAGCCTAAATCGCTTACACGATTGCAAAGTACTCTTTCCGGCAAAAGACACGTACTGGCAATCCTTGCGCTTGGGATTGTAAGCGGCCTGGTTCTGGGACCATGTGTCACAGCGCCTCTGGCGGGAATCCTTGTGATTGTTGCGAAGCAAGCCAGCAAGTTGGTCGGATTTTTTATGCTATTCGCCCTGGCGTGGGGAATGGGAATCATCTTGGTTCTTGCGGGCACGCTGACGAGCGCATTGCCCCAAGCAGGCGAATGGACAATTTGGGTGAAGAAGCTGTTCGGTTTCGTGATGTTATGGGCCGCCGCGTATTTTCTTTCTTCGCTGATCGGCGAAACGGCCTATCACACTGCAACAGCGATCATCCTCGTCGCCGCGGCGGTGTTCCTGGGCGGATTCGATGCCCTGACAAAGGAGAGCGGCTTCGGGGACCGAGCGAAGCGATTCGTCGGGTTACTGGCGATCTTTGCGGCGGCGTATCTGCTTCTCGGTGAACTCATGAAGGGGCGACAAGCCACGCCCATGGAGGTCTTCCGCGAGGCAACCTATGAGGATGTCCAAGTGGCGACTTCATCCCAACAGCCGGTGGTCCTTGACTTCTACGCGGAGTGGTGCGAGATCTGCAAGGCGCTGGACAACAAAACATTCAGCGATCGGCGAGTAGTCGAAGCCCTGTCCAGGGTTCATCCCCTGAAGGTTGATTTCGAGAAGGAATCCGAGCTCGTGAACAAATACAACGTCCTCGGTCCGCCAACGGTCGTTTTCGTCGGATCGGATGGTAAGGAAATCAGGAAACTACGATTCTCCGGCTTCAAGAATGCTGACGAGTTTCTGAACATCTTGAAGAAAGTAAGATGAGGAAGGAGGGGTTGGATGGCACAGGTGGTCGAGGTAAGCGATGACACCTTTGATGCTGAGGTGATTCAGGCAGACACCCTTGTGGCAGCGGAGTTCTATACGCAGTTCTGCCCGACGTGCAAAAGGTTAACGCCGGTGTTCGAGGAACTGTCAGACGACTACAGCGGGCGAGTCAAGTTCGTGAAAGCGGACATCGCCAAGGCAGGTGAGAGAGCGCGCAAACTCGCAGTGTTGTCCGCTCCCAGCATCGTCCTTCTCAAGAATGGCGAAGAGGTGGACCGAGTCGCCGGTTATGCGGACAGGGCGAAACTGGCAAAAATGATCGACGATCAGTTGTGAGCCGTCAGTCCGGGCAGGCTTCGCTGCAGGTGCCATCGTGACGATAGTGCTTTCCATTGCCAGAGCGGCGTCTCTTACGCGCCTCTCCCCTACTCCCAAACTCGCTTTGACCGATCAAGGAGAAAGCATGAAAACAATTGCATTCATCACAGCAATGATGATGGCCGCTGGGATCGTTGTCGAAGGCAAATCCACTGAAGGGTTGGTCCCTGCCGCCGAGTCGGGGAGCAAAATTAGGATCGGACCGTTTCCCGGCGGCTATCCTCGGGTGACGAAGGATGAGCTGTGCGTGGACCCACGGCCCGATCATAAGCTGGCCGTGTACCTGCCCTGGAAAGACTCCGGATACATGGTGGTTGATCTGCCGGAAGTCATCTTCAGCAACATCGGTGTTCTGTTCCTGGGCCATAAGCATATTCCGACGATCTGGACCGAGAAGAACATCGAGCTGAAAACCGTGAACTGGGAACGTCTCAAAGACGGGAGCATGAAATATGTGCGTCGCTTGCCGAACGAGGTCGCCTTCGGAGCAAGAGCCATCCCACGAAAGAACGGGGTGGACATGGAGCTTTTTCTCCAGAACGGGACGGAGCAGAAGCTGACCGGTCTCCGAACGCAGATTTGCGTCCTCCTCAAGGAAGCGAAAGGATTCAACCAGCTCACAAACGACAACAAGTTCTTCGCTCTTGGCAAGCCGACCGAGGAGCCGCTCGTCGCGGTGAGGGATGAAAAAGGAGAGCGTTGGATCGCCACGGCCTGGGATCACTGCGTGCGGAAATGGGGACGAGACCTCTGCCCATGCATGCACTCCGACCCTCAGTTCCCCGATTGCCCGCCCGGAAAGCGAGTCACCGTCCACGGCAAAATCTTTTTCCTCGAAGGCGACATGAAAGAGAATTACCGCCGCCTCAAGGATCAGGGAAAGCTCCTCGACAAGAACTAAGGCGCATCTCTCCTACCGAGCTCCAGCCGTCCCACAGACCCCTTTTCAAAGACGTGTGCTGACGACCTTCAACAATGCTGGGCAGCACCTCCGGCCCCCAGGCAAACGCCGCGGCCCCGAGACCAGGCCCCTCTTCACCATGCCGCGGCTGTATTTGAGTGGCTTGCCCTAATGGGCGCCGTTTGTATCGCTGGCATCCTGCCGGCTGTAGAGGGGGCATCTTGCCCGCTTTCTGAGGGCGAGACGCCCTCAGGACAGCCGCCGAGACGGCGGCGTTACACCGGGAACTCTGCCCCGCAAACACAGCCACACCCCTTCGCCATGCCGCGAGCCGTATGCCTGTTACTCAATCATTACCGGGAGTGGTCTTGACAGGCGGAAGTCCTTCTGCATGGGCGTCTGCTCGATCTGAACCCGGAAGTCCTCCAGGGATGTTTCCCGCCGCGGGAAGTCGTTATTGTAGATTTTCACTGAGTAAAGGCCGGGCACGAGCGCGAGAATGCTGTACGAGCCGTCGAGGCCGCTAATGGCTCTTCGGCTGATCTTGCGCCTTGTGACAGACGAGACCTCGAGGAGCATGTTGGGGAGTGGCTCGCCGTCGTGAGACAGCACTTTGCCGAACATGGCGACAGGCACCTGCCAGTCGGGTGGGATTTTCGGTGCGCCCTGGGGCCTGGCAACATTGGTGCAAATGAGTTCCCGCTCTGGTGGTTGCTCGCTCGGCGGTGCGATTTCGATTATCTGGCCGGGCGGCTGTCCGAAACCCTCGGGAGGCGCGCTGAGCACGCGTAGAACGTTATACCCTGACAAAACGTACCTTCCGGGAGGAATATTGAACAGCTCGAGGTCTCCGGCTGCGTCGGTAACGGCCTCGACCGAAGCGGGGAGGTTCCCCGGCAAAGAAACCGTCACCAGAAAGATCGCCAATGGCTCAACATTGCTGGAGATAAGCCTCCCCCGGAAGACGGGGCGCGTATCGAAGGTGAGGGTCTTTGAGACGGTTTGGCCCTTTTCGAGAACCACAAAGCCGGGGTAGGAGAACCACATGGTTCCAACCCTGCCAAGCTCGCTACTCACTCGGGAACCCGGCACGGGGGCTTCCCCCGGCGGCGCAACATATCCTGGCCTTCCCATCACCGAGATCTCAAGGTCATACATTCCCCGCGAGAGCTTCGGAACGACCACGGTTTCCCCCGCCACAAGCCAAAAAGCTCTCCCGTATTTGGGTTCTCCTTCCTCCGGCTTGATGTTCAGTTGGCACAGCAGCGGGGCTGGTTTCTCCCCGGCGAGAAGTTTCGATTCCAGGCGCAGCGCCGCCGTTCCCAGCGCTTCGATATGCCACGGAATCTGCTGCCCGACGAAAGTCTCCAAGAGACCATCGTGGTCGGCATCTCTGCGGTGGGCTTGTAGTCCCTCCCAAGTGCTGCAGCAATCGTCCGCCATCCCGTCGCCATCCGAGTCCCTCTGGGTAACCCAGCTGCTCACCTGCCGTGCCGCCGCATCGCGTGCAAGCTCGATTTTGCAGTGGTCGGCCTTGCCATCGCGGTTTCGGTCATCCAACACCACACGGAAAGCAACCTTGTTCCATTCGTCCGTGGCTTCGGGCCCGGGAGAACGTGGGGGGCCGAGCTGCTTCCAGGAGTCCACTCCCCCATCGAGACCGCGGTCTTCCGCCGAATGGCGCACCCTGATCCCGGGTTTCCGGGCCCGCGGGGTTGACACCCATTCTCTCAGCTTGTCCGACAGCTCCGTGTCGGATGCCGCCATGTGATGCCAGCCGAAGACGAGGTTTTTGCCCTCGACCTCCTTTGTGACTTCGATGCGTGAGCCGGACGACGCGCAATAGGCAGAGCGAGGCGCGGGTGCGCGGGATGTTCCCACAGGGGTGGCCGAGCTCACCTCTTCCTCAATCTTTTCCACTCTGTCTCGCGCATTGAAGAAGGTGAGAGGATACCCCCGCCCCCAGCCCGTCGTCGTGCGCGACGGGAATCCCGCGACCCAGGAGAATATTTCCTTCTCTGCAAGCTTTCCCTTTTCGTTTACCTCCAGCCACTTGTCCACGCTGCCGTCGGCGTTCTCGTCAATTTCCTCTCGGAAAAGCTTGCCGTTGTCATAGACCTGCCAGAGGTCAACCCTGCGGTTGAAATCGGTGTCCTGCTCGACGAGGTCAATCACGCCCTGGAAATAGTGCTCCCATTTGTCAATTCTGCCATCCTCGTTGCTGTCAGTTTCGATGCGGAGCGGCTTGCCATTGAGGAATCGAATCCAGGTGTCGGTCTTGCCGTTATTGTTCTGGTCTCCGAAGGCGATCATGGGGAGGTCCGCCTCCGGCTCCCACTGGACGATCTTCGCGTAGGGTTTTCCATCGCGATAGACAGCGTCATCTTTCCAAGAGATCACATGCTCTTTCGCGCCATCTCCAGCCTCGTCACTCCCTTCTGCCTTCGCAGTTCTGGCGGATAGGCTGGCGATGGACAGAGCCCCAACCACTAAGAGAGATATTGACAGTAAAGCCACAGCAGTCCTCAGGCGGATCGTCGTCGGCAGACCTTTGCCCGAATTCAAAATGCGTTTTATTCTTTCCGGCAGCCGCAGACGGTGATTGAAAAGGCCGACTCCGATGAGGCCTTTCTGTGGCATGACCAACCTCTCCGCCAGCGTGGTGAGCGCTTTCGCGTAGAGCACCGTGCTACGACAATGATTCAAGACCCAGTAGTCGCAGATTTCCTCCCGCAGACGACGCAGGCGCCGGTTGAGCAAATGAACAAAGGGATGGAAGAAAAAAAGTGCTTGAATAAATCGCTGGATCATGTTGATCGTGCAGTCCCGCCAACGAATGTGGGCGAGCTCGTGAAGCAGGATCGGGCGGAGCTGCTCCTGCGGCATCTCGCGAGGCAGAGTCTCCGGCAGAAGGATGACCGGGCGAAGAACTCCGACGGATACCGGCGAGGTGACACGTTTCCCGAGACGAAGCTCAGCTCTCGTTTTGAAACCTGCCGCTCTTTTTGCCTCATCAAACAAGTCCAGAATCGCGGGGGCACTGATGGGAGAAGAAGATCGGCGGAGGCGAACAACGCCCATCACAGCTAATAGAAGTCGTAGGACAAAAACCGCACATCCTGCGAGCCATCCGACGCTGATCAAAGGGCGCCAGGGAAACGGCGAAGCAGTCTTTGAACCAATAACGGGCGGCGATGCCTGCGTTGCCGGAACAGGAGCCCCCGCGGAGGTCTCGCTCGGAGAGGTGGTCTCAGTGACAGAAACAGTTGAAGGCTCGGGCGCAACTGCTTCTGCCAATATGGGATCGGTCTGTGTTTCAGTAACACCCTCATTCAAAGCCGGACTCCTGTCTGGCCCCTCGTCTGCCGAAACCTCAGAATCTGTTTCCTTGCGAGCGGGAGGCTCCGCGGGGAGCTTCCCCACTACTGACGCGACCGGAGGCATTTGTGGTGCAGCCTCGTGGTGAGCTTCTTCCCGAGCGTGTGTATTCTCGGCAACAACAGGCGATAGACCCGAAGATTCTGAATAGCGAGCCGAGATTCTCGCTTGCTCTTTAGCCGGAAGAAGTGCGAGCCGATGATTGCCTGCAACGAACGAAGTCGCTGGTAGGATCAAAAGTCCGATAAGGCAGTACACCCACAGCCAGTATCTCGCGACAAGTCGCCGCCTTCCAAGAACCCTGACCAGCAGAAAGACAATCACGATCAGTGCAGTCGCCTTCCACACCGCGTCCAGCAGATAAGGAAACACCAGTTCCCCGAAACGCATCAACCCGCTCATTTTCTCGCCTCCTTCTGCTTTTCTTCGATTAGTTGCTTCAACCTCTTCAGTTCACCAAGGCCCATGTCCTCTTTCTCAAGGACGTTGACCATTACAAGCTCCGCAGACCCGTCGAAGAGTCGGTTCGCTAAGTTGCGAAGCATTGACCGAATGACCTCATCTCGCGTCACAATCGGGTAATAGACGTATGTCCTGTTTACGGCATCATGCTGAACGAATCCCTTTCGCTCCAGAATTCGCATGACGGTAAGTACAGTCGAGTAGGCCAGAGGCTTGTGTCTGGGCAGCGCGTTTTTCACTTCTCTGACCGTGGCTTTCCTCTTGTTCCAGACGATGTTCAGGAGCTTCAGCTCCAGGTCGGTTGGCAGTTTGTTTGTGACGCGACTCATGAGGCTCCTTTCGATTAGCGAATTAGCCTTATAGCAATAATAGATACCTGGCCACTGTTGTCAAGGATTTTTTCAAAAAATTTCACCTGGGGGAAAGAGACTCGAGTAGACACCGTCCTGCCCCGGTAACAAATCCCACCATTTCAGCTTATGGCGCGATTTCAGAATGGGAATCTTCTGCGTGGTTTATCGGGACGCTCGCTCCACCAGCTCTGCTTTCGCATCTCGGGATCGGGATGGTCGGGGTCCGTAAAAAGCTTTTTCTTGCCCGAAATCCATTTGCAGTGCCCGTCCGCAAAAGCCACGTTTCTCCCATCTCTTCTATGGTTGGAGGAAAGTGTCAGTTCTCTCGTGGCATGCCTGTCGGCGAGGATTCTTGTCATGTGAGGCGCCGCCTCCGTCCATGGGATGTTCTTGCCTGCCCCGTTGTAGCTGTAAGCGTAGCTGACTTGCTCCGCCTCCTCGTTGGGGAAAGGTTTGTTGGGATTGGGGACCAAGGTTGTCCGTTCCCGGACCCTCGTCGCCGGCATTCGGTCGCCGGAACTGGGACAGGTGAAGAGTTGCAGAGACGTGACGTACGTGGGGTAGAGAATGCCCAGATCCTTGTAATGGCCTGACACGCTAATCGCCTGGCCCGGCTCCGAGCTGGTTGGATACCATTCGTCGTAGTCCGGCGTGTACGTCTTGATGGCTGTGATAAGCTGCTTGAGGTTGTGGATGCAGGCCGCACGCCTTGCCGACTCCCTCGCCCTCGAGAGAGCTGGCACGAGCATGGCGGCGAGAAGAATAATCACCTCGATCACAACCATGAGCTCAGCCAATGCGAAAGCTTTCCCCTTTTTCATTGAACTGATCCCTCCTTCTCACATCTGTGTTTCCTTGTATTTCCTGGGGCAACAATCGTCTCTTGCCGCTATCTATTTAGTACACCATTTTTGGGGGACGTCAAGGCCTTTCATTCTGCAGGGAGGGTCGGCGAAGGGGAAGAATACACTCAGTGACGCTCGGTTCTTGTCGGTATGTTTGCCCTAAGCCCAGCAGGTTGAATGCGTGGCCATGTGACGGCGGCAGGCGATATTGCGCCCTCGCTGGAGGTGCCGCACAAAGCATCTTACGGCCACACTTTTGTGCTGCCGGGGGCTTGAGCCGCCGGATGACACTCGAATGGCGAGCTGCTCACGCCCCGCGCGCAATCGTCAGGGCTTTTCCTATCTCTGAGTAGGGGTCAATCGGGGCGCTCGCTCCACCAGCTCTTGTTGCTTATTCTGTGGTCCGGGTGATCGGGGTCGGTCAGAAACTTTCTTCTCCCGGAAACCCATTTGACGTGGCCGTCGGCGAAAGCCACATTTCTTCCGTCCATCTTGTGGTTGGAGCGTGGTGTCAGCTCCCTGGTGGCACGCCTGTCAGCAAGGATCCTTGTCGTGGAGGGCGCTGCTTCGGACCAAGCTACGTTTCTGCCACTGCCATTGTAGCTATACGCGTAGCTGACCTGCCTGGCTTCGCTGTCCCGGAAAGGCTTGTTGTCGTAGGTGCCGTCCAGGCGCCGCCTCGGCATCTTGTCGCCAGAGCTGGGGCAGGTGAACAAATCCAGAGCTGGGCAGTACATGGGATACAGGATGCCCAGATCCTTGTAATGGTCCGACACGCTGATCGACTGACCGGGCTCTGCGCTGGTGGGGTAATACTCATCGTAATCCGGCGTGTAAGTCTTGATGGCCGTGATGAGCTGCTTGAGGTTGTTGAGGCAAGCCGCCCGTCGGGCCGACTCCCTCGCCCTTGATAAGGCTGGCAACAACATGCCCGCAAGTATCGGGAGGAGAAAAATTCCAATGTATCCTAAAACCAGGCCTGCGGTTGCCATACCCTCACCCCATAGGGTACCGGCGGAACGCCTGATTCGACTCAGTGCAATATGTCCACAAATCACTGCGGGAATTCCGGCCAGAAAGCCGAAACAGCAAAAAGTCAGTATTCCCAAAACCAGACTCCAGGTTGCCAAGGCACAGGTCCTGGGTGGCTGTGCAGGGGTCTGTGGTACCTGCATTCCTTCGTTATTCATTGTGTGCCTCCTCTCCCGTGTGGTCTTCTGGTAACGTTGTCGGGCTATAAGTCGCCCCCTCACTGAAGATTTGATACGACACAGTTTGCAGATGTCAAGGCTTTCTTTTCTGGACAGGGGTCTGGCGCGGGGGGTAAGAATACAGATTGATTCCCTTCCATGCGGTCGGTATGTTTTCTTCAGGAACTGACGGCCATGGCGCGAAGAGTCGATTGTTATGAAGACAACATCAGCGGGGGAGGGGCACTGCCGGCAGGGGGCTCCCCACGCTTCTGTGAGCAGCCAAAAGTGTCGTCGCTCAGGGCGCCCTATAGAAGATCTTAGATGGGAGGCGATTATGAGACGGATTCTCATGTATTGCTTCATGCTCTTGGCCCTAATTATGGCCGGGATGCGAATAGGTTCCACAGCCGAACAGAAGAAGCTGTGGTGGGAGCGGGGAGCGGACAAGTGGTACTACAAGGACGATTGGAAAGGGCTCGCCCTCACGGGAGGGCGGAGGTACAGAAAGGTGCTTGATCTGCCAGACCCAGCTCGCTCTGGCTGGATCGTCATCTGGGGAGACCGGTTCTACAGATTGACAGTCAACGGCACGGTTGTTGATGAAGACCACACATCGGGAATCATCGAAGACCACGATTTGACTCGCTTTATTCGTGGCGCGGACAAAGTGGAAATCCTTGTCCAATCCGGCGGGAGAGTTGTGGCCGAAGGGGAGGTTGTCGCAGAAAGTGGGCAAAGACTTCCTTTCACGACAGGGAGCGACTGGGAGATTCCCGGATCATCGAGGAAGCCGACTGCCCGGCCCATGATTCCGGGGCCAAGCAGCGGTGCGTTTCACCGCTCACACAACGGGCTCCTTATGACATACAACAACGAGGAAAAAGGGAAGACCTTCATTGCAAAAGGCTTCGCGCGAATCCAGAAGCTGGACGACCAGAGCCTTTTTCTCCTGCGGAGGTTTTGTCCAGCGAGCGAGATACTGAGTCTCTCCGACAAGAGCGTTCGCCGCCGAACCGAAGGAGCCATCAAACAGTTGGTTGCGGACGCCAGAAAGATTCTCGAGGAGCAAGCCGTCCCAGCACAAAAGGGAGGTAGATTTCGTGATGCCATAGAGACTGCGAGGCAAGCAGGTGACGTCCTCGCGGCCGCGGAGTCCATTGTCGAGAGCGCAATCCAAATATACAAAACCGAACGAGACCTTCTTCACCTTGAGAACTGCTTAGCAATTATGTCCAGCCAGCCAAGTTCCTTGCCCGATCATTCGCAGGCGCTTCTCGAGCTCAATCGCAGCCTTTTTTCGGCTCGGAGGGAGCACGACCTTCACGACTACGCCAACGTGTTCAAGGCAGTTGACGGTGACCAAGAAAAGATCGTGCACCTCAAAGAGGATCTTTCAAGCATCTGGGGTGGTCCGATCGGCAACCTCGACGAATTCCCGGAGGATCGCTTCGGTTGGCTCAACGCACGGGAATTGATGGGGCACGACCCAGCATGGTGGGAATTCAATATCAGTCCCGATCGCGTCGCGTGTTTGAACCTCGCGGGTCGTTGGGAGTTCAGTACGGATCCAAAGAACGAGGGTGAGAAGAAGGGCTGGCACAGCGGCGGGGAGATTACGAAAGAAGACCACTGGCGACATATCTACGCCCCCCGCGCCTGGGAATGGCAGCGCGTCCAGGAGATAAATGAAAACAGCCCCGCGGACTGCCCATACAAGCTCCGCGACCGCCGCACGGGAGACAAACCGTACAACGGTTTTGCATGGTATAGAAAGCGTGTGTTCATTCCCGCCTCATGGTCCGGCCAGACGGTCATTCTGAAGATCGGCGAGGTGAAAAACTGGCTCCAGATTTTCGTCAACGGGCAGAAGGTCCTGGAGGAAGGTGTCCTGAATCCTCCAGGGGGCTCGGAATATCAGATTCCAAGTAAGCTGCTGCGCTTCGGTACACAGAACCTCATCGCCGTTCAGGTCTACAACCACGACAATCTCGGAGGAATGACATCAGGTCCGTTGTGCCTTGCGGTGGAGGGACATGTCCCTGAGATCGTAGAGACACCCGGCCCGCTGCGGTACGTGGACGAGATTAACTGGTCAGACGGGAAGACGGACAGCCAGTGGGTGCTGCTGGCGAGCGCACTGTCTCCTGGCGTCGTGCTCTCGACAAACGAAACATCTCTCTGGCTGTGGGGCTGGAAGTTGAAGGGCTACTCCAGCCCTGCCGGATTTCGGCTCGTAGCAGAAGGAAAACCGATGGGCTTCCCGACTGAAGAAGGGCATCCCCTTGCTTGCGACGGCAAGAAACTCACGGATAATTGGGTTTTGCTGGAGAGCCGCAATGGGAAGACGAGATCGGTCTTCATTGTGCTTGAGAAACGCCCCGCTTCCATTTCCTGGGACAAGAATGCGCTTGGACACTGGGGCATACGCCTGGACTTCGAGGGTTCTGCGGGACGGGCGATCATCACCTGCTTCCCTGGCGGAAAGCAGACCAGTGCGGACGACTGTCGTTTCTGGTCCCGAGTTCTCCTGGGGTACCCGGTATCCGTTTCGGAACTTTGCAGGCCCAACCGGGAGGAACTCGTCGGTGACTTCTGGCTGAGGTACGATTATTTGCTTACGAAGGACTTCTGCAAAACCGAGCCGCTGTTCGTTTCCCCCGTGCCGATGCTGTTCTCCTACGGGATGAAACACAATCACCCGGGGCTTTCCGCGCCAACCATTAAGGACACAAGCTACTCTTCCGAATACGCTCCGTATCGCGTCGGCGAGGGGCGCGTGGTTCATGTTCGTGCGCCACTGGTTGACCGCTCGGGGGTAATGAAAGGCATCGGCGAGCTTTTCGGCAAGATGGAAGCTTCCTGGAACACGCGATCCGGTGTGACGGAAGACCAGATGTTTCGAGACATGGGGGAATGGGGCTTTGATCACTGCCGGTATGCCTTCGCCTTTCATGCGGGCTGGGATCTACCGTTGTGCAAATGGATGGGCGGACCGCTCATTGAGAACGAAAAAGCCTGGAAGCGCCTCGATGAGTTTGTGAAGAAATGCAATGACAACGGCATGATGATGATGCTGACGTGGTTCTTCAACGAGGATTCACCCCAGCGAGATACAGATAATCTCGTTCGCAATAGCTCGGCCTACTGGCGGAGACGCCCAGAGACCCGAAAGCGCACCTACGAACTGTGGCGCCGGATTGCCGAACGCTACAAGGATCTTCCCGCCAATGCCATCTCTTATGACTTCTTTAATGAACCGGCCTACATGGAGCCGGACGACTGGAATAGAATCATCAAGGAGCTGACGGAGATTATACGGTCAGTTGACAAGAAACACACAATCGTGATCGAAGGAGGAGACGGCTGGGCGCAGCCCTTCTGGTGCTGGTGGATGGATCCGACGGGCGATCCGAATACGATCTACAGTTTCCACCACTATGGCAAACACTGGGGCTACGCCTACGACGAATACTACCCCAGCTACAAGAGGACGTATGAGCAGAGCCAGGTTGATCAGTGGCTTCAGGCTATCCTTTTCGGAATTCGCCACCAGGTGCCGATCCACTGTGGAGAATTTGGCGTCTCGCAGATCTCACCGGACGAAGATTACGCAGAATGGCTGAACGATTATCTTGGTCTCTTTGAGCGATTCGGTATCGGATGGAATTGGTGGAACTACTCCGGCAGCGACATTTACCGGACGGGCTTAGTGTGCGGGGAGAAAGTAAGTCCCAACGTGGCGATTCTGAGGAAATGGATGGGGACGAGGCCACGGAAAAAACCCCTCTGGCGCTCACCTTAAGCCGTAGGGAAACCACCAGCCTATCCAAGGGGGAACCGCAAAGGGTTTTTCTTTGTTCCGTCTCTTGGACTTATTCACTATAATTCACTGCGTTGCTTCCAGAAGTCAAAAAGGAGGAAAAACATGAGAATGCATGTGTGTGTGCTGCGTAGCTTGTTGTCTGCTGTTACCATTTTCTGCTCCGGGGGGCACGTCGTCGGCACGACGTTTCTTAGCGAAGATTTTGAGAGCGGTGCTCCGGACTGGACGCTGGACTCACCGTGGGCTGTGACAACCGAGCAGGCTCATGGCGGCGCAAACTCCCTCACGGACAGCCCCGGAGGCGCCTATCAAAACAGCGTGGACAAAAAGGCGGCAGTCCCGATCAACCTTTTAGGCGGCAACCGTCCGTTGTTGTCCTTCTGGCACAGGTACAATCTGGAAGAGGGGAAGGATTACGGGTATGTCGAGGTATCCAAGGATGACGGCGCAAGTTGGCAGTGTCTGTTCTTCGTTACCGGCAACTCCGCCGCAAAGTGGCTCCAGGCGCAGATAGACCTGAGTCCTTACGCCAACAAGGAGATTCGCCTCCGGTTTCGGATAGTCAGCGATGGTTCCGGAGTGTTCGACGGCTGGTATATTGATGACGTTGAGGTGTCAGAGAACGAGGCGATAACCGCCTTCCCATTCTCGGACGACGCCGAGACTCCCACAAGTGACGACAAGTGGATAGCTTCTTCCTGGGGGAGGATAGCCACCGACGGTCACGATAGCCTCCATTGCTGGTTTAGACCCCCCATGGGTCGCTCAGACGTGTCCACGGGCCTTGTGCTGCGGGGAACGATGGACTTCGGCACGGCTACCAACCCACAACTTTCCTTCTGGCATCACAAGCCGGGCTACTGGGGATACGTATATATTTCCATTGATGGGGGGCTGAACTGGACGGAGATTTACCGGGATTCGGGTAACTGGACAGACTGGCGGAGGACGCAGCTGAATCTATTTCCTTACACGGGTGAGTCCAGTGTTGTCGTCAAATTCACCATGCCGAATGCGAATGGGTGGTACATTGACGATGTCGTTATAGCCGACGCACCGGAGAACGTCTATCTCGAGCCTCTTTCAGACATCGGCGAGCACAGCATGACCCTCACCTGGGCTGAGAACGCCGATTCCGATTTTGCCAGTTACAGGATATACCGCAGCTTCAATTCTGACATGAGTAACGCGGAACAGATTGCCACAATCACCGACCAGGCAACGACGACCTACACGGACAACGACCTGATATATGCCGCGAAGTTCTACTACTATCGCGTTTACGTGGTTGACACGCAAGGGCTTTGGAATCTGCAGGGGAGCAACGTCCAGGGGGCTAAAACCTTGCTTGGCGCCGTTGTCCACAGTTGCCCATTCACGGATGACATGGAGTCTGGAGACACATGGGGCAACGACACGCCATGGGGTCTTACGGATACAGCCAGCCACAGCGGCAGTTACTCGTGGACTGACAGCCCCGGGACATCGTACGAGAACAATGTGGACCGCTCCCTGATCACAAGCGTTGACCTTGGCCCTTGCAACCGTCCGCTGTTGTCGTTCTGGAATCGCTACAATCTGGAAGATGGGAAGGATTATGGGTATGTCGAGGTATCTAACGATGATGGTGCAACCTGGCAGTGTCGGTTCTTCGTTACCGGCAACTCTGTCGGAAGATGGTTCAAGGAGGAGATAGACCTCGGTCCGTACGCCTACAGGCAGATTCAGGTGCGGTTTCGAATAGTCACGGATGCCTCCGGGAGATTCGACGGTTGGTATATAGATGACGTCGAGGTGTCCGAGAACCTCGCCTCTACCCCACTCCCATTCTCGGACAACGCCGAGACCTCTGCCAGCGACGACAAATGGATAGCTTCCTCCTGGGAGAGGATAGCCACCGATGGTCACAATAGCCCCCGTTGCTGGTTCAGACCCCCCATGGGGCGCTCAGCTATGTCCACAGAGCTTGCTCTCAGGGGAACGGTGGACTTCAGCGACGCAATCAACCCACAACTTTCCTTCTGGCATCACAAGCCGGGCTATTGGGGGTTCATATATATTTCCATTGATGGGGGGCAGAACTGGACGGAGATTTACCGGGATTCGGGTAACTGGGCAGACTGGCGGAGGACGCAGTTGAATTTATCTCCTTACATGGGTCAGCCCTTTGTTGTCGTCAAATTCGCCATGCCCAATTCGAATGGGTGGTACATTGACGACGTACTTATAAGCGACGCACCGCAGAACGTCTATCTCGAGCCTCTTTCAGACATCGGCGAGCACAGCATGACCCTCACCTGGGATGAGAACGCCGATTCCGATTTTGCCAGCTACAGGATATACCGCAGCTTCAATTCTGACATGAGTAACGCGGAACAGATTGCCACAATCACCGACCGGGCAACGACAACCTACACGGACAATGACCTGATCTATGCGGCGAGGTGGTACTACTATCGGATTTACGTCGTTGACACGGAAGGGCTCTGGAATATGCAGGGGAGCAACATTCAGGGGGGAAGGACGCTCCTGGGTTCCGAAGTCCGCACCTTCCCGGTCACGGATGACATGGAGTCCGGAGACACATGGGGCAACGACACGCCATGGGGTCTGACCGATACCGCCAGCCACAGCGGCAGTTACTCCTGGGCTGACAGTCCCGGCAAATCTTACCAGAACAACTTGGACCGCTCGCTGATAACGGCTATTGACCTTACCGGCTCCAACCGTCCGTTGTTGTCCTTCTGGGATCGTTACAATCTGGAAGAGGGGAAGGATTACGGATACGTAGAGGCATCCAAAGATGGCGGTGCAAATTGGAGCTGTCTGTTCTTCGTTACCGGCAACTCCGCCGGAAGATGGTTCAAGGAGGAGGTAGACCTCAGTCCCTACGCCAACACCGAGATGTACCTGCGATTCCGAATAGTAACCGATGCCTCAGGGGTGTTCGATGGGTGGTACATAGACGATGTCGAGGTCTCGGAGAACACCGCCACCACTGCATTCCCCTTCTTCGACGACGCCGAGACCTCCGACAGTGATAGCAAGTGGATAGTCTCTTCCTGGGAGAGGATTGCCACCGACGGCCACGATAGTCCCCATTGCTGGTTCAGACCCCCCATGGGTCGCGGAGACATGTCCACGGAGCTTGTGCTGCGGGGAACGATAGACTTGACCCACGTTGCGAGCCCACAGCTCTCCTTCTGGCATCACAAGCCGGGTTGGTGGGGCTACATCTATCTTTCCATTGACGGGGGGCAGACCTGGAGAGAGATTCACCGGGATTCGGGTAACTGGGCAGACTGGCGGAGGACGCAGGTGGATTTATCTCCCTACATGGGTGAGTCCAATGTTGTCGTCAAATTTGCCATGCCGAATTCGAACGGCTGGTACATTGACGATATTGAAATCACCGGCGAGTTCACCGGCCCCCCTGAGCTTCAAATCTCCATCGAGGACGGTTCCGGAACGCTCTCCTGGACGCCGTTTGGCACGGGGAGCTACACGGTAGAATGGTCCGAAGACCTAGATGGGTGGACTCCGGAGACAGGCATGCCGATCACGGATACGCTCTGGCCCATTGGGCAAATAGACACCCTTGGAAGATGGCGCTTCTGGCGGGTTTACGCACCTGCGGAGTAGAGTAGAGTGTAGGGCGGATGCCCATTCAACTTGCCTGACGGCCTATTTCGATAATTGAACTGGGCTCTGCGAAAGATGCGCGGTCAGTTGAACTGAGCGCCAGCAGCCGGTCGGTGCAGTCCCCGGTTTTAAGGCGCCATTCTCACGGCATGCGGTCGGCGGTGCGGAGTGTCTGCTGTAAGTCTTCATCCCCAACGGCCACAGCTCCCGTGGGATCATCTCGGCGGGAAAAGACAACCTGAGAGCCGTTACACAATGGCCAATAAAGAGAGAGCAGTCCCGGCCGCTGGGAGATAATTGTCAAAAGCCCGGCTCCGGGAAAGGGCATCCGCATCGGACTAAGACAAGTTCACCCATGCACTCTCTCGGGGACCGACGCCAGGTCGCCATAGCACTCTTGCCAGGCCGGCCCGCTGACTTCTTCCATCCTCTCAGAATAATCGTCAAGGAATCGAGTAATGGCGGGGTCGGCAACGATGCATCCGGAACTGGGGTACGTGGGACGGGCGTTGTGTTTCTGCACCAACTCCCGTAGGACACAGGGGTGGTCTATGATCATACAAGGCATGAACCAGTTGTGGCGGAAATCTTTCATGGCATCTCGAATGTCTCGGAAAAAATCGGACTCGATGACCTCCCTGATTGATTTATTTCTGACGTTGTCCACGGCGTACTGTTGGAACACGCAGGGCTCATAGTCGCCGTGTACGTTGATGTGGAAGTAGGCGCGCCCGCCAGACATGCAGCCTCTGGCCAGAGGGCCGTCGTTCCAGAAGTCGCCTATGAACAAAGGCTTGGTTTTTCGAGCGCGCCAGACCGCCTCCCTCAAGCGGTTGCGTTGCTCAGGCGTGGACATGAGGCTTGGGTCCGGTTTGCGACCGATGGGGATATACTGGAAGAACCAGGCGAATTTCACCCCCCGCTCGATGTAGTAGTCGAGAAATTCTTCTGTGCTGATAACATCGCTGTTAAACCTTGTGGGAGTCACTGACATACCGAAGAGGACACCGGAGTCCCGAAGATTCTCCATGGCCTCCAGGACGTGGCTGTGCATTCCTTTCCCCCGCCGGTCCTCGGTCTCCTCTTCGAATCCTTCGACGCTAATGCCAGGGGCCACGTTCCCGAGTTCGCCGAGCTTCTCAGCCAAAGGCGGCTTGAGAAAACAGCCGTTTGTATAGACCAGGAAGAAAACATCGTTGTGTTTTGCGTAGATGTCCAAGAGGTCGTCGCGAATGAAGGGCTCTCCTCCGGAAATGGTTACGAAGAACATGCCGAGTTGTTTCCCCTCGGAAACGGCTCTGTCCACGTACTCCAACGGCAAATCATCTTTCTTGGTGTAACCGGCGGCATAGCACCCTGCGCACCGAAGATTACATGCCATGGTGGGACTAATGACAAAAAAGGTCGGGGGAAGATGCCCGTGCTGTTCCCTGTACTCCAGTCGTATCCGGCGGCCATCGGTAACGTTCCAGCGAATGATCAGGTTCTCAACGAACTTTCGGACAACCGTGGGGTTGCACTCCTGCATAATCCGCCGGAAGACAGCCGGCAGGGTGCTCTCGGCGCCGAAGGCCTTCTTGAACGCTCTTGCCTCGATGGGGTCGTCTGGCACGCTGGGATAGATCTTGCCGAGGAGTGTATAGACGCGCCGAATGTTCTCCTCGCTTCTGCTTCCAAGAAGACGAATAATATTCCAGACGATAGCATCCTTAAGATTCCACGTTCTCATCAGATGACCCTCCGAACCATGCTTCAGAAGACCATAGAATAGCACATGTATCGCGCCCGTCAACTAAGAAACAGCGCGTTTTTTTTCCAAATGAGAACCCCCATTAGACGGCGATCATCTGACGGCTAACAATGTATCAGGTGCTCCACATCCCTTCCCCAAACCGCAAGTTTTATCTCAGTGTCGGTTCCGCCACGGATGCATAACAATGGGGCCTGCTGGCGCGGTCCTGCGATCAGGAAGACACGTGCTGTCCCCCGCGAACCTTTGCGATGTCAAACCACGGTTGGGTCCGGAGGCAAATCTTAACGAGCATGAGCATGACGGGCACTTCGATGAGAACGCCCACGACGGTCGCCAGAGAAGCCCCGCTGGAGATTCCGAAGAGCATGGTGGAGGTGGCGATGGCTACCTCGAAGTGGTTGGAGGCACCGATCATCGCGGAGGGCGCGGCGTCCTGGTAGTTGAGCTTCAGCAGCCTGGCCAGGCCGTAAGTCATCCAGAAGATGAGGTTGGTCTGGATGAACAGGGGAACGGCAATCCAGAGGATGGTGAGGGGCTGAGCGAGGATGATCTCACCTTTGAACGAGAAAAGGAGAACTAAAGTGAACAGCAAGGCGATGATGGAGACAGGGGTCATGAGGTGAAGAAACCTTTCTCGGAACCAATCCTCGCCCTTGGCTCTGATGATCCATTTTCGGGAGAAGTAGCCAGCAACCAGAGGGAGCGCGACGTAGATCGAAATGGATAGGAGGAGCGCCTGCCAGGGTACGGGCATTTTCCCAACGCCGAGGAGGAATCCGCCAAGCGGGCCATAGAGCAGGAGCATGGTAAGGGAGTTGATGGCCACCATGACCAGGGTATGTCCATCGTTGCCTCTGGCAAGGTAGCCCCAGACTAAGACCATTGCCGTGCAGGGGGCGATGCCCAGGAGAATTGTCCCAGCCAGGTAGCTCCTCCAGAGCGGTACCTGCAACATTTTCTGTCCCTCGTGGAGCACTACCTCCCCCTGCCTGTGGATACTCCCCACAACCCAATCGGCGCCCGGTGGTAATTTCACGTAATCAACGGCGTCAGCGCCAATGAAGTTGACGAAAACGATTCCGAGGAAAAACAGGGAGATGGCGTACATGGTGAAGGGCTTCACAACCCAGTTCGCGAAAAGCGTCAAGGCAACCGGCTTCGGAGTCTTGCCGGCGAGGATGACGTCTGTGAAGTCTATCTTCACCATGATGGGATACATCATGAAGAAGAGGCAAATGGCTATCGGGATGGAAACGACAGGGGCTCCTTTAACGTAAATGGCAAGACCGTCCAGGAATTTGGCTGCTCCCGGGGCAAGCCTCCCAAGAAGAATGCCCGCTCCGATGCATAGCACCACCCATATGGTGAGATACTTTTCGAAAACAGTCAGGCCCCTCCGGGCAGGGATGGTGATTCCGGTTTCAACCGCCATAATCAGCTCCGGTTGTCGGGTTGACACGTAGGTTGTGGCAGTTTCTTACTTCAGGCTCGCACGGAATCGTTTTCAACCAGGCATTTCCGCGGAGATCAGCGACTTGATTTGCTCTTTGCTGAGGACCTTGCCTGAGGATTTCACCTCTCCATTGATGACTAACCCTGGCGTAGCCAAGATTCCGTACCGGGCGATCTCCGTGAGATTCTTGACGTGCTGAACGTCCGCAGGGATGCTCAGCTCAGTAAGCGCCGCCATGGCAGCGTCCTCGAGCGCATTGCAGCGTGGGCAACCCGGACCGAGAATCCGAATCTCGAGCACTCCACCTGGCTCTTCGGGCAAGGGTTCACCGATGAACTTCTTGTACTCTCGAAACAGAGCTTCCTTGTATTCCTCCTCGGTGCCAAGTGCCACGAAGTTTTTCGCTTTAATTCCCTGGAGAAGGAAATCCTTGAGCTCCTCATCGCTGGTGAAGGACCGCGATCGCGACTCCTCAAGCAGGTCCGGCAGTCCCACCACCCCAACGGCCCCGTGACGTAATCTGATCTGTTTAATATCATGGTTTGCCATAGTTCTTCCTCCATGTCTTGCTGCGGGGCTAAACATGACACGCTTCGAGCGCCGGATTGCGCCTCGAGGGAGTTCACCCCCCGCTTCCGAGCAACTACACTGCGGTTTTCGCTCGATGGCAGCTAACGGTCATGCCTTCCATATCAAGTAGAGTCCTGCAATTATTACCAAGACGCCGCAGATCTTCTTCAGAACCGCTGTGGCCTTTGACGATTCCGTCCAGTTCAGGTAACGCTGCAGAGCACCGGCGGCGGTCCCTGCGGCGACGATGACAGAGCAATGTCCTACGGCAGTGACCAGAACGAGGATTGTTCCGTACACAGCATTCGTCTGGCCGGAAAGGAATGCGAAGCCCAACACCGGCATGAAGTATGCGAACGTGCAGGGGCCAACCGCGATTCCGAACAGAAGGCCGAGAATCAAGGCGCCAAGCAACCCCTTTCGCCTCGGTGTCATCCTTCCAGCCCCCGACCAGGGCATTGGTATGATTCCGAGAAGGTGGAGCCCGATTACAAAGAAGATGACCGCTACGATGTAATTCCCGGTGCTTCCCACGTCCCCGATCAACCGGCCAAGCAAAGCCGTGACCGCCCCAACGACGGCGATCGTGATGAAAATGCCCGCCGCAAAAACGCCCGATATAAGGAAGGCTCGCCTCGCTCGGATATTACCGATTCCTGTCATGAAACCAACCACTAACGGGATCGAAGCGAGATGACAGGGGCTTAGCAGGACGCTCAGAATTCCCCAAACAAACGCTGCGGCCAGCGCCACGGCAGGGGCTTGTTCTATGGCTTCCGTCAGCGCGGTGAACAGCTTTTCCACTATTGGACCCCCAGTTTCGCTAACTGTTCACGAATATCGTCCTCCGGCATGAACCCCTCATGTCGGTACACTTCATTTCCCGACGTATCGTAGAAGACCTGCGTGGGCATGACACGAACCCGGCATCGCCTCGCCAGGAACGGGTACTCATCAATCTCTACGATCAAAATCTCTGCCCTTCCTCTGTATTCTTTCGCGAGGTTCTCGAGAATGGGTTTCATCATCTTGCAGGGGATGCACACGCCCCGCCCGAAATCTGCCACAACCGGTCTACCTAAGATGAGAGCCCTGTCGAGCGGATTATCCGCCGCGAGTGCCCTTTGAGCTTTGATCCAGTCCTGGTTTCGGCTGACCTCAGCTCTCTCCTTCGGGTCCGAAATGTAGGTTTCGACGGCTTCGTAACGTTTCTGCTGGAGCAGGGAGTTCCGCAACGCGTCCTTTATCGCATCGAAAGCCAGGCCCGCAGGGATCTCGGCTTTCTGTGCATCGTAGAAGTCACGGAGTTCTTCTTCGCTGACCTGGATTTGGTCGAGAACCTGCGTCCTCAGCAAAGCGTTTATCAGTGCCTCTTCTTCGTGTCCTGGATGGGCACTGTGTTCGGAAAGCGCTTCTTTGTACGCGGCACTTTCTTCCACCTTAAGCCTTTTCGCTTCCTGAAGAAGGACCTTGCGAGTGATCATGTCCTCCAGGAACTCATGTTTCCGGGCCTGGTATTCTGACCTGAACTCCTCAGGCAGTCCCTGAAATTCGAACTGGAGATTGGCAAGTGTGATCGCTTCTCCATTGACGGTTGCCAGAATTTCGCTTGGCTCAAACTCCGTCGTTTCCGCACCGGCCAACGGCCTTTCTTTCCGCCGTCCCCCGGATGACTTGAAGACAATCGTTATCACAATTGCCGCAAGCACGACCAAGCCAACAACTGCTTTCCACCACAAGTCGCGCGGACTCTTTGACGCCTTGTTTAACGCCGCATCTCCCGGCTGCTTATCACTGTCGAGGCTTTGCGGTTCGGTCTGATTCACTGCTGTTCCCTCCTTCTCGTATGAGGCACCTTTGCCCTTCTCTTGCGCTAACATCGCGATCAGCTTCGATCAACGAAGCCCCAAATCGCGACGCGCCACTTTTCCTCACACAAACAACGCCCCGAACATCTTCCCCGTTATGGTCGCCATTGCGCAGACAAGGAGAACAAAGACGAGAGTCTTTTTCGTGCCGATGACCTGCCGGATGACCAGCATGTTCGGCAAAGAGAGTGCAGGTCCAGCAAGCAGAAGTGCCAGGGCGGGTCCCTCGCCCATGCCTGCCCCCAACAACCCTTGGAGGATAGGCACCTCGGTCAATGTTGCGAAGTACATCAACGCGCCAGCGACACTGGCAATGGCGTTGGAAAACCACGCGTTTCCGCCTACACTCGAGCTGATCCACCTCTCCGGAATTAGAGCCGGGTGTCCTGGCCGACCAAGGAGGAAGCCCGCCACCAGGACTCCAGCGAAAAGCAGTGGCAAGATCATCTTCGCGTACGACCATGTCGAACTCGTCCACTCCTTCAGTTCCGGCCGCTTGAACCACGCGATGAGTACGAGGATCAAGCCAGCGAGGAACGCCAATGCAATGAAGAAACGCGCGTGGTAAATCGTCGTGTAGAATGAAGGACTGTAGGTTATCCCAGCAATGCGGCTTCTCTCGATGGTCAACGAGGATTCCCCAGTGGATTGAGTCTTGAGATGCAGCTCCGTGCTTGTCTCACCCGCGCGTATGCCTTGGATGCGGCTGCCGTCAACAAGTTCGACTCTGACGCTCGCCGGCTTTCCCCAGTTTGCGAAGACGAGGATGGCAACCATCAGACCGAAATAGATGGCTGTCTTCCATAAAGGCCTCGGTGCCTGTTCGTCCATCATGATAGTAGGAGCACTCTGCACCCGTGATTTTTCCTCTTTGCGGAATACGAAGTGCATGAGGAGGCCGATGATGATACTGAAGACGATCGCGCCCACAGCCCTGGCGATACCCAGCTTGAGACCGAGGACTCGCGCGGTCAAGATGATCGCCAAAACGTTGATCGCCGGGCCGGAATAAAGAAACGTGGTCGCGGGACCGAGGCCGGCCCCTCGCGTGTAAATTCCCGCGAAAAGAGGCAGAACCGTGCAGGAACACACGGCCAGAATCGTGCCCGACACCGAAGCTACACCGTACGCCAGCCACTTTTTCGCCTGTGCGCCGAAGTATTTCATCACGCTTGCCTGGCTGACGAAGACAGCAATCCCTCCGGCGATGAAGAAGGCGGGTGCAAGGCACAAAAGGACATGCTGCCGCGCATAGTCCTGAGCCATTATCAGGGCTTCGTGTACGGAACTACGAACGCCTTCGTTCCCGAATGGAACAAAATAGAAGGCGGCGAAGACCGCGAGCATTAGAACGAGGATTTTCGCTTCCTTCATGATTTGATTTTTCCTGCGCTGCAGACTACTTGGTCATTTCGCCAAATATAACCGTCAAAAAAGGGGCTGGTTCCCTATCCTGCAACCCCCCGGCCTTTTTCCTCAATCACCGCCTCAACACAGTCAAAGAACCTTAGTATACAGGGACAGCGGAGCCGGTAAAAGACTTGGAGTCCACGTTTGTCATCCTGAACAATCCCCGCCTTTTTCAGGACAGAAAGGTGCTTTGAGACGGTAGAAATGTCCGCGCCAACCAGCTCTGTCAACTCGCATACGCACCGCTCCCCTTTAGCCAGTTCATCCACGATTAGCAGCCGGCTCGGATGCCCCAGGGCCTTGATGATCGTCGCGTGCAGGTGATACCTTGAACGAGTCTCAGTTTCCATATTCGAAGCGATTTGGGCGAAACACAATAAACACCAGCCACTATTTGACCAAATCGCCAACAAGTTGTCAATACCTTTTCTCCTCCGGCAGCACCCACAGCGAGTGGGCTGACCCGCCACGTGGCAAATGCCGTCGCTTCGTGAAATCGTTCCCGAAGTGACTGCTCGACATTATGCTGTTAGGACTGCCACTTCCAGAGAACAACAGTTCTTCCATTCAACCACCTATGACAGACTGCTTCCAGGACGAACAACCTCTGTCGTCCAACGGCAACCCTCGCTCGCCTGCCATCCGGCTCTCTTTTCAGTGTAGGCGGGCTGGAAACCCTAACTGTGTAGGAAAACCTCCGTAAGAAAGTCCTGGACAACACCTTCAAGGACAACAAGCGCGGATCATGTCGAGACATGGGGCCCTTCTCGGCCTCCCGGTTCGGACCTTAGATTATCTGGTCTCCCCCTGCATATGAGCGCGACTCATTCTACTTAGCCTGTTGGACCTGAACACCTTCCTGCTGCTGCCCAAGAAAGTGTTTGAGCTGCTCGACGTTGGCTGCCTGAATCGCTGCGTTCGAGATGATCAGGTTGCCAGCCCAGTCTGCCTGAGCAGGAACAGGTTGGCGCCGCGCCTCGCCACCCTTCCTGGCTCGTTCGCGGGGGGCGAGGGGGGTGGTGCCGCGGTGGAAGGCGTAGCGTCGGTTTTCGTCGCGGGCGATGGCGGCGGCCATGCCCCGGATGCCGTCGGCAACGAAGATGCCTCTGAGATCGGTCTCGCCGGAGACGAACGCACCGCTTTGTGAGCCGATCACTTTGATGTCGGCTTTGTTGACGTACTCGCCGGTGGTCTGGTCCATGAGGTTGATGCGGACTCGACCACTGACAGCGTCTTCCTGCACGTTCATCTTCAACGGACTGACCAGCACGAACCCGGAGGCGTGGAGGTTGTCGCCTCGCGCGAGGATGAGGTACGCTCCTTCGTCTTTAACCGGCAGAGCGATCTTGCGTTTCTTATCCTCGTAGTCCTTGCCGTCGCCGAGTGTGATGGTCTCCTCGTGCGTGGGAGCAATGCCAGCAAGCCTTATTCCAGTGATGCGGCTGAGGTTCTTCTCCTGGAGGAAGAGCTTCATCAGGTCCACTTTGTACGCCTTGATGTCCACTTCAGGGATGTTGCGATAGGTCAGTTCCATCTCCGTCTTCTCGTTCGGCATGAACGTGGAGACGTCCTCGAAGCTCATGGCCTTGTGCTCGAAATAGTCAATCGCCTCTTTCGCGTCGGCGAAGCGGTCTTTCACTTTCTGGTAGCTCTCGATGGCTTCCCTGGGATTCCCCCGGGCGTGGAAGATCTGCCCGATCATGTACAGGGCTAACCACTTGTTCTTGCTCTCCTGCTCGACGCCATGTTCATCTTTTAGCATCATCTCTGCCACCTTCTGGCAAAGCTCGATTGCTCGATCATATTGGCCGAGGGAGAATCGGGCGATGGCCTCGGTGTAGATGAAGCTGTCGAAAAACTCGCTTTCGGTGAACTTCAGCTGGAAGCGCTGCGACAGCTTCACCACCTCGTCATACCCCTCCAGTTCCAGGAAGGCGTTGACTAAGGAGAAGCTGGCGTCGTCGTTGGCGGGGTTCTTGGGATAGAGCGTCAGGAAGCTGTTAAGCATCTCAATCGCGCGAGAGATCATATCCGCTTTGGTGAGCTTTTCCTTCTTCAGTTCCTCGTTGGTCAGCACCTCGGACGCTTTCGCGTAGACGGCTTGCGACAGGGCGAAGTAGGTTGATTCCGTCGAGGGCGTGTCGGGATACTCGAGCCACAGGTCGGTCATGTAATCAACCGAGGGGAGGAACTTCCCTTCGGATTGAAGCGTCCCCGCGACATTCGAGTCTTTGACGAAGCCCGCTTCAGCGGTGGCTTTGAACACCAGGTACGCTCGCTCGTATTCCTCGATGTCCCGATAGGCTCGACCCACCGCCAGAATTTTGTCGAAGGGGATGAACAGTTCCGGATACTTCTCCTTCAGCACCTCGAAGTACTTCACGATCTCTTTCGAGTCGCCCGCCTCGATGGCCGCGTGCAAGAGCATGCGAGCGGCCTCCTTCAGGAACTCGTCTTTCAGCTCCCACTCTTTCTCATCGTACAGTTGCGCGAGGAGAGGAGCAGCCGATTTGTAGTCTCCATCGTCAAAGTACGCTTTGCCGAGGTAGTACAGCTCGTCGGGAGTGGGGCGATACTTGTCGCTTGATTGCTCGCCCGGCGCCAGAACGGTGATCCTCGCTTGAGGACCAACCCGCAGCAGCGTGGGATCGTAGGCGCTGCGCAAAACCGGCGGCAGAACCCGATATTTCCCCGGCAGGTAGCCGTAGAGTTGATACCGGACGTTGCCGATGCTGGGACGGTTGCCGAAGTAGAACGTGATCTGTCCATCGCCCAACGTGTAGTAAGCGAAGTTGCCGGAGATGCTGTTCTCCAAAACCGTCGTGCCCGACGGAATGGATTCCTCGAGGATGAGGTAGTCGTCGTCCTCCGGTTTCCGGCGGTCGTACCGGCGCTGCAGGTCAATCACAACATGAGCCACCGAGCCCTGAGAGAGTTGGGTGAGATCGTTCCGGAAGAACCGATAGTTGCCGCATACGGAGAAACCGGTCCGCACTACCCGCCCCTTGTACTCCGGCGGCGGGGGCATGTAGTACCGCTCGTCCACATAGAACTTGTCGCGCCGCTCGTGCTTCATCTCCGACGAGAACCCAGTCATGGCGATGACGTAGGAATACTCTCCCGTGCCCTCCATGTCGAAGCTGACTTTGTTGTCCTCCGGCTTCAGGAGACCGCTGGGGATGTCCACTACAACCGTGTCGCCGGCACGCTCGACGCGAATGGATTTGACCTCTTTGTCGTTGATTGCGATCCGCAGCGTGTAGTCGTTCTTCACCTTTGCCGCTTTGCCATAGTAGCTACACACCGCGGCCAGAGCCGGTCCCTTCGCTCGATAGGGCAGCCAGCCGGATCCTCTTCTCTGGCTCATGAGCCACTCGATGCCTTGCTTCAGTTGTGGAGCCTCCGGGCGAACCTTCGCGATGGCCAGAAGCGTCAATGCCGTCGTCTCGATGTCGTTGCGTATCCACGCCTGGTTGTTCGCGCCGCTCCATTTCAGGGTCGGACGACTCTGAACCGTGATCGGCTTCGCTTTTGACAGAAGCACCTCGAGGACTTCCCCGGCGATGGCCGGTCTGTCCAGCGCATCGAGCGTTAGCGTCAGGTAGGCCAGGGCCGCTTCGCTCAAGGAGTTTCTCTCGCGGTAGAGGCGGTTGGCGTATGTGAAGTCCGCTTTGTCAACGAAGCTCAAAGCGTGGAGAATGACGGTCTTCCCTTCGTTGTCCGTCTGTCGTGAGGAGGCGAAAGCTTTCTGGAGATAACCGGTGGCCGCTGCGATCGTCTTGTCGGGCACGGCGAAGCCCCTCCGTTTCGCTTGACCCAACGCCCAAATGGCCATGGCAGAGGCTTTCGGATCGCTGTTGCCCCCTTTGCCCGCCCAGGACCAGCCACCATCATCTCTCTGGGATACCGCCAGCTCCGAGATGTGACTCTCCGCTTTGCTGCGGAGCTGGCGAATGTCAGAGGCGCCTTCGCCAACGGTCGTTTTGACATAGTCCATGCAACTGAGGACACCAATCAGGCTGGTGGCCGCTCGAGCCGTCGTGTCCGGTGGCATGATCCTACTGCGGAGCATTTGATGTCTGCGAATGGGACCCACCCCATCGAGGGCGATGTCAATCAGCGCCCTTCGGAGGGTCGTGCCAATGAAAATCGTCATCTCCAGGTTGCTGTATTTCCGACCGGAGGTAAGGCCAGTCCACAAGGTCTCATCTCCGCTGGCCGTGCCGCTTGTCCCTCCACGATACACAAGTCCCCACGGACGCACAGGCACCGTCCGAGAAATGGCGTCGCTGCGATCGCCTGCCTGAGCGACCAGTTCAAACACAATCTCCTTCGCCGCGGGAACTTCAAAGGCATCAAACAGCATCTCCGTGACCCCTTTGGAGATATTGATCGTCTTCGGCGTAGAGGTCGTCTTTTCGCCAACGGTCGTCCGCAGCTTCAGCTCGGCTTCTCCCTCGAAATCAGTCAGGTTGTGCACTCGGGCAATCATCCGAGGCCGATCTCCTTCCATCAGAATGGATGGCACCTTCAGCTCGACGAAGAACTCTTTTCGGGTCACCACGTTGGCTGTGGTCTGCCCAGCAAGCGTCTCCGGCGTCACCCCGCGGAGCGTGATCCGCCATTGCGTGGCTGTGTCCGGAGCCTTGAAAGTCACCGAGGCCTTTCCCTCACCATCCGTCACAATGGACGGATTCCAGTACCCCACCTCAGGGAAGTACATGCGAACCGCTGGAGGTGTCGGCTCGCCTTCAGCGGGAGCGGCCGTAGGAGTGGCCAGCTTGGCCACTGCTCCCCTCCGAGGACGCCGGGCCAACCCCGCATAGCGCTTGTCAGCGGCCTTTGTCTCCAGGCGGTCTGCCACCATTTTCCCGGCAACGCCGTAAGCCACGCCAGCGGCGACAGCTTCTCCAGCGGCCAACTGCACTTCCTCTTTCGCCTTCTCAAGTGCATACCTGCGTGCTCCGATTTCTCTCTCGGCTGCCGCCATCCTTTCCATCTCGGCGACGACTTCGGGGGAGATGCCCTTCGTCTTCGCCGCGTAGGAGAACGTACAGCTCGATTCCGTGCGCATGGCGGCCACCCTTTGCTGTCCCTCTCGGAAGAATGCGCTGATCTCCTGGAGCGGATCGGCAAAGATACTGAATAGCGCCTCGTCTACCATAGCTAATGAAAGCTCCGCGCTGACCGGCTTTCCGTTCTGGTCGGTGGTCTCGATGTCAACCGTCAATTCCTTGCCCGGCTCGAGCTCCTCCCTCGACGGCTTCACCGCAACCTTCAGCTCCCGTTCCACCACAAATCCCATGCTGGCGGTGTAGAACTTGTTTCCATTCATCACCGCCACGCCTAAGGCGAAGTTCGGGAAATGCTGGTGCCCGATTGGCATCTCAACCACATTGGCGCCTTCCTTCAACGTCACCAACCGATACGACAGAATCCCCTCTCCCTCGAACGTCAACAGGGCCAGGTTCTCCTCGATCCGCGAGTGAACCATCAACGAAACCTCCTCGCCCACTTTGAAATGCTGCCGGTCGGTGATGATCCGAATCCTCGTCCTGTCCTCCTTGTCCGAGATGAACACACTCGCCTCCGCCGTGATCCTGTTGCCGAACCGATCCTTCCCCGACGCTCTCAGAATGTGCGGACCACCTTTGACAAGACTCACATTGACGGTGCCAACGCCCGTTTTCTCGTCGGTGACGACGCGCTTCTTGGTCACCTCCACCTCACTCCACCGCTTCCCCGTCGCTTCCCTTCTCAGCACGATCAACTCCATCTCCTTCGAGACGGGTTTTCCTTCTAAGTCCTTAGTAGCGACCGTTACATCAAACTTCTCCTCGG
>Ga0209979_1000606_pt1 | contig 46367 bp, 38 predicted proteins | sample AnhtaG_FD_183114 | JGI IMG/M metagenome (GOLD analysis project Ga0209979, IMG submission 183114) | Deep subsurface microbial communities from Anholt, Denmark to uncover new lineages of life (NeLLi) - Anholt_01485 metaG (SPAdes) (version 2) | ecosystem: Environmental > Aquatic > Marine > Oceanic... | reverse complement strand
CTCGTGGCCGCAACGAAACCGTGAACGTACTCCATAATACAAGAAAGAGAGCACTGCTGTGCCGGTAAATTTGCTACAGTCTCCAAAATCCAGATGTTTTTTTTCTCCCCTTCTCCCCGCCCCTTTATTCTTTCACTTCGACATTCGATATTCCTTCCGTCGTCCATCGTCCCTCTTCTATCTCCCGTCTTCTCCGTAAGGAGTCCATAGGACTGACTTCCCTCCTCCGTCTTGAGTCTATCACCCTATCCCCTACCCCCTATTCCCTATCCCCTGGCGTTTCGCCCAAACACGCAAGTCGCCTTTTCGAAAAGTGCCAAAAAGTGCACATTTTTGTTAATTTTTTGTGAATTTTTGCGAATTTCTGTCAATTTCTGTCAATTTCTGTCAATTTTTGACCCCCTTTTTCGCTCAACTTGCACAAGTCATGCGAGATTCCGTGGATTTGTTCTTGACAACCACCCCCGTTTTTGCCTCAGAATCAACGATTGTGTCCTGAAATGTCCCCACATTATACCGATTTTCACAACAGGCGCTTGCGTATTTGCTTCGAACCACCCTCGATTTTGACTCAGAATCAAGGCCTCTTCTTTTTTGTTTTCTTGTTAAAACCTGCGTATTTGATGCGATTTTCTTGGCAAAATTCGGGTCTTTGATTGAGGAACCTGGGTGGTTAGTGCGGAGTTTTTCGTGCGAAAGGTTACGCGTTTGGCTGAAATTCTTCTCGCGAGGGCGACTTTTCTGCCTCTCGTCGTACGCAGCTAAGTCTTGCGCTGGACTGCTCTTGCGCGCCGCAATCCCGGCCGTATCTACATAATTTGAAGACGTAGGCGAAAAAAATCCAAAAAAACGCTTGTAATATCAAAACAAATGTTTTAAACTTTCGTATGAAACAACTGTTTAGGAGGTATATTATGACGATTTCGCAGGACAAACAAGCAGACCAGGCTTCCGATAAGCATGTGCGTGACCGCTTGATTGATGCGGCGGAAGAACTTTTCTGTGAACATGGCTTCGAGGGCACGAGTATTCGCGATATTGCCGCTGCGGCCAGGTGTAATATCGCTTCGGTTAACTACTACTTTGGCGGAAAAGACAGGTTATACACCGAGGTTTGGCGCCGGCATCTGCTTCTTATGCGCGATACCCGCATTGCAAGCATCCAGAAGGCAGTCTCTCAAGATGATGGCAAGCCTCGCTTGGAAGACCTGCTCAGGTCGTACGCAAATGCGTTTGTTGAGCCGCTGGTGGGCAAAAGCAGGGGGGGGCGATTCATCAAACTTATGTCCCGAGAAATGGTCGACCGACACTTGCCCCGGAACATGTTCGTCAAAGAGATGATTATACCCGTTATGACCGCTCTGCAGGAGGCTTTGATGAAAACCTGCCCGGGGTTGGAGGAATCGAAGGCCCGGCTGGCGATACTCTCTATCGTTGGCCAATTAATACATACAGTTGTTGCAGAAACTATGCTTGAGCAGACCGATAGTCCGGAATTGGCAAAGTTTGAGTTAACTGAGGTAGTTAACCACATTGTGAAATTTTCCGCTGCCGGGATACGAGCTTATGCCGAAGGAGAAGTGAAATGAAAACGCGGTTACTTTCAGCGGGTTGGTTTTTGCTTTGTATCATTGCGAGTACGATGTTGGTCGGGTGCGTGAGCAGTGAGCAGTTTTACGAGGATGTACGTTTGTCCAGAACTGCCGCGCACCGGCAGTGGAAAAATCGCAAAGAACGACTGGAGCAGTCTCAGACCCGCATAAGCGGGCCGTTAAGTCTGGAAGATTGCTTGAAGCTTACCCTTGTAAATAACAAGACATTGCAGCGTGTCGTTCAGGAAAAGGAAATAGCGCGTGGAGAACGGCTGAAATCATATTCGGCAATTTTGCCATCGGTGGGATTGTCAGGAGATTATTTGAGGAAAGACGAAGTTGCTTCCATTAAGGTCCCAGACGGTCCGACGATAACCATGGGAGATGTTGATAATTATTCGGCAGGTCTTAGAGTTACTCAGCCGGTTTTTTCCGGCGGGGCAATAATGGCTAAATTAAACGCGGGGAAATTGTTTTCCCTACTTGCCGACCAGACGGTTCGAGCGTCGCTTCAGGAGGTAATTTACGCAGCACAGCACTCGTATCACGATGTGTTGCTTAATCAACATTTATGCCGGATCACTGCCGATGCGGTTCGCTCAGCTCAGGTGCATCTGGATGATGTAAAGCAGAAACGGTCGGGTGGTGTTGCTTCGGACTTTGACGTTCTGCGTGCGGAGGTGGAACTGTCAAATTTCAAGGCTGAATTCATACAAAGCAAAAATGCCATCAATATCGCAAAAACTAATCTTCTTAGAATGATGGGTGTTTCGCAGGATAGTGACTTTGCTCTGTCGGATGAGCTGGTTTACGCTCCTTCCAGGGCAACAATGGAACAAGCTGTTGAAGCTGCTTATTGTAATCGCCCGGATTTGTTTGGGCGTGAGCTTGATATAAAACTGCAGAAGGAGCTGCTTGATATTGCCCGCAGCCGGTATTGGCCGACCATTAGTGGGTTTTATGACAATATGTGGTCAAAGCCTGACCCACACAGAAGTATGGAGATTGAATGGGGGCATGCCTGGAGCACTGGAGTCACGGCGACGCTGCCTGTTTTTGACGGTCTTGCCCGCGAGGGAGAGATATTGGCACAGAAAGCGCGGCTTAAACAAGCACAGATAGATTTAATTGATGCTGAAGAGACCGCATTGTTTGAATTAACAAAGGCACAATTAAGTATCGCGAACGCAGACGAGTTTGTTGAATCACAGCGATTAAACCTCACGAGGGCAAAGGAAGGGCTGCGGCTCGCCGAAGTCGGTTACAAGGAGGGGACAAATACACAGGTTGAGATGATTGACGCTCAGGCCGCATTGACAATGGCAAGGGTCAACTATTACCATGCAATATATTCGCATATAGTTGCGAAACTGGATTTACAAAAAGCAATGGGATGTCTAACAGGGCCTATCAATAAACGAGAATAAGGGGCAGATAGAATGAGGATTATATATTGGATAGTAGCGTTCGCATTGGTGTTTCTTACCTTTTGGTTCGGCTTTTTTCGCAAAACCGCCAAGAAGACCGCTGACGAGATAACAGTCCCCGTTGAGGTCAAAGCGGTAAAGACCGGTTCGATAGAAGAGACGATAGAGCTGACCGGCTGGATAAGAGCAAAGACGGTTGTAGATGTAAAATCCAAGGTGCAAGGCAGAATCGAATCCTTGGAAGCTGTCTTGGATGGCGGTAGTTCGGTTCCAGTTGAGGAGGGTTTGAGGGTCAAAAAGGGCCAGCAGCTTGCCGTCATTGACCACGATGTTCATTTAGCGCAAGTAGCCGCAGCCAGGGCGGATTTTCAAGCCAGGGAAGTTGAATTAGCCGATGCTGAGCGTGAAAAGAAGCGCATTATTGCTTTGTATGAGGCCGGCTCAGCCACGGAGCAGAGCAAGGACAAAGCGGTAACTGCAGCGGATTTGGCGACGGCAAGGCTGGCACTGGCCGGAGCGAATCTGGAACTTGCGGAAATAAGTCTGCGTGAATCAACGATTAGCTCTCCGATTGACGGTGTAGTGACGGCAAAGCATATTGACGAAGGTAATCTGATTAGGGTCGGTGACCGTATTGTTACAGTAGCGGACATGAGAACGGTGAAAATAATCGTTGCGGCCGCGGAAAAGTACAGTGCGAAAATTACAGCCGGCACCCCTGCGAAAATCGGGGTTGATGCCTTCCCGGAAAAGGTATTTGATGCAAAGGTATATTCAATCCATCCTGCTCTTGACGAGCAAACGCGGACGGTACAATCTGAGATACGTCTGAAGAATGATGACCTGCTGCTCAAACCGGGTATGTTTGCAAGGGTAACTTTGATTACAAAGCGCAAAGACGATGTGGTTGTTATCCCTCGCGATGTTGTTCTCGGCGGCAAGATTGACAGGCATTACGTCTATGTGGTGGATTCCCACGCGAGCCAGTCAGACAACTCCGCAAAGGCAGGAATAATCGCTTGCAAGCGTTTTGTGAAGGTCGGTATAAGTCAGGCGGACAGATATGAAATAACAGAGGGGTTAAAAGCGGGTGAGACGCTTGTGGTTAATGGGATGAATTATTTAGCGGACGGAATGAGCGTCGAAGTTGTGCAAATAGAGGATATAAGATGAAGCTTGCTCAATTATCCGTAAACAGGCCCGTAACGACCTTGATGATATTTATTGCGATGGTGGTTTTGGGTCTGGTGTCGATGTCACTGCTGGGACTGGATTTAATGCCGGATTTGGAAATACCGGCCGTTTCGGTCCTGACAGCATACGAGGGTGCGGGGCCCGAAGAGGTGGAGACGCTGCTCACCAAGCCGATCGAAGATACACTCAGCACCATTTCGGGGGTTGACGAGGTAATTTCAGTGTCCAAAGAGGGGATGTCGGCGGTAACGCTGAAATTTAATTGGGGCGAGAAGATAGACGAAAGCATCAACGACGTCCGCGAAAAGCTTGACCTGATTAGAGAACGACTGCCGGAAGAAACTGAGAATCCGGTTATTTTTAAGTTTGACCTGGCAATGATGCCAATTCTGCTTATCGCAATCACCGCTGAGGATAGCTACGCCGACCTCCAGGACATTGTTGATGATGAGATAGTTGACCCGCTCAAGCGCGTTAAAGGTGTTGCTTCGGCTGCGGCACGCGGGGGCCTGATACGACAGATTCGCATTGATATCGACCGGGACAAACTGGCTGCTTTGAACCTGTCGGTAGCACAGGTAAAATCAGCTCTTGCATCCCAAAACATCAGTACACCGGGCGGCAGCTTAAAGACCGGCTACAAGGACTATCTGTTACGCACGCCGGAGGAATTTTCCAGTCCCCAAGAGGTTGCCGAAGTTATCATTGCCCAACGTAACGGCATAGCCGTAAAGTTGAAAGACGTTGCCGATGTGAGGGATTTCTTCAAAGAGCGGACGTATGATGTGCGTATCAACGGCAAGAGGGGAATGGCTGTATTCATTCAAAAACAAAGCGGTGAAAATACGGTCGAAGTAGCACGGGCGGTCAGGGAAAAACTTGAGACGTTAAAGCAGAATTTGCCGCCGGATGTCGAGCCTAACATCGTGATGGACAATTCCGAGTTCATTTTGGCTTCGGTGGGCAATTTGCGCAATACGGTTTTCTGGGCTGTGTGTTTTGTTTTTATAGTGCTTCTTTTTTTCCTTAGAGACCTTCGCGCCAGTATTATAGTCGCCGTTGCCATTCCGACATCGCTGATAATTACGTTTCTGTTAATGTGGCTGGCCGATTATACGATTAACACCGATTCACTGGCCAGCCTGGCTGTTGCAGTTGGTCTTGTGGTTGATAATGCCATCGTTGTTGTCGACAACATCAACCGCCATCGCAATAAAGGTGAGCGGGCCAAAGAGGGTGCCATTTTCGGGGCAAACGAAGTAGGCGTTGCCGTCATCGCCTCGACGCTGACCACCATTTCCATCTTTGCCCCCATCATTTTCGTGGGCGGAATAACAGCTATTATATTCGGACAATTCGCCGCCATCGTTACGATGGCTCTGGTGGCTTCGCTGTTTACCGCTCTTATGCTTGTTCCAATGCTGTGCTCAAGACTCTTGAGAGTGCGTAATGCCAATCCCAGGAAGTCAATACTGGACTTCTTTTATAATTTTGGCGAGAGAGTCTTCGGAGGAACCGAAAAGGTGTACGTGAGGTTTCTTGATTGGTCGCTGAAAAATCGCAAAACGGTTTTTATTTCCTGCATTGTCTTATTTGTGTGGAGCATTGGTATTGTTGGGTTTATCGGCACCGAGTTTTTCCCGGAGCAGGACCAAAATCGACTATCGGCACAGTACGAGCTGCCGATAGGGACACGTTATGAGCGCACCGGGCTGGTAGCGCTGCAGTTACAAACAATAGTAGAAAGTCATGTCCCCGAGAGGCGCGACAGCTTTATTCGCTGGGGTGTTTACGGCTCAGCCGAGGGCGGCCACTTTGTCACGCAGGAAGAAAGCTATAAAGGTTTTCTATTTATCAGCCTGAAACCTAAAAAGGAGCGTGACGTTTCGCCGAATGAGCTGATAAAGCGACTCCGCAAAATTACGAACAAAATACCGGGAGCGGTTATTCGCTATAGCGCTGAAGATCCGCTGACCACGATGATATTCGGCGCCGGCGGAAAACTGTCTGTTGAACTTTACGGGCACGATATGGATGCAGCGCGGCAATATGCTCAGTCTGTTAAGTCGGCGATGGCCGGCGTTGAGGGTGTCCAAGATGTTCAAATCAGCCGAAAAGAAGAAAAGCCGGAGATTAAGGTCATTATTGACCGAGAGAAGGCATCGAGACTGGGACTTGACGTAAAAAGCATCGGCAAAACGATAGAGACACTTTTTGCGGGCAGTACCGCAACGAGATATCGCGAGGGTGGAGATGAATATGATGTGGAAGTCCGGCTGCAAGCACAAGACCGGGACAGAATTGAAGACTTGCGAGATACGTTCATCAGTCTGCCGGGCGGCGGTCAAGTCAGCTTAGCCAATATTGCCGAAATCCAACATGGCCTGGGCCCGACAAAGATCGAACGAAAAGACCAGGCCCGCTATATTACGGTCTCCGGTGAAGTTAGCGGCAGAGACCTCGGCTCAGTGGCAGCGGATGTAAGGAAAGTGCTGGACAGGCTTCCGGCACCGCCGGGTTTCAGTTATAAATTTGCCGGTGCCGAAAAAGAGAAAAAAGAGGCATTCAGGCTGCTGATAATAGCGGTCGGCCTGGGAATGGTATTGGTATATATGGTGATGGCTTCACAGTTTGAATCGTTCCGTGACCCATTTATCATATTCTTCTCGATACCCTTCGGCATTGTGGGTGTAATTATCGCGTTGGCTCTGACCGGGCAGGCAATGAGTGTTGTCAGTTTTCTTGCGCTGATTATGCTTGTCGGTATTGTTGTCAATGATGGGATTGTTCTTATCAGCTATGTTAACATTCTCCGCCGACGAGGGTTTGATGTTTACTCGGCCATCATTGAAGGAGGGCGCAGCAGACTGCGGCCCGTGGTATGCACCAGTTGCACTACAATGCTGGCGATGACGCCTCTTGCGTTGGCAAGGGGTGAAGGGTCTGAGATTTGGGTGCCGTTTGCCGTAACTGTAATTGGCGGCCTGTTTGTGGGGACCGTCATTACGCTGGTCCTGATGCCAACTCTTTACAGTGTGTTTGAAGGCGGAGGCAAAAAGAGATGAAAGCTGTTTTGATTGTGCACAACGCGGCGATAGATGAAGAGGTAAACGAGGCCCTGGCCAGTCTCGGCATTAAATGCTATACGAAATTCCCAAACACCCTGGGCAAAGGCCAAATGAGCGAGCCGCATTTGAATACAGAGGTTTGGCCGGGGATAAATTACGCAACTTTTGTTGTCACCGACCAGCCCAAAGCCAAAGAAGTAATGGATAAGGTCCGTCAAATGCGCGCCAAATTGGCCTCGGAAGGCCTGAAGGCATTTATGTGGGAGATTGACGATGTCAGCTAACCGAGTTGCCTTATCTTCCATGAATCAGGCGTGAGCCTGCGCTCAATTGGTGGCAGGTCTCTCTGTAAGTGCTTTAGTGACCGAGAATTAGCAAATAGTATAAAATTTCATTTCTTTTCAGGAATTTACTGGCTAAATCATCCTCGAAACAGGATAATGGTTGAGGTAAAGGTTTGTGCAATGAAAGGGGGTAACAGTATGGAAACTGTGGCAAACTATAAACCAAATGTCGAAGTTGTTTCCGACCGTGAGAGTCTTGCGCGCCGAAGCGTTGAATTTTTTACTGCCCGCGCGGAAAAGGCAATAAAAACGAGGAACATCTTTTACGTTGCCGTATCGGGGGGACATACACCCAAACGTTTTTTCGAGCTGCTCGGTGAGCTGCCGGAGGCCAAAGCCCTGCGCTGGGATAGAATACAATTATTCTGGGTTGACGAGCGGTACGTTCGGCCTGATTCGCAATGGAGCAATTACAAGCTGGCCACCGATACCTTTTTGCCGAAAGTTGCGATCCCCAAAGAAAACGTACACAGGATTCCGACCGAGCACAGCGATTTTAAGGTCGCAGCCCGCTGTTATGAAGAAAGCATCCGAGAGGCTTTCGGTTTGGAGGAAAATCAGGTTCCCGAGTTTGACTTAATTGTGCTTGGTATGGGCGTCGAGGGACATACCGGCTCGTTGTTTCCCAACTCTTATGCGCCTCTTGACGCGGAAAATCTGGCGTGCGTTGTTTATGGCTTAGATGAGAAGCTTAACCGGATAACCTTAACGCATCCGGTATTATGTGCGGCCTCTCATTTGGCTGTATTGGTTTGCGGGGAAGAAAAAGCCGGCATTTTGAAAGAGGTTCTGACCAGCGAGCCGGACGAAGTCCGCTATCCTATTCATATTCTTTGGCCAATTCTCGATAAGGTTACCTGGCTGGTTGATAGCCAGGCGGCAAAATTTCTGTAATTGCGGCTTTTCACTTTTCCTTTAGTTTCAAATTCACTCGGAGACGATTGGCCTTTTCCGGGCCTGGGTTTTCTTGCATTTCCGGAGTTGTTGCTGATTTGCAATTAGTTGTTTGGTTTGCAAGGGTTCCTGCTTGCTATTTTACTTTTTTGCTTCCGTGAGCTCGCAAACGTTCTTTTTTGGCCTCTCCGGACCCGGTGCCGAGCAACAGTACCGGCGCGGCTATCGCAATAGACGAATAGGTCCCTACTATAATGCCGAACCCGATTGCGAACGTAAAGCCTCGCAGACCCTGCCCGCCGAAGATATACATTATCAGCACGACTATGAATGTTGTAAAAGATGTTAAAAGTGTTCTGGAAATAGTCTGGTTGATGCTGTTGGTGATTATCTGTGGACTTAGGCGCGCCTTTTTGCGGTTTTCGCGAATGCGGTCGAAAACAACAATAGTATCGTTAAGCGAGTATCCGATGAGTGTCAAGAAAGCGGCTATCATTGCGAGGTTGATTTTGAAATCTCCAATCAGAAGTTTTTCACCGACGAGTGTTGCCGCGATGTATGTGCAGGCGGTGACGGCGCCGAGCGTGATGCATACATCGTGCACCAGTGCTATAATAGCGGCAATGCCATACCGGAAATCCCCGAATCGAACCCAGATATAAGTGACGATTGCAAACAACGACATGACAATGGCGATCAGTGCTCTTGTCTTTGCCTCTGCGCCGACTGAGGGGTCTATCTGTGTTACTCGGGGTAGTGACGTTTCCAGTTCCGCTGCAGCCAGGACTTTGCTTGTCTCGTTTTCAGCAAATCGTGCCCATTCATCCTCGTTTAGCTCGCGAAAGCCTGCCTCCGGCTCGATACTTAGATAAACAAAGGATTCTACGGGCTGGTTCGGCTCCGTTTCGTTCAGGTCTGAGCCGAGGATTTTATAGTGATACCAGTTAAGGTTTCGCATATCGGGCTTGAATCGCAAATCCGCCAATCTGGTGTCGATCTCTTCTGCTGTGGCGGCTCTTGCAATTTTGCAGGTGATTTTAATACCATCCAGAAAATCAGTAAGTTCAGGAAAAGATTCTGTAAGCTCTCCGGTTATTTTTTCCTGTGAAGTGATTTCAGGTTTGAGATTTTGCTGAATTTCCAACTGGTCTGCGAAAGCGTTTAGTATAGCATTGTTGACAATTTCAGCGACTTGTGGTTCTGAGATGTCGGCATCTGCAAAAGCCGTTGTCAGCACATTTCTTACCAGAGATTTGTTTAGCTGGCTTGTTGCTATGACAAATGCAGTTGGATTGCTGAGGCCGCCACGGCGGGTTACTCGAAGGTTGGTTAGTCTGCCGCCGACTTTAGCCTGGGCTTTCTTGATTGCTGAAGTCACAGTTTCAACAGTATGCCGACCGGATTCGCCAAAAGTAACGGTGGACGCGGTTATGTTTGTTTCAGTGGTATTTATTTCATATTGTTTGCCTGTTTTTCCGATGCTGTAAACTTTTGCCGCCGCGAGAGCGGGGTGGATTTTATCTTCCACATCCTGCCTGGTCAGATTGACACCATCTTTTAGATTGATTTGGACGCTTGTTCCGCCGGTAAATTCGATATCGTATTTATTGCTCTTTACGTCGTCCCTTGTGAAGAAGACAAACAGACCCGCTGCAATAAGGATAATTGAGATGGACAAGAAAATCGGTCTGGAGCCCATCCAGTTCACATTTGGTTTGCGTATGAGACGGAGCATAAATAAATGGTCTTTGATAATTCGCCTGGTTAGAAGAATATCAAAAATTACTCGAGTTACGAATAAGGCGGTGAACATACTCGAGGCGATACCGAGCATAAGCACGATAGCAAAGCCTTTTATCTCTTCCGAAGCGACCCAGAAAAGAATTGCGGCAGTGATGAATGTAGTGATGTTGGCGTCTAAAATGGTTCTAAGCGCTCTCTGGTAGCCGTTTCTTATGGCGATTCTTAGAGATGAACCCCGCTGCTGCTCTTCGCGGATTCTCTCAAAAATAAGGACGTTGGCATCAACACTCATACCGATGGTTAATATGATGCCGGCGATACCGGGTAATGTGAAAGTTGCTCTGACCAGCGCCATTATCGCCAGGACGAAGAGCAGATTCATCAGCAGCGCTATATCGGCGATTGAGCCGGCAAGCATGTAGTAACTCGCCATACACAAGACAACCACCACAAGGCCGATTAAACCAGCCTTGATGCCCTTATCGCGATTGTCAGCGCCTATGGACGGCCCGATTGTTTTTTGCGAGATGGGCTGTTCTATCAACATGGCGGGCAACGAGCCGGCGTTTAGTTTGCTGACCATATCTTCGACTTCTGTCTGGGTGAAGCTGCCTGTTATTATGCCCTCCCTGCGTATCCTCGATTGAATGTTCGGTGCTGATATAGCAATGCCATCAAGGAGAATACAGAGCGGCCGTTCCAGATTTTGGCCGGTAACTTTAGCGAATAGCATTCCACCTCTTTCATTCAGTGTGAAACCGATAGCTCTTCGACCCATACGGTCCTGGGACGGTTTGGCTTTTTCGAGTTTCCAGGCTCTTTGGTCACCGGTGCTGTGCAGCAGGGTCTCATTGGGCTTGTTGCTTGCCAGGGCATAATATTTGTCGCCGAATGGTGCGACAATTGCCTGTCGCTCTTGCCCGTCCCGTACTTTAACGAAAGCACGTCCTTGTTCGTCCAGTCCGATCCATTCGTTCATAGTTTCTATTTCGCACCACACGTATTTTTTATCCGAGGCATCATATTTAGGTCCTTTTTCCCTGAGGGTTTCGACATATCTGTTCATCTCGTCGGTGCCCACCTCGGGGTGTCCCAGTGTCGGGAGTATTCTGAACTCCAGTATGCCGGCGCCTTTGAGCATTCGGCGGAGGTCTTTTGGGTCGTCGAGCCTGCCTCTGAAGGGGCGATACTCGTCGAAGGCTTCAACCAAATGAGTGATTTTTTCTGCCCTGTCAGCGAACTCGCTCTTGAGCGTCTCGATGTCGTCGCTTCTCTTGGCTGATTTCGCAGACATTTGAAGAACGGAATCAATCTGGTCTTCGCTAAGGTTTAATTTATGCAGAGCCTTTTGCGCCTCTTTATATTTGACGTTTTTACCGGAATTGGGGTCAGTCAGCTCATTGACGACTTTTGCCCATTCGACATAACCTGTGAGCAAGTCAAGATTATTTTCGGAGTCAGGATGGTCCTTCAGCGATTCTTGTAGTTTTTCGTCGCTTAGCTTAATCCAATCATCTATTCTTAATCTTATTTGGTCAACGTCAAGTCCGGCCGAAGCTATCGCCGCTTCTGCGGCTTCGGGTGTTGAAAAGAGCTCGTCTCTTTTATTTTGTAAGGCCTCACGTTCATCGTAAGCCGTAGCAAGGTCATTAAGAATCGTCAGTCTGTCAGGTGAACCTTTGGCAAAATCGTTGAAGTCTTCGGTTCGTTGTCCTGCCGGTCTTAGGAGGGAGCGCATAACAGTCGCCGGGTTGATATTTTCGTCCAGAAGTGCACGCAGGGCTTTTTCATAATGCTGCCGTTTCTCGCGCGCTTTTCGACTTGCCAGCGGCATTTGTATTTCGAAGCGGGTGTTACCCTGCGGCCGCCATATAAGGTTTTGGATGTTGGCGGGGTCTATTCGCCTTCGCAGAACGGTTATCATTCTTGTGGACAAGTCTTTCTGTTCTTCCGGCTCGAGCCCGTGGGCGTCAATTTCGTAGATAAGACTTGTTCCGCCTTGCAAATCCAATCCCTGCCTCAATCCAAACCACCACAGAGCCAGGGCTGCAAGAGACACCAGGACAATAATCGAAAGGATTTTCGGCGTCAGATTTTTATCCATAACTGTTTCCTTCGTTGTGCGCGGTTCGTTATTTATGAACTATGAGCAGGGTTCCCAAACGTCCTTCGTTGCGATTGGCGTCCCAGTCATAACTATGAACTATTATTTATCTTTCGACAAATTCTTGCCGATTGCTCCAATGGTAACCTTTATTTTGGTGTTATTCGACTCATCGATCTTTAGCGTAATGGCGTCATCCTTGACATCCACGACGGTTCCGATAATTCCGCCAATGGTTTGAACTCTGTCATTTTTTTGCAGTGATTGGACCATTTGTTTGTGCTGCTTCCGTTGTTTTTTCTGCGGATTTTTAAGAATTAAAGAGAAAGAGTAAACCACCATAACAACCAAAATAATCAGGAAGAACGGAGAGTCCAAAAGTCCTCGTGGCTGTTGTGTCTGTGTGGTCGCATTGGGGTCGGACTCAACCTTCATTATTGGGGTCTCTTCTTCGGTGACAGGTGTTCCCTTAATAGTTGAAGGTGCCTCGTCGGTTTTGGTTTGAGCTAATATCCACACATTGTTCATTTTATTTTCCCTTCATAATTGATTAGTGATTATCGGTAAGATGTTAAATTATCAACAATCAATAATCAACAACCATTTTTTAACTGCTCGGCTGCCCAGTCGACAAATTTGCCTTTTTCTATAGCTTGTCTTATTTTGGCCATAAGTCTTTGGTAAAACCTTAGATTATGCAGGGACACCAGGATTGGGCCAAGCATTTCTCCGACATTAAAGAAATGTCTGATAGTGCCCCGGCTAAAGCTTCTGCAGCAATAACAGTCGCAGCCGACCTCGATTGGTTCGCGGCTTTGTGTATGGGCGCTGTTCCTCATTCGCACAGGTCCATTTTCGGTAAAAGCAAAGGCGTTTCGTCCGTTTCGGGTCGGAAGGACGCAGTCGAACAAATCAACGCCCGCTTCTACGGCGGCAATAATGTCGGCCGGCATGCCGACGCCCATCAGGTAGCGAGGCTTAGGCTCCGGCAACAGACTGGTTGTATGAACGACCGTTTTTAGCATGTCGTCGCGTCCTTCACCCACACTGAGTCCGCCGATAGCGTACCCGTCAAAATCCAGCTTGACAAGTTCTGATGCGCAGTAACTTCGCAGTTGAAGGTCTGTTCCACCCTGAACGATGCCGAATAATAATTGGCCGGGGTTGGCGTGAGCTTTTTTGCTACGCACCGCCCAGCGGATAGTTCTTTCCACAGCCCCTCTTAGCTGTGAATCCTCACAGGGAAAAGGCGTACACTGGTCGAAGCACATTATTATGTCGGAAGCCAGTCGATTTTGGATTTGGGTGGCGATTTCGGCATTGAGGTATATTTTTGCACCGTCCACATGGCTGACAAATTCGACGCCGTCGTCATCGACTTTGCTTAGAGTACTTAAAGAAAAGATTTGATAGCCGCCGCTGTCGGTCAATATGGGTTTGTCCCAGGCCATAAATTTGTGCAGTCCGCCAAGCTTTTCTATCGCCTCGACTCCAGGCCGCAGCAGCAAATGGTAGATATTGGCCAGGACGAGCACAGAGCCGACTTCTTCGAGCTGCTGTGGTGTAATGCCCTTTACCGCGCCGGCGGTGCCGACCGGACAAAAAGCCGGCGTCTCGACCTTGCCGTGGGCTGTGGTCAAAACGGCTCGCCGAGCTGCGGTGCGGCGGTCTGTATAAAGAACCTCGAACTTACTCATTTCAATAAACTGACACAATTTTGGAGCCGGGGTAGTAGAATAAAAGAATCTGCCTTGCGGTTTTGCCCTCTCTTGCGATTGCTTGCGCGCCGCATTGGCACATTCCTACGCCGTGGCCGTAACCTCTGCCTGATATAAATGCCCACTTACCGCCCATATCTATGATCCGGCAAACTGTGCTTCTCAGTATTCGGCCCGTGGGGTCGATTGATAGACGAAAGTCTTCAGCGCGCAAAAAGTCACTTTTTCCGGATGGCCCAAGGAGTTTGACCGAAGTCAATCGCGAAAAGCTCTCATAGTTGCTTTGGCGAGCCGGCACTATCTTTGTGATTTCTCCAAGCCGCTTTAGCCTGGGATACCTGCGGTATAGCTTCGTTGTAACATTGGCCTTATCGAATTGAGCCATAGGCCAGAAGAAAAAGCTGGGTTTGGCCACGCTTTTGCAATAAGGACAGGCTCTGCCGACGAGTGGTTCGAACGAATCGCCGAATACGTGGTTGCTGTTTTCGGTGTGGCCGCCGCAGGTTGAGCTGTAGTAAGCGGGGAAGAGCTTTTCGCTGCCGTTTGGGTGATTACAGACTAAAACCTGCCCGGATGTTTTATTAACAGCATGCCAGACCTGGCTTGATTCGGCACTGACACCGAGATAAACCTGGTTTGCCTGGCTCTTACGGACATCCCAGGTGCGTTTGCCGCCAAAACGCCTCTTGATGTACAAACAATAGGTTCTTGCGGCGACGGCTTGAGCCTGGAGTGCCGCCGGCTCCCAATAATTAGGCATTTCCGCACCCACCACGCCGGCCAAATACGGCTCAAGCGGAACAAGGTTTACTGCATCAAAAGAGTTGCCCTCAGTATTGATTATGAGTTTTAGTTTGCCGCGATAAGCATTGCCGTTAAGGCTGAAGATGTGAGGCCTGTCGGGCAAAATAATTACTTGCTCACTGCTGACAAGCCGGCCACCTACTGCAATCCTGCCGCCAACAGTTTTTATGTTTATTGGCGCATCCGATTCGTCAAAGCGGGCTTCCAAAGTCTGCGTTTTCGCGTTGATAACGCTGAAGGCAGAAGCAGTCTTCACCGTACAGCCGGTGATGTCCTCAAGCAGCAGCACCCTTACCCAAAATGCTTCTGGAGCGTTCATCTGGGGTGTGGGCCTGGCGAGCTGTCTTTCCGCACAGCCGGCGAGAATTATCAGCCAAAGTAAAACCGGACCCGCCAGGCATTTATGTCTGCGAAAGTTCATCAACTACCGTTGTTGTTCATTGTTTGTTGTTCGTTGTTCTATGAACAGAAAGAATCGTTTCTTTTCTAATCCAGGCTTCGCAGGGACAATCCAATGTTGCCGAGGGCTTTTTTGATTTCGTTTAAGCTCGTTACGCCGAAGTTTTTACAGCCCAGCAGTTCGGCATCTGTTCTGTGGATTAAATCGGCGAGGGTGCGAATATTAAGTTTCTGCAGGGCCTTTCGAGCACGCACCGACAAGCGAAGGTCATCCACAGGTTTGTTCAAGAGCCTTTCATCTTCGGCCTGGGCGACAGCAGACTCGGAGTTTTCGGCCAAAGACCCGCCAGAGGCGGACTTGTCCTCTACAGCTCCACCGAGAAACAAACCTTTTGATTCGAGGACGACCTTTATTTCTCTAAGCGAGGTTTCGCCGAAGTTTTTATATGAAAGAAGCTCAGCCTCGGTGATGTTCACAAGATCGCTGAGTGTGCTGATGTTCATTTTTTTGAAGCAATTTCTGCTGCGTACCGAGAGTTCAAAATCAGAGATTGGCGTCTCAAGTATCTGGGTTTTGTAGTCTTTTTTCTTTTCCTTTTCCTCGTCGTAGAACATTGTCTTTGAGCTTTCGATGTCTTTTTTGAACAGGATCGCTCTTTGATGGTTGGGATGGTACTTCAGGACTTTATCAACACATTGAACTGCTTTGCCGAATTCGCCCATATCTTCATAAAGCACAGCCAGATTCAGCAGGGCGTTTATATAAACCGGAGCGCCCGATGCAATTTGCTTGTAATAGTCGATGGCTGCATCTTCATCACCCGATAAATCACAGCGATACGCTAAGTGGAAAAGGGCCTTTTGATGGTTGCCGGACAACTCCAAAGCTGCATTGTAGTTGTCCACTGCCTGTTCATAAAATCCCTGTGTTTCCTGAAGGCGGGCAAGCTGGTAGTGATACTCCGCACTTACATTTTCAAAATTGGTGCAGTTTTTGAGCTCCTTAGCCGCCGCGTCAAGGTTAGAGGCATAGCGATAGGTGGCGGCTTTTTCCAAAGTTATGCTTAACGTGTCGGCCTCGTAATCAAGGCTCTTTTGCAGATTTTCGATTGCTTCATCAAACCGCCCCATTCGGCGCAGTGCAAAGGCCAAATAGATGAATTTTTCTTTGCAGTCCTCTGCTCTTTTCAATTTCTCGGCTGCCTCGGCATCTTCACCCATGATAAAAAGGCCGATTCCCACAGCCAGAGCAGCTTTCTGCCCACTTGCGGAGATGTTTTCTTCAAGTTGCTCATTGAAGGCTATCTGGTTGGTTTCGCTGGAATGGACGAATTCGGACAGTCTCTTAATTTCGTCCATAGACGGCAAATTATCCGCAAATAACTCGATTCCCAACTCTGTAATCGGTTCCATAGTAATTCGCTCTCCTTTTCAATCGATTATTGAAGTATCATTTGTTTTGGCATTATAAGCTGGGAACAAGTTTTTTACAATAGATTTTTTTAGCCGATGGCTTCTGTCCTTTCAGGGGGGGAGCGCATAAGAAAGGCCAAGCCAATCAGGCCCGGCCTGTTGATTGTCAGGTGCCAAGGCTGCTTTATCTGGTCGTCTCCGACGGTTCAACAACCTCGCCCGTCATGCTGTAAAGCTGCTGGACTTCTTCCTCGGTCAACGCCCGGCTGAACAAGGCCACCTCATCAATCATCCCCCGCCAGAACCCGCCATTGTAGCTGCCTATCCCGCCGATATACGCCTGCCCTTCAATCCCTTTGGTCAAATTATGCCGGCCGCTCTCGGTAAGCCTGCCGTTCTTGTAGATATTCAGCGTGCTGCCATCATAGGTCACCGTTATATGCGTCCAGATACCTCGCGCCAGCCGCCAGTTGTATTCATCAATCGCAATGTCCTTGGCCACATAGACGCTAATCCCACCGTGGGTATTTCCCTCCACCGTGTAATAGTTTTCGCCGTCATCCAGCTGGAATATCCTTCGATTATTCAAACCATCGGTTGTTGTCTTTACCCATGCTGAGAACGTGAACTCGCTCAAAGAAATATCCCCTATGCTTATATAATCATTTTGCCCATCAAAAGACATCGCGCCGCCTAATGTCTCGTCGGTTATATACTGGGCGCCGTGGACCTTCCCATGAAAATTACCCCCTGAGATATCGACAACCGTCGCCGGGTCCGCATTCGAGTAAAACGAATAGTACAGAGCCACGTTACCGTACGTGCTTGCCGGAACCACTTGCGCTATTGAGCCGCCACCTGCCCTTACCGGGTAACCGTCGGCCACAACCTCTTCAAAATGCTCAGATTCCTCATCCTCATCCATCTCCGGTTCTTCTACAACCTCCGGCACTTCAAGCACCTCCCCGGTCAGAAGATAGAGCTGCCCAACCTCTTCTTCGGTCAATGCCCGATTGAACAGGGCGACCTCATCAATCATCCCCTGCCAGAAACCGCCATTGTAGCTGCCTATCCCGCCGATATAGGCCGGGCCTTCAATCCCTTTGGTCAAATTATGCCGGCCGCTCTCGGTAAGCCTGCTGTTCTTGTAGATATTCAGCGTGCTGCCATCATAGGTCACCGTTATATGCGTCCAGATACCTCTCGGCAGCCGCCAGTTGTATTCATCAATCGCAACATCCTTGGCCACATAGACGCTAATCCCACCGTGGGTATTTCCCTCCACCGTGTAATAGTTATCGCCGTCATCGGCCTGGAATATCCGCCGATTATTTATCCCGCGCACCTCTGTTTTCACCCACGCTGAGAACGTGAACGCCTCCAGATGCATATCAGGTGTCCTTACGTAAGCATCTTCACCATTAAAGTGCATCGCCCCGCCCAATACCTCGTCACTCACGTACTCAGCCTCATGCACCTGCCCGTGATAGCCCTTGCCCGAAATGTCCGCGACGGTATCTGCGTCCGCAGTGTTGTAAAATGAATAGTACAGAACCAGATTTTGAGACAGGTTCCCCGGCATGACCTGCCATATTGAATGGCCCCCACCTCTTACCGGACGACCATCGATCACCACTTCCGCAGATTCCGCGACCACGCTCGAAGCGAACCCTGTTCCGCGAGGCCGACTAATGCGACGCCTGGTAACAGATGTATTTTTCTCTTCGTGCTGCCCCGCCAGTGGCCTGAGCCCCGAACGTGTTTCAGCGCCGAGCAAGACATCCCCTTTTGCCACCAAGGTACCAGGGCCGCTTGGACCTTCCCCTGCCTTGACACGATTCCTGATCTCCACCACCGCCGGTGTAAACGGATTATCCGGACTGTCCCCGCCGTGCGCAGTGTTCGCCTCCTCCAGCGCATCAAGAGCTTCGGCCCCCACATTCATCTTCGCCAGATAGTTGGCAGCCGCTACCTTGCTCTCGAACCGACCTTCGGAGAGCATCGCCACCAGACCCCCAGCGTCATTGGCGGCATACATTTGCTCTACCCTCTCCAGCTCCGAAGCAAGCTCTACCGGCGTATCCACCTCGTTTAATCCGTCCTCGCTTCTCAATCCCCCTTCACCAGCCAGTTCACGCAAGTTTGCGGATTCTCCGGTTGGCTGCTCGTCCGAGCCTGAAAAAATTCTAACTCCTATCAAGGCCGCGATGACAAGCACCGCTGCAGCGGCGAGTTTCGCAATTTTGCTTCTCATAATGACACTCCTTACACTGAACGGGCGCGCACGCGCACGAGCCGAAGGCTGTCTGCCCGCCTGTGACGTTAACATTTCAACGGCATCACCGTGGCTCTGCCGCCACTTCTCGAAATTCGCTTCCGACTTTTCCGAGCCGAGGGCATCAGATAAAGTGTTATCAAGCCATTTATTGTTTTCAACCCGTTTCATAATCGCCTCCCTTGAAACCGTTACGTTTTAAGTAATCCGCAATCTTTCGCTTTGCTCGCGTGAGCCTGCCGTGGACCGCCTGGGGTGAAACTCCCAACACTGAAGCTATTTGGTTATAAGGCATATTATCGTAATAACGCAAGATTAGCGGTTCTCTGTCTACGGCCCGCAATTTCCAGACCGCCTGGCGCACCGCATTTCGATATTTTTCTTTCTGGTTTTCAGCCGGTACGTGTTCATTCAGAACAACCGTCTTACCTTTAGACCTTCCCATCCGCCTCGCAACGTTTCTGCAAATACCACCAAGCCACGCAGCAAACTTATCCTTACTTTTCAGTTTTGGCAGGTCACGACACGCTATCGCAAACGCCTCCTGTGCCGCATCTTCAGACAACTGAACGTCGCCAAGCACAGAATAAGCCAATGTAACCATAGAGCCGTAATACCGCTCGTAAAGGGTCCCAAAGCTTTGCAAATGGCCATTTTGCACAGCTTCGACTAAGCGTTCTTCTGACTTAACAATCACTTTGCTGCCCGCCGATTCTTACAAGTCTGCTGACATCAGCTTTCACTATATAGTGCAATTTCCGGCCAAAAATGTGCGCATAAAATTCAATTTTTCAAGATTTTCCACGTGACCGCGTCCGCCAGACCTAAGGCGGATCACCACAACCTCAGGTCGCGTAGCTGTGCAGCCCGGAAAAGAGCCTGGACAGGTTCACCCAGAGCAAAGTCACAACAATGACTACCATACCGCCAATAGCCCATGCGCTGTTAATACGCGCGTGCTTTTTGCCAAACATATAGCGAAAATGAAAATATCCGACATAAACCAGCCAGGAGGCGAGCGACCACAGCTCTTTCGGGTCCCACCCCCAGTAATCACCCCAGGCGAGCTTGCCCCAGCAGCTTCCCAGCACAAGACCAAGCGTCAGCAACGGAAAACCCGCACGAATCATCCGGTAAGTCGCCTCTTCAGGACCCAGCAGATTCTCGTCGGGATCGGCACTTGTGCTGGCGAGTTGAGAAACGGCTTGGAAAGCAGCTTTCGCCATAAACACGTATGAGAGGACGTAAACCGCCACGTGAGGTGCAAAAAGCCAGCTTTGCAGCGCCGGCGGCAATTGCTGCGGCCGCGCGCTAAAAACAAAGCCGGCCGGGAAAAGCACTATCGCTCCTATAAGCATATCCGCACACCGGCCACCTACCCGCAGCCTCTGCCGGCAGAACAACGAAACCGGATAAATAATCACCCCCATGCACAAAAATACCTCAAAAAGGTTCTGCATCGGCACATGACGCACACTATACCAGCGATACCCAAAAGCCACGCAGCCAATCACGAACCCAAACACGTACAGCAAATGCCCGACTTTCCGCCACCCCGGCAGCGCTACCACAAACGCTGCCAGATACGCACCGATAGCAGCGTAAATCAGTAACCCCTGAATTGTGTATTTGATTCCCACCTATTCGCTTCTCTTCTTTCTTGTTCCGAACTTGAATTCTCTCAGCCACAAATGCCGGAACACGCCTGCGCATAGCATTAGGTATCCGGCGTAAACAAGATTGAGCCCTGTGTCAGAGACAACATTTAGAACAGTGTATTGATGGGCCTGGTCATCGTAAGAGTGCTGGTAAAAATGGTATCCCCCAAAGTAAAGCGGATGATTTACCTCGATATTCTTCTCGGCAACAACCTCACCGTTTTCGATAACCTGCAGCTCACTTACGTAATCGCGGACAGTTCTATGATAGCTTAGCAGAAACTTGTCCTCCGGATGAACGTGGCCACCAGAACGCTCAAACACATATTCGGTCGCTATATCACCTTTGGGGTCCTTCATCTGAATCTCGAGCGCCGGATTGTAGCCGGGCCGCGGGTCGTCGATAACTGTTCTTTCGTCCCCGTCAATTGTCATCTTGAAATTCTCAAACGCCCTTACGATTGTGACCGTGCCGAAATCAGGCCCTAACGAGTATTCAGCATTTATTTCAACAGGTATTTTCCAGCTATGTCCCTGATGGGTTTCGACGTGGAGGTACTCCGGCTTGTAATACTCCATTCTAAAGTCATTGAGTTTAATCCGGAAAGGCAATTCCTTAATCAGCGCTTCGTTTTTCAATGCCACGCGATTCTCGGACGCACCTTCAAAGATGACCATTTGGCCCTCAGGAATTTTATCGATGCCAAGAATTTTCTTTTGGAGCCTGTGTCCGCCGTTTGAGCCCCACATAGACCCTCCAAGAATGAGGATGCAGCCTAAATGTATCAAGCCAAGTGCAGGCACACGAGCCAGTCGCCGAAACACCGCAATACCTGCTGCGAGCATAAGCGCCAGGGACAACCAGTAATAGGCCGACGGCAAAGAGTTGAAGAATTCTTTTGCACGCGCGGCGCCAAGAAATGCCCCGTAAACAGACGCCAAAATCAGTAATATGATAAGCGTCAGACCAACCCACATCACAGCACGTCTGAACCTGTTCATCGAATCTCCTTTACGCCCATCATAAAAAAAACATTAAAAATAATCAATTGAAAACGTTCCGGGTTTGTAGTTGATAACTGCAACTGTTTTTCTTACAATTCATTAGGCCGAATTATAATAGAAAGGGGTCAGCAGCGACACAAATGAAGCTTGTTTTGAACAATATAACTTATCATAACTGCCCTGTGCACGTGCGTGAAAGCGTTGCTTTTACTCCAGAGCAGCGCCATAATATGCTCAGACAAATGCACGCCGAAGACAGCATCAGCGAGGCCGTCATTCTTGATACCTGTAATCGGGTTGAGTTTTACCTCTATGCCAAAAAGGCTTTTGATGTAAGGGCCTTTTTAACCGGTCTCATCGAGCAGGCCCAGCCTGATGGAGTTGACGCCTGGCGCAAGTACAGCCAACAAGCCAGCGGCATCGATGTTGTTCGTCACCTTTTCGAAGTTGCCGCCGGCCTCGATTCACAGATGATTGGTGAAAATCAGATCTTGTCACAGGTCAAATCCGCCTACACACTGTCACTTGATTGCCGGATGAGCAAGTTTATGTTTCACCGTCTCTTTCACAACGCCTTTCGCGTAGGAAAAGCCGTGCGGACCGAAACGAATATCAACTGCGGCGCGGTTTCGGTAAGTCTGGCGGCGGTGGAATTAGCGAAAAGAGAAATGGACCTCTCGGCCGGCACAGCAATGGTGATAGGCGCCGGTGAAAACGCCGAACTTGCTGCAAAGTATCTGCTCAAAGCAGGCCTGCAAAACCTGATTATAGCAAATCGCAATGCGGATAAAGCAGAAGCTGTGAGAGCACGCCTGAAAGCAGGCGAAATAATCAGTTTGGAGGATGTGGCGCCGAAATTGGCTGAACTTGATTTGCTGGTTAGTTCGACCGCTGCTGCTGAGCCGTTAGTAACATACGAAGCTGTTGCGGACATTCTCACAGGCAGAAAAAAAAAGCTGCTGATAATAGATATTGCCGTCCCGCGGGACATAGACCCGCACATAAGCCAATTTGAATGTGTTTCACTCTATAACATCGATGACCTGGATGAGCAGATAGCACGAAATAAGGAAGAACGCAGCAGCGAAATCCCTAAGGCCAGGGCGATTGTCGCCGAGTTCACCGACAAATTTGCCAGGTGGTATAACTCGTTGAATTTGGTGCCGCTGATTACACAACTCTCGCAGGAAGGTATTAAACTCGCTCGCAGCGAGGCCAAACGCTATGCGAAGGATTTCGGTGACGGCAGCGGCGACAAGCTCGAGCTTTTCGCCGAGTCGTTAGTCAAAAAAATCCTGCACGGCCCGATTACTTTCCTTAAAGGAAGCGGCGAGCAAGAGCCGACTCCCGAACAGCTTCAAGCCGCCGATTTCATAAATAAGATGTTCCTGCCAAAAAATAAAAAGGTCTTGGCAACAGAAAAACCCGCGAAAAAGAGCGAAAAGTAAAATAAAAGACAAAGGCCGGAAGACCCAAATGAAGCAGTTACGCCTATATCTTAATCACTCAATAATCCCAACGAGTCTCTCGCTCTTGGCTCCAGGCCGTAACAATCAATGGAGGTTAAATAAATGACTAAACAAACGTCAAAGGGAAAATGCAATCTTTGCGGCGCCACCTTCGGCAAGCCTGCGATGACCAAACACCTCAAATCATGCAAACAAAGAAAGGATATTGCACAGCCTGGGGCAGGCAGACCAAGGCCGCCGAAAACAAGAACCTTTCATCTCGTGGTTGAAGGTCACTACCTGCCGGATTATTGGATGCATCTTGAGGTGCCTGCCGGTGCAAAGCTTGAAGCGTTGGACGATTTTCTTAGACGAATCTGGCTGGAGTGCTGCGGTCACATGAGTGCCTTTACGGTCGAAGGCAAAACCTACTCCGTCGCGCCAATGGCAGAATTTAATGACCAGAGTATGAACGTCAGGTTAGATAAGGTTCTCAAGCCGGAGATGAAGTTTTATTATGAGTATGACTTTGGCACCACCACACACCTGGCACTGAAGGTCGTCTCCCAGCAGCAAAGCCTAATCAAGGCCAAAGACATTGCAGTCCTGGCCCGCAATGAGCCTCCTTCAATCCCTTGTGTGTCCTGTGGTAAAATGGCTACGCAAGTGTGCACCGAATGTGCCTGGTCGGGCGAAGGATGGCTCTGCGAAAACTGTGCTGCTAAACACGAATGCGACGAGGATATGCTCCTGCCTGTGGTCAATTCGCCGCGAGTTGGGATGTGCGGCTACACAGGATAGGATAACAGGTCATTAGCCATAGAAACATAGTACATTTAAGAGCTAAAATGAAAGTCCTTACCGCTGCAACTCGCCCGGGAAAGTTGGCCATTGACCAAACTGAAAGCGTCATTTCGGCACTCAAAGCAATTCATCCGGATATACAATTCGAAATCAAAAAGGTGACCACCTCCGGCGACCGCGACCGACGCACCGCCCTATGGAAACTCAAAACAACTGGCTTTTTTACTTCGCAGGTCGAAGATGCTCTGCTCGCAGGCGACGCCGACTTCGCGGTTCACAGCTTCAAGGACCTGCCCACGCGCCGGCGGGAGGGACTGACCATTGCGGCCGTATGTGAGCGACAATTCCCTGAAGATTGTCTGATGACCGCTGACCCGGCTAATTCAATCGACCAGCTTCGCCCGTCCGCCAAGATTGGCACTTCAAGCCTGAGACGCACGGTCCAGATAAAACGTTTGAGACCCGACGTCGAAACAGCCCCCATTCGCGGCAATGTCCCCACTCGAATCAGAAAGCTGCAGGAAGGAAAATTTGATGCGATTATCCTCGCAAGAGCCGGAATAGAACGCCTTGGCCTAACTGACAAAATCTCTTTTTGTTTCGACCCACAACAATTCATCCCCGCCCCCGCCCAGGGTGCCCTCGCCGTCCAGACCAGAAGCAATGATGCGGCAACCAGAAGACTTATCGCCGCAATAGACGACCCAAAAACTCGCACGATTACTTTCGCAGAAAGACAGGTACTGGCCGCAATGAAATGTGGCTGCCACGCACCGGCAGGGGCCTTTGCAAAAATTGACGCAGATGTTATGATAATCAACGCTTTTATATCGGATTTGGAAGGTAAAAATTTTATCAGCCGCCAAATCACCGGCCCGGCTGCGGACGCCGACGGACTGACGGCAAAAATCGCTAATGAGCTTCTTGAAGCAGGTGGTGGCGAGATCTTGCAAGAGCTGGAACAAGGATAAGCAATATGGAAAAAGGCAGGGTGTATCTGGTAGGCGCCGGTCCCGGCAGGGCGGACTTGATTACCGTCCGTGGCGCCGAGGTCCTCAAAACCGCAGACTGCGTAATCTGCGATAAGCTCGCCAATCCCGCTCTGCTCAAATTCGCCCGTCCAGACGCAGAGATTATCCACGTACCCAAAAGAGTCGGCCGCAGCTCTGTCACACAGGAAGAAATTAACAAACTGCTTATTGAAAAGGCCGACACCGGCAAAATCGTCGTCCGCCTAAAAGGAGGCGACCCCTGCATCTTCGCCAGGGCCGCCGAAGAGCTAACCACCCTCGCCGACGCCGGCATCGATTTCGAAATCGTACCCGGCGTCACCGCCGCCATCGCCGCCGCTGCATATACGGGAATAATGCTCACCGACAGAGCCTGCAGCTCCCAGGTGGTTTTTGTCACCGGCCACGAAGCCGACGACAAAACTCAAAGCAGCATCGATTGGGCCTGCCTCGCCAAATTCAGCGGCACCATAGTCTTCTATATGAGCGTAGGCAACCTCCAATTTATAACTGAGCAGCTTATCAAAAATGGTATGAAAGAAGACACCCCCGCCGCCGTAATTACCAATGCCACCTTCCCAAACCAAAGAGTGGCCAAAGCTTTGCTCCACCGCTTGGTCGATAAATGTAAGCAGGAGAAAATTGCGCCGCCGGCCGTTGTTATAATTGGCACCGCCGCCGATAGAGATGCGCGATTTAACTGGTTTATGAAAAAGCCGTTGTTCGGCAAGAACATCGTTGTAACGCGGGACGCTCGCGGCAACGCCGATTTCGCAGCCAAAATTATCCGGCAGGGCGGCAACCCCATAGAATTTCCTGCAATAAAAATTAAGCCTTTCACGCAGACAAATAACTTTTTACAGACTCTTACAAAGATTGCAGAATACGACTGGGTAATCTTCACCAGCGCAAACGGCGTAAGAATTTTCTTTGATGCCGTGCAAAGCCTCAGCAGGGACAGCAGGGTTTTGGGCTCCGCGAAGATTGTCGCTATCGGCAGCGAAACCGCCGCCAAGCTGGCTGAATTTGGCATACGGGCCGATTTTGTGCCCAGCGTTTTTACCGGTAAAGACCTTGCCAAACAGTTAATCGCCTTTACGAATTTGCAAAGCAAAAAGGTCTTGCTTATGCGCTCGCAGGCCGCGTCAAAGGAGCTTGTCGAACTGCTTCAGCAGGCAAAAGCTCAAGTTGACGATGTAGCCGTCTATACGACCACGACAGTCAGCAACGAATGCGGGCCGCTGACAGAAAGAATGGCAGCCGGAGAAGTTGACTGGGTGACATTTGCGAGTCCTTCTGCCGTGACGGGATTCTTTGAGCAAATCCCGGGCGATTTAGTAAATTCAAGCAATGTCAAAGTCGCATCAATCGGCCCGGTGACTTCCGAGCAATTGAGAAGTCTGGGTGTGAGAGTTGACGTGGAGGCGACTGAGCATACCATCGATGGCTTACTTGCCGCCATAGAAGGGACATACAAATGATAAACATCTCAAAGCTATACTGCGGCCTGGCAAGCGAATCCGACTATTTGAGATACTCTGAAGAAAAATCATTCGGCCCCGTTGTCGTTTACAATTGCACCAGCCGATGCAACCTCAAATGTCTGCACTGCTACAGCTCTTCCAAAACTAATACTCATAGTGACGAGTTGACTACCGCCGAGGCAATGAAGATGCTTGCAGGCCTCACCGAGGCGAACTGTCCGGTTGTTTTATTTAGCGGCGGAGAGCCGTTATTGCGCGGCGACATAATTGAACTGCTGGCCGAGGCCGGGCGGATTGGATTGCGAACCGTCATTTCCACCAACGGCACCTTGATTGATTCGGATATGGCTGAGAAACTTGCCGAAGTGGGTTTAAATTACGCAGGAATCTCTCTGGATGGCCCCGAACAATTCCACGACAAGTTCAGACAGGTCACCGGCAGTTTCAAGGCAGCATTAAAAGGAATTCAGAGCTGCAAAAAAGCCGGTATAAAAACAGGATTACGTTTTACTATAACCAAAGCGAACGCCGACCAGGTCCCCATCATTTTCGATATCGCCGCCTCAACCGGCGTGACTCGCGTTTGCTTTTATCATCTTATCAGGACCGGCAGAGCAAGAGAGCTTGACGACCAAACCTTGATGCCCGAGCAGACACGGCAAACTGTTGATACAATAATTGAAAAGACCGATGATTTCGCACGAAAGGGCCTTATAGATGAGGTGCTTACGGTGGGCAATCACGCAGACGGACCTTACCTCTTATTGAAAATGATAAAAGAAAATAACGCAGGCTATGAAAATGCCGGCCGGCTTTTGCTCGCCAACGGCGGAAATAAAACCGGCGAAAATATCGCCTCTGTCAGTTGGAACGGCGATGTACATCCGGACCAGTTCTGGTTGAACTACCCGGTTGGTAATGTTAAAGATAAGCCTTTCAAACAAATCTGGGAAAATTCAAGCGAGCCGGTACTGAACAGGCTGCATAATAAGAACGAGTTTGCCGACAAGAGGTGTCTGACGTGCAGATGGTTTGACTTGTGCAAAGGCAACTTTAGATTCTTAGGCGCCGAAGTCGATGCTGAATATTGGCTCAATGAGCCGGCCTGCTATCTGACAGATAAAGAGATTGCCGACGGTCGCGAACAAATAATGTAACAAAACAAGGAGCTTTGCAATGGGCTTTCCGAAAATCAGAATGCGAAGGCTGCGGAGCAGCGAGACGATGCGAAGGCTGGTGCGTGAAACGTCTTTGAGTGTGGATGATTTAGTTTATCCACTTTTTATCCGCGAAGGTGAAGGTCTCAAGAAGCCGATTAAGTCAATGGCAGACTGTTTTCACTTTTCGCCGGACTCAGTCGCCACCGAAGCTGCTCAAGTTGCCGCTATGGGAATACCAGCGGTACTTCTTTTCGGGCTGCCAAGTAAGAAAGATGAAATCGGCTCGGAGGCCTGGGCGGAGGATGGCGTTGTACAAAGGGCCATTAAAGAAATCAAAAAAGCCACCACGCAGCTTCTGGTTATTACCGATATCTGCCTTTGCGCTTACACAGAAAGCGGCCACTGCGGCATAATAAAAGATGGCAAAATAGATAATGATGCGACCTGCGAATTATTAGCCAAAGTTGCCCTTTCACACGCTCAAGCTGGAGCTGATATAGTTGCTCCTTCCGATATGATGGACGGCCGGGTGCGTTACATTCGCGAGGCTCTGGAAGAGAACGGCTTCCACGAGACGGCCATTATGTCTTATGCAGCCAAATACGCTTCCGCCTTTTACGGCCCGTTCCGCGATGCGGCTGAATCGGCCCCGGCCTTCGGCGACCGCAAAACTTACCAGATGGACCCTGCAAACAGCAAACAGGCAATGGCCGAAATTGCACTGGATATAGAAGAAGGCGCCGATATCGTAATGGTAAAGCCCGCCCTTTGTTTTCTCGATATCATACATCGCGCGAAGCAGCGTTTCGATTGTCCTGTTGCTGCTTATAACGTGAGCGGCGAATATATGATGCTAAATACTGCTGCCCGAGCCGGCCTTTTGGATAAAGATTCTGCGATGATGGAAATGCTCCACTCCATCAAACGCGCTGGTGCCGATATTATCATTACATATTTCGCCAGGGCAGCGGCAAAATTACTACAGCAGAAAAGCAGATGACAAACAAAAACGTCAAACCTCGTCTTGTAGCTTTCGAAGTTACAAGAAGATGCAGGTTCTATTGCCGACATTGCCGGGCAAATGCAGGCTGTGGGACCGATGAAAAAGAGCTGACTACCGAGCAGTGCAGGAAGATACTTGCCGGCGTAGCCAAATTCAGCAAGTGCATGCTAATTCTGACCGGCGGCGAGCCGATGGAGCGCGATGACATTTATGAGTTGACCGGATACGGGCGGGATTTGGGATTGCAGATGGTGATGGCTACCTGTGGTTACCTGATTAACGATGAGTCTATTGTCACATTAAAAGAAGCCGGCATATTAACTTTATCCTTTTCTTTGGATGGTGCCTCTGCGGAAACCCACGATGCGTTCAGGCAGGCTAAAGGTGCCTTTGATTCAACTGTCAAGGCGGCAGAGACAGCAAGGCGAGCAGATGTTCGCTTCCAGATTAACACCACAATCAGCAAAATCAATGTCGATGAAGTTGTTGGCATAGCTGAACTGGCTAAAAGACTTGGAGCTTACTGCTTCAACCCGTTCATACTTGTGCCGACCGGCCGAGGTGAGCAGCTTTCTGATGCAATTCTTGAACCCGTCGAGTACGAAACGCTGTTGAACGAGTTACTTGCGATGAAGCTTGAATCGCAAATCGAGGTGCGTGTTACCTGCGGGCCTCAGTTTGCGAGGATTTGCAGGCAAGAGAAATTAGAACGATTGAGCGCAAGTGTGAGCGGCTGCATCGGCGGCAGAGAGTTTGGATTTATAAGCTGCCGAGGGGATGTTCAAACCTGCGGGTTCCTGGATATATCAGCGGGTAATTTGATTGAGAACGATTTCGATTTTGGCAAAATCTGGCTGGAGTCGGAGTTTCTTCGCGAAGTTCGGGACCCCTCTAATTACAAGGGCAACTGCAGAATTTGTGAATACGCCGCTATCTGCGGGGGCTGCAGGGCAAGAGCATTTGCTGTCAGGGGTGATTATTTAGACGGTGATCCGGTTTGTAATTATCAGCCGAGAGGTAAAGATTGAGCTTACATTTAACAAAGCTGCAAAAACAATTGTGCAATGAGCTCCAGGACGGCCTGCCGATTTGTTCAAGGCCGTTTGCCGATTTGGCAGAATTCCTGAACACCGATGAAAAGACGCTCTTACATGAAATCGGACAATTAAAAAGAGCGGGGCTAATTCGCCGCCTCAGTGCATTGACAAATTATCGGGCCCTCGGTTTGGTAAGCACTTTGGTTGCCGCCCATATTCCGCAAGAGCACCTGCAGGAAGTTGCCGAGGCAGTTAATTCTTTGGAGAATGTCTCTCATAGTTATCTGCGGAAACATTATTACAATTTATGGTTCACCCTGCAGGCTGAATCAATGGTACAGATTGAGCTTACCTTATCAAATCTTTCGGCTCGTTTTGGCATTGATTTTCGCAGTTTGCCCGTCGAGCGTGTTTTCAAGCTCGACGTTCGCTTTGACGCCGAGAGCAAAGGTCAGTCGCTATTGCGGGATGTTGAGCGAGCGCCCGAACAAATCCCGCAGGGCAAAACCGTCAAGCTGAACGAAAGTCAAAAACTGATTTTGTCGAAACTGCAGGACGACTTTGATTTGACTGCGAAGCCTTTTGATTTTCTGTGCGCAGAAGGCCTGGGAGAGCAGGAGGTTTTAGGAATTATCACTGAGTTGATTGATAAAGGTGTCATCAGGCGGATAGCGGGCGTTGTCGACCATCGCAAGCTTGGATTTTCTGCTAACGTTTTGTTTTGCTGCGAAGTTAAGCAGGACAGAATTGCCGAGGCTGGTAAAAGGTTGGCTCGTTTTGGAATAGTGAGCCATTGTTATCAGAGGAAGACCTTTGAAAATTGGCCGTATAATCTTTTTGCAATGATGCACAGCCGAAGTATGGGGGAAATTCAGCGCGTGATAAACGAATTTATCGAAGCTGAAAAAACAGAGTCATTTCAACTGTTGCCAACCGCCGCTGAGCTCAAAAAACAGCCCGTCAAACATCAGTTCCGCTCATCCTAAAAAGAGTACGAGAAGCACAAGAATAAGCGAAATACTTACAACTGTAGCCTTACCGAAAACATCCGGCCACGCAATTACACCCATCACAAACGCCGCTATCTCAAGAACAATACCAAGAAGAAACAGGTGACCCCAACCAAGTTGCGCATTTGGAGCTGGTGGAGGCACCAATGCATATACGAGCCCAAAGATAACCACGGGCAAAATGATTCCCGCCAGCATTGTCCCGAAGGCAGTTTTGCCGAGTTTGCGCTTCTGTTTTGCCTTGTCAATCTCTGGTGCAGGTGGTTCAGCGTCAACTCTTGCGTTTTTTTTCATCGCAGCAAACAGGTCTTGATATTCGGCCTCGCTTATTTTGCCTTCGTTGCGGAGTTGTAGAAGCTCCTCTTCTGACGATACATTTGATATATCTTCCATTTTTTAATCTCCTGAAAGTTTTTCCAGTTTTTCTTTGGCCTCGGCCACGCTGATTTCGTCAGCTCGTAATTGCTCCAGGACGGCCTTTTTCTGAGCGTCCATTTTCTTCAGAGCCTCGTAATTTGCGATCAGCCTGTCCAATCTGGAGCGTATCGCGGCATATCCGAGTGAGCTTCTCTGCTCCAGCGTTTTGATGCTGAATCCCGCCAGAAGATACTGCTCTAAGAATTTCTGGTCCTCCAGCGAGAGCCCGTCGAATAAGGTCTGGCTGAAATTGCCTTCAATCTTGACTCCGCAGGTGGTACAAGCCATAGCTGCCGTCTGCATAGGCAGGCCGCAAGCTGGACAGGATGTTGAAAGCAGTTTCTTTGCCATATCTACGAATATTAGCACATTGCACTGAGAAGTCAATAAAAACTTGGATAAATTTGAAAAAAACCTAATTTTTTTTTGGGGGGGTGGGTGCTAAAGTCTCTGGAATTGCCCTTTTCTGCCATTTCTGCCAGGCAGCAGAGCGGCAACCCACGGTAGCATCGTTTTTTTGAGTTCTGATTTGATAATTGACAATCGATAATCAATAATCAATAATCAATTAAAAGGCCCGGGTGGCGGAATAGGCAGACGCGCTAGCTTGAGGGGCTAGTGAGCTTCGGCTCGTGCTGGTTCGACTCCAGTCCCGGGCACTTTCAGCACAACACCACAACGCTTTGCCCAGAAAGCCTTATTAGGAGTTTTTCCTCAGATTATTTTTTGACCCAACCGACAAAATGGTCACGTGCGAAGTGCTTTTTCTTTTTTCTTGCCCTCATAACCTCTGTGCAAAACAGGGCGTCCTTGTCAGACTACCTTGGAAGGGACGATTACACTCCCTCTTCTCGCCTCCTTTCTGAGCTGTTCTAATACTACAACGCCACTTAATAGCAAAAAAACGGTGCCGGCCTTAAAATCCGAAGCACGAAACCCGAAATGCGAAACAATTTCGAATTACCAAAATCCGAATTTTCAAAACAAAAATCACACATTAGCAGCCTTGGGCTGTTTGAGGTTTTGGTCATTCGGAGTTTGAATTTGTTTCCACCGTAAGGTGTCCTGCGGAGAGTTTCGATATTCGAATTTCGGATTTAATGATTGACCTAACGTCCTATATAACAAAAGGTTATCATTGCCGAACAAATCTAAGTAGCGTAGTAGTTCTAAGCAGTCCCGCAGCAGAGAGAAAACCAGCGCATGCTATCTGCCGATTTTCATTTTTTGCTTGTACCGTTTCCGGGCAGCTTGCAGCACTTTTTTCTTGTTCCGCTCGTAATACGTGTGGGAAGCTTTTTTGGAACATTTTTTGCATTCCGAGCGCAGGTACTGCTTGGTTTTGCTTTGTTTATAAAACTCATTCTCAGCTTTCCACCTTCTGCATATCGAGCATTGTTTAGTCATAGCGATTCTCCCTTCATAAATGCTTGTCCTGTTAGCACTCTTCACCGGTCGTTGTAACAGCCCTGCAGCTCAATTCTGCATATCTTCTTTTTAGCAAGTGTTCACAGTGTACCATTGTTTATTTCTTCGGCTGTCTTTTCCGATAATGCTCAATAATCGCTCTTTAGGTCAGGCCTAAACGCTCGGCCTCGACGTCGAGGCCGTAATGTTTCATTTTTTTGTATAAAGTTGTCCGGTTTATCTGCAGCGCCCCGGCGGTCTCCTGTCTGCTCCAATGATTGGTCTCAAGTGCTCGGCGAATTATATTTCTCTCCGGCTCGGCCAACGCTTCTTTTAAGCTCACTGGTTTGTACCCCTTTTGCTGCCGGTTCTGGTTCTGTTTGATTGAGTCTGGCAGGTCATCCATGCCGATGAATCTGTCTTTGCTGAGCAGAACCGCCCGCTCAATTACATTTTCCAGCTCGCGAATGTTACCGGGCCAGAGATAATGCTCCAGACATTCAAGAGCTTCATCGGTAATGTCAAGCTCCTCTTTGTTGTGTTGTAAACAGTATATCCGCAGAAAATGCTTCACCAGCAGTCGAACGTCGCCCAGCCTCTCGCACAAAGCTGGCAGGTTTATTGTTACCACATTTATCCGGTAATACAAATCTTCTCGGAATCTGCCCTGCCTCACTTCGTCAACGAGGTTTCGATTTGAAGCAAGTATAATTCTGGTATCAACAGTTGTGGTCTTATTACTGCCCACAGGCTCGAACTGCCTGTCTTCCAACACCCGCAGAAGTTTGACTTGAAGAGCGGCTGAAGCGTTGGCAACTTCGTCGAGAAAAATTGTCCCTCTGTCGGCCGCCAGAAATTTGCCTTCTTTATCATTTACAGCACCGGTAAATGAACCTTTAACATGGCCGAATAATTCGCTCTCAAGCAGTGACTCCGGCAGTGCTCCGCAACTGACCTCTACAAAAGGTTTATTTGTTCGGCTCGAACAGTGGTGTATTGCTCTTGCCAGTACGCTTTTGCCCGTGCCTGACGGACCTGTCATCAATATCGTCGTTCTGCTGTCTGCAACCGCCTCTATGAGGTCAAAAATCTTGGCCATCTTGTAATCGTGACTGATTATGTTCTCCAGACTGTATTTTTGTTCAAGTTGACGACGCAGGCTCACGTTTTCGCTCATAAGAGATTGTTGTTGAAGTGCTCTATCTACCGCCAACCGCAGCTCGTCGTCAACGATTGGTTTTGTAAGGTAGTCGTAGGCGCCTCGCTTAATGGCTTTGACCGCGCTTTCGATGGTGCCGTAGCCGGTTATCACAATCGCGACTGTGTGAGGACAGTCTTTTCTGATCATATCCAATAAATCAAGACCATCTCCGTCCGGCAGATTAACATCTGTTATAACAAGACAATAGCTTTGCTTTTGCAACTCGGCCACGGCGCCCTTTAATGTTTCGGCGCCGGTTGTCTGGAAACCTTCAAGCGACAAAAACTCACACAACGAATCTAATATGATTCTGTCGTCGTCGATAACAAGAATATGCTTGTCTCTCATAGTTATCCGTTTACGCTTTTTATCGATTTTCGCCTGTTACCGGCAAATACACAGTGAAAACGCTTCCGCCTTCGGGAGCGTTTTCAGCAGTTATTCGGCCGGGATACCTTTCGATTATATCCTTACATATTGCCAGTCCCAATCCTGTTCCTTTGCCTTTATCTTTCGTGGTAAAGAACGGCTCGAATATGGCTTCGGCGCTCTCGGGCGCAAAGCTCGTTCCCGTGTCACGAAGCTCCACCACGGCGGTATTATCCCCAATCAGATGCGTTGAAATGTTCAGTTCTCCCCCATCCGGCATTGCATCCAGCGCGTTCTTTACAAGGTTACAGAACACCTGAGATAAATTGCCGCTTCTGACTTTTGGTATGTCGGGGGCGTAGTTGCGCAATACACGAACATTCGAAGCCTCCGCTTCCAAATCCATTGTTTTTATGGCATCTTCGATAATCTGTTCTATTTTGACGTATGCAAATGGCGCATAAGTGCTGCGAGAGAATTCCAGTAGCTCACTTACGATACGAACCATCCTCATAAGTCCCTGGCGGCACTGGGCAAGGTACTCCCTCGGCTTTTCGAGATTTCCCTGCTCAATGACTCTTAACGTCAGATTGATGTATCGTAGTATCCCGTCGATAGGATTATTTAGCTCATGGGCAACTTTGGAGGCGAGTTTCCCGACAGTAGCAAGTTTTTCGACGCTGGCTAATTGCCTTTGGATATTGACCTTTTCGGTTATATCGTCGATGATGACAGTGCCACCGAGAATCTTTTTTGTTCTGCTTTTTCTTATCGGAGTACAAACGATTTGCAGCAGTCTTGTTTGGCCGTTCAATGTATAGCTTACTCCGTCGAATCTCCGGGTTTTACCTGTTGACATAGTTGATTTTAATTGTCCGGTCCAGTCCAGTCCCGGCCCGCGGGGAATGTTAGTACCTTTTGCTAAGGATTTATCCATTGTATCGCCTAACTCGATAAGCCTGGCTGCTTGTCGGTTGGCCTCGATAATCTTCAAATCCCCATCAAAAGTCACCACTCCTATCGGCAGTGATTGCATGATTGATTGGCCAAGCAGCCCAAATCTTACGTCTGGTTCGGCATCCACTTTTTGTTCGTTGTCCGTTTTGTTTGACTTCTCGGATTCTGGTTCTTGATAGTCCGGCATAGCTCAAATAATAATACCTGTGTTCACATTGTCAAGCACAGATGTTGCAAAAAAGCAACGCATCTGTTCATTTTTCGGATTGAGACGGTTTCCTGTTTAGTCAGAAACGTAACATTTTTTAGAACAAGCACCTAAAGAGCTGTTTTTCGGGCCAATACCTGCCATGCCGGTACCGGCGCAGGCTTTGGGCGTTGTTATTTGGCAACACGGGGGACTTCGCTTTCACGCAGTCGATGCCCGCCAGCAGGTCAGTTTTCCTTAACCTTATGTGCGGTAAGCAGTTGTAAAAGTAAAAATAGGGTATTTGTTTATGTGAGCTTTGGTATGGATTTTGCCGGATTATGGGTATACACCAACAATGAGATAACGCAGGGAAGCACGTGATGAGCTGGTCTGAAAAACGCAAGTATGGGCGACAGGCGGTCAAGCTTGATTTGTCGTGTCGTAAGGTGGGTTTGCCGGCAGAGAAGGCTTACACTGGTTGCACGGTCAATGTGAGTCCAGGGGGATTGTATTTTGAGACGACGGCGGAGGCATTTAGGCCGGGTAATGTGCTTAAGGTAGAATTGTCGATACCGCCGACAAGGGGTCTGCTCGAATTGGGGGGCTGCATTTGTGGTTTCGGTAAGGTTTTGAGAACTGAGAATCCGGGTGAAAATACGAAATTGCCTGCACGCAGGTATGGAGTAGCTGTAGAATTTTGCCAGTCCCCGAAGCTTTGTACTTAAGAACTACTTTTGGGGCCAGGTACCTTCGAAGACTTCCACTGCCGGGCCTGTCATATAGACGCAGTTGTCTTCTTCGCACCAGTTCAGGTCCAAATCTCCGCCCGGCAGGTGGGCGGTGCATATTCGCTTACCGCGGCCAGTTACTACGGCAGCAACGCAGCTTGCGCAGGCGCCAGTGCCGCAGGCCAAAGTAACTCCACTGCCGCGCTCCCAGGTCCGCACCGTAAATTCTGTCGGGCTTTCTACTTGAACAAAATGCACATTGATGCGGTTGGGGAAGATGCTGTGGTTTTCGATTATGGGGCCGAACTTTTCGACATCCACTGTTGAGAGGTCGTTGCGGAAAAAGACAGCGTGCGGATTGCCCATAGATACGCAGGTCATTACGAACGCACGATTTTGAAACATCATCGGCTGTTCGATTACTTCTTTGACGGGCAGCTTAATCGGTATATCCTCGGCTGCCAATCTGGGCTGGCCCATATTGACACAGACCTTTTCGACCCTGTCATTATCATCGGTTACGAGACCGACAGTTAAAATTCCGCTGCCGGTTTCTATCTTCAGTGAAGCAGGGCAGGGGGGCTGGCCGGGCACGGAGAACGGCTTGCCGGGTTTGGCGAGTTTATGTTCGTAGGTATATTTTGCAACGCAACGGATTCCGTTTCCGCACATTTCGGCCTCTGAGCCGTCGGCGTTGAAGATACGCATCCGCACTTTGGCCTTTTTGGACGGACCTATGAGAATCAAACCATCGGCGCCGATACCGAAATGCCGGTCACCGACGATTTGCGCCAGCTTTGCGGGATTCGTGATTTTCTCCTCGAAGCAGTTGACATAAACATAGTCATTGCCTAACCCCTGCATTTTTGTAAATCTCATTTCGTATCTCCTTGCGCAAAACCACTTGTAATATATGCATACGGAGGGATAAAATCAAGTCTGTCTGCAAAACGCGGCAGGGGATAATACCTACAAACAGCGGTCCAGCTAATCACCACAGGGTTGCGCGGAAAGCCGATACTTAAATTGCAAATTCCTTTTTTCGGGTGTTCATCTGTGCTTTTAGGCGTGCGACAATGGACGAGTGCATCTGGGATACGCGAGATTCGGATAAATCGAGGGTGGCACCGATTTCCTTCATCGTCATCTCTTCGTAATAATACAAGACAATAATCAGCCGCTCGGCCCGCGTCAGTCCCTTGGTGAGCAGATTTTTCAGGTCTCGCTTTTGAGCCTCTATCAAGGGGTTCTGACTCCTTCCGTCTTTAATTACGTCTATTTCGCGAATATCTTTTTCACCGTCGTTGTCGCTGTATTGGGTGTCCAATGAAACCTGACTAACAGCATTGGCGTCGCGCTGAAGTCTGTCAAACTCCTCCATATTCATATCCAATTCGTCAGCCGTTTCTTTTTCAGTAGGTTTGCGGCCAAGATGCGTTTCGAGCGACTGCGTGGCTCTTGCCAGCTGGTGTGCACGGGCACGGACTAATCGTGGTACCCAGTCCATACTCCGCAGCTCATCAAGAATGGACCCTCTTATCCGGGGCGAACAGTATGTCTCGAACTTTACGCCCCTGGTAGTGTCGAAAGCCTCGATAGCGTCCATCAACCCGAAAATGCCGGCACTGATAAGGTCATCCAATTCAACCTTGTCAGGCAGCTTACTATACAACCGTTCCGCCGTGTATCTTACAAGGTACATATAGTACTTCATAAGTATGTTGCGAAAATGCTCAGAGCGGTTCTTCTGGAATTGTTCCCATATCCGGTCAATGTTGACTTGTTGGTCGGTTTTCACAATTTCCTCCGTGACGTTTTTCAGAATTCTAAACAGGTTTTGCAGAGCCGAGCTTTAGGTCCTATAAACTGCACCATTTACTCTATCCTCCTGACCCTGCGGCCGTAAAAACGAAGAGAGCACACGTTCCCATATCTTTATCGACCTTTTGGTCGCTGACTTTAGAAGAACAAGGCAACGACTTTCTCAAATAGCCATCGCCGGGCCGCAGCGCCGAAACTCTCGCCTGAGGCCGATGACTTACCATCATTTGCTGCAAGTGAGGCGATTCGCCGCCGGTTCCTTCTCTTAAAAACATCTGCAATTTCCGGTTGTTCAAGCGTTAGGTTCTTCGTTGTCCAATTGATAGTTACTTCAAAATAGAAATCGTTCGCTTTTTTTGCCTGAGCAGCTCTATTGCCGCTCTTTGGTGGAGCGAATTTTCCCGGAGCTTATTAATTTGCAGCGCGACATATTCACCCTGATTCTCTTCAAGAAGCTCTTTGGCATATTTGTCGACAGCCGGTTTAACCTCGAAGCTGCCGTTGATGCCGAATTTGATATTTTCAGTATCACGGAACACAAGCCGCTGGCTCCGAATATGTTCGTCGATTGCATCGCTCAGCAGTTCGGAGAACTCGTTCACTGCCAAATCCTTCGGGACAAAACCGGGGCTGCCGATATTGTTTATGTTCCGGATAAGGATTTTTTGGCGAATCTGCGTAAACTCGATTACCTTAACAAGCAGTTCAGTAATATTATCTGCTATCAATGATGACGGATTCATACGCAATCCTTACTGTTGAGGCTGGCGCTCAACGAAAAGTTCATCAAAGCTGCAATTCTCATTTAGCGGTAGATTTTGAGCCATTTCAGATGAAGCAACCGCCACGATTTCTCCGATAATTGCTTGTACTTCACTTGCCATTTTACGCGCCTGAACCTTATGTTCGGGTTCAATTCGGCGCGAAAGCTTTGGCCAATCTGCTTTTATTGACCCAAGCTTATCGTTTAACTCCCGAAGTTTTTCGACAAGTTTGCGCCGGCCCGAAATGACCTCTAACACCAGCTCAGGCGAGTTTGTTCCCGCTAATTGGTGTTGCCTGTCGGTGAGCATTTTGAGCTCATGATATAAATAGCGCTGCTGCCTCAAAAGAGACAGCAACTCCATACCTGCTTTCCCGTTACGTTTTTCCATAATCGGCGTCTCCCCGTACATTTCTTAACAGGCTATAAGGGCTGGAAAAAGCAGGAAAGAAAACTCGTGAAAAGCGAAACTGTTTCTCTCATCCTTGATCCTTTCGTCCCGTCCTTGAATCCCCACAGAAAGGTAAAAGTCAAATTGTGACCCTTATCTTTCTTTCTTAAATTCTGTTCTCCGAATACGGTCGATTCTCAACTTCCCTCAAGCCGACCGAGCGTTTTGAGATACCAGCTCGTCCGTTTATCAGTTATTTTCAGACCGCGAACAGTGACCTCTTGCTTCGCCTGCAATACAGTCTGTTTGCTCAGCCGGTGAGCTCTTAGTAACAGCCTCTTTTTTTAGAATCTGCCTTATTTGCAAAAGGGTTTTTGTTCTCTTAAGTTCGACAATCCTCGACAGGTTTGCGAATACCGACTCATCGTACAAACGATGTCCGCCCTCAGTCCATTGTGCCTCACAAATAAGTCCCATTGTCGTGTAGTTATGAATAGTCTGTCGTGAAAAGGGGGTATAGCGAACCAGTTCGCCGATTCGATAGAGCTTGGCAGGTATTTGGAATATAGAGCTTTTAACTTCCGATTGCATCGCCAAAAACCCTTTTTTCTAAAGTACTCGCTAAGAATCCGATAATTACAAATTCACGAAATCAAGAATCCAAAACACAAAACAGCTAACACCGAGAATCGGTACCTACGGCCTTTGTTTACAAGGCCCATCGTTCGGCTTCAGCTTATTGATTTCTCTCAACCAGCGCCTCCCGATTTCCCTGAAGCAGCAAGTTTCAGTTGAGCCAGAACGGCTATCAGTTTTGGCAATGTAACAGTTGTCAGCTCCTGTCAGTCAGCAAAAAAACGTTTTACATTTTGCAAAATGTAAAACCCCTCTTATCTGATGTCAACCTTTTTTTGATTTTTTTTTGATTTTTTTCAAAAAAGTCCTGCCTTCTTCAACACGACTGCGTGTTGACCAGCAAAATATTCGTATGGACGTCCCATAAGAGTGCTTTGCTGTGCTCTCTTGACAGGTCTTGCCGGAGGGCGCAGGACGGCCGGTAAAATGGCCGTAGCCTGATAAAACGCGTTAGAAGTGGCAAGAAAGCATGGGCCGAATTCCATATTCCTTCTGTCTGGCGGGGCAGGGAGCAGGAATCCACACTTCAAAATTCGTTATTCCTTGTTCGATATTCGATATTCCCCACCGTGTTTAGCCCCCAAGCCACGCCTTGGGGGTTGTCATTGTGAGCACCTCAGCAGCCAGGCAGCAGGCATACAAAAAAAATCTCTCCGGCTTGTCATTGCGAAGGAGCGGAGCAACTGCGGCAATCTCAATCCGTATGCCGCAAAAACCGCCTATTTTCTTAGGAAGAGTTCGCCTCCGCCGGGCGACGCGCCAATCTCCACTTCATCATTCAGAAGTCCTTGTTCGATATTCGATATTCCCCCTGTCGTCCAGCCCGCCTACTATCCAATCATGTTCGCCACTCCAGCTTGACTGGGCAAGTTTGCAGTGCGAAAGGATCGTCCTGACCAGGAAGAAAGGCCTGCCTGATACCTGGAAGGTGGACCTGGACTTCAAATATTACTATTAGAACCGCCTGCAATTAGATGTAGGGCAGGCCTATGTGTCTACCCTGGGGGTTTTATTCGTTTAGTCGTCGCCCCCCCAGGCGCCCCGATAAGAAGGGCTGGCTAAAAACAGCCGGCCTTTTAGCCTAATATGTCAGGTGCTGTCTATTGTAGTTCTTCTCTGAGAGCTTCAATAAATTTCAGCCACTCGTCCTCGTTGGTAGTTTCTCTTACCTGCTCATTACGGAAGCCTCAAAGCTACACTAAAATCATAACCGGCGTCAATATCTTCTATGAAGACCACATCAGGTGGAACCGATCTATAATGGTCAAATGGAGAACCCCCATATCGCCAATCCCAGCCGAATACCTTACCATCAGAAGTAAGTGCCAGAATATGATCAGTACCAGCAGCTATAGCTACAAAATCATTACCATCAGGTTGGCGGTAGTAATAACGGGGAATGCCGGGCTCAAGCCAGTCGCCTCCACCCCACGCAACAAGGATTTCGTCATCTCTCAAAAGCAAGCTGTAAAAATCACACGCAGCTATTGCAACGTGAACGTCGCCGACAGCACCTTCATAAATTCTCGTCTGACCCTGGTAGTTACTTCCCCAGGCTCTGGGCATACCATCGGACTGCAAAGCCAGACTGTGATATTTACCCGCGGCGATTGCAGTGTAGAGAGTACCCGGGTCTGGAGCCGGTGCATCGCACTCGCCATAATAGTTCCAGCCGCCCCAGCCGACTATAGAACCATCAGACCTCAGCGCCAAACTGTGATAGTTACCTGCGGTTACGGCTACAAAATCATTACCATCCGGTTTGTCTGTGATTTGATTTAAATCGTCGTCGCCCCAGACAACTATCGAGCCATCAGACTTTAGGGCAATACTATGCCACTCACCTGCGGAAATGTCTACATAGTCATTGCCGGGTGGAACGTTACATTCACCGTAGGGATTAGATCCCCACCCAACCAGTGAACCATCATACTTCAACGCCAGACAATACCGCTTGCCCGCAGCGACAGCGCTAAATTCGTTGCCATCTGGCACATCACTTACCTGGTTGTAGTCATCACGTCCCCAGGCAATTATCGGATACCCTGGCCGGAAGACAGCAACAGCTACAGCGTTTGGATCATCTGCATCAAGATCGGACGGGTTCTCACAGATGTCACCTTTGTAAACTAAAGTATATGACGCTGCACCAGCTTGTTCGGCAAATGTCGCGGTTGCCGTATCGTCATAATCCAAAATGCTGCCTGGCCCCCAGCCTGCAACTACAAAATCACCCACTTCGGCTCTATTGCCATCCCTGTCATCCCAGTAAAGTTCAAAAATCCCCCCTTTTAAGATTTGAGGAACGCCTGAGTGATTTGAATCGTTGGTGATTGTTAATATTGCAATGTTAGGATCAGCCCAGTTTGGCTCAACACTCAATTGACCGCGGAAAAAGTAATTCGACAAGCCCGTTGTGTAATCGATTGTTCTTGGTATGGTTACTTCCGCGTAATTTTCGTAAACAGCCTCATCAAAGGTAGTGTGATACGCTACTGTCTCCGTAGGATACGGCATTCCCGCCATATATGCATATTTTTGAATAAACTTTGTTCGGGCCAGATGGGTTATGTCGTATCCGCTGATATACTTGTAATCAACGGGAACAAGTCCCCAGAAATATACCTCTGTATCAATGTGCTCGGTGACATTGTTGACATCAGGATGAGGGAAATAATACTTTGTATTATTGACATCTTCCCTGAAGATTGTACTTTTAGATAGAAATTGATAATTGGTCCGCTCCGACAGGCCCCAATAAGAAAGCGGAGAGGTCCCTACGTATTGCCCGATATAGTCGTTCACATCCCAGTAATCAGCAAGTTTCGAGAAAACTTTGGCCTGCGGCGTCCAGCCATCCAGCCATCTTGCAGGAATCCCTGATGACCCTGTTTCGTCTTCAACATGTGATTCTAAGGGATTGTCCCACATACCCGTGGGTACCCGGAAGTGCGCTTCTATAAAGTCGTTTCTCGCATGTGCGGATACGCCCATATCCTCCAAAAGGTGTAATACGTGTCCCAGAGATAAGAACGTCAGTGCAAGATAGTGCTCTCTTGTGTCTTCAGACTCTTCTGTTAGCGCCTTATAAAAATAGTCTCTTGTATCCGGCCATGCAAAGTAGCTTTCATACTCCTGCTCCCATTCTGCGCCTTCTGTACCTGACGCCCTCTTAAGGCATGATGCCCCTGTTAAATCAAAGCTGAGATCCCATATTCTTTGTGAAAACCAGTTAATCACTGGTGCGCGTGCGGGATGCTCCGTCTTATTCTCTAATCCAGTATTACGATATGGGTCGTGAAAATGATGCCTTGCTCTCGGCAGGGGAATATCCTCCAAATCTGCGCCGGCTTTCAATAAATCAAGAACAGTGGGATTTTGGGGTATTTTTGGCAGTACACGTTGGGAGTCCGGCGTATTTGATTCGTTCAGCAACAGCACGCTGTTCAGACCCTGTCCCATACCTAATTCATCTTTTAGGTAATTATCCAGAACTGACTGATTATTGTTAGAAACTGCCTTTTCCGTCAAGGCCTTATGGGTTTCACCTTCAAAAGCATATACCTGGTAGCTCCATCCAAGACCAATCATTACAGCAAGTAAAATTGTCAGATTCTTTTTCATAGCAATACTCCAATACTACTTTTTAGGGTTTCAATGACAACATGGCTATGAGCATCCACAGCACCGCCAGGGAAAAAAGTATCGTGGTTACTGAAAAGAATATAACCAATCCTCTCAATAATAAGCTGCCGGGTTTCCAATACAGCGTTGTTCCTATAGCGGCAGCGGCAAAAACAAGTGCAAGCAACCAGCCCCAAAAGATAAATCGAATCTCATATAAAAAACGATTATAAGAACTGGATACCTCATACACAGAGAATATGAAACCTAACACATCTATCATATTAATCAAGAGAGCTATCGCAGTCAGAGCGATAATGAGTACTATCTTTTTCTTTTCAGTAAGCATCAAAAGCTCCTATAACTCTTGAATCTTCCAGTTTCCGTCTTCATCCTTCACAAATATAATTGGATAAGCGGATATGCTGTCACCTTCCTGGCGCAGAAGCTCGCACTCAACTATATTCTCGCTCCGAGACTTTAGAGCCAACCCCTTCATATCTTCTGCCATTTTTCGGAAATAGGGCCTGAGCTTTTTGTAAAATTCTGCGTATTCAGCCCTTTTATAGGGGGCAAAGCAGGAAATTACCTTATCAAGGTTATCTGCCAGCAATGCAGCCCTAAACTGTCTGAACACGGACAGAGGGGAGTTATTCGGGTCATCAAATTTCTGTAAAGCGGGATCCACCAGCATACCGTCCACCTTTATAGGTCCTACACCGCCTTTGTCTTTGCTAATGCTGGATAAATTAGCTATATCATCAGTATTCCAGTCTTCGCTGTTTCGGTCTTTATTTAGTTCCCACCAGTCTTCTATTTTCGCAATGAAATCCTTCCTTTGAGGGACACTTTTAGGGGCTTTGAGGCCTGTATTGCCTATTGCCCAACGCAAACTATAAAATGCCTCCTCGAAGGATTTGCGATACATATTATTCTTGAGAAATTCAATCAAAACAGGAATGGCCACTGTGTCATTTAAGTCTTTCAGTGCCAAAGAGGCAAGCTTGAGAAGATTAGAATCCGGTATTTGCAGATATTTATGTAGCCGGGCGATGTATTCTTCCCTGGTAATCCTGTTCTTTTTATAAGCAGCCCGGTCCCCGTACAACTGCTTTTTTGCTTCTTTAACTTTTTGTCGGAAAAGTTTATTCGCCTGCCGTTCTTTTTCGGCCAGAGCCTTTTCCTCTTCCAATGCTTCCGGCAATAGTTGTCCCCTGGTACGGGATAAGCCAGAAGTAAGAAATGCTATATGTTCTGAATGTGACAATTCGTCAGTCCAGGGCTGAAGTTTGACTATATTATTTTCTTTGCGATATTGTTGTTGCAGATTGGGTAAATAGTCAATAAACGACCGAGCTTTATTGTCAAATACCCTATACCACACATAGCCATATTTATAAACGAAGACTTCCTCCGGCTCTAATTTCGACATAATGGGATGTCTCATTTCCACTTGCTGACTCGGAATCAGATATTTTCCATCCTTGTCAGTAGTGGTCTCATACAACGCCCCCATGCGAGTGTGTGATTCTACCAAGAATTCCTCAATCTCCCATATGTAGAGTATTACCGCCCTCTGAAGGGGCTTGCCGGTTACGGCATCAACCACCCGGCCAGTGCGGATACCTGTATTGAGTGTGATAGGTTTATTCTTAAGAAACTCTTCTGGTTCTCCACACGGGGCAATATTTGAGAGGATACCCATCAGCACAACCACAATTGTGAGACTATACCTGTTCATAAGAAGTTCTCGTAACTTAAATTAAAAATCGTAGATTTTCCACTGGCCCATCTCGTCTCTGCCAAAAAGCACAGGATAGCCGTACGTATCTCCATTTTCCTCACGGAGAACGTCGTAAACCGCTGTATTATTATCAAGTGAAATCAGAACCACTTCACCCATATCATTTACCATTTGCTGGAAGTATGGCCTGAGTTGTTCCAGTAAGTCAGCGTAACTTTCGGCTGCTGTTTCGGTAAAGAAAGTAAGGGCCTGATCGACATCATCAGCTAATAGAGCGGTCTTAAATGACTCAAAAACCTCCTCCGGAGAAGGACCAGTTGTATTCGCCAGCCAATAATAGGCGAGAATTGCCATATCGTTAAAATCAACGGTTCCGCTATTGTCAAAATCGCCATCAAGGCCGCTTCCCGACTGCTGCCAGTTTGTCCCAAAAATCGCAAAGTCCTCGAAATTGACGGACTGGTCGGCATTCAAATTGGGATACCAGTTAGGATCGAGCACATCATTGGAATCACTTGCTCCACTGGCATAAAAGATACCAGAGCCATCCATTGCAGACGAGGTAGTTTGTGAAGCGGAAACCTGTTGTTCCGGCTCCGGTTCAGATTTCGGCTGTGGTGGTGCGAGAGCATCCGAATCCAAACCAAATGCTATAGTTGTATTTGTTTCAGGAATGTAAAAAAGAACAAGCTGATAAACCAAGTCACCGTGAGTTTTCAAACTGACAATGCCCAAACCTGTTTTATCGGTAAAATGAAAAAGATACTTACCCGATGTTGGTTTTTTTGCCAGTGTATTCGGCTCTGATAACGGTTCGAGCTTTCCAATATAGCAGGTAACCGATATATCCTGTGCCTTGACGTCACTTTCTCCTGCAACGGCAATGATTAAATCTTCTTTGTCTTCTATCTCCAGCGGCTTTGTCGCGTCAAGGCCGTTGACTGTCAAACTTAAACCTGCATTGGCAATTGAAGCTATAATCAAAACAACAGCGGCAAATAGAAATGCTTTTTGACTACGCATGATAAAATCTCCTAAAAATTACGGTAATTTTTTGCCCTGAATGTCATAAGGCATTAAGACACTCTCCGAAACAATCGTCAACAAAAAACGCGGTTATCCATCACTTACCCGATTTTCAAATACTCGTCAAGCAAAAAATCCCCAAAATCCAGATATTTTTTTCATTTTTCACCTCTTTTCCCCGCCCCTTCATCTTTTCACTTCGACATTCGATATTCCTTCTGTCTTCCGTCTCCTGTCTTCTGCCTTCTGTCTCCTGTCTTCCGTCCTGAGTCTTCCGTCTAAATTCTGCCCCCACATCATTCTCTTAACCACATACGATAGCTCTCCTATGGAGTCCTTACGGACTGCCACAGGTATACGCAATACGAAATACAAATTCTGTCTTTCGCGTCAAATGTGCAGGTTTTAACAAGAAAAATTTCGAATCAAATACGCAGGCCTCCGTAGCAGAATAGTGCAAGCGCATTTGCGCAGGTTTTTATGACCGCTCACCACCAGC
>Ga0209979_1000605_pt1 | contig 46374 bp, 32 predicted proteins | sample AnhtaG_FD_183114 | JGI IMG/M metagenome (GOLD analysis project Ga0209979, IMG submission 183114) | Deep subsurface microbial communities from Anholt, Denmark to uncover new lineages of life (NeLLi) - Anholt_01485 metaG (SPAdes) (version 2) | ecosystem: Environmental > Aquatic > Marine > Oceanic... | reverse complement strand
GAACTTGTATATTCCCGCTTTGTTATGAGAATAGCTGGCTGGTATTGTTTTCTCTGGATCTGATCATTCTGTTTCTGCTATTGGTGAATCCATTATTGTAACTCACCTCAACTTATTGAGAACTTGCGAAATAATCTCCATAGCTGATCACTTGTTTGAGCTTTTCAGATCAGAAAAACACTTGGCTATCCTTTGGTAACAAACGGATCAAATTTGAGTCCAGAGTGATTTTCTTAATCTGTAGGAAGGCAGGGAGAGAAAGGCTCAAAACGATCGTAAGGCAAAGGAGAGGATGACGCGAGGAGCAGGTACATACCCATTTGGTATAAGCCTTATAAAGCTTCATGGCAAATCACAAGATTCTACACCCCCGTCTCGAACATATACTCATAGAGTCCGTGTGTAAAAAAACGAGTCCTGCATCCAAGCCAGCAAAGAGGTTTTAATTTTTTGATGATCGGATAATAAGTCGGATAATCAGTGAAGTATCGAGGTTTCTTTTCTAATATTTCCTGAAATTCTTTTCGCGAAATTCCCAATCTCGCCAAAACATTTTCAATCTTTGACTCGATATCGTGCAAAGAGGATTCTTTGAATATTCTCAGTGCTTCCTCTCTAGTGAGCTTTCCTGAATTAATCTGAGCCGATAAAAAAGTCTTATGTTTATCAATATTAAATTTCTTCTTAACAACATACTTCATGAAAGAATAGTAATCGCAATCAGAGTGGTGGCCTCCATCAATCCAATGCAGCTCATTCTTTAAAATCTTTTTTATCTCACTTTCATCCCATTCCATAAATCTTGGGAGCTGAATGTGTCTTATTCCCTTCTTAACACTGAAAAAAAATATATCTCTGAAATGTGCCTTGTTCAGTCGCTTCGCATCCTCTTTCTTTTGGGAAAACCTGTTCACTATACTGTCATAATAGCGGCTGTCTATGTAATGCCAGTGTATGGGCGCGAGTCCATCCGTCTCCGGAGAAAATCCGAAAATGAGGTAAGGGATGTTTTTGTTTACTGCAAATTCCATGAGCTCGGAAATGCTCTTGACTTCACAGACAGTACACAATCTAGGGACAGAAGCCTTGAGGAATGCGAGGTAGATATCTTTCAATAATTCCCAATCTTTTGTGAGTCTAACGAAGGGGACATCGAGTTTCTCGACGGCTTTCTTCATATTCTGCTTCGCGATTTCAGCAACCCAACCATTATCGGTATGCACGGCAATCGGCCTTAATCCGGCTTTCTTTACATAATAAAGGACATACGTACTATCGATCCCTCCACTTAAAGGAACGATGCAGTCATAGGTCTTGTGTTTCATCCTTCGCTTTATCCGAGAAAAGAGCTTTTCTATATCAGCTTTTTTGTATTTATTCCTCATTTTTTCGAGGACTCGGCAGAAATTGCATATCCCCTCTTCATCAAATGTGATATTTTTTACGGTATCGTCAAATAGACAGCGCTTACAGGATTTTATCCCATTCACTGCAGAATTCCCCTTTTATGATTGAATCAAATCCCCTGCAATTTTCCCTAATTTACACTCGCCTAGAAACCTGAAATAAAAGGGATAGGAATTTCGTTTTTGTGTTGATGTCGGCCGGCTCTCATTTTTTCCCTATTTTGTCCCTCTGAACTATCTTGATATACTTATCATAAAAAAATACTGCGGTCAAATCACACAAAATCAAAAATAATCCACAATATATAAGAATCCCGGAATAGAGCTTCAAAAATAGCCAAAAATAATATAGACTTTACCCCTCCTTCAATGTTTAGAAATATTTCTCTCCCTCTTCGGCTGCCATCATGAGTTCCTGTTGAACAACTTGGGGTGGAGGAGGACGTTCGGCATGAAAGGTGAGTTTGCGATGTATCGGGCTTTATTTCCGCTGGCTTTTACGGCGCACTCCGGGAATCCGACATCCTGGACTGCCCGATTGAATACGCTGAGGAGAGCTGGACAGGACGCGCCGAACTGGACAAGATGGTGGAAGATATAGGGAAGGCCGTGGGTGTTCCTCCTGATCCTGCCGTCCGCGAGGCCGTCAAGAATTTTCTGGACGAAGACTATATCTGGAAGGGCACGCTCACGCTTAACCGGATCGATAAGATCGAGCCGGGTTATTGGGAAGAAGGATATTTGGAAAAACCGAACTACATCCCCGGACAGGCTTACGGTGACTGGACGCTCCACATGAAGCTCATTAATGTGCACTTCGGCGAGGTAGTCAGACAAGGACAGACTTCCTGGACAGGCAGCGCCTCCGGAGCCGGGAGTGGAGCAGTAAAAAATCTGGCCCGGACGGTATTCTCACCTGTTGACGACCTCATCTATGACTACGAGCACATACCCTGGTCGTGCGAAGTTGACCCGGAGGAGGACGAGATATCCGTCGGCGACAAAATGTCCATCACCATCAAGGACATCAAAGATTCAAAGGGTAGAGAGCCCAAACCCTGGCAGCGGATTGTGGTCAAGCTGGAAAAAGGGGAAGTCACCAACGGCACAAAACTGGGGGATGAAGGCAACCCCGCCTGAATTCCAAGAGTTTATGAAGGCCATGGCCGGAAAAATTTCCAGCAAAATCCGCTGGAAGCTCAAGAAAAAAACTAAACATTGATTGTCCGAGTGTAAAACCTGTATACTCCAGGATAAATAATCTTTATTAAAATAAAGGAGGAATGATCAAATGTTTTTAAAAAGGTATTTAAGGCCTTTTGGATTATTTTTTCTATTAACATGTGTTGCCGTGCCTCTTGCTGTGCAGGCGGATGTGTATATCAAGCAGAAAAATCACACTGATGAAATGAAATTCATGGGGCAGAGCCAGCCGGCCAAGGACGAAATGTTTGTGACCTGGATGGGCAAAGACAAGGCCCGGCTCGACCACGGTGAGGACACATCGATTATCGTCAGGCTGGATAAGAAAATAATGTACATGATCAACCATGCCGAAATGAAATACAGGGAAATGCCTTATAGTGAAACTGGTGACATTCTAACGGCTGCCATTTCTGGCTCCGATCTCTCGGACGAAGAAAAAGCCCAGGCACAGAAAATGATGAAAGGGTTTGCCCAGATGATGCAGCCCAAGGTCAGTGTGAAAGAAACAGGGGAAACGCAAAAAATCAAGAACTGGAAATGCAAAAAATACATCATGACCATGAAAATGATGGGGATAACATCCACTTCGGAAATATGGGCCACAGAGGACATCAAAATCGATTATGAGCTGTACATGACTCTCGGATTAGCTATGATGCCCAAAACGCCTGGATTGGATAAGATGCTCGAGGTAATGAAAAAAATAAAGGGGCTTACTGTGCTGTCCACAGGCACCACATCCATGATGGGGACGGATGTCAAAACCACCCAGGAACTTCTCGAGGTTTCGAAAAAATCAGCCCCGGCGGGAACCTATGAAGTCCCTGAAGGATACAAAAAAGAAAATAAGTAACAGAATTTAATTTTCAACCGGAAATTGATTCGGGACATGATATCTATTTCCCATTTTCCTTTGTCTTTTCTAAAAAAAACTGGATGATATAAAAATAGGAAATGGTTATCATGTCCCCATTTTATTAAACAATCCCAGAATCTGCATCCTTCTAAAGGTCAAGAAAAACATCGTTAAATATAACGCTTGACATTTAACGCATAGCGTTATATTCTCAATGTGTGATAAGATCCTTCAAATGTAAAGAGACTGAAAAAATATTCAATAGAAGTTACACAAAAAAATTCCCGACGGGCATGCAAAGAGCCGCATTGAGAAAGCTAAGAATGTTAAATAGAGCGGAAAATCTTAATGATTTAATAGTGCCACCCGGAAATCGTCTGGAAGCACTTAAAGGAAAAAGAAAAGGACAGCACAGTATTCGAATAAATGATCAAAGGCGAATTTGTTTTCTTTGGCAGGATAAGGATGCATTAGATGTCGAAATCACAGATTACCATTAGGAGGAAATTCATGAGTAAAAAAAAGATGCCTCCGCTTCATCCGGGAGAAATCCTTTTTGAGGAATTTTTAAAGCCGATGGGATTGAGCCAGAACAGGTTGGCTCTGGACATCCGTGTCCCTGCCCGAAGGATAAATGAGATTGTTCAAGGAAAGCGTAGAATTACGGCTGATACGGCTTTGCGTCTGGCCAAGTATTTCAATATGTCTGCGAAGTTCTGGCTTGGCTTACAGATAGACTATGATTTGGATGTTTCTGAAGATAAGTTAGCTGATCGTTTGGACAAAGAAATCCAGGTTTACAGTCCGGGCCTATAGCTTAAATCTTCTTTAAAGTTTTAATCCAACCAATCGCTTCTTAGCATCCTCTAATTCCGCTATTCCTGGATCAGCGTCCTTCCAGAGGGAGGAGATCCTTGGAATCAATGTTGTCCTGCAACTGGATAGACTTCGGGATGGTAAATGGAAACATCCCAACCCACACTTCAAAGGCAACCAGTATGAGCTGCTTCAAATCCACCGGTTGAAATTTAAAGACTATGTTCCAAAATCTAACACAGATTGGAAAAAAGCAGAAAAGGAAATGGAGTCAGTCTTGAATCAATACTCCAAAGCTAAAAATAAGGAGCTAGAGGTCCGAGCATGAACTAAATTCTATCCAACATCAGCAGGATCCATGTGAATTACACCCTATACACAAACTTATTGACATGTGCCCATGATTTTATATTTTCCTGCGATGGTTTTGCCCGGGGCGACTGGAGGTGTTTGGAGGGTTTTTGTGACGGAGACATCCCTGATTGGAACAAGTTGAGTGCCGCAGTCAGTACAGTAGCTAGATGTATCAGGATTCTCTGTATTACACTTAGGGCATGCGATAGCCACTTTTCCTCTCTGAATGAGCAATACTAGGATACTTATTTATATGAGAGGTGTCAAATCTCTAGATCTTTAAACGGTTGATTTGATATATCGGCAACCAAAATGACACCAAATGTATATATTACGCGCCTTTCTGTAATTTTCCCCTGGGATATCTGAAAAAGGTTTCTCTATGATATAGGAAATAATGGATGTTAGAGGGTGGAAATAGCTCAAAAATTATAATAGACAGTGGCAATCGCAAAAACCAAATTCTTCTTCTATGATGATGTAATGCAAGTACTTTCTTTAGCGCCTCCTTTTTTTTCTCTTGTTTAATCTTCTGCCCAAGGTCTTTTGAACCATTCTTCTATCCGTGCCTTTGGCTTCCCAAATCTGCACACACGGTAATATCCGGTTTCGGCCCCTTAACCTTATAAAGAATGCGACCCTAATGGCCCATTAAGAATTTCAGAAGGCAGCCGATTCGTCTCTTTGTCATCTTTTATATGGAATATACGGACGATTCTCTTTCAACATCCGGTAGATGATCGTCAACAAGCGCCTGGCTGTGGCCACTTTGGCCGAGTTTGCCCCTTTCCTCTTTTTTAATCGTTCATAGAAACATCTCAGATCAAAATCAGCACGGATGGCTGGTCATACCGCCTCCACCGCCGCCCAGCGCAGCCCGCGGTTCCCTTCCTTTACGATCTTGCCGTGATAGGTCCTTCCCCCTGAGCTGTGCGTCGATGGGATCACTCCGGCATACGAATGAAACTTCCCCAAACCTTCGAATCGATTCACCTCCGCAACCTCCACCGCCACCAGTACGGATAAAAATTTACCGAACCCAGGAACTGTATGGATAAGCCGCACAAAAGGCAGCATCTCATAAAGCTCTTCCACCAGAGCGCTCGATTCCTTTATCCGTTCTTCCATGTGCCGAAAAGTAATCAGAAGAGCATTAATTAACTTCTTCTCTCCTTCAGGTAAATCCAACCCCTTGAGCACAGCCAGCCCCTCCCGGCCAAAAATATTCTTCACCCGAGAGATCTCCCCCCGGATATCTTCAGACTGCTGTGAAAGAAGCGCCTTAATCCGATTCTTAACTCGTGTCATACTCCCCACATAAAAGACCCTCTGTCGTAATATCCGCTGGTATGAACGATTCTCCCGAGAGCGCTTGTAAACCTCCGGAATCAAATCCGTCCGTAACAGATGAGCTAATATCTTGGAGTCCCGCTTGTCTGTCTTTATCTTCGCTTTGGCGATCGCTTTGACTTCCTTCGGATGGGCAATCGTCACATCAATCCCCATGCTGTCCAAAACATCCACCATGGTATAGCTCGATCTCCCAGCTTCCACTACCGCTTTCACTTCCTCGATGCCCAAGAGAAAATTTTCAAGCTCACTGCGAAGATTGGCAACTCTTCCAGATTTGAGCTTTTCTCCCTTCTCATCCAGTAAAGTGATGTGTGAGTATTGCATATGATGGTCAATACCCATATAATTCATCTGTGCACCTCCTAAATTGAAATTTGAATCTAATGGGTAATCTATCACAAAATAAACACCCACGGGAGGTGCATCACATCATCATGTTACCTTATAAATTTTGAAAATCATTGTTTGGAGGTGAAGAAAGATGTCCCGCCGAATGAAAGATCTTCTTGCTCAACGCGCCCTTGAAAACTTCGTTGGAAGAGCGGAGGAGATGGCCGTTCTTCTAAAGTGCCTGGAAGACGAAAGTCCGCTTGTGATGCATATTCATGGCATCGGGGGAATGGGAAAATCTGCCTTGATGCAAGCGTTCTCAGCTCAAGCACGGGAGCGAGGAGCGATTGTGGTCATATTGGATTGCCGTCTGATTGAGCCTACTGAGCGTGGATTTCTCCACGAATTGGGAAATGCAATCGGGGAAGATACTCCAACCATAGAAGATGCGGTGAAAGGACTGGAGAGTCTCGGTCCCCGAGTGTTTCTCGCACTCGAAACCTATGAAGTGTTCCGCCTTATGGATACATGGTTACGCCAGGTCTTTGTACCAACCCTGCCAGAAAACGTTCGTGTCATTCTTGTCGGTCGTGAGCCTCCTACTCCTGTCTGGCTGACTGCACCCGAATGGCAGGGGCTGTTCAGCAGCATAGCTTTGGGATCCCTCAATGACAAGGAGGCGCAGGAACTGCTTTTGCGCGCAGGTGTCCGTGAAAAAGATACCCAGCGCATCAATCGGTTCGCCCGGGGCCATCCCTTGACGCTAAAGCTTGCGGCCTCTGCAGCACTAGAACGCCCGAGTCTGGATTTGCAAGAGGTGGCAGAACACAAGGTTATTCGGGAGCTTTCTCGTCTCTTCCTTGTCGATGTTGACGATTCAGCAACACGGGAAGCCCTCGAAGCTGCCTCAGTCGCTAGAAGAATTACGCAATCGCTCCTCGGAGCAATGCTCCCTGACAGCTCCACTCAGGAAACGTACGATAAGCTAAGTGCTCTCGCATTCGTAGAAAGTATGCACGATGGACTCAGAGTTCACGATGCGGTTCATGAAGCGATCGTCGCTTCATTGCGTGCTGCTGATCCGAGTCGTTATCTTGAATACCGACGGGCTGCATGGCGGCAACTGCGCAGCGAAGTGCGAGAGGCAGGAACTGCGGAACTCTGGCGTTATACGGCAGACATGCTCTATCTCATCGAGAATCCTGTTGTGCGGGAAGCATTTTTTCCTAGTGGATCTCAGCAGTTGGCTGTTGAGCCTGCACGCAATGAAGACAATACGGCCATTCATGAAATTGCGGAAAAAAACGAAGGTCCGGATGCTGCTGGGTTTCTCCGGCTCTGGTGGGATCACCAACCACAAACCTTTCATGTGGTGCGCGGGGAGGACGGATCGATTGTTGGGTTTTATTGTTGCTTCGATCCCAACACCGTTGATCCGGCCAATCTGCAAGAGGATCCCATCATGAGGCTCTGGTGGCATCATGTTAGAAACAATCGGGTCCCTGAGAATCAGATGGTGCTCTTTTTGCGTCGATGGCTTAGCCGTGACCATGGTGAGGCTCCGTCACCAGTGCAGGCTGCTTGCTGGCTTGATATCAAACGGACCTATATGGAACTTCGTCCAAAACTCCGACGTGTTTATCTGACGGTAGTCGACCTGCCGACTTATGCTCCGGTAGCGACAAAGCTGGGTTTTAATCCTCTTACTGAGGCTGCGATAGATTTGGATGACATGACTTATCATACGGCGATGCTAGACTTTGGTCCATCATCTGTGGATGGCTGGCTTTCGGGACTCGTAGCTGATGAATTGGGTATTGAAGAAAGAACTCCTCAGATAGAGCTTCATTACAAAATCCTGGAAAGGATTGGTGCTGGAGGTATGGGAGTAGTCTATCGGGCAGAAGATATGGTCCTCAAGAGGCAAGTTGCATTGAAATTCCTTCCCTTGGAATTTCTGGGTAGCGTTGAGGGGCGAGCCCGTTTCTTGCGAGAAGCCCGTACAGCAGCAGCGCTCAACCATCCTAACATATGTACTGTCTATGAGGTGAGCCAGGTCGAAACGGGGTCTTTCGTTATTCCCGATAAGGAAGAACAATCGATTTCAGAGGGATCTCCCTTCATCGCAATGGAGCTGGTTGAAGGCAGCTCTCTACAAGAAATCCTCGACGGTTCTCATCCGCTCCCGATTGAGCAGCTTCTCGATGTAGCCGTTCAGATCGCAGAGGGCCTTGCAGAGGCACACTCCCATGGATTCGTTCATAGGGACCTGAAGCCCCAGAACGTGATGGTTACTAAGCATGGCCGGCTCAAAATCTTAGATTTTGGACTGTCCAAGGCCGTACAGGCTGCGCAACCAGACGAGGGGGCAGTGAGTAAAACTATATCTCTTCCCCAGGAGCTTACCCAGCAAGGTGTGATTGTTGGCACGCTGGCCTATATGTCGCCAGAGCAGATTGAGGGCCGTGATGTAGACCCACGCTCGGATATCTTCGCATTTGGCACCATTCTCTACGTGATGGCTACGGGGAAAAATCCATACAAAGGCGATTCAGCCGCGGCGACAATGTATAATATCCTTGAGCTAACACCTAAGCCGCTTTCTCAGTTGAGATCGGAACTGCCAGAACAGCTTGTAGAGATTACCCTCCGGTGTCTAAATAAGAAGCCAGCTGATAGGTACAATGATGCCCGTGACTTGTTGGCAGACCTAAAAAGTCTCAAGAAATCCATTTCGTAAGAAGCGTCTTATAAAAAGGGGGGCACAGTATTTTTTGTAATAAATTAATTCGGGACATGATATCTATTTCCTTTTTTTCGACGGTCTCTTCTACAGGCTCAATATTCGACATATCTTTTCTAAAAAAAACTGGATGATATAAAAAAATAGGAAATGGGTATCATGTCCCCATTTTATTCGATACTCGGACTTCAACCCTCTAAGGTTTTCCGTAACCGGAGTTTATCCCATAATGCAGGACTCCGAACCAGCTTTTCTCTGAAAGTAATAATATGTTTGACATACATATTAACATATTGTAATATGTTATTAAGAAAGTGAGGTATGAATATGAAGAAAATATTAAAAATACTTGATACATTATCAGAAGAGACAAGAATGCGGGTATTCCTGCTGTTAACTAACGGGGATTTATGCGTATGTGAGCTAGTGAATATCCTTAATATGAAGCAGGCAAGGATATCGCATATAATGAAAAAACTGAATGATGCCGGACTTGCGAACAGTAAAAGAGATGGAAAATGGATCATTTATTCAGCAAAACCAGAGGCTTTAAAATTAGGTGTAGTAAAAGGTATACTGGGTGACCTCAAGATATCTATGTCTGATTTAAAAAAAATGCGAAAATGTAAAAATGACAGAATAAGAGAGACTTGTTGTAAATAAATAGTGAGGTATGCCCATGGATAATAAAGAGATAAAAGAAAATGTAAAAAAAGGTTACGCTAAAATAGCGCAAAGTAACTCTTCCTGTTGTTCGTCATCATCTTGTTGCTCAAGTACAAATTCTGCTCAAGATATAAGCAGGTCTATTGGATACTCCGATGAAGAAATGAATAATGTGCCAGAAGGTGCTAATCTTGGGCTTGGCTGCGGGAATCCGGTGGCAATAGCATCATTAAAAGAAGGCGAAGTAGTTCTTGATCTGGGAAGCGGTGCCGGATTTGACGCTTTTCTCGCTTCAGCTAAAGTAGGAACAACAGGCCGGGTTATTGGTGTCGATATGACAAAGGAAATGGTTGAAAAGGCTCGTATAAATGCAACAAAAGGTAATTATAAAAATGTAGAATTCCGTTTTGGTGAAATTGAGAATCTGCCGGTTGATGATAATTCAATTGATGTTATTATCTCTAACTGCGTGATTAACCTTTCACCCGATAAAGAAAAAGTCTTCAGAGACTCTTTCAGGGTGCTTAAGCCTGGCGGAAGAATTATGGTCTCCGATATTGTTCTCATCAAACCACTTCCAAAAATAATAAAGGATTCTGTAGAGGCATATGTAGGCTGCCTTGCCGGAGCGAGTATGAAAGACGAATATTTGAATTATATTAAAAATGAAGGTTTTCAGAGTGTCGAGATCATTAGTCAAACTAATTATCCTATAGAAGTAATGGCAAATGATATTACTGCTCAGATCGTTAAAACAGCGCCTGATATAAAAAAGGAAGACCTGAATGATGTTGAAAATTCAGTGGCAAGTATTAAAGTGCGGGCTGTAAAACCTGTAAGTGAAAAAAAGTTATGATTAAAGGCGGAAGAGGAATAAGCTTTTTTGAAAAATATCTTACTGTATGGGTTTTACTATGTATTAGTGGCGGAATTATATTAGGAAAAACCTTGCCGGGAATGGCGAAATTTCTTGATGGGCTTGCTATATATGTAGGTGAAGCTCCGGTTGTATCGATTCCTATAGCAATATGTCTTTTCTTCATGATGTATCCTATTATGGTAAAAATAGATTTTGCGGAGGTAATTCAGGCCGGAAAAACACCAAAACCCGTTTTTTTAACTCTTTTTGCAAACTGGGCTGTAAAACCGTTTACGATGTATGCAATTTCTATTTTCTTTCTAGGATTTCTATTTAAAAATTTAATAGGTGCTGAGGCAACAGATATTGTAAAACTGCCGCCCGGTGCAGCAGATTGGGCAGTTAGATCAATTCATGGAGCCGGTACAGTTGTAATGCAAAGCGGTATTAAGATGCTTGAAATCCCTTTATGGAGAAGCTATCTCGCCGGATGTATTTTACTTGGAATAGCTCCATGTACTGCAATGGTATTAGTATGGGGATATCTTGCGAAAGGCAATGACAGGCATACTCTTGTCATGGTGGCAATAAATTCACTTACCATGTTATTTTTATATGGAATTCTCGGAGGGTTTCTTCTTGGAGTAGGACGGTTACCTGTTCCATGGCAGGCATTGCTTTTATCAATTGCAATATATGTTGCATTGCCTCTGGTAGCGGGCTATTTTTCGAGAAGAATGATCATAAAATCAAAAGGGGAGGATTGGTTTAAAGAGAAGTTCTTACATTTGTTGACCCCGGTTTCAATATCAGCTCTATTGATAACATTGGTTCTGTTATTTTCATTTAAAGGCGATATTATACTTTCAAAACCTTTGACAATTTTTTGGATAGCGATTCCATTATTCATACAGACTAACCTGATATTCTGGATAACATACGGATTAGCCATGTCGATGAAATTTAGTTATGAAGATGCTGCACCATCTGCAATGATAGGAGCGAGCAATCATTTTGAAGTAGCTATCGCAACAGCGACAATATTGTTTGGGCTTTCTTCAGGAGCAGCTCTTGCGACAGTCGTAGGAGTGTTAATTGAAGTTCCTGTAATGCTGATGCTGGTCAGAATTTGTATTAAAACAAAAAATTGGTTTAATAATATTTAACAGTATGACAAAAATAAATAAAAATTGCATCTATGACCAAAACGATAAAAATATTGTTGAAATCCGTAAAATAACATGGATTGGAGCTATAAATTAATTCGGGACAAGATATCTATTTCCCTTTTTTCGACGGTCTCTTCTACAGACTCAATATTCGACCTCTCTTTTTTTAAAAAAACTGTATGATATAAAAAATAGGAAATGGGTATCATGTCCCCATTTTATTATTGATGGGATGAAGTCTATATCATTTTTAGCTTTTTTCATAATATTCTTTGTGAATATGTCTTTTTTCTCGATTTCTTTGTGTTTGACTACAAGATTTCTCTATGATATAGGAAATAATGGATGTTAGAGGGTGGAAATAGCTCAAAAATTATAATAGATAGTGGCAATCGCAAAAACCAAATTCTTCTATGATGATGTAATGCAAGTACTTTCTTTAGCACCTCCTTTTTTTCTCTTGTTTAATCTTCTGCCCAAGGTCTTTTGAACCATTCTTCTATCCGTGCCTTTGGCTTCCCAAGTCTGCACACACGGTAATATCCGGTTTCGGCCCCTTAACCTATAAAAGAACGCGACTCTATTGGGCCGTTAGGAATTTGAGAAGGCGACCGATTATTATCTTAATCATCATCTTTTATATGGAATGTAAGGGCGATTCTCTTTCAACATCCGGTAGATGATCGTCAACAAGCGCTTGGCTGTGGCCACTTTAGCAGAGTTTGCACCCTTCTTCCTCTTTAATCTCTCGTAATAGCATCTCAAATCAAAATCAGCCCTGATTGCAGGCCATACCGCCTCAACTGCAGCCCAGCGCAGCCAGCGATTCCCTTCCTTGACTATCCTGCCGTGATATGTCCTCTCACCTGAACTGTGCGTCGAGGGAATCACCCCGGCATAGGAATGAAACTTTCTCACATTCTCAAAGCGCCCGATATCGGCTATCTCCACCGCCGTTAATACGGGTAAGAATACCCCAAACCCAGGAACCGTATGGATAAGCCGCGCCTCAGGTATCTCAAAATAAAGTTTCTCTACTAATCCGTTTGTCTCTGTCCGCCTCTCCTCTAGATGACTAAAGGTCTTTACAAGAGCCTCAAGTAACTCCTTCTGATTTCCAGGTAAACTAAGCCCCCTAATCACCTTCATCCCTTTTGTGCCAAAAAGATTCTTTACTCGAGAGATCTCCTCCTGGACATCTTCTGACTGCTGAGAGAGAAGCGCCTGAATCCTATTCTTAACCCTTGTTATACTTCCCACATAAAAGGCCCTCTGTCGTAAAACCCGCTGATAGCTGTGATTCTCACGAGAACGCTTATAAACCTCCGGAATCAAATCAGTCCGTAAAAGATGAGCCAACATCCAAGAATCCCGCTTGTCTGTCTTTATCTTCGCCTCCACTATCGCTTTCACTTCTTTTGGATGGGAAATCGTTACATCAATCCCTATCTCATCCAAAAGATCAACCATCGTGTAGCTCGAGCGCCCAGCCTCCACTACAGCTTTTACTTCCTCGATGCCCGAGAGAAAATTCTCAAGTTCACTGCGAAGATTCGAAACCCTTCCGGATTTGAGCTTTTCTCCCTTCTCATCTAGCAAAGTGATGTGCGAGTATTGCCTATGATGGTCAATACCTATATAATTCATCAGTGCACCTCCTTAAATTTAAATGTTTCTCGTTCATGGGCAGTCTATCATACAATAGACTCCCATGTGGAGGTGCATCACATCATCATGTTACCTATCTTTTAGCATCCTCCTCCGCCTCAGGTTGTACAACAGGAACTTTTGATAGCAGCAAAGAAGAGGACTGAGTATTTCTCAAGGACTCCCTGGCTTTTGTTGATTTGAACGGTGGAGTGTATCTTATTGCTGACTGTATTGATACATTGCTATCTTTATTCCTCGACAATTAACTTCGCCGTTTTTCGCTTGGTATGATCATTCAAGGATGCCATTTGGTGGAAATCACTGAAAATTGTACGAGATTTGATGCAAGCACGAAATGGAATTATAAAATGTGTAATTAAACATCAGATATTTTGTATATATTCTTGTATCTTATTTTAATTAAAAACGAAAGGCCTATTAATAATAATACCTCTGTTAGTACGAATAATAACCATGCGAGCGAAGTATCTGACCAGAAGGGAAGAGGAAATAGTTGGATAATCGTTGATGAATAAGAAAAATTATAAGTTCCATGTTTGAAAAATACCTGGTGAAATTGTTTGAATAGTTTTTCCCAATTTAAAATTATGGTAATAGACAATATACCGATGAGAGCAAGAAAAACTACGCAGAATTTTAATAAATACCTATGAAGATTTGCTCTAAATTTTTTATTTAAAATGAGAATTGAAAATGATACTAAACACACTATAAATGCAATGAGATGGATATCAAGAAATTTCTGAATTAGATTTCTAACTTCGACTAAATGGACTTTTTCTCGTTCACTATAAACAGAAATTCCTCCAATTTTTAATTTATCCAAGAAATCTATCTCTTTTTTGGAACGGATAAAACAAAGAGTTTCTTCAGCCAATTTTAAACGCTCAGACATACTGTAGTTATAATAATCAATAGGGAGATCGAACAGTCTCCTATATTCATAATTTAACCAAAGAGGAGAAACAAGAAAGTAAATAGGTGTTAAAAATAATAAAATCAGAAAACTAAATATAAAGATAACTTTAGGTATTATAAAAAGATTTTTGATAATTTGCTCCTTTTTGAGAGATGGAAAAGGAATTTATTGATTAGAAGACTGTTTCCAAAATATTTAATAGTTACGTATTACGAACATAGGAAAGTCAAATGGAATTAAAAGTATCTGTTTTTACTTTTTCTTAATTTTCTCTAGGAGCAATACTTTCCCTTGTAAATCATAAAGAATGACATTTTTCTTGCGTTCAGGATCTGGATAATTGTCTTTTGCGGTCCAGGGAATTTCTTCTACTACCTTGTAAATATCCTCATAGATATAATCAATAAAAAATGTGCCTTCCGAAGTGCTGATTCTCCATAGAGGAGCTTCAGGGATAACTGGTAATGATGAATGAATAAAGATTCTTTCCATGTTATTTATCTCTATATGGCCGAGGGCATCTGTTAACATATTTTTAACTTGTTTTTCGGTCTTATAAGGTCTGTATCTGGTTTTATCTGAAATAAATTCAACACCTGCATATAATCCGCAATCTTCTATACTGCCAATAGCAAAAACCTTTCCCTTTTCATCTTCTATCTGGAGAATGTAATAATACACAGTTGATGATGTCAGAACCAAATTCTCAACTCTGATGATCTTCTTCACTTCTAAGGTTGGATTTTTCCCCAGGAGGTTAAGAAGTCGTTTTTCGTTACTTAAGTCTCCATTTATCACAGTCATGTGTTTCCCTGGTTTGGGACTGAAGAATAAATCTACTCCATATTTAAAGTCTTCAATTATTTCAAAATCTGTTTTAGGATAGGGATAAGGCACATAAGAAGGCGAATTAGGGTCTGTAAGCTCCTTTAGGGGAGTCTGAGGGGGTTTTTTTTGTGCTTGAAGGGGCAAAAAGGCAATCAAAAGTAAAATTGAAATTGAAAAAATTTTTTTATTTAGTTGCATTTTATTGTTCCTTTATGGTTTTTAATCCATTGGTTCATAATCTTTAGGCCCACCATAGTAACATCCACCCGCAGCTAAGAATTCCCAATAACCAGCCTCTCCTTCGCCTACGTGACTCGCAAGTCCTAAAATGATCACATGTTGTCCTTGATATGCCGTAAAATAATTATCCTTCCATTGTCTAACCGTTCTCCATATATTTCCTCCACGTTGAGGATCATGATATCTAAGCTGATCAGCTCTGGGCCCCCAAATTGTTGGGGTCCAATCCCACCCAATTACTATTCCTGCATGATACCCTTGATCAATAATAGAGACAGAAGGTATGTTATCATCAATGGAAGCCGTTTGAGCAGCAATTGCTAGATCTTGTTGCACTTCACTCGAACCAAAAGGCATATCAACTCCAATTGAGTTTGTGAAAATACCGACTCCTTGAGCAATAGCTGCAGGATGTGCTCCAGTCCAACCTATGTAGGATGCAATTTCCTGCTGGGTAGGGGAATAGCCATCATAATAAGACCACATCTGAATACAAGCAGCACCACACCAGCCGAGATATATCTGTGAAAAGTATGGCACGGATAACACTTTATGAGTCGTAGGAAAACAGCAGAATAAAATAATAATTAACAGCAATGATATAGAATTAATAAAACAACGCATTGCTGTACGGAAATAAGAACGAATTTTTTCCATATTCGAACCTCCTTTTGTACTGACTTTCTATCAATTATGTTAATATCACACACAAAATAAAATGTCAATATTTTTCTCGAATATTCTGGATGATTGATGATTGGATGATTGTAGTTTGGCTGTGCCAACCTTTAGATTATAAAAGATATAGCCCAAATTAAGCCCCTGCTTTGCCACTTAAATGGCTCATTTTAGCAGGAAAATTCGACCTGTAAAAAAAGGTTTTAGGTCTGACCCCATTTTCCTTTGTCTTTTCTAAAAAAAACTGGATGATATAAAAAAATAGGGAATGGGTATCATGTCCCCATCTTATTTGTATCTTTAATATAGCTTGGTCTAACCCCAATATTTCTCCTTTTTAACAAACTTTTAACAAATTCTTAACAATTCTTTGACAACTTTCCTCTTCATAAAGCTTAACTTAGTAATGAATGAAATAAAACTAAAGGAGAAAACAATGAAAACAGGACGATATGATCCATCTCATCCATTTGCAGGTAAGCTTGTGGAGAAGCTTTCCATTCCTATAGTGAGAACTGTAGGTGCCGCATTGAAATTCTACGATAATAAAAGTCGTTATGCGATTCAGAAGGGTAAAGAGATGCGTGAACGGCTAGGTCAGGGAGAATCCGTGTATTTGGTTGGTGTTGGACCAAGCGGGCACAACTCAACTGCAGCGCTTGTGGAGGTCTCTGCGAAGCATGGGATACGTCCTATTTGCAATAACGAGGAGGAAAGATATACAGGCAATAGACATGAAGACCGCTTTCCGGAGAACTCGCTTAAAGAGGTTTTTAGCTATCTCGATAAAATGGACGCGAAACCTGCTGATGTCCTAGCTGTTGTTGGTTCCTGGGACTACCTGGCAGGAATCTCTACAAGTCTTCGAGTTGCTATTGAGGAAGCTCCAGCCAGCTTTCTTCTGGCACGTAAGGACGCCTCTCCTCAAATGAATTCTTGGCATTTCCTGGAGGCGCTTAAAGCTCCCGGTCAACTCAAGAGTTTTTTTAATACTAAAAAGAGGGTACCAGTTATTGGCATGCGCCATCACGACAACCATGCTTTCTTCCCATATGCTGTATCACCATTTACCGAGAGTCCTGAGCTGACCATGATAGTCGTTGTAGATGGTTTTGGTGATGACGGTGCGATGTCCACTTATGTAGCTGAACAAGGAAAAATCAAACTTGTGCAAAGGTTTCCTAATATATTTGATTCACAAGGACTGCTTTATGCTGTAATAAGTTCTACACAAGGAGGATGGACAACCCTAAGCAGTGAGGGACGCTTTATGGGCGCCAGTGCGTGGGGTGATACTAATCGTCTTACTAACCCATATTACAAGCGCCTGAGGCAGATTATACGCTTGGGTCCTGACGGTAGAGTAAGCGTAAACCGATCACTTATTAACTACCATCGAAGAGGGCAACAGAAGCCATATAGCAAACAGCTTGTAGAGATTATTGGTGAACCGATTCCTCCGGATAAGATGTGGGATCCAGGGACAGTTCTAAAAATCGACGATATTGAGTTTGCCGAGGTCACTCGGGAACGCGTTGACAAGGCTGCAGCGCTTCAGTTGGTGTTTGAAGATGCGCTTTTCCACATTGTTGACTTTCTAATCAGGCACACTGGCAGCAACCAACTTGTATTTAGCGGAGGAACCTCACTCAACTGTGTAGCCAACATGAACTTACTAAATAACTTTAATGAAGCCTACTATCACAGAAATCTTAAAAAAAAGAACACCAGGCTTCATCTTTGGGTTCCACCTAATCCGAGTGATACCGGGGCTGCCATGGGTGCTTGCTACAATTTTGCTATGAGCCATGGGGCTCCTCTAGGTCCAGCTATGAAACATGCTTTTATATGTGGAAGCGCTCCATCCAAAGGAGATGTCGAGTTGGCCATCGTTGAGGCAGAAAACACAAAAAGTTTGGCGGTTGGAAATATTCTCGACCCGAAAGGACGTCAGCGAGTTGCAGACTTGGTAGCAAACATCATAACAAATGATGGTGTTCTTGGTCTCTATCAAGGGGCAAGCGAGACAGGGCCTCGCGCTCTTGGGCATCGAACGATTCTTGCTAATCCGTGTAACCCGGAAACTCTGAAAGTGCTCAACAAACATGTAAAATACAGGGAGACTTTTCGTCCGTTAGCTCCTATGCTCACTCTGAAAGAAGCAAAGCGACTTTATTATTTATCCGAAGGAGCATCTGATGATAATTACAATGCCTATAATTACATGGTGTTAACTGTCAAAGCTAAAGCGGATTGTTACAATTTAATACCTGCAGTCGTCCATAAAGATGGTACGAGCCGCCTCCAGATTGTTCGTGAGGAAACAGATCCATTTTCTTATGCAATCTTGAAAGCAATAGGCCGTCGTTTAGGTGTGGAAGTAGCTGTTAATACTTCTTTGAACGTAGGAACACCTATAGTACAGACGCCTGCACAAGCAATTAGGGCTTTGCACAGGTCACGCGGAATGTCCGGTCTATTGTTAGTTGGAGGCGATGGGGAAGTTTATCTTGTCTGGCATAATATCGAAAAACCACCTAAAGATGCAGGTCGCCGGTTAATGCAGTGGGTCCACGAATGGAGTGAAGCAGAGAAATGGGAATGTTTTGTTTAATTAATTCGGGACATGATATCTATTTCCCTTTTTTCGACGGTCTCTTCTACAGGCTCAATATTCGACCTGTCTTTTCTAAAAAAAACTGGATGATATAAAAAATAGGAAATGGGATCATGTCCCCATTTTATTTCTAAGCAGCACATGGAAAACAGAGGAAACGAAAATTGATAGTTTTAGAACCTTGAGTATGGTATAAATATTTGATTGGTAATGAGGCTAACTTGAAATCTCGAAGAGTAATATGAATTCATAAGTACTCATTCTATAGAGGAAAAATGCCATGAAGATAATAAGAACAATTATTGCAATCTTTCTTATTATTGGATCAGCATTTGCCGCTGATGTGGATTCTATCCTTATCCTATGTACAAGGGATTTACATGGCCATCTCAAATCTGAAGGAGAATATGCAGGATTTGCTAGAATAGCTGCGTACTTTAAAAAAATGAAAAGTCAGAGAGCAGATGTACTAATCCTAGATGCAGGGGATTGCATTTCAGGCACGCCTGTAGCAACGATTTTTGAAGGAGAGCCAATCTTTGAGATAATGTCCGCTATGGGATATGATGTGGGAGTATTAGGCAATCATGAATTTGACCATGGATGGAAAATGATTGATACATTTAAAAAGATTGCCACATTCCCGCTATTGAGTGCAAATGCCTATTCTCCTGATAATAAGTTATTAGGAGATGGACCCACAATAATTTTGGATGTCGATGGAGTTGTGGTTGGAATCATCGGAGTGATCACTGAATCTACGCCATATGAAGTAATAAAAACAGGGAATGAAGGAATTAGATTCAAGCCTGTAATTCAGGCAGTGAAAGAACATTTACCAATGGTAAAGGAAAAATGTGATTTATTGATTGTGCTTGCCCACGTTGGTTTTGAGGGTGAAAAGCGTTTAGCGAGGTCCATTGATGGAATAGATTTAATTGTGGGTGGCCATACTCACCCCCTATTGAAAGAACCTGTGAAGATAGGAAATACTTATATTTTTCAGGCCAATGAATATGGGAGACATATTGGTAAAGTGGAAGTGAAGGTCGATCTAGAAGCAAAAAAAGTAATTGAGGTTAAGGGAGAACTTATTAGAGCTTCTGATTTGCCTCCTCCGGATAAGGATGTTCAGAACCTTGTGGAAAAATGGGAAAGAAAAGTATCTGAAAAAGTCGATTTTGAAATTGCTATTTCCGGGAAAACTTGGACAGAAAGTGAATTGAAAATATTATTTGAAAAGATACTTAAAGAATCATCCGGAACTGATTTTGGATACTACAACGCTAGAGGGATCAGAGATAAGATTTACAAAGGCCCAGTAACTGCACGACATATTTGGAATATTGAACCATTTGGCAATACAATAGTAATGGTTACCATGAAAGGGAGAAATATTGCAGGTGCTTTGAGAAGACAATTAGATAAGCAAAATATTATTATCGAACCAGACAGGGAATATATTATTGCTACAAATAATTTTGTTGAGGAGCATGCTGAGAGATATATCGGAAAAGATTTCGTTTATGTAGAAAATACGAATATCCTTGTCCGGGATGCAGTCATTGAATATATCCAGAAGAATGGAGTAAAACTTTGACAAGTTATTTTCTCTGAATCTAATCGCTCCTTTTTATATTTTGCTCTTTGTGTATTCTGCCATATCCCAAGAGAATAGTCTTCTGGTGAAACTTATAAAGATCGGGGCTAAGGTTCTTAGACATAGCAGGTGACTGCATTCTCTCGTAATGTCTTGGCTTTTTGGAATCCTTCAATTAAATCAATTGATAAAAATCCCATCTCACTATAAAACATACGCAGGGCAACAGTAAGACAATGCGGTTTTTAGTTCTTTATTAACTAAAGCCTTTCCTCTTGAAAATTTTTTTACCAATGGGGGTTTTGTAGTGGGGGTTTTGAGGGGGTTTTGTAGTTTGGCTGTGCCAACCTATAGATTATAAAAGATATAGCCCAAATTACCCCCCTGCTTTCCTACTTAAACGGCCCATTTTAGCAGGAAAATTCGACCTGTAAAAAAAAATAAAAAAATACTTGACAAATGATGGTTTTATGTTTAAATTACTTTATATAATAAAGTACTTTAAATTAATTAAATTTATAAAGGAGAAAACATGAACGATTTACAAGCAAAGGATGAGATTCAATTCATTCAAGAAATGATTGAGAGAACAAGAAAGATCACAGCTGGTTCCTGGATGTTTTTTTTAGTCTGGGGGATTGTGGCTATTCTTGGTATCGTTGGTATGTATGCCCTGGTTTTTGTCGAAAAATATAGCTGGATCTGGTTAGACTGGATTGTTTTTATGGGTTTTGGGGTTGTCTTCTCGATCGTTTATGGCAAAAAGCTGGAACGATTAACAGGAGCGAGGACATATGCTCACATCACTACCGGTAATCTCTGTTTTGCCTGCGGAATAGCTTTCGGTTTAGTGGGTTTTGTTTTTCCCCTTCTGAAGCTGTATTCCTGGGGATTGATTCCAATACTCATAGCATTGGTTGCAGGGATTCTTGTTTTTACTCTGGGTGGTATTGTTGAGTGGAATCTATTAAAGTGGTGTGGCGTTATCTGGTGGCTTGGCGCGTTAGGAATGGTTTTTATTCATGAGAACTATCGAGGTCTTCTTGTTGTGCCGCTTTTATTGATTGGTTACATCATGCCTGCTCTTGTACTCCGCTCCATGTATCAAAAACAAAGTGAAGAAAATGCCCCCTGAGAAGTTAGCTCAACTTGACCCTGTTATTCATTCCCGGATAAGGCTCGCAATATTATCAATCCTGATTTCTGTCAAAGAAGCGAGTTTTAATTATTTGAAGGAGACAGTTGGAACTACAGATGGAAATTTGAGTGCGAATTTATCAAAACTTGAAGAGGCTGGATATATTTCCATAAAGAAGGTTTTTAAAAAGAAGAAGCCTCTGACAACCTGTTACATTACAGTAAAGGGGAGGAAGGCATTTTCAAAGTATTTGAAAGTACTGGAGACCTATGTAAGTTTAAAAAGAAGAGAGTAGAAAGCAGAAGTATATAAATATAGGCGTTTCTTGATGTATTTCACCTTATCGGTCAAGAATAGTATGTCCGTTTATTCAGTTTTTTATTATTTGATGAGGTCTTCTTATATAACAGGAATTACCTAAAGGAACGTCACCAATTAAAATTAATTTAAGGAGCTTGAGAAAATGGAAAAGAAAAAAAATCATACTCTACGATCTTTCACTTCTATTTTATTAGCCTTTTTTGTTTTTGTTGGTTGTTTGGCACTGCTATCTGGTTTAGCAGCACAGGATATATCCAGCGCGACCGTTATTAAAAATGTGCGTATTTTTGATGGTGAAAAGATCATTCCTCTTGGCACTGTTATATTTAAGAACGGAAAGATCACTGCAGTCGGCCAAAAAATAACTGTCCCAGAAGGAGCAGAGGTTTTTGATGGTATTGGGCACACTCTTTTACCGGGTCTTATTGATGCTCATGTTCATGTCTGGGATAAGCAGAATTTGAAGCAAGCACTTATCTTTGGAGTAACAACCGTAGTGGATATGTCTATGAGCATAAAGATCATGGCGGATATCAAGAAATTGCAGATATCAGGCAGAGCTAATGATAGAGCATATTTGATTTCCCCAGGAACTCTGGTTACAGCTCCAAGTGGTCACGGCACTCAGTATGGACTGTCTATTCCGACAATCTCAAAACCTGAAGAAGCACAGGAGTTTGTTGATGCAAGGATTGCCGAGGGTTCAGATTTTATCAAGATTATTTATGATGATGGCATCGCATACTCTTTGTCGATGCCGACTCTCAGCAAGGCTACCCTGTCCGCGGTGATTAATGCAGCTCATAAAAGGGGAAAAATTGCTGTTGTCCATGCAGCGACTCTCCAGAATTGTATTGATGTATTTGAAGCTGGTGGTGATGGCCTGGCTCATCTATTTTTTAATGATGCCTTTGACCCTGAATTTGGTCGTTTGGCTGCAAGGAAAAAAGTCTTTGTCATTCCTACTTTAAGCGTATTGGAGAGTATGAGCGGTACATCAGGCGCTTCAGCCTTAGCTGAAGACCCTCATGTGTCACTTTATCTGAATCCCATGGATATTACCGGACTTAAGCAATCATTTCCTTTTAAGACTTCGAGAGCAGCATATAAAGCTGCTGAAAGAGCATTGAGGCAGTTAAGAGATGAGGAGGTTCCTATCCTTGCCGGGACTGACTCTCCAAATCCGGGTACAACTTATGGAGCCAGCCTGCATCGTGAGCTTGAATTACTTGTTAAGGCAGGCCTTTCACCCTTAGAAGCATTAAAAGCGGCAACGTCCATACCAGCAGAAAAGTTTAATCTGAGTGGCCGGGGACAGATTAAACCCGGATTAATAGCGGATTTATTGCTTGTGAAGGGTGATCCTGCAACAGATATCAAGGCAACGAGAAATATCACAACAATTTGGCGAAATGGAGTGAAGGTTGACCGGGAGAAGTATCTGGCTGGAGTAAAAAATGCCAAAAAGGCAAGAGAGCGTCAGAAAAGCGCCCCGCCTCCAAAAAATTCAGAATCAGGTTTTATCAGTAATTTTGAAGGTGAGAAAATTGCCGCTAATTTTGGTGCTGGTTGGATTGTCTCCACTGATAAGATGATGGGAGGGAAATCTGCTGCTCAATATCAATTGGCAAAAGAAGGTGCTCAAGGGAGCAAGGGGGCTTTATTAGTTACAGGGACTCTTATTAAAGGAAGTGCATTTCAATGGGCTGGAGTAATGTTCTCGCCGGGCCCCACAATAATGAGTCCTGCAAACCTGTCTTTCAAAAAATCCATAAGCTTTTGGGTAAAAGGTGATGGTAGAAAATATGCCGTTATGATTTTTGCTCAAAGCCTGGGTTTTATGCCGGCTGTCCAGACCTTTGTTGCAGGACCTGATTGGAAAGAATATGTATTCCCATTTGAAAAATTTAATGTAGATGGCTCTGATATTATGGGTATCTTTATAGGCTCTTCACAGGAGTACGGTGAGTTCACATTGTATATAGACAATGTCCACCTGAAATAGAAAAAAAGGGGTCGCATCTCAACATTTGACATTTAGAAAAATTGGGGAGTCTAAATTATTTTGAGCTTTCTTCATAATATTCTTTGTGAATATATCTCTTCTCCCGATTTCTTTGTGTTTGACTACAAGATTTCTCTATGATATAGGAAATAATGGATGTTAGAGGGCGGGAATAGCTCAAAAATGAGAATAGACAGTGGCAATAGCAAGAACCATTTCACTTGTTTGGACGTCTTTAACTAGTAAGACGTATTACCTTTTGGAGAGGAGTCTGGACACATGTTTAAAAACTACCTGAAAATTGCCTATCGGAATATCAAGAAACATATGGGCTACAGCCTGATCAATGTCGCGGGCCTGGCTATCGGGATGGCCTGCTGCATCCTGATCCTGCTCTTTGTGTTCGATGAGCTGAGCTATGATAAATTCCATAAAAACCACGACCGCATAATCAGGGTCACCCGAAAATGGTTCAACGAGGACGGTGTGGTCAACCTCCACCTCGGACATGTCGCTCCTCCGATCGCTCCTCTCCTCAAAAACGATTTCCCGGAGATTATTCATGCGGTTCGTATAATTGGGATAGGAGGACTTCTTGTCGGCAAGGACTCCGCATTTTACGAGGAAACCCGGTTCTTCTTTGCCGAAGAGGATATTTTCAAGGTGTTCACATTTGATATGATTGCCGGTGATCCCGAAACAGCCCTCCGGGATCCCTTCAGCGTTGTTATCACCGACGAGATGGCTGAGAGATACTTCGGTACAGAGGATCCGATCGGGAAGTCAGTGACAATCCAGGCTTCATCCCAAAAAGCGGATATGAAGGTGACAGGGGTCATCAAACCGCTTCCGCACAACTCCCACTTCCACCCCGATTTTCTGGGGTCGTTCAAAACGTACGAGGCTGTTGTGGGGGACCGGGAACTGCAGAGCTGGTCCAGCAACAACTATGCCACCTATCTTCTCATGCCCGAGGATTATGATATAAACCGGCTGAAAAGCCAGCTCGATCCCTTCATAGACAGGAACATGTCCGAGGGGATGAGCGAGAGGACCAAGCTCGAGCTGCAACCTCTGATCGACATCCATCTTTATTCCCATCTCGACTCCGAGATCGAAGCCAACAGCGATATCACATACGTCTACGTGTTTTCCATCATCGCCTTTTTTGTCCTTTTGATCGCTTGTGTCAACTTCATGAATCTGGCCACCGCTCGCTCAGCCGGCCGGGCCAAAGAAGTCGGCCTGCGCAAAGTTGTCGGGGCTCAAAGGACACAGCTCATCCGGCAGTTCTTGAGCGAGTCCATCGTCACGGCGGTCATCTCTCTTTTGATCGCGTTGGGTATCGTTCTTTTGGTCCTCCCGAAATTCAATCAATTCATCGGCAGGGATCTATCATTGAACATCTCAGAAAATATCTCGCTGTTCTTTTTCCTGTTTTTCATCGCGATCTTTGTCGGTCTGATCTCCGGTATCTATCCGGCTGTCTTCCTCTCTGCCTTCAAACCCGTGCGGGTTCTAAAAGGCAATCTGGATACAGGGAAAAAAGGATTATCCTTCCGGACCGTGCTCGTGGTGTTCCAGTTTGCGGCATCCATCATTTTGATTGTCTGCGTGAGTGTTGTCTCCGGCCAGTTGGATTACATGCAGTCCAGAAATCTCGGTTTTGATGAAGAGCATGTGGTCGTCCTTCCCAGCAGCCCGGCTATTATCTTCCGTTTAGAAGGTTTCAAGACACGCCTCCTCCAAAATCCTAATATTCTGAGCGTTTCGGCCGCTAAAAGGGTCCCCTCGGGCCGGCTGCTCGATTCTGCAGGAGCCCGGGTGTTGAGCGGGGAGACAAGTGAACCGGTCAATTTCCGCATCGCCCAGCTGATGGTGGATTACGATTACATCCCGACCTTCAAGATGGAGATGGCGGCTGGCCGGAATTTTTCTAGGGAAATGGGAATGGATCCCACCCAGGCTTTTATCATCAACGAGACAGCCGCCCGGAGAATCGGTTGGCAATCGCCGGAAGAGGCCATCGGCAAAGGATTCGGCTATGGACGGCGAAATGGGCAGATCATTGGGGTGGTCAAAGACTTCCATTTCGAATCGCTCCACCAGGAGATCTCCCCCATCGTGATGTTTTTGTCCAAGACAGACCTCGCCCAGATTTCTATCCGGATCGGCCCGCAGAACATTCCTCAAACTATGGCCTTCCTCAAAGATATTTGGGCGGAGCTTCGGCCCAATTATCCGTTTTCCTACTACTTTATCGATGAAAACTTCGACCAGCTTTACAGGTCCGAAGAAAACCTGCAGAGGATATTCAGTTATTTCGCCTTTTTGTCCGTGCTCATTGGATGTCTGGGGCTGTTCGGCTTGGCTTCTTATTCAGCCGAGCGTCGGACCAAAGAGATCGGCATCAGGAAGGTTTTGGGCGCATCGACCACAGGGATCACATTCCTTCTTTCGAAAGAATTCACCAAGTGGGTACTACTGGCCAACGTGATCGCCTGGCCGGCGGCTTATTTGATCATGTCCCGGTGGCTCCAGAATTTCGCCTACCGGTCCGGTATCGGGTTAGGAACATTTCTCCTGGCAGGAGGCATCGCCTGGGTTATCGCATTTCTCACCGTCAGCTATCAGGCGGTAAAAGCATCGATCGCCGACCCCATTGCCGCGCTGAAATACGAATAACAGATCTATTTCTTCTTGATCTTCTTGTCCTCTTTTTTATCCTTTTTGATGTGATCGTCCCATTCCCAATCGAAATTGAAGTCAAAGTCAAAATCTTTCAAAGTCAAAATCAAATTGTCTCAATCAAATTGTAGTTTGGCTGTGCCAACCTATAGATTATAAAAGAGATAGCCCAAATTACCCCACTGCTTTCCCACTTAAAATGCCTATTTTAGCAGGAAAATTCGATCTGTAAGGACTTCTTTGTCTTTTCTAAAAAAAACTGGATGATATAAAAAAATAGGAAATGGGTATCATGTCCCCATTGGGTTTGACTACAAGATTTCTCTATGATATAGGTGATAATGGATGTTAGAGGGTGGAAATAGCTCAAAAATGATAATAGATAGTGGCAATCGCAAAAACCAAATTATTATATTTTCACACCTGATGTTTTGGAAGGTCTCAGAATTGCGGATGTTGTTGAAAACAAAATGGTGGGCGATACAGGATTTGAACCTGTGACTTCTACCATGTAATTTATTTTGGTCACAGTTTGGTCACAGTTATTCTATCCATGGCAGAATTTTCCGTTCATAAAAAATCATAGGAGTGTTATGGATAAGTCTTCGGAATTGACGCTAAATTTAAGTTTTGATAAAAAGGAACTAGAAAAATTTCTTTTAATCAAACAATAATGATTAGCTCGAAATTTTCTTCATTTCATTTAACTCATTTTCAAAAAATTAATTAAACCAGTTAAAAAATATCAATTGACATAAACATTTAACTTGTTTTAAAATTATTAACCAGAATATTTAAATATTATAAAATCAATTAAATTATATGTACAAGTTAGAAAAGCTCTCAGGCCTTGAACAAAAGCTCTATTTCCTTCTAGAAGCGGAGAATCAAAAGGTTGTAAGTGCAGAAAAAGCAATGGAATTGCTGGGGATATCGCGAATGCACGCCTACAATCTTCTTAAGAACATGAGGACAAAAGGGGCTCTGGACAAGGTGAAATCCAATTTATTTGTGAGGATTCCCGCTCACATAGTGCATGACAAAGGAATGTACGTGGAAGATCCCATACTAGTTGGAAAGCACTTGATGAAACCTTATTTCTTTTCGTACTATACGGCGCTCTATCTCCATGGGCTCTCCCAGCAGTCAGCCCGTCATTACTATCTGTCCACAACAAAGCATATCCAAAATGTGGATTATCATGGAAACGTTTTTCACTCAGTGATTCTGACAGAGAAGCGTTTCTTCGGATTTAAGGAGATGAAGTACGGAGAAGAGAGGGTATTTGCCTCTGATTTGGAGAGGACCATTGTAGATGTAATGAACCGACCCGAGTACTCAGGAGGATACGAGGAAATATTGAGGTCATTCCAGGATATGGAGGATATCGACTGGAACCGGCTACTTAAATACCTTGACAAAATGGGAGAAAAGATACTCTGCAACCGGATAGGTTTTGTGTTCGATATGTTAAGGGAATTTGTAAACACACCTGAATGGTTACTGTTGGAGCTAAGAAAAAGACTGTCTGATAATATCTACTACTTCGAGAAAAACAGGAAAGGCTCTTATGTTAAAAAGTGGAAGATAATAGTGGACAAGAGGTTAGAAAATATAGTCATAGGTAGCTAATGGAATTGAATCTCAGACAACTCCAGAAAATCCAGAGGGATACTGGATTCAATCGCGACTTTTTAGAAAAAACCTTCCATATGACAAGGATACTTTCATGGATTTTCAAAGGTAAGCGAATTGGTTCAGACTTTGCGCTGAAGGGAGGAACAGCTTTAAATTTCATTTACCTTGATATTCCTAGGCTTTCCATGGATCTGGATCTGAATTTTATAGGAACACTGGAAAAAAAGGACATGCTGGCCAGGAGGAAGGATATTCCGGATGAAATCGCAGATTTAGCTGATTCCCTCGGATACAAGATGACAAAAAGGCCCAGTTCTTACATCATGGAAAGGTACGTTTTAAGATACAAAAGGCTTAGCGGCCTCCCTGACAGTGTGAGAATTGAGATTAATTATCTGGAAAGAGCCCCATTCATGGAAGTTACACGAAAAACATTTGACCACATCTTCGAAGGTGAGAAGTTCAACGTGAATACTTACACTATTGAAGAGATTGCAGCAATGAAGACCAAGGCAATAGTAGAAAGGCTTTATTCCAGGGACATTTTTGATATGTATGAGATCTCTAAACTTAAATTAAACAACCAAATCCTGAGGAAACTGATGATTCTGTACATAATAATGGCGAGAAAGGAAACGGATATTGATAAAATTATCTCCAAAATTCGAAGGTATAGGGACAACGAGATATTGAGGGGTGTCGGTCCGTTCCTTCGGAGAGGCCAGGAAGAAGATTTAAATCCTGCATTGATCAAGAAGTCTATTGAGAAATTTTACAGGCAGGTTTTCGTGTTGGATTATTCAGATAAAGAGTTTATCAAATCACTTAAATCGGGAAGGATAGATATGAAGACTCTATTTGGAAAAGAGGATTTCAACCCTCAAGCAGAAAAACACCCAGGTCTGATTTGGGCCTTAAATTTAAAGTGAGCGATCCTGCATACCTGGCGGCATACCTGTGCGAGAGGCACCTTCAGCACATCGTCCACCAGCTATCCGGTCCGAATTAGGACACAGTTTTGGGCACACCTGATGTTTTGGAAGGTCTCAGAATTGCGGAAGTTGTTGAAAAGAAAGTGGTGGCCGATATAGGATTTGAACCTGTGACTTCTACCGTGTGAAGGAGAAATGACTAAGAATGCATGGAGTTTTTTACATTATTTTAGGCGTGAATGGTCTATATATTCCTTATGAATGCAAGGCTTCAAGCACGGCTTTAGGATTCTTTGAAGCAATCTTTAAAAGGGCATTCGCCGGGCCTACTGGCTTTCGCCTCCCCTGTTCCCAATTTTGTAAAGTTCGAGTACTGACTCCTATCAACATGGCGAATTCTTTTTGGGATACTTGGAGTTTCTCACGTACCATTTTGATGTCCGGAGGCGTAATTTCATATTTACGGCTCGGCTTTTTACGGCCTGCTTTAATCTCTCCGGCTTCTTTAATACTGGCGACAAGTTTAGAAAAATGTTCTTCTTTCATTTAAGCCTTTCCTTTACCAAGGAGCGCAGTTTTTTTAACTGTGCAGATGATAAATCATCTTTTTCTGTCTTCTTGTAAGCTAAAAGCATGAAAATCGTATCTCCCTTATCCTAATAGTATATCACTCTCAGACTTCCACGCTTCCCTTTGTATGGAAGGTTCCAGCGAATCTTCCGCAAGCCCCCAGTGTCACGAATGAGATCTCCGGCATCAGGCCTCAGCATCAGAGCAGTCTGAAGTTGCTTGTAATTACAATCCGGTAGCAGACGCTTAATCTCCCTGGTGAATATGCTGGTTTCGATGAATACTACATAATAAGTATACGCCAATGGCGTATTTTGTCAAGGAGATATTTTTATTAAAGATCACCCTACAGCTCTTAATCATTCGATAGATAAAAAGTGTCTAGATTAGTATGTAAAATGGCAATTTATTTTGGGCACAGTTTTAGATTTATGCTTTGGGCAAAGTTTTTTTATTTTTTTCTTGACAAATGACTACATTTGTAATATTTTGTCAACATGACTACTAATGTAATCAAGGAGAAAAGCAATGAAAAAAGAATTACCCAGAATATCCGACTCGGAGTGGCGGGTAATGCAGGTGCTTTGGGAGCACGGTCCTCAGACAGCAAATGACGTGGTCAATGCGCTTTCAAGTGATGTGAAATGGAAACCCAGAACGATCAAGACTTTGATAAGCAGACTAGTGAAGAAAGGTGCTATCAAAGTCACAGAGGAGGGCTACCGGTATCAGTATTCTGCTGCTGTGGATGAGTCCAAATGTATACGGTCAGAGACTAAGTCTTTCGTTCGACGCGTCTACCAAGGAGCGATGACGCCTGCCCTTGCTACATTCATCGAGGATGCCGACCTCTCAGCCGAAGAGATCGACGATCTGAAGGAGATCCTCGACAAGAAGAAGGGGGGATAAAAATGGAAGCTACAATGACCTATGTTCAACCATTTTTTGACTGGCTCCTGCAGACGACCTTGAGTGGGAGTGTGGTCATCGGTCTTATTTTGGTGGCCCAGAAGGTGTTGGGTGGTAAGCTAGGTCCCCGATGGTCTCATGCCCTTTGGCTGGTGTTATTGATACGTTTGGTGTTGCCCGGGACATTTACGAGCCAAATCAATCTTTTCAGTTTGGTCCCTTTATTTGATCGGCAGATTGAACAACAGCAGCCATCTGACACTGCTAAAGAACAAGAGACCTCTCAGACATCTCAGATTTCCGATAATTCCCCTGCGATTGCTGGTCAGAGACAAGAGTCAGATGTCGGACGTCAGAAACAAACGACTCCGAGACCAGGGATTCTCGCCAATTTACAAAACAAATCTAAGCCATGGGTGGCATTCCTCCGTCGAGCCCTGCCTCTTCTCTGGCCGGCCGGGGCAGTGGTGATCGGACTCTATCTTTTCCTGAGTAATTTCCTCCTCTGGAGGATTGTCAAGCGGGAACGTCCTTTGCTCGACCAGAAGACCCTGGAACTCTTCGAAGAGTGCAAAGAGCGGATGGGCGTCCAAACGCTCGTTGGCCTGATCCCGAGCGCCCGAATCAAGAGCCCGGCTCTTTTTGGCTTTATCCGGCCCCGTCTGCTCCTGCCGATGGAGATGCTCGAGGAAGCCAGCCAAGAAGAGATGCGGTATATCTTTCTTCATGAACTGGCCCATCTCAAACGCCATGACATCTACCTGGGGTGGCTGACCAGCCTGCTGCAAATCCTGCACTGGTTCAATCCTTTGGTCTGGTTTGCCTTCTACCGCATGCGTGCCGACCGTGAGCTTTCCTGTAATGCTTTAGTCCTTTCGCGCACGGGAAAAGAGAATTCACAAGATTATGGACAAGCCATAGTAGGGCTTTTGCGCCGTTTCTCCCGCTCGCGGCCTCTGCCGGTCTTAGCGGGGATTTTGGAGAATAAATCACAATTAAAAAGGAGGATCACTATGATTACCCAATTTAAAAAGAACTCCTATCAATGGTCGCCTCTGGCTGTTTTTTTAATTTTAGCCTTAGGTTTCGTCTCTCTCTCATTCACGGTCTGGAGTGATAATCAGACCACCTTTTTGCCGAAGTCCGAGCCGAGCATCTCGCTTCGCAGGGTAAAAACCGGCCCTATGTCGGACTTCTCGGGCCCGCCGTCTCTGGATGGACGATATATATGTGACTTCCAGCCGACGTCCGAGTTGACGATAGCGGAGTTGGTAATCCGCGATCTGGCCACAGGCGAGATCCGACCACTGACGAAAGTGTCCAGACAGGGCATGTGGTACCCGACCATATCTCCCGGGAGCACGCACGTCGCTTACATGAACCAGTTCTACCCTTTGCCAGAGACCGAGCTTCAGTTGATTAAAATGGACGGCACGGGACACCGCGCTCTTCATCGCTTCAAACAAGGCGAACAGGTCAAGATACATACGTGGACACCGGATGGCAAAATGATCCTGGGTGCCTTGAAGAAAGCCGACGAAGATCCGCAGCTGGTAACATTCTCGATCGAAGATGGTTCCATGCAGGTGATCCACACTTTCTTAACTGATAAGCCTTCCTGGAACAGTGAACTGGCAATTTCGCCGGATGGCCACTACATCGCCTACGAGCGGCCACAGGAGAAAGACTCTGAGGACAGGGACATTTATATCCTCGACATCGAACACGGTCAGACGGAATGTGTGGTTCAACATGCTGCAAACGATAGATTATTAGGCTGGACACCTGACAATAACTACATCTTTTTCGCCAGTGACCGCAAGCAAGGCTATCCAGGTGGATTCTCTATTTCGGATACTTGGGATGCCTACCTTTTGCCCGTGGCCGAAGGTAAACGGCAGGGGGCACCTGAACTCATCAAACGAGACATCCCCACCAAGATCAGACCAAAGGGATTCACGCGGGACGGCGCCTATTATTATGCTGTTGAGTTTAGCACCATGGAGGTCGTTGTTGCTGAAGTGGATATGCAGACAGGTAAGCTGTTGACGAAATCTCAGGCTGTGGGTCAAACAGGGAAAGATATTGCACCTGCCTGGTTACCCGACGGCCGGCACCTGGCGTATTGTGTACAAGAGCTCGATGAATCTCAGATAATCCGTATCCGAAACATGGCAATGGGTCAAGAACGGGAGCTCGACCCCGATCTTCCGCATTTCTCTTCGCTTCGGTGGTCACCCGATGGGAAGTTTTTTCTAGCGTCGAATTTCAAACAAAATTTGCCCCAGGCCATCTACAGGATAAATGCGAGCACAGGCGAACGAGTGACCCTGGTGCAGAGTGAGTCTGCCATGTTCGGCGTAGCTCAACTTTCTCGGGATGGAAGCTCATTGTTTTACGTTCTTAACCATCCTGACTCACAAAAAGTGAGCCTTATGACGAGAGATATAGAGTCAGGGCGTGAAAAAGAACTGTTCAACATGAATGATGCCTACAATGCACAATTTCTAAACTTTGCCCTTTCGCTTGATGGGCAGCAGCTGGCTCTTGCTGCCCTGGAAATAAAGTCCTCCCCGATGACAAGAGTTTACCGTATCTTGACAATGCCGGCCAAAGGCGGCGAGCCAAAAGAACTATTGAAGAACGAGGAGCTAAAGCAGTATCCAATGATTGCGTGGACATCTGATGGACAGTTTTTGCTCTTCTCCAACTCCATCCCAGGGAAGGGGAACGCATTTTTTCTTATTCCAGCGAGGGGAGGGCAGGCACGCGAGCTTTGCAGACCCCAAACAATGATGTACGGTTTTTTGTGGAGTACGCTGGATGTCCACCCTGATGGACAGCGTATTGCCTTCGACTGTTTTGAGTATCGTCACGAAGTGTGGGCTATGGAAAACTTCCTTCCGACGACTGCCGCTTTCAAGGAAAAATGACTACTGATGATTCGGCAACGAGATAGGAAGTAGAGAGGGGGAAGCAGGCCTAAGATTGTATTTAGACAAATGGTGGGTGATACAGGATTTGAACCTGTGACTTCTACCTGTTGGTTTTGTACCTGGTTTTGCTGGTTTTGTAGTTTGGCTGTGCCAACCTATAGATTATAAAAGATATAGCCCAAATTAACCGCCTGCTTTCCTACTTAAATGGCCCATTTTAGCAGGAAAATTCGACCTGTAAAAAAAAGTCTATTCTATTTACAATCCCCTTCTAATGGGTGACCCCATAAATGATTACTCATTGTTCATTAATTGCCAATAATAAAAATCCCTAGCCACGGATAGCCCACTTCAACATCTTGGACAGTTTGGGTGGGCCTCCCTGCATAAGGATGGCAACTCTGAAGATTCTCCCTCCCATCCATACAGAAAATGCGGTGAATATCAGCACCCCAACCAGTCCAACCCAGGGCTGCCAGGCGGGAATCCCCACAGGCGTAGCTTTCCTGATAAGCATAAGCATTGGCGTAAACAGCGGAAATAATGACAGCCAAGTGGCAAAAACGCTGTTCGGTTCCATCAAGACTGGCATGAAGATGAACATGGGAAAAAATACGGGAAGCATGGCAGGAAACGTCAGATTCTGTGCATCTTTTGGATCATTACAGGCAGAGCCCAAAGCGGCCAGAAGCGATCCCAGCATGACAATTTCCAGCACCAAAAAAGTAATAAACCAGGGAATTATATGAAAAGGGATGTAATCTTGCAACCCGATTTTTCCGAGAAAAAAGATACCACCAATCAAATAAATCAAGGTCACGGTCATAGATATGGCCAGGCCTCCTATGACTTTTCCTGCCATAAACTCAATAGGTTTCAGGCAGCCGAGAAGAACCTCGGCAATTCTCTGTGTCTTTTCTTCCATGGTGGATTGCAGAAGCGGCATGGCGCCCATCATGACCATCATAAACATCAAGAAGAAAAAGATAACGGGCACAAGGATAGCTTCAGCTTCGCCGGTTCTCCTTGCCTCCCGGATCTCACCGGTTTCTTCATCTACAGATACAAGTCCCATGGCTTCAACTTGAAACCATGCCATTATCTCATCAGCTTTGGACTCATCCACGCCAGCATCTGTTAAACGGACCTTGCGCAGATAAGGATTGATAGTGTTGTTCAGCCAGCCACGGATGTTGTCAACAGCCGCATTTTTTGCATGGTATTTGATGCGGCACGTACTCTGCTTCCCCTTCGGATGCCGGACATTCGGGCCGATCTCCAGAAATGCATGAAGTTCCCCACTACGAATGCGGTCTGAAAGTTGCAACCTCTGCGCCTGGGAATCCTTCTTGTCTGGTTCGATTATATCAAGGATATAGGTGGGCTGGATTTTCTTTCCGGTTTCTTTATCATACACTGCGGAGTTATTCCGCTCTTCCACTGCTTTAAGAAGCATGTCTGTCACTATCCCCGAACGATCGAGGACAGCGACACGCTTATCCGTCGTATCCACTTGGCCCTTGAGGAGATACATGGCAATACCGCTTCCGCCCATCACCACGGGCATGAGAACCAGCATGATGATGAACCCTTTTGTTTTTACAGAGGCCAAATATTCCCGTTTAACCAACCTAAAAACTCTACGCATCGGCTTCCTCCTTGGCTTGCGGCCCAGCAATTCTCAGAAAAATATCGTACAATGTCGGCTTAGCCAGCTCAAAACTGTAAACACGCGTCCGGGACATGATCTCGGAGAGGATTTTTTGATGGTCATTATTAGGAGCGATTCGCAGCTCCTGTAGCTGACCGAAATCTGTGATTTTCTCCACACCGTCAAGGTTTTGGAGGGTGGAAATTCCTCCTTCAGTGCGGACCCGGAGTGTATCACTGCCGTATTTATCCTGGATCGAGACCAGGGTTCCGTCCAGGACTTTTTTTCCTTGGAATATCATGAAGATGAAATCGCACATCTTTTCGGCAACATTCATATCATGGGTGCTGAAAATCACCGTGGCTCCTTGAGTCCGGAGATCGAGAACGGCGTCCTTTATCGCTTCGATGTTGACCGGGTCCAATCCTGTAAAGGGCTCGTCCAGAATGATCAGCTCGGGTCTCGAGACAATAGTCGAGATAAACTGAGCCTTCTGTGCCATTCCCTTGCTCAGCGTTTCGATCTTTTTATTTGCCCAGTCGCTGAGTTTCAGCCTTTCGAGCCAGTAGTCCACATCTTTATCTACTTTCCGTCCGCTTTTTAGCTCCCCGTAAAACCGGAGAATCTCCCGCAGCTTCATCTTCTTGTACATGCCTCGTTCTTCTGGTAGATACCCGATACGCTCGCTGGTGGTCCCGTGCATTTCTTCCCCGAAAATCTGGATTCTCCCCGAATCGGGAAAAAATAGGTTCATGATCATACGAAGAGTTGTAGTCTTCCCGGAACCGTTGGGACCGATAAATCCATAAATACATCCTTTGGGTACATTTAGTGACAAATCGTCCACAGCCTTTAGGCGGCCAAAGGTTTTAGTAACGTTTTCTATCTCTACAACGTTCATTCTCCTCACTCCAATTAAGAATACGTTATTCCAGATTGTCCCTGAAGTAAAACTCGAAGTCAATTAAAAGTGAATTATTTGTTTATATAAATATATACTTGTTTGTAACTGATTTGTTACACAAATAAGAAATTGGTGAATTAATCATTAGTTTATCCCACAATGCAGGACTCCGAACCAGCTTTTCTCTGAAAGTAATAATATGTTTGACATACATATTAACATATTGTAATATGTTATTAAGAAAGTGAGGTATGAATATGAAGAAAATATTAAAAATACTTGATACATTATCAGAAGAGACAAGAATGCGGGTATTCCTGCTGTTAACTAACGGGGATTTATGCGTATGTGAGCTAGTGAATATCCTTAATATGAAGCAGGCAAGGATATCGCATATAATGAAAAAACTGAATGATGCCGGACTTGCGAACAGTAAAAGAGATGGAAAATGGATCATTTATTCAGCAAAACCAGAGGCTTTAAAATTAGGTGTAGTAAAAGGTATACTGGGTGACCTCAAGATATCTATGTCTGATTTAAAAAAAATGCGAAAATGTAAAAATGACAGAATAAGAGAGACTTGTTGTAAATAAATAGTGAGGTATGCCCATGGATAATAAAGAGATAAAAGAAAATGTAAAAAAAGGTTACGCTAAAATAGCGCAAAGTAACTCTTCCTGTTGTTCGTCATCATCTTGTTGCTCAAGTACAAATTCTGCTCAAGATATAAGCAGGTCTATTGGATACTCCGATGAAGAAATGAATAATGTGCCAGAAGGTGCTAATCTTGGGCTTGGCTGCGGGAATCCGGTGGCAATAGCATCATTAAAAGAAGGCGAAGTAGTTCTTGATCTGGGAAGCGGTGCCGGATTTGACGCTTTTCTCGCTTCAGCTAAAGTAGGAACAACAGGCCGGGTTATTGGTGTCGATATGACAAAGGAAATGGTTGAAAAGGCTCGTATAAATGCAACAAAAGGTAATTATAAAAATGTAGAATTCCGTTTTGGTGAAATTGAGAATCTGCCGGTTGATGATAATTCAATTGATGTTATTATCTCTAACTGCGTGATTAACCTTTCACCCGATAAAGAAAAAGTCTTCAGAGACTCTTTCAGGGTGCTTAAGCCTGGCGGAAGAATTATGGTCTCCGATATTGTTCTCATCAAACCACTTCCAAAAATAATAAAGGATTCTGTAGAGGCATATGTAGGCTGCCTTGCCGGAGCGAGTATGAAAGACGAATATTTGAATTATATTAAAAATGAAGGTTTTCAGAGTGTCGAGATCATTAGTCAAACTAATTATCCTATAGAAGTAATGGCAAATGATATTACTGCTCAGATCGTTAAAACAGCGCCTGATATAAAAAAGGAAGACCTGAATGATGTTGAAAATTCAGTGGCAAGTATTAAAGTGCGGGCTGTAAAACCTGTAAGTGAAAAAAAGTTATGATTAAAGGCGGAAGAGGAATAAGCTTTTTTGAAAAATATCTTACTGTATGGGTTTTACTATGTATTAGTGGCGGAATTATATTAGGAAAAACCTTGCCGGGAATGGCGAAATTTCTTGATGGGCTTGCTATATATGTAGGTGAAGCTCCGGTTGTATCGATTCCTATAGCAATATGTCTTTTCTTCATGATGTATCCTATTATGGTAAAAATAGATTTTGCGGAGGTAATTCAGGCCGGAAAAACACCAAAACCCGTTTTTTTAACTCTTTTTGCAAACTGGGCTGTAAAACCGTTTACGATGTATGCAATTTCTATTTTCTTTCTAGGATTTCTATTTAAAAATTTAATAGGTGCTGAGGCAACAGATATTGTAAAACTGCCGCCCGGTGCAGCAGATTGGGCAGTTAGATCAATTCATGGAGCCGGTACAGTTGTAATGCAAAGCGGTATTAAGATGCTTGAAATCCCTTTATGGAGAAGCTATCTCGCCGGATGTATTTTACTTGGAATAGCTCCATGTACTGCAATGGTATTAGTATGGGGATATCTTGCGAAAGGCAATGACAGGCATACTCTTGTCATGGTGGCAATAAATTCACTTACCATGTTATTTTTATATGGAATTCTCGGAGGGTTTCTTCTTGGAGTAGGACGGTTACCTGTTCCATGGCAGGCATTGCTTTTATCAATTGCAATATATGTTGCATTGCCTCTGGTAGCGGGCTATTTTTCGAGAAGAATGATCATAAAATCAAAAGGGGAGGATTGGTTTAAAGAGAAGTTCTTACATTTGTTGACCCCGGTTTCAATATCAGCTCTATTGATAACATTGGTTCTGTTATTTTCATTTAAAGGCGATATTATACTTTCAAAACCTTTGACAATTTTTTGGATAGCGATTCCATTATTCATACAGACTAACCTGATATTCTGGATAACATACGGATTAGCCATGTCGATGAAATTTAGTTATGAAGATGCTGCACCATCTGCAATGATAGGAGCGAGCAATCATTTTGAAGTAGCTATCGCAACAGCGACAATATTGTTTGGGCTTTCTTCAGGAGCAGCTCTTGCGACAGTCGTAGGAGTGTTAATTGAAGTTCCTGTAATGCTGATGCTGGTCAGAATTTGTATTAAAACAAAAAATTGGTTTAATAATATTTAACAGTATGACAAAAATAAATAAAAATTGCATCTATGACCAAAACGATAAAAATATTGTTGAAATCCGTAAAATAACATGGATTGGCGCTATAAATTAATTTGGGACATGATATCTATTTCCCTTTTTTCGACGGTCTCTTCTACAGGCTCAATATTCGACCTGTCTTTTCTAAAAAAAAACTGGATGATATAAAAAATAGGAAATGGGTATCATGTCCCCATTTTATTAACCATTACTCCATTTTGGGATTGCTCATAAATTTTCAAGAAGGAGCAGAAGCGATCAGACTGTTAAAATTGAACAAATTTTATTTTTCCGGTTGGATATATGATCGTTCAATAGAGATCTTTTTGAAAAGGATAAAACAGAGGGTGGCAGGATATATCCTTCAGCATAACATTTTTCCCGTCCTTGATATTTGCTGCGGAACAGGTAAACAATGCCATTTGATTAGAATCCATAACCAGAATACAATTAATATTATAGGATTAGACTCCGATTTAAAGATGATGAATTATGCCTCTTTGAAATACCCTTATATTTCTTTTATATGTGCCGATGCTGCAAACATCCCCATTAAAATTGCCTATTTTAAGGGTATAGTTATTTCATACTCTCTTCATGACAAACCCCCAGAGCTGCGGACAAAAATGCTGGATGAGGCCAAGCGATTGTTAGGTCCAGATGGTAAAATCATACTAATTGATTTTGAGCAACCCTGGAACAGGGTCTCGCAAGTGGGGAGATTTTTCACATATTTGATTGAACGTACGGCAGGTGGTGAGCATTTCAGAAATGGGGAGCAGTTCTTAAAGCAAGGTGGTTTGCAGGCGTTTATAAAGCAAAATGGACTTGTTGAAATTGAACGACATAATATTGGAATAGGGAACAGCAGTATTGTAGTAGCAAAGTTTGCTTGATCATTATGAAAATGTCCGGTTTTTCCAGTTGACTACTCTTCCACTACTTGATATTCTTTTACCACCCTAAACAGAAGGGACAATAATTGGTATTAGATGTCCTAAATGCGATTTTAACAATACTTCCGACTCCAAGTATTGTAAAGAATGTGGAACACAGCTTCCTCCCTTAGAGGAAATTTCTCCCTCTCTAACCAAGACTATCGAAACCCCAGTTGAAGAACTGACGCGGGGAACTCTCTTTGCAGGTAGATACGAAATCATTGAGGAACTTGGAAAGGGTGGAATGGGGAAGGTCTATCGGGTTGAAGATAAAAAGATTAAGGAAGAGGTTGCATTAAAGCTTATTAAACCTGAGATTTCCGCTGATAAGAAGACAATTGAACGGTTCAGTAACGAGTTGAAGATAGCACGCAAGATTACTCACAAGAACGTCTGTCGTATGTATCATCTAGGTGAAGCTGAGGGGGCTTACTTTATCACTATGGAGTACATTCCTGGTGAGGATCTAAAGAGTATGATAAGGATGAGTGGACAGCTAGGCATTGGAACAACGATAAACATAGCCAAACAAGTCTGTGAGGGACTGGCTGAAGCACACAGGTTAGGAGTAATCCACCGAGACCTAAAACCCAGCAACATAATGATAGATAAAGAAGTTAGTGGTCGCATCATGGACTTCGGTATAGCCCGATCCTTGAGGGCGAAAGGCATAACAGGTGCTGGAGTGATGATCGGGACACCCGAATACATGTCACCAGAGCAAGTGGAAGCCAAAGAAACAGACCAGCGGTCAGACATCTATTCGTTGGGCATCATCCTGTATGAAATGGTGACAGGTCGAGTACCCTTTGAAGGAGATACTCCTTTCACGATTGGAGTGAAGCATAAAAGCGAGATACCAGAAGACCCCAAAAAACTCAATACTCAGATTCCTGAGGACCTCAGCCGGATGATTCTACGATGCCTTGAAAAGGATAAGGAAAAAAGATACCAGAGTGCAGGTGAGTTGCGTTCTGAATTGGAGAATATCGAAAAAGGAATTCCCACAACAGACAGAGTAATACCCAAAAGAAAACGCACTACATCTAAAGAGATTACTGTAACATTTGGTTTGAAGAAGCTCTTTATTCCTGTTCTGGTTGTTACAGCTCTTGTAATAGTGGCTGTGATTGTCTGGCAATTTCTTCTCAAAAAGGAACCCCTTTCTGTCCTGCCTAGCAAGCCTTCTATTGCTGTGTTGCCTTTTGAAGATTTAAGTCAGCAAAAGGATCAAGGCTATTTTTGTGATGGACTTGCAGATGAACTCATAAATAGGCTGACTAAAATAGAGAGCTTAAAAGTTCCTGCCCGAACCTCTGCCTTCTCTTTTAAGGGAAAAGAGTTGGGTATCAAAGAGATCGGGAAACAATTAAATGTTGAAATGGTGTTAGAGGGAAGCTTACGGAAAGCAGGGAATAAGCTGCGTATCACAGTGCAACTTGTTAAGGTATCCGATGGCTATCCTCTTTGGTCTGAGAAATATGAACGTGATGAGGCAGATATCTTTGCCTTACAGGATGAGATTTCTTTAGCGATTGTAGATAATCTGAAGGTAAAACTGCTAGGAGAAGAGAAGGCGAAAATCGTAAAGCATTATACTGAGAATCTTGAAGCTTATAACCTGTATTTGCAGGGTCGGTATTTTTGGAATAAGAGGACGGAGGAAGGACTAAAGAAAGGACTTGATTATTTCCAGCAGGCGATTGAAAAAGATCCTAATTATGCTCTGGCTTATATTGGGCTGGCGGACTCATATATTATCCTTCCCGATTACAGCTCTTTTCCGCCAAAAGAGGCTTTCCCGAAAGCGGAAATAGCAGCGAATAAGGCATTGGAGATAGACAACTCCCTCGCTGAAGCTTACGCTTCTTTGGGATCTATTAAAAGAGATTTTCATTGGGATTGGACGGGTGCAGAGAAGGATTTCAGGCAAGCTATTGAACTCAACCCCAGCCATGCGACTGCTCACCACTGGTACGCGCTTACTTTGGTGAGTGTGGCTCGATTTGACGAAGCCATCAAAGAGATAAAACGTGCTCATGAATTGGATCCTCTTTCTCTTATCATAAACAGAAATATTGGAACGGTGTTTTACTATGCTCGCCAATATAACCAAGCGATAGAACAATTCCGAAAAGCTATCGAGATGGACCCGAATTTTAGCTATGCCCACGGTTATCTTGGGTGTGCATACCTCAAAAAGTCGATGTATAAAGAAGCTTTAACAGAGATGCAAAAAGAAAAAGAAATTTCAAGAACTTGGAATCCACGTGTGGAGGCCTGGCTCGCAATCGCATTTGTGAAAATGGGCAAGAAAAGCGAGTCGCAAAAAGTTTTGGACGAATTGATAAAAAGATCGGCGCAAACTTATGTCTCCCCATACTATATAGCACTTGTTCATTTTGCCCTTGGAGAGAACAATCAGGGATTTAAGTGGTTGGACAAGGCAAATGAGAAACGAGATAATTGGATGCGTTATCTCAAAGTAGATCCATTACTCGACATGTGCGCGGAGAATCTAGATTCAAAACACTACTGAAGAAAATGAATCTTGATTAATAATCATCAAAACTACTATTAATTATTATTCTATTATCGCATTAGTAAAGAGGGAAAATCGTGGTTATTAAATGTCCCAAATGTCACTCAGATAATCCTGAAACTTCCCACTTTTGTGCTGAGTGTGGGATCCAACTTCTTCCCACACGGTCCGATCAGAGAACGGGCCCTATAGATAATGAAATTTCTGTTTCCCAAACCAAAACTCTTGAAACCCCTAAGGAAGAACTATTTACAGGTTCTACATTTGCTGGAAGATACCAGATTATTGAAGAACTTGGAAAAGGAGGTATGGGTAAGGTATACAAGGTTCTCGATAAAGAGATTAATGTGAAGGTGGCTTTGAAACTCATAAAGCCAGAAATCGCTGCTGATAAAAGGACGATCGAACGTTTCAGAAATGAGCTGAAGATAGCCCGTGACATTTCTCATAAGAATGTATGCCGTATGTATGACCTCAATAAGGAAGATCACACATATTACATCACTATGGAGTATGTATCAGGTGAGGACTTAAAAGGGTTGATCAAAAGAATAGGACGATTGAGTCCAGGGCAAGCTGTTTCTATATCTAAACAAATATGCGAAGGACTGGCTGAGGCACATAAATTGGGTGTAATACACCGTGATTTGAAGCTGAGTAACATCATGATAGATAAGGGCGGGAATGTCCGAATAATGGACTTTGGAATAGCCCACTCGCTAAAAACCAGAGGAATTACAAGTACTGGTGTTATGGTCGGGACCCCTGAATATATGTCTCCTGAGCAGATTTGGGCAAAAGAGGTAGATCAGCGTTCGGACATCTATTCTGTGGGAGTTATCCTGTATGAAATTTTGACTGGGCAATTGCCTTTTAAAGGAGAAACTCCTCAAAGTATAGCCATGCAGCACAAGAGCGAGGTGCCGACAGATCCAAAAAGATTAAATACTCAGATACCTGTGGAATTAAATAAGTTAATATTGAGATGTATGGAGGAGGATAAAGAGAAAAGATATCAAACTATAGAGGAGCTACTTACTAGCTTAAGCAAGATTGAGGAGAGGATGCCTTCCACAGAAAGAGTTATTCCAAGACGAAAGCCCCTTACCTCAAGGGAGATTACGGTAACATTTGGTTTAAAGAGACTATTAATTCCTGCTTTAATTTTCATCGTAATAGTAATCGTGGGGATAATCGCCTGGCAAATTCTTACAAAAAAGGAAGCTATGCCTCTTCCTGAAGATAGGCACTCGATTGCTGTGATCAGCTTTGAAAATCAAACAGGTGACATTGCCTATGACTATCTACAAAAGGCTATTCCAAATCTTTTGATTACTAGCCTAGAGCAGTCGAGATATCTTCATGTTGTCACATGGGAGAGAATGCATGATCTCTTAAAGAAAGAAGGCAAGGGAGATGTAGAGGTTGTTAATAAGGATTTAGGATTTGAACTGTGCCGCTTAGAAGGAATAGACGCCATCGTCTTAGAGAGTTTGATTAAAACTGGCAATATGTATGCAACTGATGTCAAAGTATATGATGTTGAGACCAGGAATCTTTTAAAGAGTGCCAGCTCGAAGGGAGAAGGAATAGACAGCATTATAAAAAGACAGATTGATGAACTAAGTAGGGAAATCTCCCGTGGAATTGGCTTACCTGACTACAAGATTAAAGAAGTAAAACAGCGGATTGTAGATATGACGACCAATTCAATGGATGCCTATAATTATTTTTTAAGAGGAAGAAGAGATCATGACAAGCTCTATTTTGATGATGCCCGGAAGTTTCTTGAGAAAGCCATCGAACTTGATCCAGAATTTGCCGTGGCTTATTTATACCTTGCTTGGACTTATGGGGAGATAGGGAATACTAGAGCGAGAAATGAAGCCTATGAGAAAGCAAAAGTTTATTCAGAGAAGGCAACAAAGAAGGAACAGCTTTATATCGAAGCTGCTTATTCCGAAGCTACTGAGAATAATCGAGAAAAAAGATTTCGTATACTTCAAGAAATAGCAGAGAAATATCCCGAAGAGAAACGTGTTCATTTTTATTTAGCTGTTCATTATGAGGGGGAAAGAAATTACTCCAAGGCAATAGAAGAGTATAACTTATCACTTAAATTAGATCCTAATTATGGAGATGCTCTAAATAGAATTGCTTATATGTATGCTGACATGGATGATTTTGAGAGGGCAATTGCATATTTTAAAAAGTATGCATCTGTTTCTCCTGGAGATGCTAATCCTTTCGATTCTATGGGTGAGATCTATTTTCGAATGGGTAACCTTGAGGAGGCATTAGCGAAATATAAGGAAGCGCTAGAAGTAAGGCCTGATTTTTATTTCTCGAATTGGGCTGTTGGATATATAAATGCTTACATGGAAAATTATCCTGAGGCTTTAAAATGGTTAGATAGATTCATTGACCAAGCCCCATCTGCTGGTAAAAAAGCAGAAGGATACTGGTGGAAAGGGTTCTACCACTTCTGGCTCGCCAATTCGAACCAGTCCTTCCGTGAACTTAGCAGGGCAGAAGAATTAGCAGAATCAGTAGGAAACAATCTGTTGAAGGCCTATACTGATTGGATAAAGGGATGGATCTATTATGATAAAGGAAAGTTTGAGCTCAGCCAGCGATACTTTAAAGACTGGTTCGATTCAATGACAGAAAAAGCTCCCATATACAAACCATTTTATACAGCATATAACAGGTTTTGCCTAGGTTTATTGGATTTAAAACAAAGACGGCTCAATTCTGCAAAGTCCAAGCTAGAAGAGATAAAATCTATTATGCCAGAGATAAATCCTGTATCAAAAAAGAGTGTATCCTTTTATATTGATCTTCTTTATGCAGAGATGTTACTCGAAGAAGGTGAGATTGAAAAAGCTGTTTCTGTTGCCAAAACTATATTACCTTCAAAAATACCTGATATGGTTCTGATGAACATGGCAAACTATAATGTGCCAATCCTTATGGATGTACTGGCACGGGCTCATCAAGAAAAGGGAGAGCTCGATTATGCGATTGCTGAATATGAGCGACTGATAACTATTGGTCCTGAAAGTAAGGAGCGACGTCTCATTCATCCAAAGTATCATTATAGATTAGCCAAGTTGTACGAGCAGAAAGGCAGGAAGGGGAAAGCCATAGAGCATTATGAGAAATTCCTCGACCTATGGAAGGACGCTGACCCTGGTATCGCTGAGGTTGAAGACGCCAGGAAGAGGCTGGCTGGGCTTAAAACCTAGATCGTCTGTATATTGGAAAACATAGGGCTTACGTTTTTAACTTCTAGGTTGATGGATCCTTCGGGAAATTTACTAATTATTGAAGGTTAGTGAATTTTGCTTTGACTTTCTACCAGAACAAAGTCATGGCCTGGGGATAGCGCTGACAAGAGCTGGCTAAATTTTTCGATGGTTGGAATTGACTTGCCTTGCTCGTATCGGGCGTATGTATTGTGTGACTTCGCTCCTAATCGCCGGGAAACTTCCATCAGAGTAAGTCCTCGCTTCATTCTTTGTCGCCGGAGTAGAAATGCAGTTAAGGTAGCCAAGTCTGTAGAACCAACTTCAAAATACTGATCCTTTCCCGGAAATACCTCGACGTTAAATCCTTTTTTATTCACAAGTGACTCGATGGCATCCGCAATCATCTCATATGCTTCTTTTTTTGTACGTCCCTGGGTCATTACGCTAAGAATTGATACTTCAATAGCCCAATACTTGCCGACTTTTAACACCTGTCCTGCTAAACGCATCAGTCTCCTCCTTTGGCTTCCTTAAGAATAGCCTTAGCGGTATACTCATTGATCTCATTGTGCCGTGGCATGGCTATTTCATACTCACCGTTTGTCCAAATATCATGTCTGCGTCCACGCCGATCCAGCTTCCAACCAAGCTTCTGTAATTTCTTCTCGAGTTCACGCCGCTTCACAAACACAATTTACACAAATTAGTGTAAATTGTCAACGGGATATTAAAGCCGTAGATTCGAATCCTGCTGGCCGTAGGATTGTTAAATTGTAGATTAAATTGATTAAATTGTAGCTTGGCTGTGCCAACCTATAGATTATAAAAGAGATAGCCCAAATTAAGGTAAGTTCTCAATAAGTGTGAGTAGTAGCTATGGATTCCCGCCTCCGCGGGAATGACGATTGAGTGTAAGTGTCTGTCATTCCTGCGAAAGCAGGAATCCAGTGATTAGTCACAAATATAATCTACCCCCAATTATTGAGAACTTACAA
>Ga0209979_1000604_pt1 | contig 46402 bp, 45 predicted proteins | sample AnhtaG_FD_183114 | JGI IMG/M metagenome (GOLD analysis project Ga0209979, IMG submission 183114) | Deep subsurface microbial communities from Anholt, Denmark to uncover new lineages of life (NeLLi) - Anholt_01485 metaG (SPAdes) (version 2) | ecosystem: Environmental > Aquatic > Marine > Oceanic... | reverse complement strand
TGGGCTGTTGTTCGGTCTTGGCAACATGTTGACAGCGTTGCCCTGCTTGCTGACCGGAGCGGGCGCCATCGCGGTACTGTACCTATTCTTCGCTCTCCTCGAGCGATGGGCTGATGGGTGATCAGAAGGGGAGAACCGACGCTCCGGGTGCAAACCCGCATTCCTCTAGCAGACTACGGAATCACCCTTGCGAAGGTTCCCAAACCTTCGCAAGGATGGCCATAGACAGCTTGACTGTCGGGGGAGATTCCTTCTTCCCAGGAATACTCACCAAAGGCCATCACCTGTACGGATGGAGGGTTGCACTGGCGGATTCCCGAGCTATGTAATGAAGCAACAACTGCGGAGAACGGATCTGGTCTGGCTCCTGGCCACCCCCCTCTATGTCCTCCTGGGCACGCTCCGCCACGAACTCAGCCACGCCATCGTTGCCCTTTTGCGGGGTGCAGTGATAGAGGAATTCGTCTTCTGGCCGACCTGGAGCGAGTGGGGTTTTCGTTGGGGCTACGTCGTTTGGTACGGCCGCAAGGCTTTGATGGTCACGGCAGCTCCGTACCTGTGCGACCTTGCCACCTTCATCATCGTGTTTGTGATCTGCACGCGGGTGCGTGTCCGACGACACTGGCTGTGGATCAATCTGGTCGTCATCGGGCTCATCTCCCCGCTGGTGAACTCGGCCTACAACTACGTGAGGGGTTTCATGGTTGTGGGAGACGTGGCGAGGCTATTGCAGGAATTGCCAGATCCTCTGGTCCACGCCTATTTCGCTGTGACCCTGGTCATCTACGCCTACGGTCTCTTTCTCGTCCTGAAGCCGAAGAGCACCGCGGCGCCTCACGCGAGTGACTAGTTCCCCGCGCGACTATGACTCGCCCACGGCGAGAGTCTCCAGTTGGTGCAGCGGTTTCATGCCTGCTTTGGCCTGTGCCTCGTTGGGGACCGACGCCTCATCAGGCTTGTCCGACACGCCGAAGAGCAACGCCCCGCGTTCCCGAAGCGCAGCGGCTGTCTCCCTTACCTCCTGGGTGATAACAATCCGCTGCGCGAGCACTTCTTCCACCGACCCTCCAGCCAGGTCGCCAAAGCGGGCCACCGTGGTCAGGTACTCGTTGTAGCGAAAGGCCTTGAAAGGTGTGGGGTCTGCCGCCTGGACGGATTGCCATACATCGTCGTGGATGGAGGTCAAGCCCGTGGGCGCCAGTTCTGAGCGACGGCTCTGGACCTGGTGGATGAAGTCAGTGAAACCCCGCATGGCTCCGGAGTTGACCTCGCTGATCAAGGCGTCCAGTTCCACGAGTCCTGCGCCCAGCATGAGGCAGATGTAGGCCAGGTAGTCCTGGTTGTCGGCCGTGAAGGAGTGATAGTCTGGCTGGTTCAGTTCATCGTAGGCTGCGCGGAAGGCCGGCTCGTGGAAACGCGGGCGCAGTACGTCGGCGACCGTGCGTCTCACCCCTTCGACCCGCGCTTCGTCAATCACCTTGTCGTTGCGTCCCCTGGCGCCGACGGCGGTCTTGTCCACATCTATCACTACCGCCGTGGTCTCGTCGAGCACAAACCCCTCGCCTTCGACGAAACGGACGAATTCGGGGAGTGCAGACCATCGATTGGCAACGTATAGGGAGCCTTCCACCTTCACCTTGGGGGGTTGGCTCAATTCATCTCGACCAATAAAGGCCCATCCTGGCCATTGGCCCGCCGCACACAGGTTGAGAGACGCTGTACCGTCATTCATTCGTGTGTCGCCGATGTAGATCAGCCGTCGGACTGCCGTGTCGGGCTGGTCGAGCGCTCTGGCTCGTCTCAACATCTCGGCGACGACGGACGAGTAATCCCGCTCGGTCTTGCGGGGTAGCGTGCTGCCCTCCAGGTGAAGGTCTCCTCGCAGATGATCAATGGAGGGCAGACGTCCGTCTGCCGGGATCAGATTGCGGTAGACGACGAGGTCTCCCAGGATCTTGTGCAATGATGTGAGTCCTGCCATCTGGTATGGCATGCTATACTCCGCTGCAAGATCTGACTGAGAGGGATCCAAGGCCGTTGGTGAGGCGTCTCCGTCGTGGCATTGCACCTTTCATCGTCTCTATCACGCAATCCAGCCCTGGCCCACCAGGAGTTCGGCGTTGTGGATCGATCCTCCAGCCGCTCCCCGGAGGGTGTTGTGCCCTAGAAGCCTGGCCGAAAAGTGTCATAACCAACTGATTCCTGTGGTATAATAGGTCTGGAGTTCGTAGGCTGGGGAGGGATGGCATGCTCGGAAAGCGATCGGCTCAGCGGGGGCTGTTTGAGGGAGACCATCTTTACGTGGATCATGTTGGTCGGGACTCCTTCTATGGTTTCCTGGCCAGCCAGCGCGGGCGGATGTTTCGTGATGAGGATTTCGCCATGCTCTACTGCCCCGACAACGGCCGTAACAGTGTGCCTCCCAGCTTGTTGGCCACCGCGCTTGTGCTGCAGGCTCACGATGGCGTTTCGGATGAGGAAGCCAAAGCACGGGCCGACTTCGATGTGCGTTGGAAGGTAGCTTTGGGGGTTGAGATCGAAGACCGTCCTTTCGCCAAGAGCACGCTGCAACTCTTTCGGGCGCAACTGATCCTCCACGAAGGCGTTCGGGCGATCTTTCAGAAGAGCTTGGCACTTGCGCGTGAGAGCGGGTACTTGAAGAAGCGCAAGATCAAGGCAGTTGTGGATACGAGCTACATACTTGGTCGCGGAGCGGTCAAGGACACCTACAATCTCCTGGCCGATGGCATCGTCCAACTGATCCGCGCTCTGGCGTCTCTTTGTGGGGAGGAACCAGAAGTTTGGGCCGCAAGCCATGGTCTGTCTCGCTACTTTGGGACCAGCATCAAGGGTGAAGCGAGCGTCAACTGGGACGATGCGGAGGAGACGCGAGAGTTCTTGGCAGGCATCGTCGACGATGCTGACCGCTTGTTGGAGATGACAAGAGGGGCTCTGGCGGAACACGCCCCGGGAAGTGCTGAAGAGCAACGCCTGGCAGAGGCGTCGGAGTTGCTGAGTCAACTCCTGCTGCAGGATGTTGAGAGGCGCAGCGATGGGGTTGCCATTAAGGAAGGGGTGGCCCCTGATCGGATAGTGTCGGTGCACGATCCCGAGATGCGTCACGGGCACAAGAGCAAGAGCAAACGATTTGACGGGCACAAGCTGGCTGTGGCGGTGGATGCGGAGAGCCAGTTGATTACGGCTGTGGACGTTCTGGCGGGCAATGCCTCGGACAGTGATCAGGCGTTGGAGTTGGTGGAACAAACAGAGGAGAACACGCAGCTGGAAGTCGAAGAGACCATAGGCGACTGCGCTTATGGAGATGGTGTGACCCGTCGAGCTTTTGCAGAAGCGGGACGCAAGCTCATCGCTCGGGTGCCCAGACGTAGGGGTGGGCAGTACTTCCCGAAGGAAGACTTCTCTATCGATTTGGAGACTCGGACCTGCCGATGTCCCGCGGGACAGAAGACCCGCACCCTGGTAACCAGAGGGAGCCGCAAGGACCGCACTGGGAGGCGCGAGCCGAGGCTGGCGTTCCAGTTCGACCCTGCGATCTGTGCCAACTGTCAACTTCGACCGCGTTGCGTCAGGGCAGGACCCGGGAAAGGGCGCACTATCTCGCTCCATCCTCAGGAAGGGTTGCTGCAAGAGGCTCGGAGGTTCCAGGAGAGCGAGGCCTACGCGCTCTACCGCCAGCTCCGGCAGGCAGTTGAGCACCGCCTTGCTCGCCTGATGCAGCTTGGGATGCGCGATGCACGCTACTTTGGGCGAGCAAAGACATTGTTCCAGGCACTCATGGCAGCCACTGTAGCCAATATCACGCTGGTGGCGTCCAAAACAGGACAGATGCGAGCCCGAAACCAGCTTCGGTCCCCCTGTTTTTCTTTTCTCCGTCACGCTTACCACGCTGTTCAAAGATGGCTCCGTTCACCAATCGCCTTCAGACCCACCCCAATACGGGTTTTCGGCTAGGCTCCTAGTACCACGAACTTCACGTCGAGTAGGGGGCAAGGCCGCAAGCGCCCCACGCTGATTGACATTCCCTCTTGCGCATCGCGGTCACGGATGGGCTGCGGGCGGTCGGCTTCCCTGCGGACGAGAATGGGTCTAGCAGGAGAGCTGGGCATCCGCGTCACCTGTGACGGCCCGATGAATTCCCGCAAAGCGGCTTTCACAGCTCCTAAGTCAGGTTGGTGCTCGAATTCGACAGACACGCACTCGGTGTGCCCGTCCCGGATCGGCACACGATTGCATTGGGCGCTGACGACGAACGCTGCGTCGGTGAGCTTTCCATCTCCCAGTGTTCCCAGCAGCTTGAGAGGCTCCCGCTCCAGCTTGTCTTCCTCGCCAGGGATGAAAGGGACGACGTTGTCCAAGATGTCCATGGCAGCTAGGCCCGGATACCCTGCTCCAGATACCGCCTGCATCGTGACCACAGACACTTGGCGCAGGCCGAAGGAAGCGTGCAGGGGCTTGAGGGCCATGGCCAGTTGAGTAGTCGAGCAGTTGGCGCTGGTAACGATGAAGCCTTTCCCTCCATGTCGGCGCCGTTGGCCGTCTATCAGCTCGGTGTGGTCGGGATTGACCTCGGGGATGAGCAACGGCACGTCCGGGTCCATGCGGTGGGAGGCAGCGTTGGAGCAGACCACGTATCCGGCGCCGGCGAAGCTCTCTTCCACCGGACCGGCTACGTCCGAGGGCAGCGCAGAGAAGACCAGATGGCAGTCCAGGCTAAGCTCGATGGGGCGCACCACCAGTTCTCTCACGACCTCCGGCATCGGTTCGGACAGCAGCCAGTGGCAGGCGTCGGCATACCGCTGTCCCGCGGATCGGTCGGATGCGGCTAGAGCAATCAGTTTGAACCAGGGATGATCGGCAAGTAGCTGCACAAACCTCTGCCCGATGGTGCCGGTCGCTCCCAGGATGCCTACAGGAATTCTATTCATGCCTCTCCTCCAGTCCCAACTCCTGGTGCAGAAAGCGCACGGTATCAGCCAACTGATCCTCGGGGATGCAGAAGGAGATGCTGTTTTCTGTGGCCGCCTGGGCCACTGCAATGACGCGGGTTCCATGCTTACCCACGGCCGCGAAGGCGTGGGAAGCAACGCCTGTTTGATTCCAACCCGGCACGCCTACGATGGAGATGGTGGCAACTTGCTGCTTGGTCCCAAGGCTGCAAACGTCGCTCAGCTTGCGGAAGGTCCCAGTGTTGGAGGTATCACCGTTGAGCGGCAGCTTCGACCACTCCTGCGGAGAGTCGTCGCCAAACTCCCGACACAGGATGTTCAGGCATTGCTCCTGATCCTGTTCCCGCACCACTAGGTTCAGGCTCTGCTCGGAAAAAGATTGCGAGAACATCAGGACGTCAGCGCCCGCTTCGCTCAGGCGTTGAAGCGCACGAGCTGCCATGTGCAAGGCCCAGTTGTGATCCGGACTCCCTATGGCGACAAGGCTCAGTCCCCTCGCGGAAATGATTGCGGGCAGCAGTTCGCGGTCGGGACTGGGCATGTCGGTGATCAGCGTACCGGGGTGGTCGGGGTTGAAGCTGTTCAGGATGCGCAGCGGGATCCGGTTCTCGATCATCGGACGGATCGTCTTGGGATGGAGTACTTCCGCGCCGAAGTAAGCTAGTTCCATCGCTTCGCTGTAGGAGATCTCCGACAGCGTGCGGGCGTGGGGAACGATGTTGGGATCGGCGGTGAGGATGCCGTTCACATCGCTCCAGATCCACACTTCGTCCGCGTCGAGACCGGCGCCGACGATGGCGGCCGTGTAGTCACTGCCGCCCCGCCCCAAGGTGGTCGTCACACCGCTTTGAGCGGCTGCGATGTACCCGGTGATTACTGGGATCACGCCTCGTTGGAGCAGTGGTCGAATCTGCGCCTGCAGTCGGTCTCGTGTCGGCGCCATCAGCGGTATGGCTTCTCCAAAGCTCTCATCGGTCACTATCAGATCCTTGGCATTGATCGCCTGGGCGCGCGCGCCGCGCTCCCGCAGGATGGCGGCCAGGATGCTGGCTGAAAGCTGTTCACCCAAGGACGCAACTGCGTCGCGACTCCGGACGGTCAACTCTCCGAGCACACCGATGCTGCCGTAGAGGCGCTCTAATTGGTGCAACTGATCCTCGAGGAGGCCGCCAGCTTCGAGGCGTTCCCGCCCACGACTCAACATGGCGTCCACCACCGCGAGGTGCCTGCTCAGCAGCCGAGCTTTGACTTCCCGGTAGGCGTTATCTTTGCCCTCTGCCGCAGCCCGTGCCCCGGCGATCAACTCGTCGGTGACGCCGCTCATGGCCGAGACCACGACTGCGATCTCTCCTGGGTGTGAACCGGCGTGGTCAGACCCGGGGGGTGTCATCCGCTGTTGCTGCTCGATGATGATGTCGGCCACACTGCCAAACAGTTCACTTTGGCCGACTGAGGTGCCGCCGAACTTGTGTACGATCATTGTACCCTCCGTGTTGTCGGCTGAACTCTCGTAAGTGCCTGGCTTAGATCGGTCATCAGGTCTTCGGCATCTTCAATGCCTACCGCATACCGCACTAGGTTGTCCTTGATCCCTCTCGCCTGCCACTCCTCGGGGTCGACGGAGTACAGCGTTGCCGGCTGCTGCACGACGCTCTCCACACCTCCCAGAGTGGGGCCGATATAGGGCAGGCGCAGACGATCGATGAAACGCGACGTCTGCGCCAGGTCGCCCTCGATCTCGAAGCTGACCACGCCCCCAAAACCGGTCATCTGGCGCTTGGCGATTTCGTGCTCGGGGTGGCTGGGCAGACCGGGATAGTAGACACGACGTACGACGGGGTGTCCCTCAAGGAACTGTGCGATGCGAAGGGCGTTCTCGTTCTGGCGGCATACGCGCACGTCCAGGGTCTTCAGGCCGCGCAGGAGGAGGTATGCGTCGTGAGGGCTGCTCACCCCACCCAGGATGCCTCGCGCCTCTTCGATTTCGATCAAGATGCCGTTGGTGCCAACGACTACTCCTGCCAGAAGGTCGTTGTGCCCTGCAAGGAACTTGGTGGCGCTGTGAATCACGAGATCAACGCCATGTTCTAGGGGGCGCAGATTGACGGGTGTGGCGAAGGTGCTGTCAATGACTATCATTACGTCATGCTGTCTTGCAATCTCGACCGCTCGCGACAGATCCATGATGCGCAAATACGGGTTGGTTGGGGTCTCGGAGAAGATCATACGGGTGTTAGGTCGAATCGCAGCAGCCATGGCGGTGGGCTCGTCCGGAGGTACCAGGGTTGTCTCCACGCCCCATCGCTGGAGGAACAAGAGAGCAAAGTCCATCGTCCGGTGGTATACGTCGCGGACCATTACCAGGTGGTCACCAGTGGACAACAGAGTGCTCAAGGTGGTGGTGATGGCGGACATACCGCTGGCGAAGAGCAAGGCTCTTTCTCCGCCGTCCAGTGCCGCCACCTTGCGCTCCACCGCAACTTGGGTAGGGTTACTGTACCGACCGTATTCGTGTCGAACCGGCGAGTCACCGACCGCTTTGCGATGCATGAAGTCCATGATCTCTGCCGTGTCGGCGAAGGTGTAGGTCGAGGTCTGGACGATGGGAGTGGTCAGCGCTCCGTAGGCCTTGGGCCTTTCCTCGCCCGCGTGCACCGCTTGAGTCGAGATGCGGCTGGTCATGGAACCCTCCTGCCTGGTCGTGCCAGGGTCAGTGATTGTGAGGCTCTCTCATCAGAAGAGGAAAGGGGCCTACCAAAAAGCCTCTCCAGCGGGGCTAGGTTACTGAAGAGGCACTAGGCGTTGCCGTGGTCTCATCTTCCAGTACCCGCCGGGGGTCTGACGGAATTGGCACCGCAGCGTACACATAATGGCACGCTTGGTTGCCGAGGCTTCACAGGGCCGGTCCCTCCACCTCTCTGGATGGGATTGCTCTCATCGGCTGGTATTCGATTGGCGAGGACAATACCACAAGTGCCGTAGAATGTTAAACTGAGAGACTACATCTAACCTTAAAGGCATTTAGTGCCATTGCTCTGTGACCTGAGTGGCAGTAGCATATTGGCGCCTGCGATCAAATCCAGGCCCTACGTCACCACGTGAAGCCGCTCACCCGTGATGGGTGTCCCGTAGCATGCCCTTGGCGGACTCTGCTACCCTGTGTTAGAATCTGATCGCGCGCGGTGGATCTATACCCGTGAGAGGGGCAGCCGCGCGGCGCTCAAGGCTGGAAGGTCATGGATGTACAGATGCCTGAGGCAGCTACACAGTGGGCCATCTTCTTGCTTAGCTTCGGTATAGGTGCATTCATCTTCGGCTATGGTATGTATGTACGTTTGGGCTACACCAAGCGGTACTTCCTGAAGAAAGAATCAGGCTTCTTTGGGGTCACCACGCATCAGTTCCTTCCCCTGGTCGGGGCGATATTCTTCGTTTTGGCCCTCACAGCACTGCCTGACGACGTGGGGACCAGGCAGAAGCTCCTACTCTACCTTCTCGTCCCCTCGTTCATCGTCGCCTTCCTTATCGGGCGCAGCCAACCATGGTGGTTGAAGCCCAAGTGGCTCAGGCAACTGCAGGAGAATCATCCCGACATATACCCCTTCCTGAGGGAAGTGGCCCAGAAGGAAGTCGCGGACGACCCCGACAAGGTCCGGAAGTGGGCAAGGATGGTGGACACCGTGCAAGGGCAGAACGAGTGGGTCGCCAGGGTGCGGAAGCGCAAGGGGTGGGCACGGAGGGAGTTGTACGGCGCAGATCGGCCATCTATCAAGGTCCCCCGGCGTTTCCGGCGACAGATCACGCGGCTTCAGGGGCTGCCGGCCAGCAGCAAGGGCGTCGAAGAGCAGATCGAGATCTACGAGGAGATTCTCGGCCAATTGCGATGGCAGGAGTCCCCAGCGTTCTGGGCCGCGGTCCAGAACAAACTGGGGATCGCGTACTCGGAACGGAGACGCGGCAGTGCGGCCGAGAATCTGGAAAAGGCTATCTCGGCTTACGAAGCTGCCCTGGAGGTCACAACGCGCGACAAGTTCCCTGTGGACTGGGCGATGGTTCAGAACAACCTGGGTGCGGCGTACCGGAGGCGAAAAGGGGGCGATCGGGCGGAGAACCTGGAAAAGGCGGTTGCCGCCTACGAGTCTGCCCTGGAGGTGCTGACACGCGACCGGTTCGCGCTTCACTGGGCCGGGACTCAGCATAGCTTGGGTTTTGCCTACTTCAAGCGGATCCGAGGTGACCGTACTGAGAACTTGGACCGGGCCATCGCCGCCTACCGCGCCGCACTGGAGGTCTACTCGGAGGAGGAATTCCCAAAGCAGCGAGCGGCCGTAGAAAAGGGCCTCGAGAAGGCTTGTCGGGGGCGCGCAGAGGCGTGAACTGCAGTGTCACCATTCGGAGGTGTTTGACTCTTGTCCCATGACTGAGTGGTTGGGGAGGCAAGGGTCAAGGCGTGGCTGGCTTCACCTTGGGGTGATACCGCCTGTGAACCAAGCGTTGTTCGCGGGACAGGCCCAGGCATGGGGAGCTAGGGCCTGCCGAACGATGTCGCTGACTGAGGGTCATACGTATGGAGCCGTTGGAGTTTGAACCTGGGCTGGACTATGCCCATCGCCTGGACGAAGAGGACGAGTTAGCCTCTTTTCGGGAGGCCTTCGTCTTCGCCGAGGCTGACATGATCTACTTGGACGGTAACTCTTTGGGCCGGTTGCCCCGCCGTACGGTAGGGCGCATGCGCACAGCCGTGGAGCAGGAATGGGGTCGCGATCTCATCCGAGGCTGGAACGCGGGCTGGTGGGAGGCGTCGGCGCGGGTGGGAGAGAAGATCGCTTTGCTGCTGGGCGCGGGACCGGGCCAGGTCGTGGTTAGCGACACCACTTCCATCAACTTATTCAAACTGGCGATGGTCGCACTGGAGATGCGATCCGGGCGTGATCGAATCGTGAGCGATGTGCTGAACTTCCCCTCCGATCTCTATATCCTCCAGGGGTGCATGCGCTTGCTGGGCGACTCTCATCAGCTCCACCTGGTGCCTTCGGAAGACGAGATAACGGTGCACCAGGAGACCCTGTTCGACGCCATAGACGAGCGGACAGCATTGGTCACGCTGTCTCACGTCGTGTTCAAGAGCGGCTTTCTGTATGACGCAGAAGCGGTGACCGAGCGGGCGCACGAAGTGGGGGCCTTAGTCTTGTGGGACCTCGGCCACTCGGCCGGGGTGGTGCCCGTCGAACTGGACCGCTGGGATGTGGATCTGGCGGTCGGCTGCACCTATAAGTATCTCAACGGGGGACCCGGTGCCCCCGCTTTTCTGTACGTGCGCCGAGACCTTCAGGAGGCGCTCTCCCCCATCTGGGGCTGGTTCGGTCAACGTGCGCCGTTCGATTTCGACCTGGAGTATCACCGTGCAGAGGGAATCGCCCACTTCCTGGTCAGCAGCCCTCCCATCCTCTCAACTCTGGCCCTGGAACCGGCGCTTGATGTGGTGTTGCAGGCTGGGATCGACCGCATCCGCCACAAATCGGTGCACTTGACGTCCTACCTGATCTACCTGGTGGAGACAGTCCTGGTTCCTTTGGGCTTTGTCTTGGGTTCGCCTACAGACCCTGCTCAACGGGGCTCCCACGTTTCTATTCGACACCGCGAGGGGTACCGCATAAGCCAGGTATTGATCGAGGAGATGGGGGTCCTGCCTGATTTCCGAGAGCCCGACAACATCCGCCTGGGCTTGGCTCCCCTCTACACGTCGTTTGCCGAGGTGTGGGAGGCGGTGGATCGCATCCGGCAGGTGGTGGCGGAGCGGCGGTACCTGCGCTACTTCCCGGGGAAGCGGCTGCGAGTGACTTGACAAGGGACTGCTGACTGACTATTGGCTGTTGGCTCTGTGTCCGGGACTTGACCCCGGCCATAACGGAGAGGAGCACGAGGTATGTCTGAGGATGTCTATCGCGAACTGGCCCAGAGGTTGGACGCCATACCGAATGGATTCCCGGCGACCGAGAGTGGCGCGGAACTCCGGCTGCTGGCGAAGATCTTCACACCGGAGGAGGCGGAGCTGGCTGCTGCGATGCGTCTGACCCACGAGTCGGCTGGTGACATCGCGGGTAGGGTTGGTACTGACCGTGAGACAGCCTATCGCACTCTGAAGGGAATGGCGCGTAAGGGACTGATCCTGGCCAAGAAGGGGGAGGGCGAACTCATCTTCGGGCTCATGCCCTTCGTGGTGGGCATCTATGAAGAGCAACTTCCTCGCATGGATGAGGAACTCGCCACACTGTTCGAAGAGTATTTCCAGGAGACGCAGGGGGGAGGCAGCATGATCCGCAATGCCCCGGCTGGTCACCGCGTGATCCCCGTCGAGCAGGCCATCCCCTTTGATGCGGAGATCTTCACCTACGAGAGAGCCTCCGAACTATTAGAGGGGGCCAAGGCGTGGGGCGTAAGGGATTGTATATGTCGCGTGCAACAGCGGCTTGTGGGGAAGGGGTGCGATCATCCTGTGGAGGTCTGCCTGGTATTCGCACCGGTCGAGGATGTCTTTGACCACAGCCAAGTGACGCGGGCCATTACCAAGGAGGAGGCGCTGCGTATCTTGCGCGAGACGGAGGAGGCGGGATTGGTGCACTCCGCCGCCAACTACCGCGATGGTCACTTCTATATCTGCAATTGCTGCACTTGCTGTTGCGGGTTCTTGCGGACTGTGGCTGAGTTCGGCGTTCCCACTGCCATCGCAAGGTCCGACTTCTGGGCTGTGGTGGATTCCGACGAGTGTGTCGGTTGCGGCGATTGCGTGGAGCGTTGCCAGTTTGGGGCGCTATCGGTGCCCGAGGAGGTCTGTGTCGTGGACTACTCGCATTGCGTGGGGTGCGGGCAGTGCATCACCGTCTGTCCCACCGATGCGTTGCGGCTGGAGCGCCGCCCTGAGGCGGAGGTCTCGGCGCCACCCATGGACCGTAGGGATTGGATGGCCCTGCGCGCTCAAGAGCGCGGCATCTCCATGTTGGACATCCTTTAGGACGGCGGAGTTTCCGGTGGGGGAGCAGGCTCGGCACATGATTGCCTTCGGACCAGTTCCCTCCAGACGTCTGGGGCGCAGTCTGGGGATCAATAACATCCCACCCAAAGTGTGCACGTATTCCTGTGCCTACTGCCAACTGGGTCGCACCAGGAAGATGAGTGCTGAGAGGCAGGAGTTCTACCGGCCAAGGGAGATCTTGGGGGCGGTGGAAAGCAAGGCCGAGCAGGCAAAGGAAACCGGAGAGGCTATTGACTACCTGGCCTTCGTGCCCGACGGCGAGCCTATACTGGACATCAACCTGGGCCGTGAGATCGAGCTACTGCGGCCACTGGGGGTAAAGATCGCCGTGATCACCAACTCTTCACTGGCCTGGCGGGAAGATGTGAGGGAGGATCTGGGCAGAGCAGACTGGGTATCGCTGAAAGTGGACTCCACGCAAGATGGGGTCTGGCGCACCATAGACCGGCCGCACGGTGGCTTGCGGCTGACCTCGATTCTGGAGGGAATGTTGGAGTTCGCCAAGACTTACGCCGGAGAGCTCGTGACGGAGACGATGCTCGTCCGAGGAGTGAATGATGGTGCTGATCACGTGAGGGAAGTTGCCGACTTCCTGTCTCGCCTGGGGCCTGCCAAGGCTTACCTGTCCATTCCCACGAGGCCGCCCGCGGAGCAGTGGGTACAAGCACCAGATGAGGACGCCATCAACCTCGCCTACCAGATCCTAAGCGAGAGGCTCGCTGATGTAGAGCACCTGATAGGGTACGAGGGCAATGCCTTCGCCTCCACGGGCGACGTGGAGGAGGATCTGCTGGGCATCACCGCGGTGCATCCCATGCGAGAGGAGGCTGTGGCCGAGTTGTTGACGCGGACGGGCGCCGATTGGGAGGCTGTTCGTGAGCTCGTCGACACGGGGCAGCTCCTCGAGACAGAGTATGAGGGAAGGAAGTTCTTCGTGAGAAGGCTTCGTTGACAGAGGAGGCAGAGCCGGTCGGGCAGATGTCGCCCCATGGGGCTTGCTGCCATCTGAGGGTCGACAGACCCCTCCACCGCCGAGTGAGGAGACTCTGAGCCACGAAGCGCTCTCCGATGTGGGGGACGAGAGGGCACGGAGGGCTTTCAACGGGATGTGACTGGTGGTTCAGAAGAGCTTGGCACGCGTGACACCGGTGTGATACCTACGTGCCGGTCAGGTCAGTCGGTTGCATCGTTGGCTGATCTATGGTATACACAGTCCGATCAGTGTTGTCGTTTTGCGGAGGAAGACTTCTCGAAGTGGAAAGGAGTAGACTATGTCAGCGTGGCTTAAGGCAGGACTAATTGGTGGTGCCATCGTGGTCGCGCTCAAGGTGGTGGGTGTGATCCCATGTGTGGCGTGCTGTGCGTTGCCGCTCGAGTGGGTGGCCTACGGCTGCATCGGGGCTCTGGCTGCCTACTGGATAAGGCCCTCGCGGACGACCGGTTCAGCCGCTGGGCAGGGGGCGCTGGCCGCCCTGATAGCCGCGGCGATTGGCGGCATCGTGGGCATTGGGGTAAGCCTGGTGGGCGCGGCGGTATTGGGGCCGGTGCAGATGGCCTGGGTGAGCCAACTGCCGCCTGAGCTGCTCCAGCAGATGTACCAGGCGGGGATCGATCCCAGTATGCTCACAGGAGCGGGCGTTGATGCGGCTACAAACATGATCGGCAGCAGCGTGTGCTGTGGCATCTCACTGGCGATAAGCGCAGGACTCGGTGCCCTCGGTGGGTTGATCTTCGCGGCGATCAAGCCGGGGGAATAAGGATAACAACCTTCAAAGGGGGCCGCATCACCTGGCTCGGTGCTTGTGGTCGGTGCGTGCCCCCCACTGTCGCGGTCCGCTGGTACTATCGGACGTCTTTCGCGATGGCGGCCCACACGCTCAGCGTGCGAGGACCGACTCGTAGACCGCTAGTGTCTCGCGAGCAGTCGCCTCCCAACTGAACTTGGCGGCCTGTCGAGGGCCTTTGGCGCGGAGTTCGTCGCGAAGTTCCTTGTTCTCCAGTACATCAATTATGGCGCGGGTCAGTGCCTCCACGCTGTTTGGGTCCACGAGGAGTGCCGCATCCCCGGCCACTTCCGGCAGGCTTGAGGTGTTGCTGCAAATCACAGGGGTTCCACAGGCCATCGCTTCCAAGACTGGCAGGCCGAAGCCTTCGTATAAAGACGGAAAGGCGAAGAGATCAGCAGCACTGTAAGAGGCAGGCAGATCCTCGTCAGCAACGAAGCCGGGAAAGATGACCTCGTCCTCCAGGCCCAGTTCGCGCAGTCTGCGGAAGAAACCCTCGTACAGCCAACCCCTCTTGCCCACGATGACCAGCTTGAGTTGAGAATCCTCGTTCCGGAGAAGCACATAAGCTTCCAAGAGGGACGTCAGGTTCTTGCGTGGCTCGATCATTCCCACCGAGAGGACGTATCTCTCGGGAAGACCATACTTCCGGCGTACAGCCGAGGTGTCATCTGGCGAGCTTCTTCGGAACCGGGGATTCACTCCTTCGTAGATGACCTTGATCTTCGTCTCATCAAGGCCGTATGTCTTCACCGCATCCCTCTTGGTGCACTCTGACACGGCGACCACGGCATCGGCAGCCTGGAGGAAACGGGGCATCATCAAGGTGAGGAACCAGCGATTGAGAGGCTTGTGCATCTCGGGGTAGAAACGGAAGATGAGGTCGTGTAGAGTGAACACGGTTTTCACTTGTGAGAGCCGGGGTAAGAGATGATCGGTGGCGTGGAAGAGGTCAATCCGTGGGAATAGACGATCTTGGGGAAAGCGCGTCAGATGCGCCAGGAGAGTACTCATGCGCCAGGGTTTGGTGTCGAGATTAGTGGTTAGGTGAGGGAGGCGGTCCAAGGGCGGGTCCACTTGTGCATCAGCCGCGCGATGGTAGAAGGCGACGTATTCATGCTCGGAGTCAGCAGCCAACAACGCTGCCGTCAGTTCGTGAGCGTAGCGTCCCAGCCCAGCGCGATGATGGACTGCTGGGGAGGCGTCGATGCAGATTCTCATTTCATATCCCTATGACCTTGAGCGGCCCGGCCAACAGTCTGTGCACAGGTGAGGGTCTGCGCCTCGGACAAGATGATGTAGAGGTGCGCAGCCCTCGAGAGACCCCGCAAGTCTAGTCTCGGGTTGTCAGGCTCTCGTATATCTCCGTCGTTTCGCGGGTCATCCTTTCGACCGTGAAAGACGCCTCCGCTCTAGCCCGTCCCCTTCGCCCCATCGTTCCTGCCTTTTGCTCATTGACTGTGAGATCCAGTAGGGCCTCGAACAGGGCAGCGGGATCCCTCGGGGGAACGAGGAGCCCAGTCTCTTGATGAATGACCGCCTCGCTGATACCCGCTACATCGCTGGCCACTACGGGTAGACCCGAAGCCATAGCCTCTAGGATGGTCAGTGGCAGACCTTCCCACAGCGCGGTAGAAAGGACGAAGATGTTGCTCACAGCCAGGATCCGAGAGACGTCGCGACGGAAGCCCGCCAACGTGACATTGGGAGTCAGGCCCAGTCTGTTGATCAATCCCTCGACCCGAGGCCGATAAGGGCCATCCCCAACGATGAGCAGATGGACATCGGGGGATTGGGCTCGCAGCGTAGCGAACGCCCTGAGCAGTGTGTCGAAATCCCTTGGACGGTACAGTCGGCAGACGGTGGTGAGGAGTGATGCATTCACCGGTACTCTGAGGGCAGTCCGTTGCATAGCTCTGTCCACCACCAGATTGGCGAACTGTGCAGTATCAATGCCGTTGCGGACAACACGCACCTGTTCTGGCGGCCTGGGGAGTGCTGCCAAAAGGGCTTTCCTTTCCTCCTCGGAGACGCAGACTGTAGTATCGGTGATCGGGGCCAGGACTCGCTCTATCGCCAGCAGTATTTCCCGTCTCGGAAAGCTGTAGTGGGGGGTAGCAAAGCCATGAATTGTATAGACGATCCTCGGCCGGCTACTCCCGAGTAGGGCTGCTGCCACCCGCCCGTAGAAGGCCGCTCGCGCACCGTGGCAGTGCAGGATGACGCAATCCTTCTCTACCAGTAGCCCACGTAGCTGCAGGGGTGCTGTCAAGGCAGAACTTCCGGTCATGCCCAGTTGAGAGAAGGAGATGCCATGGGCTATGAAGTCGGCTGGCGTGACATTTCCTCCATCCTCGGACATGGCGACGGTCACAGCGAAGCGTCTGGAATCAAGATGCTTGGTCAAGTCCCGGAGGTGAACTGCTCCGCCGCCGCGGGAGGAAGCTACCAGTTCCAATACGGAGATCACGACTTCGCTCCCGTTCCACGTATGCGACGCCGCTGAATCCAATCGCCGAAGGCATAGGTGCCGAATCCGGGTGTACCCAGGCCGTGGCGGAGGGCCAGAAGAGCGTGCTTCAAGGCGGAAGATAACTGTCGTTCTTCAAGTCGCGCCAAGGCAATCGCGCCGTGGCTACGCGCGCACCCCTCGTTCAGGGGCGCGCGATGTTCGCGCATTAGCTGAGGATGTGTTCTCTGGAGCTTGGCCAGCACCAGCAGGTCGCGCGTGCGCAGAGTCGCGATATCGCGACTGATGCTTTGCCTGTGGCGGCGGATGGCAGCCACGTCTCCGGTGGCATAGACGACGGGGAACTGGGCCGCGATGCGCAGCCAAAGGTCATAGTCCTCCACCGCAAAGAAGCCGGGAGTCTCATCGAACGTGCCTACCACATCCAGGCAGGTGCGGCGGACCAACACAACCGGCGGTGCCAGGAAATTGCCGCGCAGCAGTTCCACAAGAACGTCGCCGGAAGGGGTGGGCAAACCGTCCAAGACGTGGCCCACCGCTTGTCTTGGGTCATCTTGGAAGAAGTACCCGTTCGAGTAGACCAGCGCCGCCTCTGGATGCTTCTCAAAGGCCATCATTTGCAGATCCAGCTTGTGGGGCAGGAACAGGTCATCCGAATCCAGGAAGGCGACGAACTGGCCCTTGGCCACCCGCAACCCTCCATTCCGCGTTGCGGCCGGCTGGCCCTGGTGGGCCAGCGGGACGTAAGTGACGGCATCGCCAAATGCCGCCACAATCTCGGCGGTGTTGTCGGTCGAGCCGTCGTCGGCCACGATGATCTCAATGTTGGGGAAGGTCTGTGCCTGCACACTGCGAATCGCCTGGGCGATGTATCGACCTCGATTGTAAGTAGGGACGATGACGCTGACACTGGGCATGGCTATCACCTAATCTGGACGGGTGCGGATTCCCAGTTGAATCTCGATTTCCTTGCGCGTCGCCTGGACAAGGGTCTCCAATAAGCTGGCTGGCCTGCGCTCAGGAATGGTATTCAGATCACTGACCAGAGCATCAATAGACCTCTCCACGCCATCGAGTTGCACCACAAAAAAGGATGGGGACAACGGCGGATCGGTGTCAACTCTCCCACCTGCGAGTTGTGAGGTCCGCGAAGTCGCTGGCGATTCCACCGGCGAACCGGGGTGGAAGAAGATCAAGCCCAGGGCGTATCTACCCGAGTCGGCCTGCTCGTGCCACGCATCGTCATCAAGTGCGACCGGGACCCAGGGATGTTCGAAATAGAATTGAAAGGTGAAGGGTACCTCGCCGGCAACCAAGACGCGATCTCCTGGCAGCAATGATCGGTCCAGTTGGGCGAAGATGTCAAGCTCCCTGAGGTGATACTGGCTTTGGACATTGATCATCACCATGGCCCAGCCAATCCACGCCAGCGTGAGCCCAACGGTAGTGGCCAAGGCTGCCTTGCGATGAGGTACCCAAGTCATCAGAGCATCAATGACGAGGGCGCTGGCCACAGCCAGATAAGGCACCATAAAGAGGGACACATAGTGGTGGGTCCAGGCAAGCTGTGGGAAGATCAGAAGGATTCCCACTCCCAGAGCGGCGAGAAGGATGGTAATCTGGTGAGGCAGGGCCAACTTCCCTTGTTTGAGAGCACGATGAATGATGGCTACCAGTACAACCACACCCAACAGAGTGGCGATGGGGGTATCCCAGCCACTGATCCGCCAGGCCAACTTGACCAACCATGCCGTTGCCGATGGGCCAACGTCTATCCCGCTGATGCCAGCCCTAAGAGCCACGCGTTCAAGAAGGTCCTGCCAGACGATGGGGCCAAGCCAGACGAAATGGGCTGCAATCAGAACTGCGGCCACCAGGGCTGCGCCGAGACTCCAGCACAAGATCCTCCACCGGTGTTCTCGGCCAAAGACCAGCCCGTGTAAAGCGATGAGAGGAGGCAAGAGCCAACCAGACCAGGGAGAAAACAAGACCCCCAATGTGAGACACGCTGCCATTCCCCACAGATTGAATGGCTTTTGAGTATGAAGCCAGCGGACGTAGAGCCAGATCGCCACTAGCCAGCAGGCCATTTGTGGTGGCACCGTCCAGGTTTCACGCCCGAAGATCACCACGCTCGGCGTAAGCGCCATGGCCAAAGTCGCGATGAGGGCGACACGCTCTGTCCATAGTTCCTTGACCAAGGCATGGAGCGCCGCAAGACTGATCAGCGTTGAGGTGATGCCGATCAGTCGCCCGGCCGATTCATGGTACCCCAGCAACTTGTAGGCCAAGGTCAATAGAATTGTCAGCAGAACGCTGCGGCTGGGGTGATGGCTCTGCCGGGGCAGGGGAGCCGTCGGATCGCCGGGGGGATAGACAAGAGCCAGACGAGTGGTGATCGGGCCATACCGGTCATAGGCGCGGGCGTGGAGAGAGTAGATGATTTCGTCGTAACTCCCCTGGCGCACGAAAGGTGCGTGAATATCTCGAGTTAGTAACGTGAGCGCTATCAGCAGTATGCCTGCCAAGACGGCCTTATGCCGGGTAGGCCGATAGCTGGCGGTCATCCGCTTGATCATGAAAGGCCTCCGATGCGTTTCGACCTCGCCATGACATCAACATCTACCATCGATACTGGGTCTGAGCAACAAGAGCAGCGAGACTTCCACGATAGAACCGCGAGTCTCGTCTATGCGTGCGACTCAACCAGGTATAGGCACATGTTCGAGCGGCATTTCCTATGCTGACGAACGAGTCCAACGCTGATGAACCCGACGTCTCGCCACGCGAAGCGCAGCGCGTGGAACGGCAGTGGGACAGAGTCGCACGGAATCCGCGAGCAATTGTGCGGCTCTTCTGGGGTGTCCCAGGCTTTCGAGGGCCACCCGTGCCAACCGCTCGGCCAGATACCGATCGTGCTGGATCTGGTCCACTGGCTCTACGAGGTCCCAATAGCGCTGTGATACTTGGCTGAGTTCGAGCATGTATTGGTCCCAAGCCGTGCAGGTTTTTGAGGTATCGTGCAGGCGAAATCTCGCGATTGGCTTTTCCACGTACACCACCTGGCAGTGCTGGAGGAGACGGCACACCAGGTCATGGTCCATGGCGTAATCCAGGCTGCGGTTCAAGCCCCCGACCAATTGGTAGGCTGAGTGTGGCCAGAAGAGCCCAGGCTGGTGCCAGCTATACTGTTGCTCCCAGAACTTCACCAAGTTTTCGAGGGTGATGCCGAACTGAGGGACAAGCGTCATGTGCCCCGAGCGCATGTCGAAGTCAACTACCGGCCCCGCAATACAGCTCCCGGGGTGCTGTGCGTACGCTTGTCCTACGCTGAGAAGTGCGCCAGGGAGATAGACATCATCCGAGTTCAGCCAGCCGAGAAGGTCACCAGTGGCGCGAGCGAAACCCTTTTGTAGGGCATCGTACTGTCCTACGTCTGGCTCGCTCACCCAGTGAGCAAGGTGGGCGTCGTACTTGCGTATGATGTCCGCACTGCCGTCCATGGAGCCGCCGTCAATGACAATGTACTCCAGGCTGGGATATCCCTGGTTGAGGACCGAGAGAATCGTCTCTTCCAGGAATTGGGCCTGGTTGTAGGACGGCGTAACGATGGATATCAGAGGTAGTTTCTCAGCCATTGCTGCTTTCCAGTTCCTGTCGGTGTGTTCGATACCACTTGACAGTGCGCTTCAGCCCCTCCTCGAAGCCCGTACGGGCTCGAAATCCAAACTCTCGCTCTGCACGGGTCACGTCCAGACAGCGCCGTGGCTGTCCTCCAGGTTTGCTGGTATCCCAGGTGATGCGGCCTTTGAACCCGCTGAGATCGGCTATCAGGTGCACCAAGTCCTTGATGGAGATCTCGAAGCCTGCGCCGATGTTCACCGGATCAGGCTTGTCATATCGCTCTGTGGCCATCACGATGGCTTCCGCGCAGTCCTGCACATACAGGAACTCGCGAGTGGGGGTGCCGTCGCCCCAGACCACAATCTCCTCTTCTTGCTTGTCGATGGCGTCGAAGCACTTCTTGATCAGGGCTGGAATGACGTGGGAACTGGCTGGGTGGAAGTTGTCCCTCGGGCCGTAGAGGTTCACCGGCAGCAGGTATATGGCGTTGAAGCCGTACTGCTGGCGGTAGGCTTGCGCCTGTACCAGCAACATCTTCTTGGCCAGACCGTACGGGGCGTTGGTGTCCTCGGGATAGCCATCCCAGAGGTTGTCCTCCCTGAAAGGCACGGCCGTGAACTTCGGGTAGGCACAGATAGTGCCGATGGCGACGAACTTCTCTGCACCATGGAGGCAGGCGTAATGCATGGTCTGAACGCCCATTAACAGGTTGTCGTAGAAGAACTGACCCGGATTGGCCCGATTGGCTCCAATGCCGCCCACTATGCCGGCTGCGTGGATGACAACGTTCGGACGAGCGTCTTCATACATGCGAATCACGTTCTCTTTCGAGCGGAGGTCACAGTCGCGGCTGCGGGGTACGGAGATCCGGCCGCACCACTTCTCCTGTTGCAGGCGCTCCACAATGAAGGAACCCAAGAAGCCTGCACCTCCGGTCACCACGATCCGTTTACCACTCATGTTGGACCTCCGTCTATTGTGCCGCACGGCCAGAACATGCTACTGAGCCCCGATGTTCTCCAACGCCTCAGCGAGAGAGGCGACGACTTCGGTGCGGAGAGCGCGAGACTCCTACTGTCATCACACGAGCCGAGCTAGGAGTCGGTCGATTCTGGTCTTCTTCAAGATAAGGGCAATTGCGCGCAGGCCTCGAACCTGCCGCCGAAGTGTTGCCAATTGATCGTACAGTTGACCTGTCTTGTCAACGGCGGAAGCACCAACGCGACGGCGCGCTTCTGCCGCTTTTGTCTCTGAGGGCATTGCCATCCCCAGCGACTGCAAGGTGGTAACAGTATCCTCGTACCCCATCCGGCGCAAAATGTCGGAGCCTAGCAGTTCGATAATCTGCTGTATCTCTGCCGGGGGCAGTTCGGTGGCCCATTTCCCTACTGAGTCGGAGTGCACGGACGAAGTAGCTGGTGCATTTCCGTCGCCTACGATAGAGTTCCCATGTTGAGATAGCATCGCTTCATTGCGAGTGTAGTCAAGCATTGCCTCCTCGAACTCAATGTCCAGGAACCGGCAGATGTCAGCGAGGGTTGCTGCTGGGGATCGTACCAGTCGTTCGTATTGCACCTCAAGTTTGTATGGCGATGCTTCATCGAAGTAGGCAGCCAGGTTGAATGGCCCGATCGCGAAATCGAAGGAAGCGGTTGTGACTTCCTTTCCTACGATGATCTCAATGCCTACCCCCCAGCTATTGACATAAGACAACCCGACATCGAGTGGATTCCTTTGCAACCAGATCTTCCGGGCCTTGGGAAACAGGGCCTCAATGAACTGAAGTATGTGGTAGTACCTCGGCGTCTTGTCCACAAGAACGCTCTTGTCACCTGCCCGCAGGTGCCGGTTGTATGTCGTAGCGGCAAATGCTCGGGCTGCCTCGACAAACGTGTCGTCCTGCAGGAACTGGTTTGTTCCGATTGTGGCCCACTCGTCGTCGAAGGCACTGTGCACATTGCCTGGCTGTGTGAGGGTAGATAACTTCAACAAGAACCAGGGTTCTGGGGGGCACAGTATCGCTGAGTGGTTGCCCAGCAGTAGGCTCAAGATGGTAGAGCCGGACCTTGGCAGCGACAGCAGGAAGACTAGGTTTTCACCGTCGCGCGAAACCATCGCAAACTATCCCTTCCTGGCGATTCTGGCGCAGGCTCGCCGGACTGAGGCCATCCGCGATCGCGCGCCTCCAGGCGCCAATGTTCGCGCCACAGACGGCCTGCAGAGTACAGCAGGATCGTAGCGCATCGCGTCATGCAGCAACTGGGCGGCCTCAAGAAGTCGTTTCTGTCGAAGACAGTCCATCGCCGCGCGCACCGCCAGCTTTGCTGTCCACTCTCCGAACCTACGGTTGACACAAAGCCTTTCTGCTTTTCCGAGATCGTTTAGGAGCGACTTGTTCTTGTGATAGATGTAGTTGAGAGCTTCAAAATGCGCAACAGGTCTCGCTGTGGAAAGGCCGTCCCAGTGAAGCCGGTACTCAGAAAGAAGCTCATCGCAGTAGGCGGCATGCAGACTCTTGGTCAGACGAATTCGCATGTCATAATCCTCATACAGCCCCAGCGCGGGATCGTGAAAACCAACTCGTTTCCAGGCCGGATAATCAACGAGTTCCGACCGGAAGAGGTTGCCTTTTGGAAAATCCCTGCCGAAGGTCTGAGCGAAGATGTAGCCCTCAGGGGGCTTTACCTTGTCTGCCCAAATACCTACGCGAGTTCCTTGGTCATCTATGTAGTACACATTGGAAAAGGCGATCTGAGCTTGTGGCCTACTCCTAAGAAGTTGTCCCTCCCTTTCCAACTTGGTGGGAAGAAGCCGGTCATCGCCATCCACATAGGTCACGTAGTCGCCGGTGACCGCCTGCAAGGCATCGATCCGGCTCTGGGCAACACCCTGGTTGCGCGCATGATAGATCGGCGTGATGAGATCTGGATATCGAGAGTGGAAGCCAGCAATAAGCTGCTGGGATCCGTCAGAGGAGTGATCATCCACAATGGCTATTTGGCAGGGCTTTAGGGTCTGACCTAGAGCGCTCTCAATGGCTTCCCTCAAGTAGTGCTTTTGATTGTATGATGTGATGTAGACTGATATCCTCATTGGTTTCGAAGTAGATTTACTTCATCCTCAGCCAGAATGAGCCTCCGCCGCTTCTGACCCCGCTCATGTCGGGCGCGGAAAAAATCGGGCTCAGCGTTTCATGCAATTGCGGGTCTTTGCTGAAGAACCCGTTGGGCAGCAGAACATCAAATCCCTGGCCTTCGGCCAGGATATACGCAGCGAGGAGGTACTGCTGGCGATAATAGCGCTGCGCCCACGACGGAGGATAATCATCAGGCAGGAATACATCGTGGATTTCAACCACGACGCCCGGTCGTAGGCGGGGGAGTACATCCAGGAATATGACCGTCACGTCGGAGTTCATGAAACAACGATGCGAACTGTCAACAAAAAGGATATCATTGGCCTCAAGTTGATCAAAAAAGGAACAATCAACTTCTTCCAGCGGTTTCCTCAGCACCTGATCACAGATGGCGTCAATGTCTCCCCTTGGTGCAGAGTCTATGGAAACAACCTCGGTCTCAAGGCTATTGTCTCGGATTGATCTCCTGGCGAACTTGGTTGAACTACCTGAGCCTATTTCAATGTACGTCGCCGGCTCACGAATAGGCAACATGGAATACAGCGCCAGGGAGTCAAGTCCCGGCAGCCAGGGAGTAGTCAAGTGTGGCTCCAGTGGCGTTTTGTCATCTTCGCGCCTGCTAATCGCCAGGTATTTGTCCTTATAGTTCAAGAACCTGTGCAAGACCTCTTGGTAGTCTTTCCGCCCACGGTCAATAATCTCGTAAAGAAGAGGATGTCGGGCTCTTCCATAGCCCCATCTTGGCTCATTGACGGAAGCGGTCGGGTAGTTCAGGTTGATGCAATGGTCTCCTACGGACGTCACCTCGTGTGACCCTCCTTCTTTCCTAGAGCCACAGAGTCCCGCAGTGTATTCATCGCTCTCTTCATGGCCAGCTTCTTCATGGGCAGGGTCCTGTGCCTCAGAATCTCGTAAGAGGTGAAGTAGTCCTTCATTACCTCGACACGTTCCTTTTCCCAGTCCGTGGTCGTCCAGCTCAGACCCTTCGTACCCATCACCGCGATGTCACGGTCTATGTACTGGTACTTGCGCCCGTCCCTGAGGAAGACCTTGAGCATCCACTCGTAGTCACTGACCACCCTGTATCGTTCGGAGAAGCCGTCCGTCGCTTCGAAAACGTGTTTCCTGGCGAAAACGGTCTGGTGGAGTATGGTTGCGGCTGCTAGAGACTCTCTGGTGATGGTAGACGGCTGTTTCTTCCTTTCCATTCTGCCTGCGACGTCCCATACCAGGTCGCCGTAGATCACTTCTAGATCCGGCCCACGAGCGAACACCATGACCACGTCTTCAATCACGCTGTCGTCACAGAGGCGATCATCAGCGTTGAGAAAATACAGAATGTCTCCGCTTGCTGCTTCGATACCCTTATTCATAGCATTGTAGATGCCACGGTCAGGCTCGCTGATGAAGTAGCCTATCCGGTCCCGATGTCTCTCAATGACCGCCAACGTGCCGTCCGTTGAGCCCCCATCAATAATAACCTGCTCGATATGGGGATAAGTCTGCGCAGTGACACTCATCATCGCTCGCTCGATGTGTGACGCCGCGTTAAGTGACGCGGTGATGATTGATACCTTATCCATGCGCATGCTCTGAGCCTCTCAACTTCTCAGCCCTTGAGTCAGTCTCCGTGCCAGACAAACCAGCACAGCACGAGGGACGTGGCGTTTCACGAGGTCTCTTTCTCGCCACGTCTTGGATCTCGCATCCAGTCCCAGCTCAGCAACCATCGATCTTCATCCGTCAAGGAACGCCGGGCTGCCCGACGATACACGGCACGATATGCTTTGGCCGTGCGCTCCCAACTGAAATCCGCCAGACGTTCTGGCCCTTTGGAAATGAGTTTAGAACGCAATTCCTGATCCGTTGCCATGCGGCGCACCGCATCTGCTATGGCCTCGACAGAGAGCGGGTCAAACAGCAAGGCCGCGTCGCCGGCTTGCTCTGGGAGCGAGGTTACCTTCGAGCAGGCAACTGGCACGCCCTCGTGCCATGCCTCGAGGAGTGGTTGACTGGCGGCTTCGAAGAGGGTTGGGATAACAACGAACTGGGCAAGAGCGTAGATGGCACGCAGGTCCTCTGGTGGCACCATTCCCAGGAATCGAACCTGCTCGTCCAGATTGAGCCTGCGGAGATGCTCCTCGATCCTGGGCCAGTGGGCAGCGTAACGGCTACCTGTACAGACCAGTCTTACAACCATGGCCGCGCGATCCCGCAGCAAAGCCAGCGCTTCCAAGAGCCGCACGTGGTTCTTGTGCTCCCAGGTCGTGGCCGGGTAGAAGGCGAACGGTGGCTGCAGTCGATACTGGGCCTTCACAGTCGCGAGCGTATCGGTTGATGGAGTGGGGTAGGCCTGTGAGGGGGGCGCCGTTGGAATGACCTGCACTTTGCCAGCATGCACCCGATAATGCCGCGTAAGATCGTCCTTGACCCACTGGGAGGCAACGACGATGGTGTGGGCGAAACGGCATCCTGCGGGATAGATGGTTTCCCGCCAGGCGATAATAGACGGCGTGAAGAACTCGGGGTGGTGCAGATGCTGCAAATCGTGCGGATTGTACACGGCAGGTAGGGCACACAGCACAAAGTGCTGATATGGGAAATGAATAACGTGGCAGGCCAGACTCTCGTAGAAGCCGTCCGAAACGGGGACCTCAGGCCACAAGCGCGGCGGGGGCGGAGGGGGCGGGAAGAGTCCGTACCACGCATTCCCGACGATCGATCGCAACGGGCGAACGAGCCGCTTGAGCGGTTCAAATCGCCCGCGCTTCGCCTTGACCAGCCCAGCCGGGTGTAGCGGCGCTCTGCAAACGATGCGTTGGTTGGGCCCCAGATAGGGTTTCAACCAGTCCGGTTCTTCAAGCGACATAATGATAACGTATTCTTCGGGCCCATCCTCCAGCTCACCCAGGGCCGCGATCAGCCCGATCAAGGCCTGCTGAACGCCCCCAGGGCCTTTGTCGGGTTCAAGCTGGGCGTTTATGGCGATTCGCAGGGGTTCAATCATAAGCCTGTCCTAGATCCTCAAGCATGACGACCCTTTCCTCGGGTTCGTCCACTGCGAGCCGCGACATGGGCCAGCCTTCTACGAAGCCCGATGAGGCACATGACTTCAGTGAGCCCTCACCGCTACCTGGTGCTGGCATTCTCATTATCAGACCCCAGTTCCTGTACATCCATTACGGCAGACTCTACCATTTTGCTCCCTATCCCACAGTTGCGGATGTGGCGGTCAGTGAGAACCCCAAGAACCGCTAAGCGAATATTCGCCATCCGGCTCCCCCACAATGGAAAGGCCAGCAGCCTGATGTCTTCGGCACACAATGACGCAGCGATCTCCCTGGTTTCTATAGACGGTGTGGTGCGCGATTTCCTCTTTCGGAGGAAAAGACCACACTGCCCGGGTACCCCGGCCCCATTGGTCTCGTCGAGAGAGCATACAAGCTGGTTGTAAGCTGTGGCCTCCTCTCCTCGTACTATGACCTTGACGCACTCAATCGTCTGAATTGACCTGTGGCGTAGCCCCTTGGAACAAGAGCCCTCCACGCAAGGAATATGATTAGATAGATCCTGTAAGTGTGCAAGGCGGCAGGTCACACCCTCATCCACTAGGCTGCGGCCGACCCAGCGCATATGTCCCTTTGACCCCGAGAGATAGCAGCAGAATGCCGGCTGGCATCGACGAGCCACCCGCTTCACTGAAGCGAGTCTCCCCGAATTGCTCAAGATATGGCCTTGCCGTGTGACAGTTTGCGGCCAGCTAGGCCCGACATCCTCCCCCAATCGTGTCTCCTCCGCTGCTACGTGCATCGTTCCATCAGAGGGCAGCCCCTTCGCCAAGTATTCCACAGAGGCGGGCCGTGCTGTAAACACACGCAATCCAGTGCTGCCATTGGCGTTGGAAGGCCACACCGTCCTCAGCCACTTTCAACATACTGCACCTACACGATGAATTCTTGCCATGGAGACATGGTCAAGTTGCCGCTCGGAGGATCACACCATCATCAGGGCCGGTGTCAACGCCAGAGTATTCTCGGAAACGACAGAGGTGCACTCAAAGGGCCCTTGCCACGGCCCGTTCAGGAAGTTCCACTCCACTCGAACATCAGGCATTCTCTGTAGGATAGAGTCCAGATCTTCATACGACCACTCACGCATGTGCCAAGGATTCTTGGGCCCTCCGTCAGATCTTGTATATTCCGGACGGCGATTGGGGGTGGACAGAAAAACCACTCGCTTTGACACCCGCATCATCTCCCGAATTAGATCCTCATAGTCCGGGACGTGCTCGAGCACGTCGATACACGTCACCACGTCGAAAGCGCAATCGGGCTGGGGAATAGCTTTCCCGTCGTAGTGTCGCACCTCGATGATCTTTGACATATCCCGAAACAGAGCTTCAGCGCGGGATACTGCTCTCGCCTCGACCTCAACACCGAGCAGATGACGGGCCACCTGAGACATAATCTCCAAACCATATCCAAGGCCGAAGCCCACGTCCAGAACCCGGTCTGCTGGCCTCAAGTATTTCTGGGCTACCAATCTGTAGGCCGCCACCTGCACAGGAACTTCAACGCGGCTGTCGAGCGTCGAGTACAACCCAGGAACTCGGCCTCGAAGGGCAGTGGCTACGAATCTTCGCGCCCATTTGTCAATCTCCGTCAGCATAATCGTGCCTCTTTTGAAACACCACGCCTCGACTCTGTCAACCGTCGCGCGTTCTGCCACATGATCCTCAGCCCGTAGCCCAACCGAAAGCCGACATACAGGACTTCGTCTTCCAATTCGAGATATTTGAGCGCTGCCAAGTGGTATGCCGCTGCCTGGACCAGAACCTCCATTGGAGCGTCCAGCGTGTTGTACAAGCGGGGAAGACGGGCAGGAAACAAACCGGTAACGGGTATTCGCGCATTCCTCTCAATTCTTCTGAATAGGTGCACTGCTCATCTCCCGACTGCACAATGTTGGGATACCCGCACCGACACGTGTCACATCCGTTTTTGGCCGATGAAGTAAACCGAGTCGAATGTGCCAACGGCAGAGGGTATCGGCACGTACTTCCGAAAGATCTCGCCATAATTCGCCGATAGGAATTCCAAGATGAGGCTATCAGCAACACGCAATGGGTGGCCAGCGTCGTAGATGTTCCGAACAAAACTCTGGAGTACTGAAGCGGGAATAAGTTTGTCGTGAAATACGAGGATTCCGTTTGGCGCAGTAAGCGAAATAAGACGCTCGCAGAACTGCGCCACCGAAAAGCAATGCTCAAGAACATTGATCACAACCACTAGATCATAAACTTCATGGGAAGAAGAACTCTCAATCGGTTCGCCGACCGTCTGAACCCTGTTTCCAAACCATCCTCCGAGTCGTTTTCGTTTGTATGTACAGTGCGGGTGACTGAGGTAATGCTCGATGAGCGGATCGAGGAGTGTGACCTTCCCACACCGCACATGTTTAAGAATACGGATCATGTTAGTGAATGGGCCGCAGCCTATCTCTATAGCGTTGCCGAAATACCTCCCTTGAATAGCAGCGTAGTTTTCGAAATGCTCTTCGTGTTCTGTGTTGCGGTCCTCTCGTGCATTAAGTCCGGCGCCTTCCATCCATGTCCGCCGTTCGTAACGCTGAGCTTCTGTCCAACGGTCCATATCTATTTCGATGACGCCCTGTTCTCGCTGGAGATATCGCATGTCGTTCTTCGCCTGAACCTGCATCGCGGCCTCCCGACCAGTCAAGACATTGCCATCCTCGTCAACGGAAAACGGACGTGCCGTGAGTCCCTGTGAGGGTCGTGCCTTTCGTGAAGCCAACTCCTGGGATGCTCGCTGAGCGATGATATGTTGAATTGCGTTTGTCATGTCGTCTGCAAACGCGCTCTCCGAGAAATCGCTGGCGGCAGCTTTCCGCGCCCTCACTGACATCTCACGGCACTGAGCAGCAGAATACGAAGCCAGCATTGAGACCACCGTGGATATTTCCTCAATAGTACAGGGGTCCACTATCACACCATAATTGTCGACGTCTACACCACACGCCCGGCTGACCAGCGGGATCAGTCCCTGATTCATGCACTCGACCACAGAGTGCGCCTGTCCTTCAGAGCAAGACGGCAGGATCACCCAGTTGCAGGTATTCATCAATTCGTAAAACCTGCCGGAACGCGGCTGAATCCAACCTATAAGGTGGACATTTGAACAATTGTGCAGTTCATCTGAATAGACTTCTGCGAACCTCTGATCTATGCCGGAGCAAATCCATAGGTGTTGGTCGAGTCCGACAAACGCTTCCAGCAACAGGTCCAGGCCCTTGTGCACCGGCCCAGCACCAGCAAAATAGAGGAAATTCGCTTTGCCCTCATCGAACTCTTTGTCATGGCCTTCGTCCATATCATCGACAAGCACCGTGCTGTTAAGCATGATAACCGGTGAAAAGGCGGCATAGGTTTGCCTCGTAAAACCGTTGCCAACGCCGATAATGCCATCTGCGGCCAGTAACGCGCCCTCTTCACTGTTTCTGATAAGTCGATCTGGGGGTAGATCAACCCCTCTTCGTTCGCGCAGCGCCGCGAAGCGCGCCAGTTCCTGCTCGTTGTGGAACTTCCAATAACACCCTGTCGAAAAGTATATCTTTGCTGCACTGTCGGGTAATCGTTGCGCAATCCTCTCAAAATTGATACCGCCATGACCGATAAACAGGTCGTATCTCTTGCGGGGAAGGAAACCGGTATCCCTGTAGTCCACCACATCTACGATGTAACCCAACTGATTCAATATCCTCACTATTTCCTTGGAATGCGAGATATTAGTGTGGCGGAGGAAACGTGGATCATCTCGCGGAATCGAGAAGGGATGCACGATATATGAAAGCAACGCTCTCTTGGTGAGAAGCTCGGACCGGCCTTCTCGCAGGTCAAGGTCATACAATCGCTCCGGATGCGGTTTGAAAAGGCGCTTCCGCAGTCTGGATTCTGTGTAGCGAATCGACCGCCACAGAGTGACCAGTAAAGGCCATTGTCGCAGTCTATTCTTGATGCTCTTCATCAGCATTTGTCACCGGCTGAGTAACCCATTCGAACAGTCGCCCGGTCACGCCGTGCCACCCTTGTTCCATATTTGGTACCGCGGGCCCTGTGTCTCGAACATCGAATGCCGGAACACGCCAAACCTGGACGTTGAGAGCTGTTCCTGAAGATATCTGGCTGGTGCGGCCATCGTCCGGGTTCAGGACACATTGACATTGACCTTATCGTAATAAAACAGGTAGTTATGATATGACCTCGAAAAGAACGCCTCTTCTATTCTATCCATGTGAACCAAACTATTGTTGTCGTCAACCACGTAGTATTCATAGCCAAGACCCACCATAAGGTCGATAGCTTCTTTGAACTGTTCGATCTTTCTATCAAAGAAAGCGCTGGCTGTTTCGATTAATTCAACGAGCACTATCGGCCTGAAGCTTTTCAAGCACTCTTCTGATCCACTCAAGACTGAAAACTCTTTCCCCTCAACATCAATCTTAATCAAGTCTACTCTGTGAATGAAGTTGTCTCTCACATAACTATCAACTCTTGTGCATCTTGCTTCAATCTTGTTCTGAGTTGACTCTGAATCTGTAAGATAGTTAGAGCAATGATAGTCAGAGGTAATGTAGACCAATCCGTCCGTATCACCAACTGCTAGCTGATTGAGGATTACGCTGTCATCAAGTCCATTCCTGGACAGGTTGTCCTTGAAATCCAACACAGTATCAGGAACGGGCTCAAAAGCGTGTATCTCAACGCCCTTGATTTGATGCGCAACTGATAGACTATAGAACCCAACATTCGCACCTATGTCAAAGAACACCGAGTCATCCGACAGGTTGGCACAAACAAGCTCTGTCTCAACTTGTTCATAACTTCCATGCGATACTATGATGCCGCTCACACTGTTGAATTCGTTCGTGTACTTCAGTTGCAAACCCTTGTTTAGCACTATCCATGTCTCACCTTCTTCGAAAAGCAAGGAAAAGGATTTCCGACTGCCAGTGAGCCTATTTAGCCATCCTGACACTGACGGAAAGTCATAACTCATATGTCTGCTACTGCTGCCGCGAGAAAAAGAGGACGTGAGTTCCTTAAGAATAAACTTGGCGCTTTTGGAAGCTCGATGTAGAGCACACATGACTTGGATCCTCTTCAACGCGCATTGTTGTGGCATGAGCCGCCGCGGTCTACCAAGGGTTCCCATGGAATGATGTGTGGCCGGCAGAGTGTAGCGTTGGTCGTGTCGCCATCTCGATTACGTCTCACGGTTGTGCCATCCGAAGCGGTCTACAGCATACCAGATAGTGCCAAAGACATGAATGGCATCCGCACAGTATTAGAGATCGATTCGAGTGAGTGCTCCGCCTCGAATTGAATCCGAGGGGTTGTCCTCCGCCTTCTGCAGCTCGCGTACATGCCAATGCAGGGAAGGCGCGATGACACCCTGCCTACCCTGGGAAATGATCGATTCTACACTTCCATCATCTACAACTTCTACGGAAATAACCCTCCATAATCTATCCAACATCCTCATATTCGGCACACTGGCAGCGACATCAATCTGATAGATCCCATGACGCAAATACTCCCCGGCAACAAGACAACGAGCTGCGTATTGGCCCGGCAAACGCACAGAATTAACAGCGGAGGGGTTCTCATCAACATCGGTACTAGTGAAGACGCACTCCCCTCTGCTGTTCCACAAAATGAACCCGATGTTGGAGCCTCGCATGGGTTGCAGTACCTCGTATTCGATCTCTAGCTGGAAACCTTCAGATAACCAGACCTGAGATGACAACTGCCCATGCAAATCATAGATTCTGATAGCACGGAATCGAAAGTCAGTGCTGAGCCCACTACGATCCTGTGGCAGCCGAATTTCGCTACGCAACACAATGCTTCGATCCAGATAGTCATCTACTACATCACTAATGCGCCCCTGGCATACCACTTGACCTTCGTCCAGCAGCATTCCTAGTGAGCAAAGGTTGAGTATAGCGGCCATATTGTGGCTCACAAACAGGACGGTGCGCCCTTCTTTCGCCACGTCTCCCATCTTGCCCAGGCACTTCCTCTGAAACTGCACGTCTCCTACGGCCAGCACCTCATCTACCAAAAGAATCTCCGGCTCCAGGTGCGCAGCCACTGCGAACGCCAGGCGCACATACATACCGCTGGAGTACCGCTTCACTGGAGTGTCAATGAACTTTTCTATCCCAGAGAAGTCGACAATCTCGTCGAACTTCCTGTCAATCTCGGCACGCTTCATCCCCAGGATAGCGCCGTTGAGGTAGATGTTCTCCCGGCCGGTCAACTCCGGGTGGAAGCCTGTGCCCACCTCGAGTAGTGATCCCACGCGCCCATGGATCTCCGCTCGGCCCTTCGTGGGCTCGGTGATGCGGGAGAGGATCTTGAGGAGCGTGGTCTTGCCCGCCCCGTTGCGACCGATGATGCCCACTACCTCGCCCTGCTTGACCTCGAAGGAGACGTCTTTCAGCGCCCAGATAGACTCTTCGGGTGGCGCAGGCTGTCCAAGACGGCGCAGGCGGCGCAATGGCGCGACGGCCAGGTCGGTGACGGTCTCGCGGATGGTGCTGTATCCTGCTTGCCGCGCGCCAATGCGGTACTGCTTGCTCAGGTTTTCAACACGGATGGCAACGTCGCTCACGTCCAAATCGCCCCTTCACTCGGGTACTTCCGCTGCGATGATGGCCAGCACTTCTTCCGCGGTGATCGGTCCATGCCCCAACACGTTTGCATCTCCACCATCGTGAACGTGATGCGGGTGTGTCGACACCTCTGGGCGGTGTGATGCGTTGTCCCACCGCTTGTGCAATTTCCCATCGGCGCTCTGCCAGTGAAAGCCATACTTTGTCACCTGTAACTTCTCTTCCGCAACCCCAAACCGCTCGAACATCTGCAACAAGCTACCGTCACGCAATGTCAACTGATAGCGAAACAATCCCACATCACCCTGCGCTTGTTCACGCATCACCTTCCAACGCAACACCTGGCGGTTCAGCATGATAAGCGCCTTGATATGGCCCAGGTAATCGGCTGCGTTTCTCACGAGGCCGTCTCTAGGCGCCCGATTTTCTCGATGATGTCCTGTCGAAGCTCATACAGGCCAGCCCACTCAAAGAAGTCCATCGCATCGCCCAGTTCCCCGGCCTCAAAACGCTGATAGAACGGTTCAGATTCCATATCGTAACGTTCCTCAAAGTCGCGCAGGTCTCGCTCGTACCGCTCCAGGCGCAGCCGATGCCGACTGAGAGTAGCGTCCAACAGCTTCCCCAGAATCAGGTCCAGTTCAGCGTCGTCGGTATATGTATCCCTGAGAACTTCAAGCTTATGCAGTGTATTCATTGTCAGCCTCCTATTGAGTAGAAGCTTCAACCGCAGATTCGAAATTGGAAATTGCAAATGCGAACTTCATTTGCTCTAGTTCAACTTTGTCCATATGGGAATTCCAAATTCGGATTTCGAATTCCGAAATCATACCACGTCCGCGAAGGTCTTCTCCATGCGGCGGAAGTAGTACAGGCCGCCGATGAGCAGCAACACTACGACCACGGTGGAAACCACCAACAGAGGCCCTGGTGGGTCCTTGCCCAGCAATGCCCACCGGAACCCCTCCACCACGCCGGCCATGGGATTCAGGCCGTAGAGCGCTCGCCACTGCTCCGGCACTAGGCTGCTGGGATACGCGATGGGTGTGAGAAAGAGCCAGACCTGAGTGAGAAAGGGGATGGTGTATCGAACGTCCCGGTATTGTACATTGAGTGCAGAGAGCCAAAGCCCGACCCCTAGAGCCGTCAGAACGGCGAGTAAGAGGAAGAGCGGCAAGGTCAAGACCGCGGCCGTGGGGGCGATCCCATAATAGAGCATCATGCCCAACAAGACTAGAAAGGCGATGCCAAAATCGACCAGTCCTGCCAACACAGCCGACACGGGGATGGCCAGGCGGGGGAAGTAGACCTTGGTGATCAGGTGGGAGCTACCCACGAGGCTGTTGCCAGCCCGCTCCAATGATCCAGCGAAGTAGCTCCAAGGGACCAGCGCACAGTAGGCGAAGATGGGGTACGGGATGCCGTCTGAGGGAACCTTGGCCAGCCCACCGAAGAATATGCTAAACACCACCATGGTGAAGAAGGGTTGAAGTACGGCCCAGGCTGCTCCGAGAACCGTTTGCTTGTAGCGGACCTTGATGTCGCGCCAAACAAGAAAATAGAGCAACTCGCGGTACGCCCACAAGTCTCGCAGATTGAGGGCCACCCAGCCTCGCGAGGGCTGTATTACTGTCGTGGGTACTTGCTGGGGTATCGCCGCCACTACAACGTCCTTTTCAATCCCGGTGCCGCAGGCATCCTGACCTCTCGCATCGCTCATCGGTCCGTGTCTGCGCACGGCGCTCGACGCACAGTCAGAAGCGGCTGCGGTCCTGCGCCTGTGCATGCCAGGTCACGGAACCGTGCAGGATGCGTTCACTGCTGGTACGCTGAACCTTCTTATACTTCATTATACTATCACGAAGTTTACTAGTCAATAGTACCAAACTCCCACGGTCTATTCATGGAAGCTCTTGCGTCTGTCAGGGCTTGCCAGGCAGGTCAGGGGGGAGTCCTTGACAGGTCCTTTTCTCGGGAGCATCATTCGCCGCCGATCATAGCCTCGACTTTGGCCACGACCATGTCTATGGCGGTGACGTTGAACCCGCCTTCGGGGATGATGATGTCGGCGTATCGCTTACTGGGTTCGACGAACTCCAAGTGCATGGGACGAACACTCTCCGTGTACTGACGTATCACCGATTCGAGAGTCCGGCCTCGCTCCGTCATGTCGCGCCGTATGCGCCGAATAAGGCGAATATCGGCATCGGTGTCCACAAAAACCTTGATGTCCATAAGATCTCGCAGGGCTTTGAGGGCGAAAATGAGTATCCCTTCTACCAGGACGACCCTGCGTGGCTCGACTCGTGTCGTCTCCGGCTTGCGGACGTGGGTAGTGAAATCGTACTGCGGCACCTCCACCGACTGCTCCCCCTTGAGTATCTTGAGGTGGCGAGCCAGGAGTTCGTTCTCCAGGGAATCGGGATGGTCGAAGTTGATCTTGCCCCTCTCCTCCGGCGGGAGGTGACTGCGGTCTCTGTAGTAGTGATCATGTTGGATGTATGAGATCTGATCGCTACCGACTCTTTCCAGAATGGAGTTGGAGACGGTGCTCTTTCCCGAACCTGTCCCGCCGGCTACGCCGATCATGAGAGGTTGTGCTAGCGCCGCTTCTTCCGTGGTGGTCATGGGTCCTCTCCTCCAGAGCAATCTACCACGAATGTCCTGATGGCCTCGAAGTACTGTGTTTCTCCCACGACCATCAGATCGTTGTGACCGGCGCTAGGGATGAGCACCAGTCGTTTGTACTTTGCGGCGGAACGGCGAAGTAGTTCCTGTCCGTCTGTGGCCGGGATGAGTACGTCGTTCCGTCCATGGATGATCAGAGTGGGCATAGAGATCAGACCCATCTTGGCCGCGTTGGCGAAGCCATCGAGGGCTTCGTCGGCCTCCTCCGCCCGCATCCCCAGGCGCGCCAGAAGGGCAAAGGTGTCAGCGAAACCGCTCTCGATAATCAGCCCTGCCAGCTGGTCGCCTGCGTGCCTGGCCACCTCAATGGCGGCCGCGCTCCCCAAAGAGCGGCCCATGACATAGAGGCCCTGTGGGCTCAGCTCGTGATCCTGGAAGACGCGGTCGAGCGTGTCGAACACCGTGACTGCATCTGACAGAAGATTGCTGCACGTGGGGGAGCCGTCACTTGAGCCGTAGCCCCGATAGTCGACCACCAGGAGCGTAAGGCCCGACCGTGTGTACATGGGCCCGATGGCGTCGTAGTCGGCGGCGATCTCGCCGTTGCCGTGCCAGTACAGGATCGCAGGGTCGCCGGGTCTGGTGGAATACAATCGCCCTCCGATGGAGATTCCGGGCTCGACTTCGATGGACACCGAGCGCGCCTGTGGTGAGGGAAGACCGAGAGCGTACTCCGGTCGAGGATGGAAGAGCAGTCGCAGCACTTGAGGTTGGTCGAGAACAGGTTGATTCATTCCTACCCCATGTTCTACGAGTGCCAAGGAAGCCCGCCGGGCAGTCCTCTCCCCCATTGTCTCGCATGACCGTTGGATACAAAGTGAGCAGAAGCTGGATCTCTTGCTCCTGCCTACACTTGGTGGTAGGACTAGAACTGGAGCAAGGACTTGAGCTGTTCTTCTTGGGTCTTCTCGTAGGGACCCACCACCGCCAAGTTCAGCTTGTCTTGTCGGAACAGCCGCTGAGCTACGCCGTGGATATCTTCGGTGGTGACGGCGTCTATCTCCTTGAGGACTTCATCCAGCGTCAGGACTCGATCCTCCAGGATCTCCTGGCGCCCTATCCACGAGGCAACCGCGAAGGAGTCCTCCATCTGGAGGAGCAAGCGTCCCTTCGTGAACTCCTTGGCCTTCTCCAGTTCTTCCTCGGATACCGGTTCGTTGCTGATCTTGGCCAACTCGGCCAAGATTGCCTCGATGGCTCTCTCGATCTGCTGGGCATCGACCCCGGCATAGACCCCCACCAGGCCGCTGTCGTACAGTGGCGACACGTACGAGTAAACGGAATAGGCCAGCCCTCGCTTCTCGCGCACTTCAAGGAAGAGCCGCGAGCTCATTCCCTGTCCCAGTATGGTGTTGAGCAGGCTGAGTTTGTACTTATCCTCATCGGAGCGCGATATGCCGGGGAGGACGAGAGATAGATGAGCTTGCTGCGTGGGCTTATGCTCTACTCGCACCCTCGCCTCCTCCTGCACCTCTTTCATCGGCAGATAGCTGCCGCGTTGCTTCTCCTCCCACTGGCTGAGCTGGGCCGCAACCTCACTCACCACGTCGTCGTGCTCCATGCCGCCTGCCACACCTAGCACGGCACCGGCCGGCTGGTAGTGGCGCCCGAGGTAGTCCTGCATCATCGACTTGGTCAGGCCACTAACGGTCTCCTTGGTGCCAGCTTGGTCTCGGCCCAGCGGATGGTCGGGCCAAATCAGGTCCGTCGCCAAGTGGTGAACCCAGTCGGAGGGCTGGTCCAAGATCATGTTGATCTCCTCGATGATGACCCCCCGCTCCTTCTCTAGCTCCTCTTCATCCAGTTTGGAGTTCAAGAGCATGTCTGCCAGAACATCGAGGGCGACGGGAAAGTGAGCTCGGGCCACCTTAGCCCAATAGGTGGTCAGCTCGCGGCCAGTGCTGGCGTTGAAGACCCCACCTATGCCCTCGATGGCGATGGCGATGTCCTTGGTCGTCGGTCTCTTCGTCGTGCCCTTGAACAGCATGTGTTCGATAAAGTGGGTGATGCCGTTCTCCTCTCTGCTTTCGTAGCGCGAACCCACGGCGACAAAGAACCCCACACTAGCCGAGCGGGTATGGGGCATGGTAGAGGTCACGATGCGCAGTCCATTGTCCAATACAGTCTTCTGATACACTCATTTCTCCTTGTATGTCAGAATGCACCGGAATCGACACCCGATGCTGCCTCACTCGAGAATCCGCCAGGTCGACGTGCCGCGGCCTACGTACCGACAGTTCCGGTTTGCTTTGCGCGGATGTATCTGTCCAACATCCAAGATCTGCCAGTTCGAGGCAGTGACAGCCTCGTGAACAACCGGACCTTTCGGCCAGCTCACATGGGATTATAACACAGGTAGTTGTGATTGACATCCCGACCCGTCGGGGCTATACTGTTTCTCCGGAGGTGAACGTGGCTCACGAGGTAGAGCGCCCCACCTATGAGGTAGAAGGCCCCTTGGAGCGCTTCGACGAACGGGACACCCTCTTTGCCCGCGAGGCGTACCTGCCAGGGACCTCCAAGGAGAAAGAGTACCACGCCCGTCACCCAGAACTTGTGCAAATCGATCGCCGACTGGCGAGGTTCATCCAAGAGAAGATTGACAGCCCTCCAGAGGTACCGGAAGATCCATTGAATGAAGCCTTCTACGAGACGACTTTTGGGTCGGTGGCGCCCTTGGCACAGCCTGATGCTGTAGATGGGCCCGTGGACTCGTATCAGGTGCAAGTGGACCCGGACGTGATGTCGCGCCGGATCAAGGCCGTTGCCAGACGACTGGGGGCATACCTGGTGCGCATCGGCCCACTGAATCCGGCCTGGGTGTATAGCCATCGGGGCACACGCCCTTTCTTCGACCATTACCGAGCGAATCCTCCGCTGTTCACCGGAGTGCCTGATGGATATCAGGGCCTGAAGTATGGCGATTCGATAGAGATCAACCACAAGTATGCCATCACCATGGCCTTTCCTCAGAGCTCTCGCCTCGTGCGGACCGGGCCCTCGCTGTTGAATGACTTCGAGACCGGGCGGGTCTACGCCGTCAGCGCTCTGGTTGCGGTGCAGTTGGGCAAGTACATCCGGGCGCTGGGATACCCGGCTCGGGCCCACCACCTGAGGAACTACGGCGTGTTGCTGGTTCCGGTGGCTGTAGATGCGGGGATGGGGGAGCTGGCCCGCTCCGGGTATCTAATCACCAAGGAACTGGGGCTGAACTTCCGGCTGGTTTGTGTCACCACCGATCTTCCGCTGGCGGTGGACAAACCCGTAGATCTGGGGGTACAGGACTACTGCGAGAAGTGCCTGAAATGTGCCGACAATTGCCCACCTGGAGCCATCCCTTCGGGCGAGAAGGTGGTGGTCAGGGGTGTGAGGAAGTGGAAGCTAGACGAGGAGAGATGTCTCCTCTACTGGGGCAGCCAGGGAGCGGCCTGCGGTATCTGCCAGGTGGTCTGTCCGTGGAGCAAGCCGCGTACTGTCTTCCATAGATTCGTGGCCGAGATCGCGACTCGCGTGCCCCAGGCGACGCGTTTTCTCACCAAGGCCGACGACCTGTTCTACGGCGCCGAGTACAAGCCGCAGCCATTGCCCGACTGGGCCAGATTGGGAGGGGCTTCTCCGTAGCCAGCGGTTGGCCGTGGATTCTGGCTAATCCGAGTGTGCTGGTGCACCGATCTGGGCTGGGAGCTCGGGACGAGGACATCGCTGTTGCTGGGGATCTGGTCTGCACTGGGTCTCCAGCCCGTCCGTCTAGGAGGTCACGCCTTCAACCGCTGATGGGGAGATGTGCAGACCCTCGAAGACCAGTTCGCCGTAGAAATCATACGCCTCTTGTTCGTCGGCTGCATCCTCGACGATCATCACGCCGCTCTTCAACAAGCTAACGGTTTTCTTCCCTTTTCGATCGAACGTGATCCCCAGCTCACCCTCGACTTTGGTATCGAAGCCTCCCTTGCTCAACAGCGAGCGCACCTCACTCATGTCCAACGCCAGGTCTCGCCGCGGAGCGATCACGAATGTCCTTAGCCCCTGCCTCGCGCACAGTTCGGTCACCAGTCTGTGCTCCGGAATCGCTGCGGGCGCTGTCAGTTCAGAGCCGCACACGGGGCAGTCGTCGGCCTTCGAGAGATCTAGCTTCTCAAACTCCAGGTACTCGACGTCACAGTGAAGCAGCCCGTTGGCCAGGCGAGGCTTCTGCCCCAGGAGCACCCGTATCGCCTCAGAGACCTCGATGCTGGCTATCATGTTGATGATCGACGGGTGGACTCCCACGACAGCGCAGGTCGGCAACGAGTCATCGTCGAAACCTCTCTGGAAGCACTCCACACATGCGGTTGTTCCTGGAATGATGGTGGAGACGTTTCCGTATGTGCTGACGGCAGCGCCAAAGATGTAGGGGACTCCCAGATTCACACACGCCCTATTCAAGGCGTACCGTGGGCTCATGCGATCCAGTCCATCCACCACCACATCCATGTCCCTGACGATGTCTTGTGCGTTGCTCTCACTCAGGAACAGCGGCAAGGGCTCTATCTGGACGTGGGGGTTCAGGTCACGCAGCCTCATCGCTGCCACCTCTACCTTGGCATACCCCAGGGAGTGAATGTCATACAGGTGCTGCCTTTGGAGGTTCGAGAGCTCGACGACGTCGTAGTCTACGAGCCGGAGATGCCCGACGCCCATGGCGGTCAGTTGTAGTGCGGCCGGAGAACCAAGTCCACCCAAGCCAACGATACAAACCTTTGCATTTCGCAGTCTTAGTTGTCCATCGTAGCCTATGGCTGGGAGAACTATCTGTCGGGAATAGTACTCCAGTTCCTCGTTGGAGAGTTCCTCGATGGTCCGTCCATGCATGGGAGCTGTGCACAAGAGCGTTCTATCTCCTATGTGCGGTGAGTTTGGGGACGCAGCGGGATTCTGGCCGAGCGGCAAATGACTGGCAAGAGGGCCTCATCTGGCCTGTTCTCCGCTCGAGCTCCCTTCCTTCGTCTCAATGGCTCTCAGAATGGTCTCCGGAGTGAATGGTAGCTCTTGAATCCAGGTGCCAATGGCGTTGCAGATAGCATTGCAATATGCTTGGGCGGCGGACATGGCGATGGACATCCCCGCCTCCTTGGCTCCGTAGGGTCCGTTGGGATCCAGCGATTCCACGATGATGGGGTTGATGTGGGGCATGTCGCAGGCCAAGGGGATCTTGTACTCCCGGTAGGTAGGGTTGAACATGTGCCCACCGTCCCACTGATGGCCCTCGGTGAGGACCCCACCTTGACCCCCCATGGCCACCCCTCCTTCGAATTGGCCCTCCACGATCATGGGGTTGATGGCGTACCCGCAGTCTTGAGCCGCGGTGACCTCCAGAACCCTCACCTGCCCTGTCTCTGGATCCACCTCCACCTCCGCGACGGTTGTTCCAAAGGAAAATGCCTCGGAGAGTTGTCCTTGAGGGTTCTTGATCCATTCACGCGTGTGGTCCACGTGAGGAGTGTAGTGACCTCGGCCCATGATCGGCTTGTCCTGGAGCAGAGCCTTGCGCACCACCTTGCGGATAGGGATCCCCGTTGGGGACTCTCCTTCAATGAGGATCTGTCCATTCCTGGCTACCAGGTCCCCTGGCTCTGCTCCCATCATCTCGGCGGCGACGTCGAAAAGCTGTATCTTGGCGTCTCGGGCAGCAAGCCGCACAGCATTTCCGCCGGCGAAGGTGGTGACCATGGAATAGCAGCCCGCGTCCGTGGGGGTGGTCTCGGTGTCTGCGGAGATGAGTCGGATCTCCTCCATCGGCAGGCCCAACTCCTGCGCGGCAATCTGCACAAGCATGTTGTCATTTCCTTGGCCGGTATCGACGACCCCAGAGATGACTGTGGCCCCGCCGTCCTCGTTGAACTTGATAATGGCTTGGGAGCCTCCTCGAATACCGAGAGGGAATCCGGTCTGGACGGAATTGCAGCCCATGCCAATGCCGCGGTAGGGTCGAAGCTTTCCCCGCTTTTGCTTCCATTTGGATTTCTCCGCCGCCTGCCTGATGGTTTCATCAAGGGCGCAGCTGTGGACCACAGACTTGGTGGGAAGGACATCTCCTTGCCGCGTTGCGTTTCGGAGGCGGATCTCCATCGGATCTAGGCCCAACTCTTCGGCGATCATGTCCAACTGCATGTCAACACCGCAGGCAAAGGCTCGACCGTGGGTACGAATCATCCCGCGGATAGGCTTGTTGGTGTAGATTCGGTAGCCGTTGTAGCGGACGTTGGGCATCCGATAGACCTGCTCCAGGCAAAGGAAGGGTACGGAGGTGGCGATGGGACCCGTGCTGCTGTAGGCTCCGCCATCCATATGGCAGGTGATGTCTCGTGCCGTGACCACACCATCCCTGTTCACTCCAGTCTTGATGGTGGTGATCATGGAGTGTCCCTGCCGCGTGGCCGTGGTGTTCTCTTCCCGACTATAGACGATCTTGACTGGGCGTGCGGCCTTGATGGAGAGCATAGCGGCGATGAACTCTCCAGGAAACACGTCGGAGCGTCCCCCAAAAGCCCCGCCAATGGTTGTCTTCCGGACCTGGACTTTGCTGAGAGGGATCTTCAGCACGTTGGACAGGGCTTTTGCCTTGGTGTGTGGGGAAGCATTGGGCATCCAGATCTCAAGGTTACCTGTGGTGTCGTAGCTAGCCAGGATCGCATATGGCTCGCTCATGAAATAGGATTCCTCTTCAGAGACGAAAGTGTCCTCCCTCACCAAATGCGCTTGGCTGAGCTCTCCTTCAACATCTCCCACCTCGATGGGCACGTGGATATTGATGTTCCGTGCAAACCCCTCGTGGATGAGGGGCGCTCCCTCGGCCATGGCCTCTTCTATGGTGAACACGGCGGGGAGAACCTCGTAGTCTATTCTAATGAGCTCCAGGGCTTCCTGGGCGACATCCTCCGACACCGCGGCTACCGCAGCCACCTCCTCGCCCACGTAGCGAACCCTGTCCACGGGTAGGAGTTGCTGGTCACGCGTGTATCTGAAAACGCCCCACTTCTCGCCCGCGGTATCTCGGCCGGTGAGGACAGCCTTCACGCCAGGCAATCTCTCCACCTCACTAGTATCTATGCTCAGGATCCTGGCGTGGGGGTATGGACTGCGCAAGATCCTACCATGGAGCATCCTGGGCAGGGTCAAGTCCGCCGTGTACTTGGCTTCTCCGGTGGCCTTGGTCAGGGAGTCAATCTTGGGGATACTCTTTCCAATGAGCGATGTCTCGGTCATGACATCTCCATCCGTGTCGGCGGTCCGCTCCGCAAGAACCGTCGCCGCTAGTCTGAACCGGCCAATTCGCAGGCGTCATCACACAAGTCTTGGAGGGTGATGGAGTCCAGGAATTCGTACGTCGTTTTCTCCAGTTCCCTCCAGAGGGGGCGCGTGACGCAGGTCGGGGCGCGGTCACACTTGAGGGGCGACTCGGTCCTGAGGCAGGGGACAGGTGCAAGTACCTCATCCACAGCGCGGATGATGGTCCCCACCTTGAGGTCCTCTGCGCTCGCAGAAAGAATGAATCCACCTCCTGGCCCTCTGATCGCTTGAATCAGACCGGCGTCTCTCAGTTTGAGGAACAACTGCTCAAGGTAGTGGGGAGAGATGTCCTGTCGGCGTGCTATGTCTTGTCTGGCCACGGGGTGCTGATCATAGTGCGTGGCCAAGTCAATCATAGCCCTCAGGGCATAGCGGGCTCGCGTTGTGAATCTCATCTGTCCAACTCCGTTCTTTTCATGATAGTATAGTGTGGCAGATTTGTCAACTTCTCGCAAGGGATACCTTACAATCTTCCAGTATGGGCAGAAGTACCCAGGAAGACTCATGTGGTGGTAACCGAGGCCCACTGTGTGCATCCTAGGCGCTAGCCACGGTAGGATCGCACCGACGCTTGTAGCCAGGGCCTCGGATAGCTGTTCTCCACCGTTGACAGTTCTCGTCAGGGCTCGTATACTGTGGCCGCAACGTGCAACCGGCGTTCCGTGCCAGTGTCTCTGCGTCGAGGGCGCTGAACGTCCGGGTGGGCAGTCTTTTCGGCTCGCGAGAGGCCCTAGAAAGCGGTGGGGCACCACTGTCAAGCTAGCTCAGAAGGAAGAAGTGGACGCGCGACTCTTGGTTCGCTTGAAGCACGTCTATTCTTTGAAGAGCTGAGGGGGCAAAGGATGGTGAGCGGCAAGGAGTACTTCGATGAGGTCGCCTCGCAGTGGGACGAGATGCGGGAAGGGTTCTTCTCGGTGGCGGTGAGGGAGAAGGCCATCTCTTTCGCGGATGTGCAGCGTGGCTCGTTGGCTGCTGACATCGGAGCCGGGGCAGGGTTCATCACCGAGGGACTGATCAGGAAGGGCCTGAAAGTCGTCGCCGTCGACCTGTCAGAAGCGATGCTGGCGGAGATGCGGCGGAAGTTCGCTGGCTGCAACGACATTGACTACCGTGTCGGTGAAGCAGAGGCTCTTCCCATCGCGGATGGGACTGTTGACTACGTCTTTGCCAACATGTACCTGCATCACGCGGAATCGCCTCCGGCCGCCGTAAGGGAGATGGTGCGGATTCTGAAGCCGGGAGGCAAGCTTGTGATTTCGGACCTGGATGAGCACACCTTCGGCTTCCTGAGACGAGAGCAGCACGACCGCTGGATGGGTTTTCGGAGGGAAGATGTCCGGCGGTGGTTCAGAGATGCGGGGCTGAGCCAGGTCGTGACGGACTGCACAGACGAGGAATGCTGTGCGGAGTCCGTGGCCGAGCATGAGCGTGCCAGCGTGAGCATCTTCATTGCCTATGGTGAGAAGGGTCGCCCGCACGGCGCACAAGAGAGGCGGAGCAAACGGAGACGGTGACCACTATTGACGGCACTCCCGGCAGGGACGGGTTCCGGATGCCAGGCGAGTTCGAAGCCCACGCTGGCTGCTGGATGCTCTGGCCAGAGCGAACCGACAACTGGCGCCTGGGCGCCAAACCGGCTCAGCAGGCGTTCGCAGCGGTGGACGAGACGATAGCCGACTTCGAGCCGGTCACAGTTGGAGTGTCGAAAGACCAGTTCACCAACGCCCGTCAACAACTGCGCAGCGACATCCGTGTGGTGGAGATGTCCTGCGACGACTCCTGGATGCGCGATTGCGGCCCCACCTTCGTGGCGAACGACGAGGGCCTCGTTCGGGGGGTGGACTGGGAGTTCAACGCCTGGGGAGGGCTTGATGGTGGCGCGTACTTTCCTTGGGATCAAGATGCCCTGGTTGCCCGCAAGGTTCTAGAGATCGAACGCCTTGACAGGTACAAAGCTCCATTGGTACTGGAGGGTGGTTCCATCCACGTGGATGGAGAGGGTACGCTGCTGACGACGGAGGAGTGCCTCCTGAATCCCAATCGCAACCCCCACTTGAGCAGGGGGGAGATTGAGAAGTTCTTAGCGGAGTACCTGAAGGTGGAGAAGATCATCTGGTTGGGCAAGGGCGTCCCTGGCGATGGAACCAGTGGGCATGTGGACAATCTGTGCTGCTTCATCCGTCCGGGAATGGTGGCCCTGACCTGGACTGACGACCCATCGGACTCACAATGGAAGATCTCTAACGACGCGTATGAGCGCTTGAGCGAAGCCACTGATGCCAGGGGGCGTCAATTGGAGGTTCACACCATTCACCAGCCAGGGCCTCTGCATAGGACCAAGGCGGAGTGCGAAGGCATCGACGCCGTAGAGGGCTCTCGAGCCCGTCGAGAAGGGGATCGTCTGCCTGCGTCCTACGTGAATTTCTACATCGCCAACGGTGCGGTTGTGGTACCCACGTTTGGTGATCCCCATGACGAGGATGCCCTGGAGAGTCTGCAAAGGCTGTTCCCCCAGCGAAAGGTTGTGGGAGTGCACAGCCGGGAGATCCTCCTAGGTGGTGGCAACATCCACTGCATCGTCCAGCAGCAGCCTGGCGGCTAGTGCGACGTGCCTAGGCGCACTGCGGTGAGAGATGGCCTCCTTCAGACTGCCATTTCTCGGACTACGTCTGTCATGGAGAGGACACCGACCGGGCGACGAGGTGCCAGGCCTCCCTGGATGATGACCACGCGATGTATCTGGTTGTCGAGCATCAACTCGACCGCGGCCAGGACAGGGATGTCGGCGACGACGGTGACTGCGTCTGGCGTCATCACATCTTCTGCTACCAGGCTTTCCCAATCCTTCTCACAGACCTTGACCAAGTCGCTCTGTGACACCACGCCGCAGAGGTCGCCGCTCTCGTCGACCACCACGAGAGCGTTGATCTTCTCGGAGTCCAGCATTATGGCCGCCTCCTTGAGCGGGGTGTCCACGCGACAACTGATCACTTTGCGGTGCATCACATCTCTAACGAGCTTGTCTTTCATGGTGTCCCTCCTCTCAGGACCGGTGATTCCCTTGCCCTCCTTGCTGTAGAGCAGCAGATCATTTGGGGTGCAGTCAAAGAACCGGCACAGCGTGTCCAGAGTCATGAGGTCTATCCGTTCGGCGGTTCCACCTCTGAGGCGGCCCAGGGTGTTCTTGTTCACGCTGACCAGGCCGCTGAGCCTTCTCAAAGTCAGCTTCTGGCCTGGATGGGCCCGCTCCCACTGGGCGATGAGGACATTGAGGTTGAGAGTTATGGACATGGCGCCGCACCTCCGGAGTTGTACATCAGCATTATACCAGATTCTGTACCGAATTGCAAGCCCCTGTACCTGAGTCGATGCGTCTGTCCCACCGCGCGCATCAAGCAGCGTTGTAATGGCAGGCGAACTGGCTTGCTGAAGTCTTGCAGCGTGTACGCTTCGGTATTGGCAGTACGTTTCACCTGAGCTATAATGTGCAGGCATCACCCGGGAGGCAGCGTAGAGCACAACTTTGCCCCCAGAAGAGAGACCCGTACGGCGTGACGCGGGCGGTGTGCTGAACCCACTCGTCTGTTCCGGTAACACCTAATGTACAGCCGCAGGCACTAGAGAGGTGCAAAATGAGAGTTGCGATGATCGCGCCGCCGTGGTTCAAGATACCGC